>Ga0193753_10004442_pt1 | contig 9997 bp, 7 predicted proteins | sample H1c2metaG_FD_144925 | JGI IMG/M metagenome (GOLD analysis project Ga0193753, IMG submission 144925) | Soil microbial communities from a riparian zone of the East river system, Colorado, United States - H1c2 | ecosystem: Environmental > Terrestrial > Soil > Riparian zone | place: USA: East River... | reverse complement strand
CGAGGCGCGCCGCTGAAAAAGGCTTCGCCGGGGTCATCAGCGATGCCGGCGTCGGCGTGTTGGCGGCCAACAGCGCGCTGCGCAGCGCCGCGCTCAATGTCTATATCAACGCCCCTGCGCTCAAGGATCGCGGCTATGCAGACGCAGCCACGGCGGAAATCGAACAACTGATCGAGCAGTGCGCGCACGAGAGCGAATCGGTGTTTGCCCTGGTGCGCAGCCGGCTAGGTTGACGCCGCTTCAGTTGGTCTCGCTCACGAACTCTTCCAAGACCCAACGGCCCTAATTCGCGCCGCAGGGCCCCTATTCGGGCAGTTGACAGCCTTTTGTCAGACTGGTACCTTGTTATTCCAAGGTAGCTTTATTCACATGACGCCTGACGCAAAATTCAATCCCATCCGCAAAGGTCTGCTGGAATTTCTAATCCTGCAGATCATTTCGGCGGACAAAGTTTACGTCGCCGACATGATGAAGCGCTTGCAAGAGACGGACTTCGCGACTCAGGAAGGAACGCTCTACCCGTTGCTCAGCAAGATGCGCCGAGAAGAGTTCGTCGATTATGAATGGCAGGAGTCCGAATCCGGACCACCCCGCAAGTACTACAAGCTGACCGCCAAGGGAAAGGCTCAACTGGCGGAGTTCAAGGACTATTGGGCTTATCTCAACACCACAATCAACCAATTAGGTCGCTGAGCATGAACACCGTCATCATCATCAATCTCAATGGAAATGCGTTCCATCTCGAAGAGCCGGGCTTTCAGAGCCTGCGAAACTATCTCGAGCGCGCGCAGGCGCAGCTCAAGGACAATCCCGACCGGGTCGAGATCATGGCCGATCTCGAGCAGGCGATCGCCGACAAGTGCGCGCACTTCCTGCGGCCGCACAAGAATGTCCTGACCGCCGCCGAAATCGACGAGGTTCTGAAGGAGATGGGGCCGGTTCAGAGCGAAGGCCCTGCGGCGGCGGGCACGACGCCGGGCGCCGAATCGCACGCGGACGCCAAGCCGAGCGGCGGTGCCGGCCCTGCGCCGAAGCGGCTCTATCAGATACGCGAAGGCGCCATGCTCAGCGGCGTGTGCACCGGGCTCGCGGCCTACCTCAACGTCGACGTCACCATCGTGCGAATCGGGTTCGTGCTGCTGACGCTGCTCACCACCGGCATCTGGATCCTGGTCTACCTGATCTTGATGCTGGTGGTTCCGTTCGCGAACACCGGTGAGGAGCATGCCGCGGCCGCCGGCGCGCCGTTCAACGCGCAGGAAGTCATCGATCGCGCGAAGAAGCACTACGCCGAATTCAAAGACAGCAAGGAATGGCGGAAACACTGGCGGCAGCAGCGCCGCGAGTGGCGCCGTCGATGGCGAGATGGGGCCTATTGGTGGGGTCACAACCTGCAACGCAACGTGCACCAATTCAGCACCACGACCGCGGGCTACGGCGGGCATTTGGGTGCGACCCTGCTCATTCCATTCCTGGCAATCTTCAATGCGGTCCTGTTCTGCGTCTGGATCGCCGCGATCGTCTCGCTGGCCACGACCGGAGCGATCTTCGGCTGGGTGGTGGTCGGCTCCATACCGCTGTGGGTTTCCATTCTGCTGCTGATGTTCCTTTACAGCATCATTTCCCGGCCTCTGTGCCATATTCGCCGCGCGATCTACTTCAATACCGGCGGCAATAGCTATCTGTGGTTCGCTGCGTGGTACGAGATCTTGTCGACCGGCGTATTGATACTGGTTTGCTGGCTCGCCTACACCCACGTCCCGCAGGTTCACGAATTCTTTCAGCACTTTCTGCAAAACGTGACGACCATGTGGCACAACATCGTCGATTCATTTCATGGCACCGTCTCGCGGCCGCCGGGCTCTGGGTTCGATGCGAGGCTGCCCGCCGCCGCGGCGGCCGCAACCACCAGCTCTTTTTTCGCGCTGCGGAGCTGATGCGGCTTGAGCGACGGTGATATTCTGCGCCCAACCGTTCGCTGAAGATCAGGGAGCACGAATGCCGGGTAGACTGGTCGGGAAGGTAGCCGTCATTACGGGAGCGACCAGCGGCATCGGAGCAGCCACGGCCCGCCATTTCGTTGCCGAAGGCGCCCGGGTCGTGATCGCCGGGCGTTCCGCCGAGCGCGGCAGCGCCCTGGCGGACGAGCTCGGCCAGCAAGCAGTCTTTCACCGCGCGGACGTGATGCACGAAGCGGAGATTGCCGCTGTCATCGACGCCGCGGTCGGCCGCTTCGGAAAACTCGATTGTTTGTTCAACAACGCCGGCGCCTCCACGCCCGGTGAGATCACCACCATCACCGAGGAGCAATTCGACCACGGCATGAGGCTGCTCGTCGGCAGCGTCATGTTCGGAATCAAGCATGCGGCGCGCGTGATGAACACCGGCACCGGTTCGATCATCAACAACTCGAGCATCGCCGCGCACCGGCTCGGTCAGGGCGGCACGCTCTATTCCGCGGCAAAGGCTGCCGTGAGCCACATCACGCGCATTGCGGCGGCACAGCTCGGGCCCAGGGGCATCCGCGTCAATTCGATTTCGCCCGGCGCCATAGCAACACCCATTTTCTGGGGCGGCTCCGGCAAGGCGGAGACTTTGAGCGCGGAGGACAACGCCCGCAAGCTGGCGAAGCTGCAGGGAAATCTCGCGCGAGCCACGCCTCTGCCCCGTTCCGGCGTCGCGGACGACATTGCCTACGCAGCCGTGTTTCTGGCGAGCGATGAAGGCAGCTTCGTCAACGCGCATGACTTGGTCGTCGATGGCGGCCGGATCGCCCAATTCCACGAGCGTCCCCCGCCGGTCACGAACCCCTAGCAAGCGCCGACGGTTAAGCCCTAGCCGAAAGGTCCGCGCGGAGGCGGCGGTGGTGGCGGCGGCGTCCACGAGCCCGTCGAAATCTTGCCGCCTTTGGCGGACAGCGCCAATTCGATGATCTTGTCGGTGATGTTGGCTTCGTACCCTTCGGTGTGACCCTTTTGCATTTTGACCACGTCCGCGACCACGCGGCCGTCCTTGCAGTTCGGAAACACGTAGATCAGCGCGCGGCCCGATTTGGGATAGCGGCCCCACCCATCGGAACCGGGATCCTGACGAGTCGGATCCCAGACAAGGCCGGGTTTCGGATCCAGCACTTCCGGCAATTCCTCGCGCTTGCCGCAGGCGAATTTATCGGCGAGCGGCGATGTCTCCGCCGGAACGGACTCATATTCTCCATTCGAGAAAATGAATGAGTAGTCGCAGGCGCCGCCCGGAGGACCCGCCGGGGACGGCGGCATTCGCGGCGGTGGCGGGGGCGTAGAGCCTGCGCCGCTCTTGTACACCGGGGTGCCGCCGAAGAACCCGCGATTGGCCGCGGTTACGGGTCCCACACGGCCGCCGGACAAGCTGATACGCACGTCGACCTTGTCTTTGAAATAGTCGGTGCACACCAGCCGGCTCGAAGTCAGGCCGCCCTGGCTGTGGCCCGCGAGAATGAAGTGCTGCACATTTTCCTTGCCCACGGCGCCCACAACCAGATCGACGATACTGTGCAGATACTCATCGTCCGCATCGCTCCAGTAACGCACGGGCGAGCCGGGCGTGATCACAATCAGCTTGTACTTATCCTTGACATCCATGGCAGGAAAATAATTTCGCTGCCAATTGGCGTAGGACCCGTAGCCGTGCAGGCTCAATACGATGTTGGCCTTGTCGCCGGGTTTATAGTCCGCCGGGCAGTCCAGAAAGAAGGTCCGGCGTGATTTCAATTCGACCGTATCGCCGGGCTGCGTCACGGTGGGACCCGGGCACTCCGCGTCGGGGCAATGATAGGCGGGCGGTGCCGCGCAATTCACTCCGAGAAGCGTGTGGGCCTGCTGCGCCATCGCCGAAGCCGCTGCGAAGAGGGTCAAACTGGCCAGCGCACGCACAATTGCAGGAATGGATGCTCTCATCGGCGGCTCCCCCATCGATCTCGGTTCCGTCGAGTATAATTAATATAAATAAACTATACTATTGCCATTGTTCGGCCTCGATCAGCTTTTGCCGGTACATGGGACGGACCGAGAGCAACAAGCCGATCGCCGTCACGGCCGCGCAGAACACCACGATGATCAGGCTGTAGCGAATTTTCAGCGGATCGTGAAATAGATAGTCGTTCAGCAGCGGCACCAGCGTCGGTCCGACGCCTAACCCCAAGGCATTGACCACGAACAAATAGACCGCGGAAACCTGCGCGCGATATTGATTCGGGGTGACCTGGTTGATGGCCATGGGTCCGACGCCGTTATAGGCGTTGAAGGTGAGCCCCGATACGAATATTGCCACCCACACCATGGTCACCGTAGGCATGAGAGTGGGCAGAGTCGCGAACACCGCAATTCCGCAGCCCGAAATCATGGCAACCACGATCGGCGCATCCTTGCTGCCCCTGCGGGTCAGGCGGTCGCAAAGAATTCCGGCCAGAAGCATGCCGGTCGAATTCATCACCGCCGTCGAGACACCGAGTACCTTGCCCACCTGCCCGTAGCTCACGCCATAGGCGCGAATAATGGCGGTGGGCAGCCAGGCGGCCACGCAATAGCCGCACATGGATAGCAGGGCGAGCGCGACGAAGTACCGCCAATAAAACTCGCGGTTGGCCCAAATGTAATCGAGCACTTCACTCAAAGGCGGTTTGAGCGGCGCCGCGGCCGCGCCGTTCCCCGCCTGGCTTCGCAGCATTCCACGACGCACCGGCTCGCGAAATGTCAGCAACAGAAGCGGCAGCACAATGCCCGGCGCACCGGTGACGATGAACACCATCTGCCAGGCACGCACTTCTCCGAGCAGCGGCAACGTATAGCTCGCGCCGGCATGAGACACCGCCGCCACGACGATGCCACCGACCAGAAAAGCGATTCCGGCGCCGATGGTGATGCCTATGTTGTAAAATCCGAATGCACGGCCCAACTTCGAGCGGGGGAAGCTGTCGGTAATGATGGAATAGGCCGCCGGCGACAGCGCCGCTTCGCCGACTCCCACCCCGATGCGCGCGATAAACAGTTGAACTGCCGTGCGCGCCAATCCGCACAGCGTGGCCATGATCGACCAGATAAACACGCCCGCTGCAATGATGCCCCGTCTGCTATATCGATCCGACAGGCGGGCGATCGGCAATCCCAAAAAAGTATAGAGCAGCGCGAATGCCAACCCCTGGAGCATGCCGATCTGGGTGTCGCTGATATGCAGATCTCGCTTCATCGGCTCCACGATCAATGAAATCGTGGTGCGGTCGATGAAGGAAAAAATGTACATCAGCATCAATACGGCGACGCTGTACCACGCGGCAAAAGATGTGGGATAGGACGAATTGCCGCCGGACGCCGCGCCGTTGCCGCTGGACTGCGTTGCCATCTAAGCGGGCGCCGGGTCCCGCTGGGAATCCGCCATGGCTATGCCGCGCCGTTCAGGGCCCCATAGCACTAACAAGACGATGACGACCACGACGATGCCGATCACGCTTCCCATCGCGAGCCCGTAATTATTGCCATGCGCCTCCGCGATCGCGACCTGGATAGGCAGATTCCTGGAGGCGATAAGATTGCCAAGCTGATACACAACACCCGGGAACGTTGCACGAATCTCCGGGGGAGACAGCTCGTTCAGGTGCACGGGGATGATGCCCCACGCTCCCTGCACCGACACCTGCATGAGGAAGGCGCCGATTCCAAGGATGACTGGCGTGGTTGCAACGGCGCCCGTCCAGAAGGGGATTACCGGCAGAGCCAGCAATGCCGCGAATATGATCGCGCGGCGTCGGCCGATGCGTTCGGATAGAAACCCGAAGCTGATGCCGCCGAGAATCGCGCCGACGTTCATGATCGCCGTTATGGTGGATGCACCATGCGTATCGAAGCCAAGCTGGCCGTGTAAAAACAGGTTTGGGTAGGCGTCTTGCGATCCGTGGCTGAAGAAATTGAACGCCGTCATGAGCACGATTGCATACAGCGCCAACTTCCATTCACGTCCAACGACCTTGATCAGGCCATGATCCTGTTTCTTGACGCGCTTTTCGATGAAGGCGGGAGACTCATCGACGCCCATGCGGATGAAGAACACCAGAATCGCGGGGACGATCCCCAGCAGGAACATGTAGCGCCAGCCCAAGGCATCATAGAGAAAGAAGGTCGCGATCGAGGCCACGAAATAGCCGCTGGGATAACCCGCTTGCAGAAGGCCCGACACCACGCCTCGCGCTCGCAGCGGTATGGATTCGAATGTCAACGCGGACCCAATTCCCCACTCTCCGCCCATGGCGATACCGAAGAGAAACCGGAGCACCAAAAATGTCCCCAGCGACGGCGCGAAACCGGAAGCGGCTTCCAAGATCGAAAATGCCAGGATGTTCCACATGAGCGTGGGCTTGCGGCCGAAATGGTCCGCGAGACGTCCAAAGATAAAGGCGCCGACGGGGCGCGCTGCCAGCGTCAGGAACACCGCTTCGCTGACTTCCTTGACATTGACGTGGAACGTCGCCGCGATGTCCTTGAACATGAACACCATGAGAAAGAAATCAAAGGCGTCCAGCGTCCAGCCGAGGTATGCGGCCACCACGACATTCTTTTGACTTTTAGTCCATTGCATCTGTGATACCCCCTCTCCTACCTGATCCTAGCGGCCAAGGCCGCCCTTGTCGACCTTCGCCATGAGCCGCTTCCCTTCTGCGGCGGTTCGGCCGAAAATCGCCGCAAGATGCCGCGACCCTTGAAGGAATGTCCGATGCGCAAGCTCGATCGCCCCGAGCCCAGCGTAGATGTGCGGCTCGCCGAGAATGGCATCGTGTATTTGACCTGCGGCCTGCCCTACTCGCCCGGCTTGCCGTCCCTGATCGACTATTTGGCCCGTGCCGCGGAGCTGCGTCCGAGTACCACGTTCTTGGCCGAGCGCGACGCGTCCAAGCAATGGCGCCGGCTGACCTACGCCGCAGCCTCGCGCGATTCGGCCGCGGTTGCGAGCTGGCTCATTCGCAAGGGATTTGGGCCCGACAGCGCACCGGTGATGATCCTATCCGAGAACACCATTGAGCATGCACTGCTGATGCTCGGGGCGATGCGCGCCGGAGCCGCGGTGGTCCCGGTGTCGCCGACCTACTCTTTCGGCAAAGACCTTTCGCGTCTCGGGTACGCATTGGAGCTCACGCAGCCGTCATTGGTGTATGCCGGCGACGCGGGCCGATACGGCGCGGCACTTGAATATGTAAAGGCCAACGCTCCCGGCACGATCACCATCGCCGGCGACGAGTTCTCCGACCTGCTGCAGACCGTCGACGCAGCGGCCGTGGCCGCCCGGCGGCTGCTCGTCAAGGACGACACCATTGCGAAGATTTTGCTCACCTCCGGCTCCACCGGACGGCCCAAAGGTGTGATCAATACGCACGGCAATATTGCCGCCTCCACTCAGATGTTTCGCTTGGTGGGCGAACCTTTCAAGGAGGATCGAACCAACACCATCGTCGACTGGCTTCCCTGGCATCACGCCTTCGGCGGTAACGCGCAGTTCAACGGCATACTGGCGCTGGCGGGAACACTGTACATCGACACCGGCCGGCCTGTTCCAGGACTGTTCGATGCGACCATCGAGAATCTGCGCGAGATCTCGCCGACCAGCTTCGGCTGCGTGCCCGCGGCATTTGGCTCGCTGGCCGCCGCGCTCGAACGCGATTCAGACCTGCGACAAAAGTTTTTCAAAAATATGCGTTCGCTGGGCTACGGAGGTGCTTTGCTGCCCCAACCCATCTGGGAGCGCATGCAACACGTGGCCGTGCAAGAAATTGGCGAGCAACTGCCCTTCGGCACCGGATGGGGAATGACGGAGACGACCGCAACGGGCATTGCGGTGTACTGGAACACCGAGCGCACAGGGTTGCTCGGACTTCCGCAGCCCGGCTCGATGCTGAAGCTGGTGCCTTCGGGGGATCGGTTGGAACTTAGGATCAAGGGTCCCCACGTCATGAGCGGCTACTACAGAGCGGACGCGCTCAATGCCGCCGCCTTCGATGAAGAAGGCTATTTTCGAACGGGCGATTCGGTTCGATGGGTTGACGCCGCACGGCCGATCGAAGGCCTCGAGTTCGCGGGACGCATCGCGGAAGACTTCAAGTTGCTGTCTGGAACGTGGGTTCAAGCGAGCATCGTACGCCGAGACCTGGTCGAGGCATTGCAACCGTTCGTCAGCGACGCCGTGATCTGTGCGCCCGATCACCCTTGGCTGGGCGCGCTCGTCTGGCTGACCGCGCCGGACGACGTCAAGCTGCGCACGCGACTCGCGCACAAGCTTGCCGCATTCAATCAGGCCCGCCAGGGTAGCGCCGACACCATCGCGCGCATTCTGATTTTAAAGGATCCTCCCTCTCCCGAGGCAGGCGAAATCACCGACAAGCGCTCCATCAACCAAAGACTGGTGATGGAGCGCCGCGCGGATGAAGTCGACCACCTGTACGCGGATCGCATGCATCCAAGAGTCATTGAACCCGCGGGCGTCGGCGAGCCTCTGGTTATGGCGCAGCGCTGAGCACCGGCAAGACCATCGCCGAAGGGTGACGCTTGTCGAAATAGATTGTATTGGTCGCGACGCGCGGCGGCGTATTGGTGGGAACGCCGAATGGCTCGCCCGTGTTCGGATTGATCTCGAACTTGGTGGCATTCGACGAACTCACCGTGATTTGGATTTTATGCCCCTTTTCGAAGGTGAACGCGGTGTTCCACAGATCGATGTGCAGCTCTTCGGGCTTGCCCGGCGTCATTGGCGTCACATCGTCGGGGTCACGGCCCTTGCGGTAGCGCGTGCGGATCGGGTTATCGAGGATGATTTGCTCGTAGCCATCGGGATAAACGTCAACGAGTTTCACCATGAAGTCGGTGTCGAGCCCGTCGGTCGCCGCCCATAATGTCATGTCCACATGGCCGGCGATCGCCACGTTCTTGTCGAGCGCCGCTGTCTCGAATCTTAGATAGTCCGGGCGCCGGCCAATCGGCCGTTGATCGAGCGGCCCCGCTGTTTGCAGCAAGTTCGAACCGCCGTAAGTCTTGACCGGATTCGCCGGATCAAACTTGTAGCTGAGCTTGGCATCCGTCGCCGTCGGCGCCTTGATCGAGAGGTGCATATCGCCGGTCAGATAGTAAGCGGTCGGATGGTTGGCGGGCGGCCAGTTCGGCGCTTTGAACAAGTGGCTCGCGGCGGAAGGCTGGCCCTTGCGTCCGGACGCCATCATGAACAGCGTGACGGGCGGCTCCTTCATGATGCCGTTGTCGATGCCCTTCAGCCAATAGTCCCACCAGCGCATCTCTTCGGTGGGCGGCACCAAGGCACCGGGCTGATTGTATTCGACATCGCTCTTGTCACCGCCCAAACCGCCGTGTCCGGCGGGCACCATGTAGAGCTTTTGATTGCCGCGCGCGCCTTTGGAGCCGAAATTTTGCAGCCAGTGAAAATTCTCGACATTGCCGTCATTGAAAATGTCATACCACGCGCCCTGGTTGTACATGGGTATGTGAATGAACTTGCGCTGGGTGGTCATCGCATGCTCGTTCCAGAATGCGGAATTGGCCGCGCTTCCCCGGACGACGTCCAACTGTGCCTGGCTCTCACCTTGCCCCTTGAGCCAGCCGAGCGTGTCCTCATCCTTCAAAACACCGCCGGGAAAGGTATTGAGCAGTTGGTCATACGGCGCGACGATGACATAGGCGGCTACCAGGTGCGGCGGCGCCGCCATCGCCGCCAGATTCGTGGTGATTCCCAACGCCGAAGCGCCGACCATGCCGATCCGGCCGTTCGACCAAGGCTGCTTGGCCACCCACTCGACGGTGTCGAAGCCATCCTCGAGGTCGGGAATGAAAGCCTCGTAAAACCCTTCCGAGCGGCCCTTACCGCGCACGTCCTGCATGACGAAGGCATAGCCGGCGTCGGTGTATTTCTGGGCTGAATAACCGGCTAAGTCACCGAGAGCATCCTTGAGGTAAGGCGTTCGCGACAGCACCAC
>Ga0193753_10004441_pt1 | contig 9997 bp, 10 predicted proteins | sample H1c2metaG_FD_144925 | JGI IMG/M metagenome (GOLD analysis project Ga0193753, IMG submission 144925) | Soil microbial communities from a riparian zone of the East river system, Colorado, United States - H1c2 | ecosystem: Environmental > Terrestrial > Soil > Riparian zone | place: USA: East River... | reverse complement strand
CTGACCACAATCACTTCGCTTCTTCCGCTATTAACTGGCATGTTCGGAAAACCTTCGGGGAAATCAGCTGATAGTTAAACCGGTTGACAAAAAAGGATATATTTATGTGCGATGCCATTTCCCTGCGGACCAATATAATAAACGAATGCCCCTATTGCAAAATGCACTTTCACACGATTGACTAAACAATAACGGATGAAAATGAAAACCTGGGTATTGATTGCCCGTTGTCTGTTGGGGTTTCTCTATCTGGTATTCGGTCTGGATTATTTTTTTCATTTCATCCCCTATCAACCCCTCCATACGGGTAAACCGGGAGCACTTGTCGCCGGCCTCAAGGGCACGGGTTATATCTATCCCATGATGAAAACAATTCAGATCCTGGGCGGTTTGTCCTTACTCTTTGATCGATATGCTCCGTTCTCGGCGGTTGTACTTTTCCCGATCAGTCTGAATGTATTGTTGTTTCATACCATCCTGGTGCCGTCGGGCTGGTTGATGGGCGTCACTTTAATGGTTCCCAATGTATTTCTGGGATATGCTTACAGAAAATATTATCAGGGTCTGTTTACGGCCAAACCGGTATTATAACCAGGTCCAAATCATATTTATTTCCTCTTCCCTTTGGAGGTAGATTTCTTTGCGGCTTTTTTTACTTTTCTTACCACTTTGGAAACAGGTTTTTTTGACGGTGCCCTTTTCGGAGCAGATTTTTTTGCAGCTTTTTTAGGCGCGGCTTTTTTTGCCACTTTTTTAATTACTTTCTTAGCCTGTTTTTTTAGCGCCGGCTTTTTCTTCGCCAGCTTCTTTTTAATGGCTTTCTTTACGACTTTATATTCCCTGACTACGATCTGTGTAACCGCTTCTTTTGCATCTGCCAGATGAGAACCGATGCTGCTGAGTATTTCGCCGGTTTTTTCCACTATACTGTTGCTTTCCTGCGGAGGGGGCATTGCTTTAGCTGATTTCTTTTTCATATTTAAATTTACAATTCATATTTCTCAAAAAAGTTATTTTTCTTTAATACCTTAAAATAAATACGGCCAGTATGAAAATCAGATTAATGGCTTTTATGATATTATGCCAGTGCGCTACTTATACGCCCGGCATAATTACCTGGACAGCCATCGGCGATTCCATTACCTACTTAAATGATCATCATGACGAAACCGGAAACAGGATAACCAACGGCTATATGGCCGTGATTGCTGCAAAACATCCGAATATCAAATATATAAACCAGGGTCACAATGGGTGGACTACTGTGGACATAGCCAAAGAAATTGAAAATCTCGGATTGATAAAAACAGATGTTTACTCTGTTTTTCTGGGCACCAATGATTGGTGGTCGGGTTTGCCTTTGGGCTCGATGGATGATTATATACACGATACCGGAGTTAAAACTACATATGGGGCTTACCGTATCATCATCAATAAGATCAGAAGTCTCAATGCTGATGCCAGAATTATTTTGATTACGCCCATGCAGCGAACTGATTTTGTATATATAGCCGACGCTCATAACAACGCGTATGGTTGTTACAAACCCAAAAACGGACAGGAACTTTCACAGTTTGCGGATGCAGTGAAAGAGATTGGCAGGTATGAACATTTCACAGTCGTCGACCTTTATTACAACAGCGGCATGACAGTAAAAAATGTTGTGAAATTTAAAAGGCTGAAGGACACGGCTACCGGCATCTACCGTAATATGAAATATCCCTACTACATAGGAATTCCTTTTCATCCCGGAGAGGACGAATATCCCTACCCCATTGATGCTATTGACTATACTTACGATGGTCTTCACCCTTCTGATAAAGGTCACCGGGTTATTGCCGACATGATTACCAATGCATTTAAAAAGGCCGGTTACTTTTCTACGGATTCTGTAATAAAGTAGTCTACGTAAATGATATACCCATTGGGAAAGGTGGAAATTTACGCTTAGACAGTGGGAGTATTTGATTCATATAATTCGGAAAGCCTGGTCAGTTTTTCCTTTAATAATTTCAATTCGTGATATATTTTCTTTGTTTCCTTTAACTCAAGGTTCCTGGAAAAAGCCTGATCCAAAATCCGTTCCTGTTCAAGAATCTGACATTTCAACGTCGCCATTTCCGTTTGTAAGTCTTTGGATTGAATGACTTATAAATTTTAATTTGAAAAAAAACTTATTAGTCTTAAAGACGAAGAGAAACAAAATTAGAGTCCTTAGTACTGTAATTTTAATTTGTAGCTCAAAACAAGGTTGAGGCTATAAGAAGGAATGTAAGGTAGGCTTTATTTTTCTCCGGGATTTCAGTAAATTACATTCAGGTCTTTCATTTATATAAAGCTTCATACCCGCCGGGTATAATATGATGAAGCGTCTATGTTTATACATCGTCATTTCAATGCCTTTGCTGCTGTCTGCGCAAACGGTTATCTCGATAAAGATTGATGGAGCCATTAATCCTGTTGTAGCAACATTTATTCATCGAAGTATAGAGAAAGCCTCTGACGACAATGCAGCCTGTTTGCTGATCCATCTCAACACACCCGGTGGCTTGTTGAAATCGACCCGTATGATCGTAGGCGATATCCTTGAATCCCCCATACCGGTCATAGTATATGTTTCACCTGCCGGAGCGCATGCAGGATCAGCCGGCGTTTTTATTACACTGGCAGCGGATATAGCTGCCATGACTCCCGGCACAAATATCGGAGCAGCGCATCCCATTACCCTGCAGGGAACACCCGATTCAATCATGAATAATAAATCCACCAATGATGCGGCTGCATTTATCAGGACAATAGCGGAATATAGAAACCGCAACCTGCAGTGGGCCGAAGATGCCGTGAGGCAAAGTGTTGCCATCACTGCAAATGAAGCTCTCCAGAAAAAAATTATTGACCTGATCGCATCAAACGACCGTGAATTGTTAAATCAGATTGACGGCAAACTGATTAAACGTGATTCCAGCGGTTACGTCTTACATACCCGTGGTGCAGCCATTCAAATAATGGAAATGGGGTTTACTGAAAAACTACTGAATATCATTAGTGACCCTGACATCGCTTATATCCTTTTGATGCTGGGATTATTGGGCCTGCTCTTTGAATTATTCAATCCGGGGATCATCTTCCCGGGCATCATCGGTTTTATTTCCCTGGTACTTGCTTTTTATGCGCTAAATACTTTGCCGGTGAATTATGCCGGACTTGCTTTAATTGTATTTGGCGTTGTCCTGTTGTTACTTGAAATCAAAGTAGTGAGTCATGGAATGTTGGCCATTGGAGGAATTGTGGCGCTTTTGACGGGATCACTGATGTTGATCCGGCCCGGGTCCGGTTTGGAAATTATGAGGATATCCCGCGCCCTGATTATTTCTACTGTTGCGATCACTTCCGGTTTTTTCCTTTTTGTGATTGGTATGGGTATAAAAGCGCAGCGCAGAAAACCGGTGACGGGCATTAAAGCGTTGGTGGGTGAAACCGCATTCACATTGGATGAACTCAATCCTTCGGGGAGAGTCAGGATACATGGAGAGATCTGGAACGCAATTTCTACTTCCGGAATGATCAATGTCGGGGAAAAGGTGTGCGTGACGGAAGTTAAAAACCTAACCCTTTACGTTGAACATATGAATGTTTAAAAATAAAAAATGAATCCATGCAAACAATTCCTGTATTTTCTATGGTTGTCATACTTTTCGCCCTCTTTATTCTTGCCAATTCCATCCGTGTTCTCCGTGAATATGAACGGGGCGTCATTTTCAGATTGGGACGGTTGTTAGCGGGTGGGGAGAAGGGTCCTGGCCTGATCTTTCTGATTCCCATTGTAGACAAGATGGTGAAAGTAAGTTTGCGGACTGTGGTGATGGATGTGCCGCCCCAGGATGTTATTACCCAGGACAATGTTTCGATCAAAGTGAATGCCGTGATTTATTTCCGTGTGCTGGAGCCACATAAGGCGATCGTGGAGGTAGAGAACTTCCTGGTGGCCACGTCGCAATTTTCACAAACTACCTTACGAAGTGTATTGGGGCAGTCCGAGCTGGATGACCTGCTTTCGCAAAGAGAAAAAATCAACCTGCGTTTGCAGCAGATAATCGATTCTCATACAGAACCCTGGGGGATTAAAGTGTCTAATGTAGAAGTAAAACAGATCGATCTGCCGCAGGAAATGCAACGGGCAATGGCCAAACAGGCAGAAGCTGAAAGAGAACGCCGTTCAAAAGTAATTGCGGCAGAAGGAGAATTCCAGGCTTCACAACGCTTGTCTGATGCAGCAAAAGTGTTGGCTGAACAACCCAGCGCGATCACGCTGCGTTATCTGCAAACGCTCAGGGAGATTGCCACGGAGAATAATTCAACGACTATTTTCCCCGTGCCGATAGACCTGTTGAAGCCGTTCCTGCACATCGAGGAACAAAAGAAAATACCATCATAAATTAAATTGCCATGGCGCTGATCGATACCTCTTTTTGGAGCAGTTAAAGCTATGGCAAAAAAAGTAATGAAAGGGTTCTGAAACGTATAAGATTTTATTTTTTCGACACAGCATATTTGGTGATCAATGTTCCCTGATCATTTACTTTTTCACTTTGAATGAGACGTAGATCTATATCCAGTTTTGCGTCAGTCGCAAAATTTTCGCCCATTCCAAATATCTTAGGTTCTATTGTTAACCACAGTTCATCAATTAATTGTTCCTTTAGGAATGAAGTGGCAACATGCGGTCCGCCAACCACCAGCATTTGCTGATGCCCCTTGTGTGTAAACCGGGCACTTAATTCAACAGGCGTTTCATTTGTAAATTCCATTTGGCCGGGTATTTCAAAACTCTTATACCGGTCAGGATGACTCGTCATGATAATAATCTGGTGACCCGGGAAGGGAGTAAATGTATCAGCATTAAACGTGGAGCTACCCATTACGATAAGTCGTGATTCATTCCATACATTCTTATAATAATCCTGATCCTGATGCGATGACCACAAACGTACATTCGGCTCACCCCATTTTGTTACTTTACCATCCAGTGAGGAGACAAAAATGAGTATAGTTTTCATCGTGTCATTTTACAATTTATTTTTCATCAACTCTTTTATATGATCCGAAAGTCTTAGTGTAAGCGCTACCAGCGTAAGTGTTGGATTGGGAGCACCTGCTGTTGCGAAGCAGGAGGAACCTGCCATATACAAATTGGAAATCCCGTGTACTTTACAATGGGCATCTACCACTCCCTGTTTGGGATCATCACTCATACGGGTTGTTCCCATATGATGCCATCCACCCCCGGTAAAAGCGGGCCATGTATGATCGTTTTTGTCTACCAGATAGTCCATCAATTTGATCCGGCCTGCCCCGGCACGACCCACTTCCTCCCCCAGCAACTCATAGATTTTGCGGATGCTTCTTTTTTCAAAATCTGTCAATTCCCAATGCAATGTGGCACGAGGAACTCCAAATCCGTCTTTTTCTGCATCCAGGCTTACCCTGGAAGAAGGATTGGGCGCCTGTTCTATCCGGGTGAAACACTGATAGCTATTACTGCCCGAAGCCGGAATGTTTGCATCTTTCCCGGCTGCACTGTATGATCCAAAAAAACGATTTCCGCTTTTTCTTGGATCTTCCTGGTTCCATCTTTCAATAGCCGGCTTTATTTTTTTTGCGATTTCCAATGGCGTCAGAGAAACAGTGCCATTTAGTATCTCAAATTCTTCCTGTTTTTTTGAATGGATGGCCAATTCAGCCCTGGCTTTTGTAACGCCAAAATTGAATGCATATAATTTTAAAGGAGACGGTTTGAAAAGCCAAAGTTCGGCGGACTTAATTTCCAGGTGTTCCATAAAATAACGCCCGACCAGGTCGTTGTTATTACCCAGGCCCTTTGAAGCCTGTTGGTTGGAAGCCAGTAATAATCTGGCATTCTGGATGGAGCAACAAGCGAGAATAAATTTTTTGGCCCTCACCCTGTGTTGTTTGCCTTCAAAATTCTTTACGATCAGTTCGCTGACGGATGAGCCGCTTTCATTGGTTTTAATATCGACCACATTGGCATATGTATACAAATGAATATTGCGTGATTCAACAATATGTTTTCTGTATTTCTCTCCAAATCTTGTAGGCGGACTGAATTGCCACATCTTATTCCAAATAACCGAATCATTTTTAACCAATGGCAGCATCGCAGCATCGTCTTTCTGCCAAAAGGCCATTTCATAGTTATAAGGTCCGAGTTCTAATTTATTTTGAGCCCTCTCATAGAAGGGATCCATATCTTCCCTGTTAATGGGCCAGCCACTGTGGGGTACCCAGGACCTCTTTGCAAAATCGATCTGATCCATCGGAGAGCAAAAGCCCGCCCAATGGCCTGTTGTGCCACCGAAATAATGCAGTCGGCTTGACATCAGCGGAAAGTAAGGCTGGCCGGTGGTTTTGCCGGCGTATAATTCCTGGACTTTTGAATCGTATTCAAATCCTCCGCCCTCGAGCAGGATCACTTTGTATTTTGTGTTATCCCAATCGAGGGCCATACTAATCCCCGCAGCACCTGCTCCTACAATACAGATATCACCTTCAATCAGTGTGTTATTGTCCAACCTTCTTGCGTCTGCATGCATTCGATGCGTATTATGGATTGTTTATACATAGAAGCGCACATTGACGGGCTTCTGTTACCGAAAGAACCCATCCCTTTACGATGACTATATTACTCGTTTCAAAATCCTGATTTATTTTCTTACTCATCAGGCTTTGAATAAATGCATTATCTGACGCGGATGAAACCGTGTTTCCTGAAGAATCCGTTAGCAATAATGCCGCAAGTTTATCAGCATCCGATTCTGATGCCGTTTGCCCGCGATAGGCCATTCCGATTTCCCTAAGCGTCTTCAGGTCACAGATTTGCGCCAAGGCTTCCGGTTTGCCCAATATATCATAAGAAACAGGATGCCGCGGGCCGCAGCTTATTCCGGTTACCAAAATAACTGTTCCGCCCATGGCGGAGAGCTGTAGGAATTGTCGCCTCTGCATCATTACACTAAATTAATGGCAATATGATAATAAAGACATCCGGTTAACAAATAGTTTAGTGATTCCTATTCGCCAGCCGGATGCCTGTTCATTTTAGTGTTCTGCTATTGACCCTGCTGAACTTCTTTTACAGTCTTAGGAATTAATCCATGAGCCTCTTTATGAGTCATAATAAGTGCATTGGAATCCGGGGCCTCCGCCAAACAAAAAACCGTTCCCGCTTTCTCATCAACCCAATAATTTAAAAAGTTCACACCATATTTTTTCTGCACTGCCAGGTCTTTTTGATGTGCCGCAGCCACGTCACCTGCTTTTACATTACCCGCCCCGAACTCGTGCAAGTCGAGGTATAAATTCTCTGCTCCCCTGGACGTCGCCTCATCTCCTCCTGTAACGGAATAGATACGATCCGGCAACAATCCGTGTGCCTTAGCATGGGTATTCACAATGGATTTGGTATCATATGCCGAGGCCAGGCAATAGACGGTTCCATTTGCCGTATCCACCCAAAATTTGATAAACTCCACGCCGTATTTGCCTTCCGCTGCGAGGTCTTTGGCATGGGCTTTTGCCACGTCTTCATAAGTTACTTTCCCGGGTCCGAGATGGTGAACATCAAGAAAAAGTGGCTTGCCGGTACGAATATTGGCCGATGTACTCTGCCCTTTTACTGAAGTCAAACCGCTACCTGATTGTTGAGCTTTTGCCGGGCTACTCATCATCCATACTGCAGAAAACAGTACCGCCGAAAATAAATGTTTCATCGAAAAGATTTAATTGTAGTTTAAAAATGTTTCGACAAAACTATACAGTGTTAAGCCCCGCAGCTGTAACATTTAGTTCAGATACTAGTAATTTTTCGACAGTTGATGTCTTTATCGTTCGAGATCATTACTTTTTAAATGGAATATTATTGATAAATACAAACTGAAACTGGAGTTTGTTCCCATCTTCAAATATCTGATACATCAGCCCCGTTTCCAATCTTAAATAATTGCTGATGGCGTAACCAACCGCGCCATATATCCTGTCCTGGTCAAATACCGGTTCATTGGTACGCAGGAATATTTCATTATAAGCAGAAAAATAAAACACATCTTTTTGTATAACTTTCTGATTAATCGGAATATTCAGAGACAGGAAATACCTGAAACGCATTCTGAAATCCGACGCAATAAAACGTTCCTCTACTCTGTAGCGATGTTGAATGAATACACGACCAAAATTTTGCCGGGTAATAAACTGCTGATAAATTCTATTTTCGGTCATGCTATTCTTCTTCTCGGTACCGGGAACATATGGTTCTGAGTATACGAACGCGTAACCCAAAAGAACATTATTATTATTTTCTGTCAGATTATATCCGATTCCTGTCCGAAATATTAATTGTTCCAGGTCTCCTATAAAATTGAAGTTTCGATATTGCATTTCGTTCCACCAGTTCCATCGTTTGTTTATTTGTTGATTGCCAAAATAGATAAGCCAGTTGCCTATGTCACTCTTTTGGGCATATAATTTTACCTGTGTTAATGACAATGCCGCTAATAATAAGAAGAAAAAAAACCTATTCTTCAAGCCAGACATATTTAATGGTTTGCTGATTGCAAAATACTACTGCAATATCATCGTCAGTTTCGCATTCATCATGGCTGGAATGACCTGTTCTGTTTTAAGAGCAATCTTTTTTGCCGGGTCGATATAATAAACAGTTACGTCTTTATCGTTTTCATCGTTTACCAGTTTCACGACCGTGGTATTCACCGATCCGATCATTTCATTTCCGGTCACGGTGAGAATTATTTTTTTCAACTTCTGCGTCTGTCCGTCGGCCACGTAAAAGGCCGTGGCATATCCTGCTGTCAATGGAAAACGGGCCAGAATCAAATCCTCACCGGCGCCATCATTTAAGCAGAGCCCATCGGGTTGCAGGGTTTTACTTGTTACTTTTCCACTCATATCTACTGACACGATCACCGAATCGGGATGGTAGTCAATGGTGGTTTTTACAGGACCCTGTACGGCTACCTGTTTCACGCCTGCGAGGTTGCCCTGGACAAAGGAGGACATCGCCGTAAAGGCCTGACCCATTACGGCTACGCTATCTGATATATTCCAGTTGGCATCGTCTTGCGCAACGGTGCGGGTCATTGTTACAGGAAGTTTCTGTCCCTGTACCTGCAAATCGCCCGTATAGGTATAGCGGCCGGCTGCCAGATCACCCGAAAGAGCAGGTTGTGATTTCAGCAAAGGCACGGCACTTTTTTTAACCAGCACCACTTTGCTGATGTCCACTGTATTTTCTTTTAGTCTTTTGGCCACATCATCTGTCATGGATTCCTGATAACGTGTGCCGCAGTATTTGGCAAGGAATTTTTCGGAAGCGGCCACCATACCCAGATTATTGACTGGTTTCGCAAATCCATGTCCTTCATCGTCTGCCAGAATATAATCCACCTGTGCCCCCTTGTCGCGCAATGCAATTACAATCTGATCGCTCTCTCCCTTGTTCACACGGGGATCGTTGGCACCTTGCACGATCAGCAATGGTGCTTTTATTTTATCCACGCTGAACAAGGGGCTGGCATCGTGCAAAATCTTTTTTCCTTCGTCCGTACCCTGGTCACCCATTCTCAATGCAAATATTTTCCTGCCCGCTTCCCAATAAGGAGGAATGCTGGCCATGAGTGTAAATAAATTGCTGGGACCAACGATGTCGACACCGGCTGCATAGACCTCGGGTGTAAACGTGAGACCGGCCAGCACGGCATAACCGCCATAACTGCCGCCCATAATCGCCACTCTTTTCGGATCCACCATTCCTTTTGCAATCAGATATTTCACCCCCCAGGTAATATCGTCCTGCATCAGCTTGCCCCACTGCAGATTTCCGGCATCGAGAAAACTCTTGCCGAAGCCGGTGCTTCCCCTGAAATTGGGAGCCAGCACGATGAAACCACGATTTGCCATCAGCTGA
>Ga0193753_10004440_pt1 | contig 9998 bp, 9 predicted proteins | sample H1c2metaG_FD_144925 | JGI IMG/M metagenome (GOLD analysis project Ga0193753, IMG submission 144925) | Soil microbial communities from a riparian zone of the East river system, Colorado, United States - H1c2 | ecosystem: Environmental > Terrestrial > Soil > Riparian zone | place: USA: East River... | reverse complement strand
CACGATGGGCTGCATCGAATGAGCCTGTAAAATCTTTTGAGGCGGCGGCGCTCCAATGGCCAATGCCGTTCCCCGGGGTAATAAATGCAATTTTTTAGTTCGATTCGTAAAGTTCTCATCGCAACATCCCTCTCCCTTGTACCTGCATCGTCCTTTGCAGGAGTTCTGATCTCCGTAAACATCGCACCACCTGCGCTTCCTGTTTACACGCAGCCCCTATGCCCCGGCGATGGCTATCTCTGGACGCCCGGCTATTGGGCATGGGGTTCTGAAGGCTATTACTGGGTCCCCGGCGTCTGGGTTCAACCGCCGAGCGCTGGCGTTCTCTGGACCCCCGGTTACTGGGGCTGGAGCAGCGGCGCATACATCTTCCACGCCGGCTACTGGGGCCCGCACGTCGGCTTCTACGGTGGCGTGAACTACGGCTTCGGCTACGGCGGCGTTGGCTATGAGGGCGGCCGCTGGGACCACGGTGTCTTCGCCTACAACCGCAGCGTGAACAACGTCAACATCGTCAACGTTCACAACGTCTACACCAAGACGGTCATCGTGAACAACAACTACAGCCGCGTCAGCTATAACGGCGGCGCCGGCATACGGGCCCAGGAGTCGGCACCGGAGCGAGCGGCTTTCCATGAGCAGCACTTCCAGGCGACGGTCAATCAGCAGAGTCACGAGCAGTTCGCACGGCAGGACCGCACCCAGCTTGCCAGCGTGAACAACGGACGTCCGCAGATGATGGCGGCGAGAACTCCGGAGGAGTATCACTCCGTCGCGCAACAGCACGCGAACTTCAACAACAACCGGGGTAACGTGCCCCAGGCCAACCAGCGTCCGGCCTTTCAGCAGAACGCGCAGCAGGCCCGTCCTCAACCGCAGAACCAACCACAGAATCACCCGCAGCCCCAGAACCGCGAACAGCCGCATCCCCAGGAGCATCAGGGCGGCGGCGAACATGAACACGGCCACCCTGAGGGTCACGGCGGCAAGTAGTCGGATATACTTAACGTGTCAAAGGCAGCGGCCGTCGGCAACCCCGTCGGCCGCTCTCTCATTGCGGAATTAAAATACCTACTGGTGCTTTCTCCCCAACAACTCGACCAGGTGTATGTCGTCCTGGTGCGCGCACGCAACCCAAACAACATCGGCGCTGTGGCCCGGGCCATGCACGACTTCGGCTTTCGCCACCTGCGTCTAGTAAACGACTACACCGTGCCCTTCGAGACCGCACGATCCGCGGTCGATGCCTCTGCCGTATTAGCCAGCGCAGCGACGTTCGCCTGCGTCGCCGATGCGGTCGCCGACTGCACGCTCGTCGTGGGCACGACAGCAGTAGGCGAGCGAGCGGTGCAGCATCCGCTCCACGCTCTACCAGGGGGCGCAATCCAGATAGCCGCCGCGCTTGCGGGCAAAGAGAGTACAGCACGTGTCGCGCTGCTCTTCGGCTCTGAAAAGACAGGCCTCAGCAATGACGAACTCAGCCACTGTCACTGGCTGCTGACCATCCCGATGGAGCAGCACGAAGACATTCGCCACCCATCGATGAACCTCGGGCAAGCAGCAGCTGTGTGCCTGTACGAGCTGGTACGCCAAACCGGAGTCCATGTTGGTACCGGTACCCCACAGTCCGCCTCGGCAGTCGAAGTCGAGCGACTGACCGCATTGCTGAACGATGTGCTGGAGAAGACCGCGTACACAAAACGCCATCCCGCGAACTCCGACGAAAACCAGATTCGACGGCTCGTGTTGAGAATGGGACTCGCAGCCAACGATGTGCCGATCTGGATGGGAATCCTGCGTCAGGTGCTATGGCGCGTGCGCGGCAACGAAGAATAATCTGAGGCGTCTATCTATTACCTATTACGAACCATGCGGTTAGCGGTAGACTAAGCGTCATTCATAACAGCAGAAAGAGACCGGAACAGGGTCAGGGGCAGCAGCGATGTATTTGGGTAAGGGTTTGTCGGCGGTAGCAGCGATTGCACTGGGTTGCGCATTCACAACAGCTGGAATGGCTCAGGGAAAGCAGCTTACGACCGAAGACTACGCACACGCGGAAAAGTTCATGAACTACAACGTCAACCCGCTCGTGTATCACGGCGTAAGTGAGCCCACCTGGTTGCCTGATGGGCGCTTCTGGTATCGTGACCGCGATGCCGACGGCATCACCTTCACCCTGATCGATCCCGCGAAAGGGACAAAGGGTCCCGCGTTCGATCACGCGAAGCTAGCCAACGCACTCTCTGAGGCATCATCCGCTAAGCGCAAGATCGATGCGCAGCATCTGCCCATCACGGAGCTGGCCTTTGAAGGCACGACGGTTGTCGTAACAGCGCACGGCAAGCAGTTTCGCTGCGACCTCAGCGGAGCAGGCGTCTGCACCTCCGTTGCCACAAAGTCTGAGGCTAGCGCCGCCACGCCACGCCGCCACGCTCCATCGGACATCTCGCCCGATAAGACCAAAGCCGCATTCATCCGCGACTACAACCTCTGGGTTCGCGACATCGCCACCGGTAAAGAGACACAGCTCACCACAGACGGCATAAAGGACTTCGGCTACGCCACCGACAACGCCGGATGGCAGATGAGCGACAACCCCATCGTCGTCTGGTCGCCCGACTCCAAAAAGATCGCGACATTCCAGCAGGATCAGCGCAAGGACGGCGAGATGTATCTCGTGCCCGTCACCAATGGCCATCCGCAGCTCAAGGCCTGGAAGTATCCCCTCGTCGGCGATAAAGACGTGACCATGATCGAGCGCGTCATCATCGACGTCGACTCACCCAAAGTCATCCGCCTCAAGATGCCGCCGGACCAACACCGCTCCACCCTCTGCGACGACGTCAGTTGTCGCGGCGGCAGCGGATGGGACGACGTGCAATGGAGTGAAGACGGCAAGCACCTCGCCTTCGTCTCCACCTCCCGCGACCACAAGCAGGAGTGGTTCCGCGTAGCCGACGCCTCCACCGGAGAAATCCGCGAAGTGATGACCGAGACCGCGCCGAAGTTCTTCGAGAGCGGCGACGACAAGGTGAACTGGAAGTATCTGTCCAAGTCCAACGAGATCCTCTGGTTCAGCGAGCGCGATAACTGGGGTCAGATGTACCTCTACGACCTCACCACCGGCAAGCTCAAGAACCAGATCACCCACGGCGAAGGCAATGTAACGCAGGTCCTCGCTGTCGGTAAAGAGCAGGGCCGCGATCCATACTTCTCTCACTACTACAGCATCGGTTTCGACGGCTCCGGCTTGAAGCTTCTCACGCCCGAAGACGCAGACCACGCCATCACGCCCTCGCTCGACGGCCGCTACTTCGTCGACGTCTACTCCACGCCCACCCAGCCGCAGACCACAGTAGTGCGCGACAGCAACGGCAAGGTCGTCGTTGAGGTCGCCAAGCAGGACATTACGAAGCTCGTAGCCGCCGGATGGGTTCCACCTGTTCCCATAACCGTCAAGGCGCGCGACGGCAAAACCGATCTCTACGGCTTCATGTTCAAGCCCACGAACTTCGACGCCTCGAAGAAGTACCCCATCGTGAACAACGTCTATCCCGGCCCGCAGACCGGCTCTTGCGGAGGTCGCAACTTTACGGCATCGCATCGCGACATGCAGGCACTGGCTGAGCTCGGCTTCGTCGTCGTCTGCATCGACGGCATGGGCACTCCCTTCCGTTCCAAGGCCTTCCACGAGTTCTACTTCGGCAACCTCGGCGACAACACCATCCCCGATCAGGTAGCCGGAATGAAGGAACTTGCTGCGAAGTATCCATGGATCGACATCGACCGTGCTGGCATGTACGGACACTCCGGCGGCGGCAACGCAACCGCGGCGGCAATGTTCAACTACCCCGACTTCTTCAAGGTAGGCATCGCCGAAAGCGGCAACCACGATCAGCGCGACTACGAGGACGACTGGGCCGAGAAGTGGGCTGGTCTCGAGGTCAAGAATCCCGATGGCACCAGCAACTACGACAGCCAGGCCAACCAGAACATCGCCAAAAATCTGAAAGGCCATCTCCTGTTGGCCCACGGAACGATGGACAACAACGTGCCACCAAACAACACATTGCTCGTTGTCGATGCCCTCATCAAAGCCAACAAGGACTTTGATCTCCTGATGATCCCCAACGTCGCCCATGGGTACGCCGAAGCGACGCCGTACATGACCCGCCGCCGCTGGGACTACTTCGTCCGCAATCTCGCAGGCAACACACCGCCGAACGAGTACCAGATGAAGCAATACTCCGCGATTCAGGCTGCCATAGCGATGGGACCCAGCGACGACGATCAAGCCGATCAGGACCACGCGAAGTAATCAAGCACCAATAAAAACAAGATGGGCCAGCGAGACGGATAAACTCTCGCTGGCCCATCTTATTTTTGACTTACTTCACTCAACAATCTTGCTGTCGGCCTCTGTCGGCGCATTGTGATCACCACGGGCACCCGAGACGGCCCACCCATTGCCGGTGTTGGCCAAAGTCACCAATCCTGGCTGCGAGCCAGCAAGATCGGCGCGAATCTGCGGATAAGCATTTTGCGTCTCAGCTGCGGTTGCCCATCCCGGTGCACCAGAAAAGCTGTAGTGATAGTTCACCTGAGTCGTCGCACCCACATTGCTCGTCGTCGGTGTCGATGCATCGATTCTGTCGACCTGCCGGTGTCCATAGCAGAAGTTGCCAAACCCGGGCTGTTGCACGTCCGCTGTCCACACCGCCCGCCCCTTATCGGAGAGATCGTAGTTGTTTACTTGCTTGCTGGCGATAATCAGCTTCTTCTTTTCGGCGGTAGTTCGCACCAGCAAGCCTTGATCGACAAGTGCATCGTAGCCCGATGTCTTGCTTGTATCCGATGTATCAGCCTGCACCGGAAACTTCACCAACTGCGACCAAAGGCAAGCAGGATGTGCGCTGTAGTAGGTATTGATCGCGCTCGTGAAATTCTGGTTATTGTCGGCTTTCCTGCTGCAACCAGTCGCGACTAAGGCGGTCACACCACATAGGACAGCAGAGCGAAGCGTAAAGCGAATAGTGCGTGTAGTCATGGTCTCTCCTCTTCCATACCTCGGATGCAGGAGAATCACAAAGCGTCTAATACTAAATTGGTTGCCTGCCTGCGCAATCTTTCAGAGCCAACCCTTTGTCCGCGCAATGCGTGCTGCATCTACGCGATTGGCCGCGCCCAGCTTGGCAATCGCATCGGATAGATAATTCCGTACTGTTCCTTCAGATAGATGCAACTCCGTAGCAATCTCAGTACTGCTCCTGCCATCACCAGCCCGCTGCAGAATCTGCCGCTCGCGTTCCGTCAGCGGATCAGGCTCTGCGCTCCACGCCTCGGTTGCCAACGCCGAGTCAACCACGCGCAGGCCTCGATACACACGGCGAACCGCATCGGCCAGCTCAGACGCAGGCCTATCCTTCAGCAGATAGCCGCACGCCCCGGCATCCATCGCACGCCGCAGATACCCGGGCCGCGCAAACGTCGTCAGAATTATTGTCCGCACCTCAGGATGGCTTGTCTTCAACGCAGCCGCCAACTCCAACCCCGTCATCTTCGGCATCTCGATGTCGGTCACCAGAACATCGGGCGAGCACGTAGACACTGCATCCAGCGCCGCCCGTCCGTTCGCAGCGCGAGCCACAACGGAGATGTCTGCCTCCAAATCCAGTAGCGCCGCCAGCGCGCCTAGCACCATACCTTGATCTTCCGCGAGTACAACCCGAATCTCCGCCATTACTGCACCATCCCCGTAGTCGAAGAGTTCGCCGTGACCGGAAGTTCAACCACGAGCGTCGTACCGTGCTCACTGCTAATCGAGAAGCGCCCGCCAAGCGACTGCACTCGCTCCCGCATCCCGCGCAGACCGTTGCCTTCCTGCTTTATCGGATAAGGTCCATCGTCCTCCACCCGCAGCGAATGAAAGCGATCCTCCGTCGTCGTAAAGCGCATGCTGCACTGTGTCGCATGCGCGTGGCGAACAATGTTGGTAACAGCCTCGCGCAGCGCCAGGCACAGCACGGTCTCTTCCTCAGCTCTCAACTTCGGCAACACGGACTCGCAAGCCAACGCCACGCCCGCTGTCTGCAGCGTATTGCGAGCCATCTCCACCTCGGCAGCCAGTCCCTGCGACCTGTAGCCGCCAATCGCCTCGCGAACCTCTTTCAGCGCGGTCCTCGCCGTCTTCTCCACCTCGTTGATCTCCTGTGCTGCACGCTCCGGATCACGTCCTACCAGCTTGCCCGCCAGTTCTGACTTCAGCACAATCACCGACAGCGTATGTCCCAGAACATCATGCAGATCCCGCGCAATCCGTTCACGTTCCGCCAGCGCAGCCAACTGTTCAATTTCTTCATGCGCTCGTCGCAGCTTGTACTGTGAGCGCTTCTGCTGCGCGACGAAGATATTGCTCGTTCCCACCACGACGGTAAAGAACACAGACACAGCGAGCGTAATGGGATTGAGATGTATCAACACGGCTTGGATCGCTATCCCCAGACACTGCGCCACCATGATCGCGACCACCGTCGGAACCGAGCGCACCACAAACGGAAGAAACGCTGCACTGTAGATGAAGAAAGCCGACGAGCCCGAATTGATTGGAATCGAAACCAGACCCAACACGTAGAAGGCAGCCAGAAGAACATACCGCTGCCTCACCGACCGCGTCCGCATGTAGCCCACATAAATGGCGACGAAGACGCCATAGATCGCTATGCATATCAGCCAGTACCGCAGCTGGCCACGCATAATCGGGTCCACAAAAAAGAACACCGAATACGCCATCCATATATAGCCAGTGCCGCTCTGGCCGCCTATGTGTGGACCTTCACACGCTATTGGATCTTTATCGTTCATCGCTTCCCCGAAAGTGTACCGCGCATCACGCATTCTGTTGCGCCCGGTTGAAAACCAGCCAGCTCGTTCCCAGCATCACCATCGTGAACCCCGCAAGGCCAAACCAATGGCTCATCACCGACGTCTGATCTCCATATCCAAAGATGCGGAGCATCAACTGCGCCAGATGATACGTCGGCAGAGCCGGCGCAATTCGCTGCAGCCAATGCGGCAGATACTGAATCGGCATCCACAGTCCGCTCATAAACGACATCGGCAGATAGATCAGATTCACAATACCAGGCGCCGCATTCGCGGGAACAAGCAGCGCCAGCAGAAAGCCCATACTGGCAAACGAGATCGACCCAACGATGCTGATGCCAAACATCCTCGCCAGCTCACTAGCAGTCAGCGACACACCGCCCATCGTGACAGCAAGCACCGTCAAGGCCGAAACGATAATCAACCCAAAGACGATAGCCCCCATGCACTTCGCAAAAAGATACGCCGCCGGCGGCATAGGGCTGGCACGCTTCACCTCCAGCCATCCCGCAGCCCGCTCGCCAGCCAGCCCCACGCCGATACCGAACAGCGCCGCGCCAATCAAACCGAAGCACGCATATCCGCCCAGCAGATATCGAGCCATATGAATCCCGTTGCTGTTCGCGCCGCGATTCGTCACACCGAACAACAGATAAAACATGATGGGAAACGCAATAACCGCCAGCGAAAACGACCGGTTTCGCAACAACTTTAGAAACTCGTACTTCGTCTCTTTGCGAAAGATCCCTACAGTGCGCGCGATGCCTAACGTCTGAGCTTCAGGATAGGCGATAGATCGAGTCGACATATATTTCTCCTGTACTGCATCTGCGTAAGAAGTTTCAGCGCGAAGTAGTAAGTGCAATAAAAGCATCTTCCAGCGCGGGACTGGCGATCTCGAGGCCACTCAACATCTCATCGCGCAACAACATCTCGCGCACCACTTCTTCGGCCCTTGGAGTCGTCACAACAACGTCATCCCCGCTCTGCTCCACGTTCGTTACACCGGGCAGCGCGGAAAGAAACTCCACCGTCAGCCGCGTGCGGCAGCGAATCTTACGGCCCGCGCTCACGCTCTTAATCTCAGCGGGCGTTCCCTCGCTGACGACCTTTCCTTTGTTGATGACTACAATCCGTACGAATCTGCTGCCACAGGCCACGTCGCGCCTCAATATCCATGCCCACCGTCGGCTCATCCAGAAACACAAGATCCGGATCGCCGCAAAGCGCCAGCGCAAACAGCACACGTTGTTTCTGCCCACCGCTCAGCGCGCTGAACATCTCGTCTTCAATCCCCTCAAGCTGGGCAATCCTCACAATCTCTGTGACTAGCAGGGGCTTCGCATAATAGCTGCGAAACAGATCAAGATGCTCGCGTACCCGGAGCGTCTCCGGAATTCGTGCAACCTGCAGCATCGCGCCTACGCGAAGCCGCGTCGCCGGAGTCTGAGGATCACCACCAAACACACGCGCCATACCCGCAGTAGGAGCAATCAGCCCGAGCAACAACCGCACCGCAGTGGATTTACCCGCGCCATTCGGCCCCAGCAGAGCAACCACCTCGCCCGGCCGCAGCGTAAGATTCAACCCATCCAGCGCGAGCGTATTACCGTAGCGCTTCGTCACACCGGTCAACGTGGCAATCGCCTGTTGCGGTTGTGCTCCTGAAGAAAGCCGCTCAACCTCTGTCTCTCGCATCAGTGCAGTAGCTGGCATCATGCCTCCTCTGTTACCTGACTACACCAGAGATCATCTTCCCGCTCATCGTATTCCAACAGTGGAGAACGTCACGAAACGACATGACAACTAAGCTCGCGCTGTCGCAGCGTGCGTATCGCCAGCGCATCATGCCGCTTCGCCAGTCGCACACCCTGTTCATCCACCACCAACCGCGTATGAAAGTAACTCTTACCGGGCAAGCCTAACGCACGCTGCAGCAATATCTGCCGCGCCGTAGACTTCAACAGATCGGCCCCACGCACAACCTCGGTAATCCCCATCGCCGCATCATCGACAACACAAGCAAGCTGATAGCTCGGCAACCCATCCTTCCGCCAAACCAAAAAACCCCCGAAATCCACGCCAGCCGTAAACGCTTGCGCCCCCACACTGCCATCGACAAAACTAACAACCTCGCCATCTGGAACTCGAAACCGATAATTCATCCCCGGCACCAGAATCCGCGATAGATCTTCACTACCAGGCCGGCACCGTCCGTCATACACCGGCTCATCATCCACATCTTCATGCGGAGCGTGCATCATGCGCGCCAGATCCTTCCGGCTGCAACCACACGGATACACAAACCCTGCCTCAAGCAATCGCTCGAACGCAAGGCGATACAACGCCCCACGCTCCGACTGCGAAACCATCGGCGGCTCCCATTCAATCCCCATCCACGCGAGATCCTCGATCATCGCCTGAACAAATTCACCCTTCGATCGCTGCGGATCAAGATCCTCATTACGCAGCAACAGCGTTCCATCCGCCGCATCAGCACGCAGATATGCCGTCCAGAACGTAGCAGCGTGACCCAGATGCAGCAATCCAGTTGGCGAAGGCGCCAATCTTCCCACATAACAATTGTTCTTTGTCGTCATTCTGACCCTGAGCGAAGTCGAAGTGGGAAGAATCCCTGTGTTTTGCCTGTTGTGTCACAAATCTTATTTCATCCGTGCACACTACCTACATATAATCCACGCCGTACTGCACCGGAATCTGCGTAAACGCAATCCGCGTAGGCGCACTTTCCCGCGCCGGCAGCATCCCTGCGAAGTGCAGCGTCGTATGCCCATACTTCAGATTCAACTTATCCATCGTCGCCGAAAGCTGTACGCGATTATTCGGATCGGCAAATAGCTCCTCCTGATGCTCATTCTCCGGAATCAAATTCCGCAGCGTCACCCCCACAAAAAACGGCCTCTGAAACTCCGCCCCTCGCGGCCGCTGCTTCCAAATCCCGCGCAGCACCTCCAACAGCGTCAACGTATCCTGACAATCCCTGAACCGCGCCTCCATTCCCCAGCCAGAGTGCGTCAACCCACTGAAATGTTTCTTCGACTTCATCTGCGAAGCCTGCTCTCTGGTCAGCGCAAACCGTATCGTCACCGCCATCG
>Ga0193753_10004439_pt1 | contig 10000 bp, 8 predicted proteins | sample H1c2metaG_FD_144925 | JGI IMG/M metagenome (GOLD analysis project Ga0193753, IMG submission 144925) | Soil microbial communities from a riparian zone of the East river system, Colorado, United States - H1c2 | ecosystem: Environmental > Terrestrial > Soil > Riparian zone | place: USA: East River... | reverse complement strand
CCTCCCGTTCGGAATCTCGTTTTTCACCTTCGAGACGATGAGCTACACGATTGACGTCTACCGCCGCGAAATCGAGCCGGCGAAGCGCTATCTCGATTACCTTCTCTTCGTCTGCTTCTTCCCCCATTTGGTGGCCGGCCCCATCGTGCGCCCGCATCAAATGCTCCCGCAGCTCGCGCGCGCGCCGGTCGCCGACGCGGCTCAGCAAGCGCGCGGTCTCTACCGAATCGCGCTGGGGCTCACGAAGAAAATCGCGATTGGGGACGTGCTCGCCGTCAATTTGGTGGGTCGCGTTTTCGACAATCCAGAGCGCTATTCCTCCGTCGAGGTGCTCGTTGCCGTCTACGCCTACGCCGTGCAGATCTATGCCGATTTTTCCGGCTACAGCGATGTGGCGATCGGAAGTGCAGCCCTTTTCGGATACGAGCTTCCAGAGAATTTCAACGCGCCGTACGCCGCCAAAAGCCTGCAGGACTTCTGGCATCGCTGGCATATCTCGCTCAGCAGCTGGCTTCGCGATTACCTCTACATCCCGCTCGGCGGCTCCAAGAACGGGCCATATCGCACGTACCGCAATTTGATGATCACCATGGTCCTCGGAGGGCTCTGGCACGGCGCATCGTGGAACTTCGTCATCTGGGGAGGGCTCCACGGCGTCGCACTTGGCGCGACCCGCATGTGGCAACGCGCGCGAAAGGGCGCATCCTCGCCCGTTTTCTCGCGCCCGCTCGCCGTGTTTCTGACGTTTCATTACGTGTGCTTTGCATGGATTTTCTTCCGCGCGCCGACCTTCGCCCATGCGCGCTTGATGCTGGCGCGAATCGCACAAGGCACCGTCGGAGCGGCCAACCTGTCGCCCAAAGTGCTCGTCTTACTCGTGGTGGTGCTGATGCTCCACTACGTGCCGCGCCGCGTTTCGGCGATGGTGCGCGACCGATTCGTCCTCACGCCGGCATGGCTTCAAGGGATCATGCTCGCCGCGGCCGCCTATGGACTTCATATCGCCGCAGGGACCAAAGCCGAGCCCTTCGTCTATGGGCAGTTCTGAAGTCGAACCCGGGAGACCCATCGTGCGCGTTCACCGACTGTTTGCGACTCTGGATCTCCTCAGCGCCGTCCTCCTTGCGCTCGGAGTGTTCGTGGGCCTTCCGGATCGATGGCTTTGGGTGGACCTGCCCGCCGTCCTCTTGATCGCGCTTTTCGCGGTAACCGCGATCGGGCTGTTCGTGGACACACGCTGGGCGCAGACCGCCGCCCGCGCGACCGCCGCCGTGGCGCTCGCGTTCGGGCTTCTCTTGGTGGCGCTCTTGGCCGTGGCGGCCAGTTACCTTTACGGGATCTACGGCACCGTTGGGCAGGGCGGAGCGCTCATCTACGTGCTCGTTCTCGCGTTGGCGATTCCGTATCTGGTCGCGCTCCCCGTAGCGCAGCTCGTCTGGTTTGGGCGGTTCGGGCGATCTGCGCGGCTTGCTCCGGACGCTTCGCCTGCGGGCGAGGGGGCGTGAGAGCGTCGCCGCTTGCGCGCATCCTGCTCGTCTACGGCGCGGCGCTCGCGCTCGTGTGCCTGCTCGTAGCGCACCTCTTTGCGCTGGGACCGCCCGCGCGCCCCACCGTACTGGCCGCCGTTTGGAGCGGCGGAAAGCTCGCGGCGCGCATGAATGTCTCGGCCGTGGGGGAACGGACTGGCGAGCTCGATCGGATCGCAGCCGGCGTCACGGCGCCGGAGCTGGTCTACGAGACCATTTCCGCCGAGTCGCGCGTCGCGACGAAGCCCGACTGGCTTTTTGCGCTCTCCCTCGTGCCGGGTCGCGACGGCGTCGAGGCCCAATTTCGCGGACAGACCGCGTACGTCATGCCCGATGATCTCCTGTCGCGGCAAGGCTACGATCACGGGGTCAACGCCGAGTCGGTGGGGTTGGCGGTAGGCGCAGATGTGCCGCTCATTTTCGCCATCCTCTCCGAGCGCCTTCATGCGAGCGCACGCGACGTCGCACGCGAAGCCGTGATTCGGCGCGTTCGCGTGGAACGTACGAGCGCCGGGCGTGCGTCGCCGCCGAGGATCACCGGCGAGACCCTGACGCACGCCATGGTGCGCGATGCCGCTCTCGATGCTGCAGAGTACCTTGCGCGCGGCCTCGACGACGAAGGACGTTTTCGCTACATGGTGAGCGCGACGGACAATCGTTCTCTCTCCGGCTACGACTGGCCGCGGCACGCCGGCGCAACGTACTTTCTCGCGCAAGCCGCCGCGCTGTCCGGAAATACCGATTTGCGGTATGCGACACTCCGCGCCGCCGCCCAGCTTCGCGATCGGGGCCTCGTGACGTGCGGAGAGCACCGTTGTATCGCCCAGGACGATGTTGCCGAAATCGGTTCGAGCGCGCTCGCCGTCGTCGCCTTCGTCGAAATCGTGCGCTCGGGGATCGACGGTTCGTATCGCCCGCTCGTCGCCGACCTCACACGCTTCTTGCGAAGCCAACAGCGGCCCGACGGCGAATTCATGCATCAGTACGACCGCCGGGCGCGCCGCCCCATCGACGTCCAATTCGTCTACTTCACGGGCGAAGCCACGCTCGCCCTCGCGCGCGCGTACGGCCTGAGTGAGAGTCGCGAAGACCTCGACGGTGCGCAGCGCGCGCTTGCGCATCTCGTGGGCCCCGCGTGGCATTTTTTCGGGGACCGTTATTACTTCGGCGAAGAACACTGGACGTGCCAAGCGATGGCCGATCTGGCGCGCGTCGCGCCCAACGCCGAGGCACTCGACTTTTGCCTGCGATGGCAACGCTACGGGCGCCGTCTCCAGCACGCGGACGGCGATTCGCCTCAAGACGCGGATGGCGCCGTCGGGATCGATCCGGTCATCACGCCCCGATTGACGCCTGTTGCATCCCGGTGCGAGGCCGCTGTCGCCACCCTCGATGCGGTGACGCGCACGGGCGCCGGCTCCGGCGTCGCAGATGCGGAGCGGCAAGCTCTCGATCGCCAGACGCGGCGCGCGCTCGCGTTCCTGCTTCGCCATCAATTTCGTCCCGGCCCGACGCACCTCTTTGCGGATCCGATGGCCGTGCACGGCGCGATCCCCGGAAGCCCCGTCGATTTCCAACTTCGCATCGACTACGCGCAGCACGCGGGGAGCGCGATGATCCGCTGGCTCGAGGTGGCTCCGCCGCCTTAGAGGAGTCAGCGCCACCTCGCCGCCGGTGAACCTGAGCGCGATCCACATTCTCCTACAAAAGCGCAAGGAAGGGTTGGTCATCGGCAAAGTGCGGGTTACCCTAGTTACAGGGTGCAGTGCTCACTGAACTCCGGGTTTCCGACACCCGCCAAAGGCGGGTCCTACGAGGGCGATGAGGAAAGGCGAGCGATCGTCGATTAGCGCGTCAATTGACGAGTCAATTGACAGCCACGGGGCGAGGCGGATGCGAGGAGCATCCGGGACCGCCGTGTCGGGCGCATCGGCCAAATCGGCGCCGCGCAGAGTGAGCCTCGCAGGATCGCTGTTGGTACGCAGATATGGCATGGCGCAGGCTCTCCAGTCCGGCATCGCCGGGAGCGGGCCTCGGGTCATGTCGTTTGGCCGCACGGCATCGAGTTTGCTCGAACACGTAGCTAAGGCGGCCTGTCACGCAAACCGATCCCACGAGGATCCTCAACCCGCGCGAACCTCGTTCGCACGGTCAGCAAGGTGAATGGATGAAAATCCCCACCATCAGCACCATTGACACATTGACCCTCGACGAAGCGCGCGCATATCTCGATGCGGCGAATGGGGAGGAGCTCGAAGCGGCCGTTGCTTTGGCAATCGACCGCAACAAGCTCGACGGTTCAGCAAGCGTTTCGCCCGACGAGACGGAAGTGCATCACGCACTCTTCCTTCTGCGCCGCGCGCGCGGGTTGGATGCTCCCAGCTTCGACACGATGCGGGTCGAGCTGAAAAAGAGGATGGTGGAAGCGGCATAACACGCAGGCTCGAATCGCGATGTGCGACGGCGACGCGGCCTGAGCGGGGCTGCGGGCGTTCGAGGCATGTCCGCGAGCATGCAGGCGGGGGCACGGATTTCGGCCCCACGAGCCTATTTCGTCAGCGCCATGGCCGCGTTGGCGAAGCGTTCGGCGGCCGGGCGGTCGCGATCGAGGTACAGGCACGGCTCGATCAGTTCGAGCTCCATCAATTGAAATTGCTCGCGCACCATCACGCCATCCACCCGCGCGTAGAGATGGCGTTCGCCCGTCGCTTCGATGGCGGTGCGCGCCTGTCGAAGGAGGCCCTCGCCTGGAACGACGCGCGCGTGCGTCGCGCCGAACGATGACTGCGTGCGAAAGTCACCTTGGCTTGGTCGCTTGACGAGCGCGTGCGAAAATTCGTTGCCGAAGAACAGCAACGACCACTCGCCTCCTTCGAGGATCTCCTCGACGAAGGGCTGCACGAGCACGTCGGAATTGGCGAGGAGTCGATGAAAGGCTTGCTCGCTCTTGTCGGCGTCGGCGAGTGAGGCGCGGAATGTCCCGAAGGATCCCGCCGACACGGCCGGTTTCACGACGACGTTCGTCCAGCGTTCCTGACGGAGTACGTTCTCGAGCGATGCGTGTTCGCCGCGCTCGAGCCGGCGCGTCGGCACGATGGGGACCCCCTTGCCCGCAAGCTCGAGGAGGTAGCGCTTGTCCATGTTCCAAATCAGAGAACCAACGGGGTTCCAGACTCGGGCGCTGGTCCGTTCGAGGCGTTCGAGCCAGTTCGAGAATTCGGGAGCCCGCTCGTGGTAGTCCCACGTGGAGCGAATCACGACGAGGTCGAAATCGTCCCACCGTACGCTCGGATCGCTCCACACGGCCGCTTCGACCTTCGCGTTCCGGTCGCGTAGGGCCGCTGCGGCGATGGCATCGTCTTCCGCGATCTGCGGCTCCTTATCGAACGTTACGAATGCGATTCGGGGGCTGCTCATGCTCGGTTCATCGTGTGCTCACGGCTCCTTGGCCTGCGACCGGGACGAAAGGGCCTGCATGGCCCGCGTGATGCCAGCGCAGATAGTCGTCGAAGTTCACGTCCTTCGGCAACGCCCCTTCGACGGGATACCCTTCGCGCAGCCATGCGTCGATGCCGCCGATCATCTCTTTGACCTGGGTGCCCAACGCGCTCAGTTTCGCCGCCGCGCGCGTAGAGCCGTTGCACGAGATGCTCCAGCAATAGACGACGGCGAGTTTGCCCCGCAGCGGCAGGACCGACGTTTCGTGAATGGCGCGAGCCGAAATGTGGACGGCGCCCGGAATGTGCATATCCGCATACGCGTCGGGGCTGCGAACATCGACGACGACGAATCCCGGCGTTTCACGCTGAAGGTCCAAGTGGACGTCGGCGGGATCGGTTTCGAACGCAAGCTTGTCGAGGAAATGGCGGTTCGCGTCTGGCGCGGACGCGGCTGGAACTTCGAAAAGGAAGGAAAACCGCGGTTTCTTTTCAGTCTCGATTTGCGACATGCTCTCTGTTTGGGGCCTTTTCGCGAAGTTCACCAGAACCAATTCGACCATTCGAGGTGGGCCATTTGCCTGCCGGAGCCATCGGCATGGCCGCCTTTCTCGGCGCCGCGCGCCGCCTCTTCAGTGTCCCGCGTCGGCGGCCGGCGCCGCGTGCGGACGCAGGTCCTGGGTTTCGTTCGCCATCTTGTCGCGGTACGCGATGAATCCGGCCACGCCGATCATGACGGCCACACCAAGCACGAGGCCTGCGAGCAGCGCCGTTCGCGGTGACATCGACCGCGGTTCTTCGAGCTCCGCCAGTGCCGCCAAAGCCTCGGGGCTCGCGGGTTTTAGGGCGTACTGCACATTTTCATGGCCCGTGACCGCAGAGGTCTGCGTGCTGACACCGCACACGTGGTCCAGCGCCGCCGAGAGCTCCGCGGCGCTCTGAAAACGACGCTGCGGGTTGCGGTCGCACGCTCTCGCAAACCACGCATCGAAGCCGGCGGGAACGTTCGGATTGACCTCCGATGGCACCGGCATGGGCGCGACGCAGACCTTGAGAACGATGTCGCCGAGCACTTCACCCTCGAAGGGGATACGCGCCGTCAGCGCGGCGAACGTGCTTGCGCCGAGCGACCATAGATCGGTGAGCACCCCGGGTACGCCGCCCGAGGTCAGCTGCTCGGGGCTCATGAAGTTCGGCGTGCCGATGACGGCGCCTTCCTGCGTCGGGCCGCCCATGGGGATCGGCAATCGGTCGGTGCGAATCGGCTCTTGGAAGATCTTCGCAATCCCGAAATCGACCAATTTGACGACGTAAGGGTAGTCGTCGTGCGACGCGCCCGCCCCGGTGAGGAAAATGTTGTCGGGTTTCAGATCCCGATGAACGATCCCCGTCGCATGGGCTCGATCGAGCGCTCGCGCGGCCTGTCGAATGATGTGCGCACCCTCGCGCGGCGTGAGCGGCCCTTTGCGAATGATCAACTCGGAGAGCGATTCCCCTTCGAGGTGCTCCATGACGATGTAAGGGAGGCCCTCGGCCGTGACGCCGTAGTCGTAGACATGAACCGCGTTCGGGCTCTCGAGTCGTGCGGCGGCGCGCGCTTCGATCTCGAACCGGCGACGCGAATCGGGGTTGGTGACGTGCTCTTCTCGAATGAACTTGATCGCCACGCGGGTGCCGAGCGTGCGGTGTTTTCCGAGCCACACGGTTCCCATGCCGCCGGCGCCGATGAAGTGCGAAACGATGTATTTTCCGCCGACGAGCATCCCCTCGAATCGGGGAACGTCGTTTGGAAGATCGTGCGTCATGGTCCGTAGGGTCGGCCGCGGCTCGAATCGGCTCTCGCCAGCGGAATGCTGAATCGTAGCGAATGAACGCGGATGGATCCAAGCTCCGCGAGAACTTAGCGGTGTTAGTGCGTGGCCACGAGCGAGGGGGCCGAGCGTGCGGCCGGTGGGGGGGGGACGTCGAGGAGATCGGCGAGCGTGTGGGCGAACGCTCCGAACTCGAGGGGCTCCGTTTGCACGGCACCGGCCGTGATCTTCTGGGGCGCGCGCACCAAGAGGGGTACGGTGCGGTCGTAGAGGTAAGGGGTGCCGTGGCTCGAACCGAACCCCGGCGTTTGGAGCGGGTCGAAGAAGCTCCCGGGGCGCAGTACGATGTAGTAGTCGCCCGCATCGGTCGAGATCGAGTTCGCGACGAGCCCGTCGATCGCATCGCCCGCCCCGCTTGCGGGAGCCGGACCGCCTTCCGTTTTTTCGCGCACGGAGAGCACGCCGGGGTGCCGGAGCAACGTCTTCCGAACGGCGTCCCGCAGTTTCGCGGCCTTCGCGCGTGCGCCGCCGCCGGCCGGTGTCGACGACGCCGAGAGGAGCGCGCGCGCTTTGTCGGTCAAAAAGACGTAGGGATCGGCGACGCCGAGGACCCATCCGCCCTCGCCGAGTGCTTTTTGCGTTGCGGTGGCCAGCTCGCGCGCGAGGTCGTCCGGCAGGAGCCGCTCGCCTCCCTTGCACGGCCGCTCCCACGGGTCGCTCGGCGCGCCCGTTTTGCACCACGAGCGCGCTTCCGTCTTCAATTCAGGGAGCGAGACGACGCCGTGATCGGCCGCCAAGATCACCGCGTAGCCGTCGCGACCAAAGCGGCTATCGAGCTCGGTGAAGAATTGCGCGAGGGCGCGATCCAGCCGCTGCAATTCGTCCCATGCCTCCCACGAGTCGGGGCCGAAGACGTGACCGACGTAGTCCGGCGTCGAAAGTGAAATGGCCAATAGCGCGTCGCGCCCCTGCGCCTTTTCGGCGTCGAGTGCGGTTAGGGCGAGGGCCAAGAGCGCCTGATCCGTATACGGCGAAATACGAATGCCCATGCCCGGGGCTTTGGCCCGCGAAGGCTCGTGCGGAAAAATGGCGCCGACCCCCGGCGGATCGCCCTCTCCGGGTTGCGCATCGGCGGACGCCGCGTGTGCGCGAATCCATTCGGCGTCGAGCGGTTCCCAGCGTGATGCTCGGATCGCATTCATCGCTTCGTGCGAGCTCCCCTTGACGGCCCACTTGGGAAATTCGTCGGCGAAGGCACTCGATGTAACGATTTGATCGGAGCTTCCGTCGTACCAAAGCGACGCGGTCGGGCGCCGGCCTCCTCCAAAGATGGCGCCGCGGTCCTTCAGCGAGAGACTCAGGATCAACGCGTCCGGACGCGCGGCGCGCAGAGAGTCCGCGACGGTTTCGACGCGAAGTCGCGCGATGGACGACGAGGGCGACTTACCTGGCCCGCCGCCGGCCACGATATGCGTGGTCGGGTCGAGCAGAATGCTGACCCTCGTGCCGGATGCATCGGGGGTCTCGTTTCCGAAAATGCCCGAGTCGCGCGGCATGGCGCCCGTGTAGAGCGCGGAGTGCCCGGGCGCAGTGTCGGTGACCGCGTGCGAATAGCGCATCTGTTTTACCCACGTGCCTTCACGCCGCAAGCGTGCAAAGCCGCCGCCGTCGGGCAAAAGCGGAAGACGCTCGGCTGCAATCCAGGCCGCGAACTGGTCGACCACGAGGCTGACCACGACGCGCCCGTGCGCGGCGGGGGGCGCGGCCTCCTTGGCTTGCGTTGCGGTGTCGACGGGGGCTCGACTCGGCGTGCCGTGCCCGCATGCGCATGCGAGAGCGGCGGGCGTCAAAAACTGCGCGAGTGCGACCGTCCATCGTCGGGGTGCCATTTTTGCGTGCGAATCATCGCACGCCCCGGCGCCGCCGACGAAGCAACATTCCCGCGACGGCGAAGATGGTGCCGACGGCAAAAGCTCGCGCGGAGGCGGGCGAGGCAGAGGCAGGCGATAGCGCGCAGCCCTGGCCGGGGAGGGCATCCGAGGCGCTCAGCGGGTTTATCTTGCCGCTCTCCGTGGCTGCCCATGCGCGGTTTTCGTTGTCGCAGCTCGGGGCGCACGACCGTTCGCGGCAATGGCCCAGCGCGGCGCGCGCGGCATTGGTGGCGCACGCCGCGGGCGCGTCCCCCTTCTGAAGGCAGTCGTAACAGGTGCCGTCCGAGGCGCACGCCGCGAGCTCGCTGCAGCACGCCGACTCGGTGCACGTTGCGCACGCCGCGCCGCCCGCGGAGGCGGCGTATCCGCACTTTGGTGCCGATTCGCAAAGGGCGGTGCCGCTGCACGCGCTTGCGCACTCCGTGCTGCATGCGCACTGCCGGCTGGCGTTGTAGGGGCCGACTCCTAGTGGGTATTTGCTATCGCAGTTCGAGCGGCAGGCATCCTCCGAGCACGCTGCGAGGCACCGCGAGTAATTCCCGCAGTTCGCGTCGGCGAGGCACGCTTGATCCATCTTTCGGCACGCGCCGTTGCCGGACGAGACGCGCTTGGTGCATACGTCGCACGTGGCCGCGGGGGCCGGTTCGGACAGGACGGAATTGACCCAGTCGTACGCCGCCGAGATACGGCCGCTCACGCCGACACCGTCGCAATTGCCCGTCACGTACGAGTGAACGCCGGCAACGTATTCGGTCTTTCCGACCGCGAGGAGGGCCGGCCCTCCGCTGTCGCCGTTGCAAATGCCGCCGGTCGAAAGCGAATACGAGAGTTTCGTGGGGCTCGTCGCGCTCAGCGAGCGATCGATGCTCTGGCGCACCGTGTTGATGCTCGAGGCAGGCGGCGTGTTCGTTCGGCCGAAGCCCACACACGTCACGACCGACTTTTCCCCGAGCGTGTCCTGCGCGGGTGGGAGAACGGGCATCGTTGGCGTCGTCGCGTCGGCCCCCGCGAAACGAATGAGGGCAAAGTCATAAGATGATGTGACGCTCCCGTCGTACGAGGGGTGCTTTTGGTAGTCGATGACCTCGAACCGCAAGGTCGCGTGGGACTGGAAATCGTCCCCCACGTAAATGTACTTGGGCGGCACCGCGGCGCAGTGCCCAGCCGTGAGCACATAGCCAATCTGGTGTTCGGCATCGACCTTGACGACCGTCCCGCTGCAAAGCATCGCGCTTCCGCCCTGCTCGTCGTAGACGGTGACGACCGCTTCATGGATCGTATCGTTTACCCCGTTG
>Ga0193753_10004438_pt1 | contig 10004 bp, 14 predicted proteins | sample H1c2metaG_FD_144925 | JGI IMG/M metagenome (GOLD analysis project Ga0193753, IMG submission 144925) | Soil microbial communities from a riparian zone of the East river system, Colorado, United States - H1c2 | ecosystem: Environmental > Terrestrial > Soil > Riparian zone | place: USA: East... | reverse complement strand
CAGTCATTATAACGAAATCCATTTCATCGATGCGCGCGCCGACACGGTCAAAATGGGTTTTGTTCAGGTAGGCATGATGAACACACAGGCGGATATTGTTTTTAAAGAGCCCATCCGTGATCAACTGTCCACCCTGATAGAGGAACTGACAGATGCATCAGCGCAAAAAAATACGCTGTATTTTCAGCTTCGTAAGTTTTCCTTTTCTGAACAAACCGGTACCTCTTCGGAAATGGATGTTTTTCGATTCAGAGCCGGACTCTACCGAAAGCTCAATGACCAGTTTATCAAATTAAATTATGTGGATACGGTCATCCTGATGAAAGCCGGGGCGTTTGGGGATGTTACCAAATCTCTTATGCAGCATGCGGGCACTGAAATTATCCAATTCGTTCAGGAAAGCCTCAGGCAGGAGGGTGCTGTTTCGGATGCATATTCATTGACTGAAATTGAGAATCCCGACAGTGTAGAAAAATCCAAAATAAAACTTTATACAACGACCCAATACACTGATGGCCTGTATCGCTCATACAAAGCATTTGCTGCTCAGATACCAGATCAAACGATGATCGTCGTGGAAGAAAAAAATAATAAAATAAGGAGCGTTAAAATCGCGGACAGCTCTGGAAAAATAATATTAGTAAAAGCCCGGGAGGCATATGCGATCGTTTACAAGGGCCAGCCCTATGTCGCTACTTCCTATGATTTCTATCCGCTGTCCAGAAAGAAGGAAGATTTTTATTTCACGGGAAAAATAAAGACCGGTGTAGATCCGGTGGCGGGTGTGATGTTTGGAGTGATGGGCAGTTTATTATCCAATTCATATTATACGTTTGAAATGAAAATTGATCATATCTCGGGCGGATTTATCCGTATTCGTTATATACCAAATCCGGAATAAAATAATGCACAGGAGACGTGTTCGATTGTGGCTACCCATTTTTTACGTTTTATTATCTGTCCGTATATTCGTTCGTGAATTTCTTTAGCTTGTCTCTTCCCCAGGCAATCATAAATTCATTTCTGTCTGCAGATTTATATATGTTATCCTGGCTTATTTCAAAACTTTCCCAACTATTTAGTTTATGATGGTATTGTGCATAAAATTCAATTGACCAGCTAAGGATTTCTTTTAAAATTTCTATATATTCTGAATAGCTTTTTGCATCTGTGAAATGATATAATGGTTTTGCGAAATGATCTGCCAGACTTATAGCGATGCTGTCTATCTCGGCGCTGTGATTTTTCAAATAAGCATTCATGTTCAGGATCTGTTTTTTTTACTAAAAAACCAGAGTACGCAAATGTGGGAATCATGGTTGCTGAAACCGGAACAGGATGGACCTGATTTAAAAGACCAGCTTTTTAATCATTGCCTTTTGGGAAAAGATCGTGACCGAAAATGATCGCCAGCCCACCGATGGTTGGATTGGGCACTGCAAAAATAAGTTTGGGGGATATAGAAAATCACCCTCTGAAGATATCGCCAATCAGACGATTGTCTGAATACCTGATCGTGGCCTTGAATAATTTACTGAAAGACTGAGGATGTTCAAAGCCTAATTTGTAAGCAATTTTGATTACGGATAAATCAGAGGATTTAGGTAGCTTTATTATGTATGAAATAAAAATGAATGATGCAACAATATTCGAATTTAATTGAGGCGATCAATGGCCTTCGAATGGAGGGATATACGGAAGATTTTAACCTGGAGCAGCAATGTATTTCCTGCAGGGATGGCCAGTTCAAAATATTCCATGACGAGTTTATGATTGATAAATATTTCCGGTTCGACGTCAGCAGTGACGCAGCGGACCAAAGTATCATTTACGCCATTTCTTCTCTAAAACATGATATAAAAGGTATCTTAATCAATGCCTATGGTATTTATTCCGAGCCATTGACCAATGAAATGCTGAAAAAATTACAAATCGGAGAATGAGATGACTAAACGTCCGCCTCGTAAAATAGGTCTACTATCTTTTTATGGTTGTAGATATAAGGGATGCTAAGCATCGCGATACCAATGATCAGGATGGTGCCGCCGAGCAGTTTTATGAATTCACCATTGAGTTTCAAATCGGCAAATCGATGTATTCCCGCCGTTTTCCAAATGCAGAAAGCGATGACAAGTAAAAAAAACAGGGTATAGATTAAATCCCCTCTTTTGGACCAGCTTTTCAGCGCATAATAAGCAACGCCAGCCAGCAGGAGCAGAAGGTTAACGATAAAAATGATAGAGGATACATTGATAAAATCAGAAGGACCAAAATAGGTCGATTCCCTGAACCAGATATTATAACCGAGACAAATCATGGTCGCAATAATACCCGCAAACAAGGCGGTCAAAAATGATTTAGCGAATGGAATTTGATTGAATTGATTGCTCATAAAAAATAATTTATTAGTGAAATTGGTTTTTGTTCATTTTAAAAATCTGCCGCCCCCTGACCATGGCCCTTTTTGTTTTTCCCGGCGATTCATAGGCGTGATCTTTTTGTTTTTGTTCGCTATAAAATTTCAAAATAGACTCTGCCTGAATAACACCTGCAATTTCGCGGCCATCACTCTCTTTTAGGACTAACAGTTTCCGGAGATGATATTTACACATCATTTCAGCAGCAAAGCCAAGATCATCCGTGTCGTAGATATGCGGTAACCGGGAATCTGTGCTATCCGCATTGGACAAAAAACCGGCAACCGGAACGGACTGCAGCACGTCCGGATGAAAAGCATCGGGTGCATGTACGCCGCGTCGCTTGATTTTCTCGGTCATAATACTATTCTCCATTAAAAAGAAAGAAACAAAATAGGCGGCCAGGCAGGCACCGAGCAACGGCAGTAAGGTATTAGACTGACCGGTGGTTTCCATGGCAAACAGGATCGAAGTCAGGAGTGCCCTGGACGCGCCGGCAAACATGGACGCCATTCCAATCAAAGCCCCCAGCGTAATATTGATAGGAGCGTTGGGATAAAAGTGAAGGATCAGTGTGGCTGTCAGGGCACCGAATGCACCACCAATCGTAAATAAAGGCGCCAGTGTACCACCGGACGTGCCACTCCCGAGGGAGACGGACCATGAGACGAACTTTAGCAGAAATAAGGAAAATAATATGGTCAGCGGAAGTTTTCCGGTTAATAAATTCCGGATATTATCATATCCCACACCCATGGTATAAGGAGCAAAATAACCCGTAACGCCGATCACTATCGCTCCGATGGCGGGAAACCACATCCAGTGAATGGGTATTTTTTCAAATAAATCCTCTATCGCGTATACCGATCGGGAGATTCCGGAAGCAACGACTCCGGTTATCAATCCCAAACCAACATAAATCAACAAAGCACTTCCCGAAACGGCTGGCATATCGGGTATAGAAAAAACAGGATGGCTTCCGAATAAAAAAATATGCATGCCGGCTCCGGTAATGCAACCGGTTGTTACCGGAATAATCGATCGTGGCGAAAATTCGAATAATAACAGTTCTATGGCCAGCATAACGGCAGCCAGCGGCGTTCCGAAAATGGCAGCCATTCCCGAACAGGCACCGGCGGCCAGAATAATTTTTCTTTCAGATGATGAAATATGCATGAGTTGCCCGGTAAAAGAACCGAATGCGCCACCCGTGGCAATGATCGGACCTTCCGCACCAAAGGGGCCACCGGTTCCAATGGAAATGGCGGCAGAAAGTGGTTTCAGAAAAGTAATAGCAGGCGGAATCCGGCTGTCATCCACAATAATTTTTTCCATCGCCTCGGGTATACCGTGACCTGCTATCGACCGTGAACCATAACGGGCCATCAGTCCAACTATTAAGCTGCCGATGATGGGAATGCATAGAACGAACCATCCCAGATGATTCTCAGCCGGCGAAGCGGGTGCAAAAGAAAATTTTCCATAAAAACAAAGATTGGTGATCCCGTCAATCAGAAATACCAAACCTTTGGCGATAAAACCAATTAAAATTGCATTGAAAATGGATTGAAGGCTCAGGTATAAAACGCGTTTGTTAACCGGCGCCTCTTTCAAATCTCTGTTTCGTTGGTGTAGACCGCTAAGGGAAACCGATAAAGGGATGGGTGAAGACATTCTGCAAAAATATTGCATAAATCATGTTTTGTCAAATATTTTGCGAGTTAATCGGTTAATTATATGATATAAAATATAATTTTACATATGCCCAAAACAACCTGTAACCTCTACGATTGTTTTCTGTGTCAGCATTGTATGATCGAATGGAGGCCGCTGATTGGACTCAATAAGGATACCAGGATAATCAGGAAGGGGAAAGCGGTTTTCAAAGAAGGTGACCCGGTAGAAGGAATTTATTTCATGTATCGTGGGTGGGTTAAAATACATAAGGAATGGACCCATCCGAAAGAATTGGTCGTGCGGTTTGCCGGACCGGGTGATATCATCGGGCAACCGTGGCTCGGAGATAAAAAAAATTACCCGGTTTCCGCAACGGCGCTCGAAGACTCAACCGTTTGTTTTGTTCCGGAGGAGTTTTTGGAAACCTGTTTACGTGCAAACCCAACCCTGACCTACCGGCTGATGCAGTTTTATGCAGCGGAATTGCAGAAAGCAGAAAGAAGGATGCGCGATCTGGTGCACATGGAAACCAAAGGAAGAATTGCCGGCGCCCTTATGGAAATGAATAACAAATTTGGTACAAACAGGGAAGGGTTTATTTCTATGCCCATCAGCCGGCAGGATATTGCGGCATACGCCGGCACCACCTATGAAACCCTGTTTAAATTATTTATTGAATTAAAAAAAGATAAAATCATTTCAACTTCGGGCAAGTTTGTCAAAATTAAAAATGAAACAAAACTTCGTCAACTTTTAAACATGAAATAAAAGGAATTTATTTTTCCGCTGCGTCTTCCACTTCCATATCATGTTAAAATAGACATCCAGATGCGATATAAGCGCTTGTTATACCTTCCTATGATAGTAATTAAAATCATCTTATGACAACAATAAAACAAGTTCAAAACATTTTACGCCTGACTTTTGGAATCGTTCCCATCGTCGCCGGCCTCGACAAATTCACAAATTTGCTGGCCGACTGGCCCAGGTATCTCGGAGCAAATATCACCGGAATGCTTCCGGTAAGTGCCACGGTCTTTATGAAGATTGTCGGGGTAGTAGAAATTATAGCGGGCATCCTTGTACTTCTGCGCCCACTCATTGGCGCATATGTCGTGATGGTATGGCTTTGCTGTATCGCGTTGCAGCTTATTATCGGGGGACATTTTTTTGATGTCGCTGTCCGGGATCTGGTGATGGCAGTCGGCGCACTTACACTGGCCAAACTCACTATGATGTCCGGATCGGAAAATATTCAACAAGCCAAAGCAATGGCCAGATAATGATGTAATCATCTAGGGTTGTACGACCAGTTTGCCTTTCATTGCAGGATGTATTGAACAGAAGTAATTTGAACTTTCCCGGACAGCCATTCGGTAAGATTGTCCGGGCGATAAATTGGATGAGGACCATGTTTTGTCGGGTTCCTGTGTAATATCATGAACTACGAGGTCATTATTTACAAATACGATCGTATCTCCTTTTTGCAGGGTAAGTTCTGCCGGATTAAACTGCATCGCACTGATTACAATGGTATGTACAACCGGTACCGCTCTTTCAGGTTCTGGTGAACAACTGCTGAGGAAAGACAATAGCAGGGCGGAACAAAGGACGAATATGAATAGATAAATCCGGGTCTTCAAATCAGTCATTTTTTTGAATCATTTCAGCGTGTTCCAGATGGGCATGAAATGCCGGCAGCACCTTTTGCAATAAGGATTTTAATTCTGCATTCTGAGCTTCGGGAATGAGCACGGTTTCGATAACCGAAATAACTGCTTTGTGATAAGCCACTTCATTATCTATGTATGCTTTGTCGAATGCTTTTCCTGATTTGGATTCCAGCATTTTTTGGGTCTTTGCAGCATCTGCCAGTAATTTTTGACTTACCGCATTATCCTTGGGGGTAACCTTCAATTTGGTTACCAGCGCAACTGCCTGGTCAATAACAGCCTGATGATCTCTTTTCATTGTTTCAGCAAATTGTAAAACGCTTGAATCTTTTGATCTGGCGATCGCGACATTGGCATTTCCAATATCTACCTGATTGGCCGTTACGGCAACGGAAGCTATTTCCGGATCTGTAAGCTGTGGTTTTGCCTGTGAAAAAGCGGATGTTGAAAAAACCGCAGAGCAAACCAGCATTCCAAAAGTTGCTTTTTTGATTGTCTTGCTAAAAGTCATGATATGTGTATTTACGAGAAGTGAATAACTGCTATATAGAGCATATAAACCGGGAGAGGTTACAAAAAAAAGCATGTTTATTTTTTTAAATGAAACCGGCGCTTGTTGACGATGGAAAACAAATATTCCGGTTTGACGGTTTTGGGGATAATGATTTCCGGTGCGGGTTGCTGCATCTGGATAAGGCGGTGGCCGGAGCTGACTGAATTCAACAGAAATTCAGGATCTGACAGAATATCTAAAATCTTTTTAAGTAGCCCCGATTATTAAAATAGATTTCGCAACGGGCATGACGATAATTATGTTTTCGTTAACCCGGTATTCAGACTATTCTTGCTATATCTAGAAAATGGCAGGTAAAAAAATAAATATTCCGTTAGCGTTCCAATACAAACCAGTCGTGGTTGATATGAGGGACTCCTATACCTGTTCCTTTACTGAATTTTATCCCTTTTGTATTAAGTTATACTACTTCTCAAACTTTAAGGACTTTAATACATTTATCCAGGACTGATATCTTCAGGTCTTGGATTATTTTCTCTCATTTATTCAGACAGATTAAGAGCGGTCCGTACATTCATTGGTATTGATTTTCCAAAGAATATTTCAATTCATGGAATTCCTTTGCATGCACATTAAAGCCTGCCGGTAACGCTCCCATTGTTTCATCATTCATATACTTACTAATATGTATTCCATACTTATCTCCATGGTAATTATTGCCATATTGATCATTGTTTTTAAAACGCTTATTTCGATAAACAACAGGGACAGAAAAGATAAATTGAGAGATCTCGTTCTCCGGTTTGATATGCTCGAAAAAGAATACAATCTGAATATTTATAAGAAAGAAATCCTGCAGCATTTCATTATTGGTCTCGACGAACGGCACAAGAAGCTTTTTGTTTTTAAAAACGTGCAGGACAAATACGATTTCGAAATCGTCCATTTAAAGGATATGAGAAGTTGTTCAAAAAAGAAGATATACAATAGCTCGATGGTCCAGACGGCAAGGAACAGAAGGCCTGAAAAATATCTGGATAAAATCGTCATTGAATTTGAGCATATGAGCGGAAGAGAACGGATTCAGTTGGCTTTTTATGATTCTACGATAAATAACTCCACAGAGATATTCGACTTGAATAAAAAAGCTGATGAATGGGAAAGAGAGCTGGGTGAAACGATTCAAGTAAACCTTAGGAAAATCGCCTGAGCGCGCTTTTAAGAATATCAAATGACATCAGGCTCCAACGGAAGAATTCATGACGGGCGAAGAGCGATCATTAAATTAAAATTTTAAATAACTGAATCATGAAAAAAAGTAGTGTTTCTCCGAATCAATTAGTTCTTGTAATAGTCGGTTTAATAAATGTAGTTATAATAAGAGACGGATCTTTGCTGGATGGCAGGTTGTATCTTTCTCTGATGGTTACAATACCATTATTGTTCTATTTAATTTTCACCAGGAGGAAGCGGATAATGTGATGGCGGGATGTTTACAGTGCAAAATGAGTTCTAAAAATCTTCCAGGATCATTTTCCGGCTGGCTGTCATGCCCGCCGTTGTTCCCATGGCGACTGCATTGGCCACTGTGCGCATTCGGGTAGTATTGTCGCCGCATGCAAAAATACCTGCCATTGTGGTTTCCTGAAAAGGATCAACCTGGATGTAACCTTCATTGGTAAATGCACATCCCAAAGATTGTGGAATGGTACAATGCTGTTCAAACTTCCCAGACGCATATAAAGCCTTCACTGAAGATTCCATGCCGTTTTTGAAAACAATATTTTGAAGATATCCATTGTTGTGATCCAGTTTTTCAATTTTTTCTTCTATTATTTTGATTTGATGGTTTTCAAGTTTACCTGTTTGTTCGGTTGTTAATGTCGAATTTCCATTGGTAAACAGGGTCAAATCATTTGTCCAATTCGAAATCAACCTGGATAAATCAAAACCGGATTCCCCATTGCCAAGGATTCCGGTTTTTTCATTTCTTATTTCATATCCATGGCAATAAGGGCAATGAAGAACCGAGATACCCCAACTGGCTGCCAGACCGTCGATGCCCGGTAGTATATCCCTGATGCCTGTTGCAAAAATTAACTTCTTAGCTACAAATGTTTCACCGGATTTCACTTGTATTTCAAATCCATCTTTCGTTTTTCGTCCGATAGTTGCCAGACCACTGAAGAATGCTAGGCTGTCATATATTTCAAGCTGCTTCTTTGCAATTGCTGCAATTTCTGCCGGCGTTTTTCCGTCATGGGTAATGAAGTTGTGTGAATGGGGAGTTTGCCTGTTACATGGTTTGCCATCATCAATGATTAAAACTTTTTTCAAAGCTCTTCCCAGAGCCATCCCGGCGGCAAGACCGGAATAACTACCTCCCACGATGATTATATCAAATCGTTTATTGACTGTCATCATATAATATCCCACCCTGAAGTGGTTGGGGCGGTTAAAAATACACTTTCGCTGCGGACATCGATGAAAAATGGATGGAATTATTAAAAGATCAATAACCTGTTGTTGTAAATGGTTGACCCCGTCCTGTCATTCGTTTACCAGGAAACCGATTCTGTAGATTACACGGTGGAAAGGAATAGTTTTGCCGACATTTATCGTATAATAACAGGATGAAGAAGGCAAACGACACCAGGCGGTTTACATTTTATCTATGGGTCGGATTCGCCTATTTTATGTTGTGGGTATTAGGTGAATCAGGCAGCTACCCTGGTATGTTTGGAACCATATTGCTGAATGAGATTTGGCGCACATCGTATATCATCGTCGTCAACTTTATTTTGTTCGAGTATAGTGTTCCTGCGATCATGCGTCGCAGGAAATATGTGCTCATCAATATTTTACTCGCTCTGGTGCTTTTCTTTGCGCATCTCATGTTATATACAATCGGGTTGTATATATGGAAAACCATCGGAGCAGGCATGAGAATTTATTCCGAATTCAGAACATTCAGGGATATTAAGGAGGAGCTCAGTTTTCATTTCGGATTCAGTGTGGGCTCCTTTTTCTTTTTTGGGATCATCCGGCATATTTATAATTATATAAAACTAAAAGCATCGGCGCAGCGCCTGCTCATCGAAAAACAACTGGCAGAATTGAATTACTTAAAATCTCAGACGAACCCGCATTTCTTATTCAATACGCTAAATAATATCTATTCGCTGGCCAGAGATAAATCAGACCTGGCCCCGGAGTCCATTTTACGTCTGTCGAAAATATTGAGGTTTATGCTGTATGAAGCCGGCGGCTCCTTTGTCGCCATCGAACAGGAGTTGAAAATAATCAGCGACTATATTGCCCTTGAGAAATTGAGATACGATGAATCCCTGCGGATCAATTTCAGCAACGATGTTGAGGATATGAAACAGGCCCTGCCGCCGCTGTTGCTGATCCCGCTGGTTGAAAATGCCTTTAAACATGGTGTTTCTGAAACGAGAATCAATCCATTTGTCGATATTCACCTGTCGGTTAATAAACGTCAGTTACTGTTTGTGGTAAAAAATTCCACGGAAGATTTTCAGGAGAAAAGCAAGCCGAAAGAGAATATCGGACTTTCAAACCTGCGGCGGCAACTGGAATTGTTATATACTGATTATAACCTCTTGGTTCAGCATAGTGACTCCGGATTTTCGGCTATCTTAAAAATTAATCTCGCAAGTCATGTCCAGCATTAAGTGCATTGTCATAGAAGATGAGCCTTTG
>Ga0193753_10004437_pt1 | contig 10004 bp, 13 predicted proteins | sample H1c2metaG_FD_144925 | JGI IMG/M metagenome (GOLD analysis project Ga0193753, IMG submission 144925) | Soil microbial communities from a riparian zone of the East river system, Colorado, United States - H1c2 | ecosystem: Environmental > Terrestrial > Soil > Riparian zone | place: USA: East... | reverse complement strand
TTTCGCTATCGTATCGGTAGTCAGTTCAATAATATGTATTAGGTACTGTAATAAAATTACAAAACGGTAACCCAACATTTCGCTCTATGCCTGAAATAAAAAAATATATCGCTGGTCAGAAAGTTTTTTGCTTTGCGAGGGTGTTGCTATGCTGGCCAGACAAAGAACCAATGTGCGCTACAGTTATTAAGTCCGTTCGCGGGCTTAGAAAAGCCGTCCTAAACTTTATGAATGGATGGAAAGGAGATTTATATTTATTAGAAATGGAGTATGGGGGAAGGTGCTTTTATTCACATTATGACATGGTTGATTTAGTAGTTGCTATTAATTTATATGCAAATTATGCGAAAAGAGGGTAGTGTCTAACTGAGACACTACCGAAAAGAGACGAAGACGATCCAGCACAAGTATCAGCACATTTTCAGATTATTTGGTGGTATCAACGAATGATTAATTATCAAAATATAACTGCATAAAAAATAATCGCTCTATGCCTGCAACAAAAAATAAAAAGTAATGGCGTTCCTAGACAGGATATTATATTTTTTAAAAAACAGGAATAGTTTCACCTTTAGTGGGGGTGAAATTAATTGCTCTATTGTGCAAAGCCGTTCCGGTTGCAGCTCTTTTCACGCCTTTAGGCTATATGATGAAAAAGGGCATAGAGAAATAGAAACAAGGCACCCTGAAACATTGAGAAGACTCATTAAGACAAAAGCCGCTTTGACGTTTCAAATTAAGCAATGGGCGGAAAGCAGGGCAGACGGAACCCTTCCACTTGCAATTTTCAGTAAACGTATTGCTATGGAATTATATCCTGAATCAAAAGAATATATGCCCGTAGACGAGGATCTTGAAACTGAGTTATCGCTTCCTAAATGGGTAGTTGACGCGGTGGAAACACAAAAAAATAAATATTACAAAAAACTAATTTCCAGGTCATTTTAAAATAATCCATGAAAAATTGTTTATTTGTTTCTATTCAGTCGCCCGGATATAATTCTGAAGGGATTGGCAATGGGCTAAAATATTTCTTTGAAGAAGTGATATGCTTTGACTGGCAGGCGTGGCGTTTTTCAAACGGGATAATATCAACAAGAAATAAGATAGTTGATTTAGCCATAGAGAATAAGACCGACCTTATTTTTTTACATATTCAACGGGGCGACATCTTGGATAATGAAGCGGCAATAGTTTTAAATTCAGTAGCGCCAACCGTCAACTATACTTTTGATGTTCGAGGTAATATAACATGGTATAAAAATATTGCGCCGTTTATTACTCATACTTTTTTCGCTTGTCAGGAAGATGTTAATGAATGTATATCGGAGAGGATTAACAATATTTCGCTCTTACAAAGCTCTTGTAATTACGAATGGTACAAACGTTGGAGAACAGCACCGCTAATCTTAAATCCACCACCGCACCCCGAAATAGTGTTTATCGGAAACAACTACGAAGGAGCAATCAATGAATTTCCTTTATCGGGTGAAAGGCAGCGAATGATTGAATTTCTGTATGATAGTTTCGGCGACAAGTTCGCAGCCTACGGATTAGGTCAAAAAGAAGGAATGGTAAATCCTCAGCAGGAAATAAATATTTTGAACCGCGCAAAGATTGTCGTTTGCCAAAACAACTTTTCGCGCAACCAATATCAGTCAGACAGAGTATGGCGCTCCCTTGGATGCGGGACGTTTACACTTTTAAAATCAGAAGCGGGTGTAGGTGAAATATTCCAGATAGAAAACGATTGTGACGTATGGCATGATTTCGCCGACCTAAAAATCAAGATTGAATACTATCTTGAAAATGAAAAAGAGAGAAAAGATATAGCTGCTTCCGGTAATCTTTGGGCGACAAGTACCCAACGGTGGCAGGATCGGGTGAAAAATATTTTGGAAGTTATCGGTGTGAAGTCCTAAGTTTGCAAAACAGGTCGCTTGATTGTACGGGAGTTAAGCGACTTGATTCGTCAGGTTGAAAGGCAGCTAAGGTTCCCGTAACTAAGGCTGCTTTTTTTTGTCCGATAATAAATTTTACATCAATGACTTATTTCGTGACAGGTAGTAACGGTTTTATTGGTAGATCGGTTTGTTTCTATCTGGAACATCTCGGGGATACCGTAATTAAGCACGATAGATTTAACGGCTCTTTTATTCAGGCTTTCAAATGTGATGCAGTAGTTCATTTAAGCGCCTACGGGAATCATTATCAACAAAAAGATGTTAACGAGATAATAAAAGCAAATATTACCTGCTTAGGGCAACTTGTTGATGTTGCTACAAAGTCAAAAATACTTCAAAAGTTTTACAACATATCAACATCATCAGTAACGCTTCCCGTCCAAACAATATACTCCGCTTCAAAACTTTTTGGCGAAACATTAATAAATTCATTGAACGATGAAAGGTTTGTAAACGTCCGCCCCTATTCAGTATATGGCCCCGGTGAAGCAGAACATAGATTTATTCCAACAGTTATCCGGCATTTGAAATCGGGAGAAGAAATGAAACTTGATCCTTACCCTATTCACGATTGGATATTTTTGGACGACTTCGTAAAAGCATTGTTTGAAGGATGCGAACACATTGGCAGCGGCAAGCAAGCAACAAACGCCTATATCGTTGCCTGCCTTGAAGAACTATCCGGTAAAAAATTAAACTACTCCGTTGCCTCAATGCGAAACTATGATACTAAGAACTGGGTATGCCCTACTCCTGTTTCTTGCAGGGATTTAAAAGATGGAATCAAACAAACATGGGAGGCTTCGCTATGACGGAACTTGCAAACAGAATAATTGAAATCAGTAAAAAATTGAAGCTTTCACATATTGGCTCATGCCTTTCTGCATCTTCAATACTGACAGAGATATGGAGGCAAAAGAAGTCGTACGAAAAATTTGTGCTTTCAGCCGGACATTCCGCTCTAGCATTATACTGCATATTAGAACAATACGGAGGACGAGATGCCGAAGAAATATTTCATCACCACGGGGTTCATCCTGATAGATGCAAACAATGCGGGTTGGACTTTTCAACGGGAAGTTTGGGAATGGGTATTTGCGCAGCAACAGGAATGGCGCTAGCGGACCGAACAAAAAACGTTTGGTGCATGGTATCGGACGGGGAGTTAGCCGAAGGTAGTTGCTGGGAGGCGTTACGAATTGCCCACGATCAAAAACTTACTAACCTTAAAATATATGTAAACGCTAATGGGTATTCAGCGTATGATCCCGTTGATTTAGATTATTTGGAACAACGATTAAACTCTTTCTTTCCTGTTAATTTCCGCCGTACAACCGTACCGGAACAGTTTCAGGGATTAAAAGGACATTACATTACTATATGAGAAGAACTTTCGCTACCGAACTATTGGCACGGGCTAAAGAAGATAAGAACATAGTCGTAATAACTATGGATCTTGGGTATGGTATGTGGGATGCTTTTAGAAATGAACTACCAGAACAGTTTTTTAATGTAGGTAGTTCTGAACAAGCCGGAATGACCATTGCGGTAGGGATGGCACTTGAACTGAAAACAGTTTTCGTATATTCCATAACTCCATTTCTTTTGTTCAGGGCAGCGGAAGTAATTCGTAACTATGTGAACTATGAATCTATTCCCGTCAAATTAATTTCAAGTGGTAGAGATAAGGATTATGCGCACGATGGTTGGTCGCACGATGCAACTGGGGATAAACAATTTATGGAAATGTTCCCCAATATAAAATCTTACTGGCCTCAATCAAAAGAAGAAATACCAGATTTGATTGATGCAGCGATTAGTACTGACAAACCGTTCTATATAAATCTTAAACGATAATGGCAATACGATTATCAATATTGGTTTGTTCTACTCATAACCGTTACAATAACTTTTTATTGCAATCGTTAGACTCGTTATTTTATCAATGGAATTTATTGCAACCGGCAGAACAAGACGAAGTTGAAATAATATCTGTCATTGATAATAAGAAGATGATATTGGGCGACAAGAGAAGTAAGATGGTTGAGATGGCGCAAGGGGAGTATGTTGCATTTTTTGATTGTGATGATAGACCGTCTTCAGATTACATAGATCAGTTATTAGCTGCCACAAAACAAGAATCTGATGTAATTGTTTTTGATGTAATGGTTTCTATAAACGGCGCTCCTGCAAAACTTTGCCAGTATTCAAAAGAGTATAATTCAGATTATAATGATTTGGGCGGATACTACCGGCTACCAAACCATTTGATGTGTGTAAAAAGAGAACTGGCTATTCAAATAAAATTTAAGTCCGTTCTGTTTGGTGAGGATGCTGATTACGCAAAAAGATTAAAGCCATTATTGAAAACGGAATATAACATTGGAAAGGTTTTATACTACTACGATTTCAATTCTAAAACAACAGAAACCCAAGTAAAGCGATGAATTTTGTTATTTATGCTCCCGGTGATTATACACCCAATGGCGGCGGTTGTGTCGCATTACACCGTCTATGTCATAATATTTGTTTGGTAGGTGAGAAAGGGTTTATAATGACCTCAAAAAAAAATCCAGACTATAAAGGAACTCAGGTAACTCAGGACGAAGCAGTAGAGCTTTGTAAGGACGGGCAAGGTATCGCCATATATCCAGAAGTGACTTGTGGAAATCCCTTTAGTGCTTCAAAAGTTATGCGCTGGATTTTGTATAACGTAAGAACTTATGGTGAGTACGGAATATTTGGTGAAAACGATTTGATATATACTTACGCCCCCTTTTTTAAATTAAGAGAGGATAGACCTATTGACGGGCAATTGAGGGCGAATGAATTAAACTTGGATATTTTCAAAAAAACAAATCACGGTGACAGGTACGGCGCTTGTTACCTTGTAAAAAAAGAAAACAGCAAAGAAGGTATCCACCCTGATGGAAGTATTCAACTTGACGACTATCCAAGTAAAGGTGGTAATGAATACCTTGCAAAAATTTTCAATGAGTGCGAAATATTCTATTCATACGATTCAGCCACATGGCTTTCCGTCATGTGTACACTTTGCGGATGCCTGAGTATTGTTGTTCCGAATGAAGGAGTGTCGCCGGAAGAGTGGCATGAAGGCTTTCCCTATTTCAAGTACGGTATTGCCTACGGATTGAATGATATTGAGTACGCACTGCTGACGCGACACAAAGTTATTAACGAATTACGGAATATAGAAAAGATGACTTTTGTAGAAGTTAGGAAATTTATTAAACGCGCTTACGAATTATGAAAATAGCCTTCTTTACTATTTGCGACTCAATCCTTCAAAAAGGGTTACCTAATTCCCGAAACTTGGATTTCGCCGGATTTATGAATAGTTTCCGCCGCTTTCATCCTGAATTAGAAATGATTATTTATGATGAAAAAGATATGGCACGGGAAGGAGTTAATTATTATTCGGCGAAAGCAACGTTTGGGCGGATTCTTTCAGAGAAATATGATTTGGTGGTCAACATTGATGCCGATCATTACGTGTTTGACCGAATGGAAGAAATACTTGCAGGCGATTACGACTTATCTTGCCCGGCCAACTTCAATGAAACGGATAATCTTGTTGGGATAAAAGTAAGCAGCGGGATAACCGGCGAAGCAAATAAAACGTGGCTGGTAGATGAAGTTCAATTTTTGCAGGGCGGCTTGATTGCATCAACAAGTAGAGGCTTTTGGGTCCATTACGAGTATGCCGTTAATAAGCATTATAAAAAATTTCACTGCTATGAAAACGATGTTTTAAATTTGGTGGCTTATTCGTATCCTTATAAAGTAAAAGTGTTGGACGGGGATTGTGATTATAGAAAACCAGAACATAAACAGTGGTACGGGTGCAGTGTGATAAATAAAGAAAAGAATGCGTATGTTGAAAACGGCAAGATTATGCTTGAAGGTAAGCCAGTAAAAGCGTATCACTTTGCTTTCGGGTCTGCAAAAAGGAGATATTTTGATATTTTTAATCCAGAAGTTTCAGAATTTATAAAAAACAACATAATATGAATATCCCGGTTTTATCAGACAATAATACCAGCAGGAGTATTAAGATAAGCGAAGCAATGCAGCAACATTTCGCCGTACACATTAATCATGCCTATACTATCCTTGAACAAATAAACTCAGGAATGTATAAGGAATGGTTTGAAGGAAAGAAGGATTTAGTGTGTATGGATTTTGGTGCAAATGTAGGATTGGTGTCTTTGTATATGATCCCCTATTGTAAGGAACTTTATTGTATTGAACCTACTCCACGTCATTATAATTTATTGGGCGAATTGTTGGAGCCGAATAAAGGTGATTGCGAAATTAATTTAAGCGTATTTGCTTTGAATGATAAAGATGAAGAAGTTCAATTTATGACAGCGCATTCAACGGAGAATAAGATAACTACTACTGATGGGTACGGTAACGATAAAATTACTGTTACCGGGAAGCCCCTTAGTTATTTTATTCAGGATAAGATTATTGATTTCTGTAAAATTGATATAGAATCGGGCGAAATGTCATCACTTACTGTTGATGAACTAAAAAAAGTTCACGGCAAAGTAAAAACATTTTTTGTTGAAGTCCACCCCGGATACAATGGGGGTATGGATGGAAACAGAGAAGAATTAATTCGTCGGTTTAAAGAGGCCGGATACAGAACAGAAACAAAAGACTTCCAAACAATAGTAGCGTATGAAAGTTGATGTAGTAATTCTTTCGGACGCAAAAACTGATGAACTAAGATTGGTTACGCAACAAGGCGTGAATAGTTGTGCTGGTTCTGATAAATCAATTGACTTTAATATTATTGTTATTGAACAGGTGGAAGGTGTGACTTACGATAACTGTCAGGTGCATTATTCTAACGATCCGTTCAATTATAATAAGTTTTTGAATAAAGGAATATCACTTGGTTCCGGCAAATTTGTCGCCCTATGCAATAACGATCTTGTGTTTAATGAAAATTGGTGCAGTATAATAATTGAGGGAATGAATAAATACAACCTGTTATCTGCCTGCCCTGTTTGCCCCCATGTTCAACCACACAGATTAGTAGGGCTGAAAGAAGAAGTTTATTTTGGATACCGGAACAGTTACGAGGTCAGCGGATGGTGTATAATGATAAACAGGAATATCTTAAAAATAATCGGAAAACTTAACGAGGATTTTCCTTTCTGGTTTGCTGATAACGCTTATTCAGAACAGTTAAAATCGCATAACATTCCGCATGGTCTTATCAGCAAATCAGTAGTAGAACATTTGGGAAGCCGAACATTAAATAAATTAGAACAAGGTAAAAAAGACGGCTTCACTACAGATCAAATAAAAAGGTTTGTTGAGGCTCACCCGGAAAACGAATCGGCAGTACATTTTAAACAAAGTTTAGGGCTTTAAAAAGTGTCGGAAATGGACGAAGAAATTAAATGCAAGTTTGGTCATACGTGGGGCGGAATCTTGCCGGTTGTCGATCCGGCCAAATGGGAGGATCAATTCCCTCAATTCCAAGGGCATCCATGCGATTGCAATAAACTGATTTTTATTGAAAGACTATGCACTTGCCCGCTACAAACAAGGAAGTGGGAAATTAAGTGCGAAGAAAATCCTAATTATGGTAAATCGTAATATTATATATTCAGTAATAGTTGAATTTTCAGTAATTATTGAAAGAATAATTATCCTTTAACCGAATTAATTTCGCTGGCATTTAAACTTAATCTAAATTGTGATAGATTTGCAGCATGAAACATAACCTAAAATTTGATTTACAGGTCGACGGTTTCAATAAACTTTTCTATTTGGAGTTAGCTAAAATGACGGCAACGCAAAAACAAAACTTGCTGCCGGAAGTATTATCAAAGCTCTTTAAAATTGACGGGAAACCTACTGAAAAAAAACTCTCTTTTTTGCAGCAACTATATGTGTTGTATCAGGGCATTGGGAAGGAAATATTTATAGTCATAAAAGACGAAGAAAGCGGGATTGGGATAGAGGACTTCTCTAAGTTTCAAAAGCAGCAAAAAAAAAGAAGCAGGACGACGGATGCGGCGGAGTATTATTTATCAAAAGGGTTAATGGTTTTGGGTGGAGCTGAGTTGATGGATTGGCTTTCTTACCTTAATTCAGTTAGCCTTTCCCCCGCATATAAATACGCTCTCGCATTAAAAAATGCAAAGGGGGCAAAAATAAAAGAAGCTAATAAAGAATTTTCATTTTTCTGTAATTTATTGATGACCTATGAGGGGAATAAAAAAAGGATAACAAGACAAGATAATATTTCGATACCTGAATTATATGTTTTGTTATACATGGCAGACGGCAGAGAAAAAAGGTCAACACCTGCTTATATCGAAGTGTATCGAAATTCAATAAATGCAAGCAGGAAACAATTATTAGATGCTTTTAAAAAATTGGTAACAATTAAGTATCTGGAATCATTTGGTAAAGCAAGGGCGACAACTTACCGGATAACATCTTTAGGAAAAGAGGCATTATACCGGATAATTAATAAGTACGTTATTTCATAAATTAAAACACAACCATGCAACGGGACATTTCATTTTCAAACGAAGGGCGAAAAAAACTAAAGGCCGGAATTGATAAAGCGGCAGATGCTATAACGGTAACTATGGGAGGTGCGGGACGAAATGTTCTTATTGAAAAATTAACTGGCTACCCGATTAGTACGGCTGACGGGGTAACAGTCGCCAGATCCATAGAACTCAAAGACCGGATTGAAAACATGGGTGCAATGAGAGTTCGGGAAGCCGCTGAAAAAACGGTTGATATTGTGGGCGACGGAACGACGGTTTCTTCTTTGCTTACACAAAAAATAATTGAGTATGGTATGCAATGCGTAGAGGCGAAATGTAACCCGGTTGATTTGAAAAAAGGAATTGAAAAAGCAGTTGAACTTGTTGTCGCTGAAATAAAACGACTATCAATTCCTGCCGAAGATTCCGCCACATTAAAAAGGGTGGCTACTATTTCAGCCAGAAACGATATTGAAATTGGTGGATTGATTGCTTCAGCAATTGATAAAGTAGGCCGTGATGGGATTGTGGAAGTAGAAGAAGCAAAAGGGGCGGAAACTACCATTGAACTTGTAGAGGGTATGCAGTTTGAAAGAGGCTACATTTCGTCCTACTTCGTAAACAACGAAAAAAAGATGAAATGCGAACTGGAAAATCCCTTTATACTTCTTTATGATAAGAAGATAAACACAATGAAGGAGTTGGTAGGAACGCAATCAAAGCCGGGCGGGTTATTGGTAGAAGTGTCAAAACAAGGAAGGCCAATACTTATTATAGCCGAAGATTTGGGAGACGAAGTATTGAAAAGTCTTCTCATAAATAAAATGCAGAACGGCTTAAGTGTTTGCGCAATTAAGTTGCCTACATTCGGCGGAAGTAAAGATTTGGTAATGGAAGATATTGCCACATTAACTCACGGCAGATATATCACAGAGAAAAAAGGATTGGGATTAGGTAATGCAGCGATAAGTATGCTTGGTCAATGCGACCGGGTTGTAATAACAAAAGACCGCACTACAATCATTGGGGGGGCGGCAGGAAAACAAATAGTTGATGAAAGGGTTGAGCAGTTACGAAGCGAACTCAGCGAAGCCGAATTTGATGTTGATAAAGCAAAGCTGAAAGAGCGGATTGCAAAATTAAGCGGCGGTGTTGCGGTGCTGAAAGTAGGAGGCGCTACTGAATCCGAAATCGCTGAAAAGAAAGACCGGATTGACGATGCTTTATGCGCAACAAGGGCTGCTATTGATGAAGGGTATATTGCAGGCGGTGGGGCTACGTATATAAAATGTGCTGAAGTACTACTGCATGAGAAAGGAATAAATGACGATGAAACGTCAGGTATCGTATGCGTTCAAAAAGCATTGGATGACCCTTTCAAAAAGATTTTAGAAAACGCCGGAACATTCACCCCCGAATTAATAACACAAGTTCGTACTAATATGTACGGGTGGGGAGTAAATGTAAAAACCGGAAAGTTTGAAGATCCATTGGT
>Ga0193753_10004436_pt1 | contig 10004 bp, 9 predicted proteins | sample H1c2metaG_FD_144925 | JGI IMG/M metagenome (GOLD analysis project Ga0193753, IMG submission 144925) | Soil microbial communities from a riparian zone of the East river system, Colorado, United States - H1c2 | ecosystem: Environmental > Terrestrial > Soil > Riparian zone | place: USA: East River... | reverse complement strand
GAGGCCCAGGCAATACCTGCGCCAAAGGCAAAAAAGAAAGCCTCTTAGCACCCTCTCTTATTACTAACGGCCAGGACAAAATAGGGCAGAGACAGTTGCAATTGTCTCTGCCCTTACTCTGTCCGCCTCCTTATTGTGCGGTAATCTGCTGTCGCCTATTCTCCCCACCGCGTCCGAACGCCCGGGTGCCCCATCCATCGCGCTCTTTGCGATGGGTGGGAATACAACCCCGCGATAAGCGGGAATGTAACTTTGCGATGGGTGAGAATGCAACCCTCCCTCAGCCCATCCTTGCCGTTGTTGTTGCCTGCTCTTGCCGTTGCTGCTCTGGCCATTGCCGTTGCATCGACCTCTACCGCCGCTGCTGTGGCTTTCGTTATTCGCACTCAAAAAAAGTCGTCATCTCGACCGAAGCCACTCACAGTCTCACCGTGAGTGGCGCAGTTGGAGAGACCCCCGCATTTTGCCGTTGCCTTTGCCGTTGCCTGTCTTTTGTTTATCATCCCGCAGGGATCTGCTTCTGTTCCTGCCGTTGCCCGTTCCTGCCGTTGCCCGTTCTTGCCTTTGGGATTAAGCGTGGGGCTTCAGCCCCACGAAAAAAAGCCACGCTCTGCCGAAGGCCGGAGTGCAGCCCGAAGGGCGAAACGACCCAAATATTGCCATTGCTGTTTGCCTGTTCTTCCCCACAAAACCCATGTCAAGCCCCATGTCCTCCTACCTCCAAGCAAACAAACAAGAATCCCCGTGCCGATTCCCCCTTCCCAATCCCGTACAATCAATACAGACACCAAAAGGAAAATCCCCTGCCAAAGCAGGGGATTTCCTTTTTAACCCGTAACTCCTTCAGGGACAATAATTTGGACGCAACCCTTTTGTTATGAATATTTACAGACAACCATGGCTCGTAAAATAATAATAACAAAAGGCTTGCGCCCAAATACCCTCCCCCGGGGGTTACCCCTAAAATCTATAGAATTCCTGAACAGGAACAACCGGAAGCTTACAGACTCTTCCCTTCAGCAGAGGCAATCTTCTCCTCTGCCTGCCGGGTAACGGCATTCGCCGCGTCATACTTTTCGCCATCGTCACCGGCCTCCTGCCACAGCTTCTCGCCCTCCTGCAGCTCCTGCTGGGCTTCGGCCACGTCGATCTCGTTAGGGTGAAGCGCCGTCTCTGCCAGAATCGTCACCCGCTCCGGCAGTACCTCCACGAAGCCCCACGCGACAAAAAACTTCTGGTCGCCCGAACTGCCGCCATGCAGCCGCACCTCGCCTGCGCCAAGCTCCGCCAGCAGCGGTGCGTGACCATACAGAGCCTCCAGATAGCCAGACATCGACGGCAGCTCCACCGCCTCCGCCGTCGCGTCGAGCAGAACACGGTCCGGCGTAACCAGCCGAACCGTCAACAGCCCCGAATTGCTTGTCGTCTCTGCCATGGTTATGCCGTCTGCTTCAGCTTCTCTGCGGCTGCAATCACGTCTTCGATGCCGCCCTTCAGGTAGAAGGCCTGCTCCGGAATATCGTCGTGCTTGCCTTCGATGATCTCCTTGAAGCTCCGCACCGTATCTTCAACCTTGACGTAAGCGCCCGGGATGCCGGTGAAGATCTCAGCCACATGAAACGGCTGCGACAGGAAGCGCTGCACCTTACGCGCACGGGCCACCGTAATCTTGTCGTCATCGGACAGTTCGTCGATCCCGAGGATGGCGATAATGTCTTGCAGGTCCTTATAGCGCTGCAGGATCTTCTTCACGCCCTGCGCAACGTCATAGTGCTCCTGCCCAACCGTGCGCGGAGACAGAATGCGCGACGTCGAAGCCAGCGGATCGACGGCAGGATAGATGCCAAGCTCCGACAACGGACGCGAGAGCACAGTCGTCGCATCGAGGTGAGCAAACGTCGTCGCCGGCGCCGGGTCGGTCAAGTCGTCCGCCGGAACATAGACGGCCTGCACCGACGTAATCGAGCCCTTCTTGGTCGAGGTGATGCGCTCCTGCAGCTCGCCCATCTCGGTAGCAAGGTTCGGCTGGTAGCCGACGGCCGAAGGCATACGCCCAAGCAGCGTCGAGACCTCGGAGCCGGCCTGGGTAAACCGGAAGATGTTGTCGATGAACAGCAGCGTATCCGCACCCTCTTCGTCACGGAAGTGCTCCGCGACGGTCAAGCCGGTCAGCGCCACGCGAAGACGTGCCCCTGGGGGCTCGGTCATCTGCCCATAAACCAGTGTCGCTTTGCTCTTCGGCAGGTCCTTCAAATCGATAACGCCCGACTCCTGGAACTCCATCCAGAGGTCGTTGCCCTCGCGTGTACGCTCGCCAACGCCGGCAAACACCGAGAAACCACCATGCTTGGTCGCAACGTTGTTGATCAGCTCCTGGATGATGACGGTCTTGCCGACGCCGGCACCGCCGAACAGGCCGATCTTGCCGCCCTTGAGGAACGGCTGGATCAGGTCGATGACCTTGATGCCCGTCTCGAACATCTCCTCGCTCGTCGACTGCTCATCGAACGCTGGCGCCTGGCGATGGATCGGCATATGCACCTTGGCATTCACCGGTCCAAGCTCGTCGACAGGCTCGCCGAGCACGTTCAGCACCCGGCCCAGCGTCTCCCGGCCTACCGGAACGGTGATGCCCGAACCGGTATCGATCGCCTTCATCCCGCGAACCATACCCTCGGTCGCGACCATAGCGATGCAGCGCACCCGGCCCTCGCCAAGATGCTGCTGCACCTCGACCACCACGTCCAGGGGTGTGGGGACAACGAAGCCATCGCTGACAATCCGCAGCGCCTGGAAGATCGGCGGCATGTGCGCCTCTTCGAACTGAACGTCAACGGCCGGTCCGCTGATCGAAATTACTTTTCCAATGTTCTCTGCCATAGGTCTCTTTCGTTTCCGCAGTTGCCTGTTACTTACAGAGCGGCTGCGCCACTCACAATCTCAATAATTTCCTTCGTAATCGCCGCCTGTCGTACACGGTTCATCGTGAGCGAAAGCGCGTCGATCATATCTCCAGCATTGTTCGTCGCCGAATCCATCGCGGTCATACGCGCCGCATGTTCCGCAGCGACCGATTCCAGCAGCGCATGAAAGATCTGGGTCGTCACATACCGCGGCATCAGGTGGCGAAACAACCGCTGCGGCGACTGGTCGAAGATATAGTCCACCTCAGCCGTGCCGAACTTCTTCGCCTCTGCTTCAATCACCGACTCCTCCGGCACATTGATGCTGATGCCAGAGGTCTTCGCCGCATGTGCGACCGCTTCCCTCTGCTCTTCCGTCATCTCCTCGGCCGCGGTGATCTCATGCGAACCAAGCTTGCGAATCGGAAGCAGCTTCTCGACCACCACGCGCTGCGCGATGACCGACTTGAACTCGTTGTAGACCAGGTACACCGCATCGATCTCGGCACGCGTGTACCGATCGACGATGGAATGGCTGACCTCGGTTACCTCGTCAAACTCCAGCTTCAGCAACAGCGTAGGATGGTCGCCCGTCACTTCGATAGGCTCTGCCCGATGCCGCAGCATCTCGTAATGTGTAGCCAGATCGTTATCGTAGTGCTCTTCGATCTTCTCGTAGACCGCAGCCGGATAGCGTTTGCGAAATAGCTCCCGCGCCTTCCGCCCGATGGGTTCCACGTCGATGTTCTGACCGGCGGCGCGTCGCTCGTTGATGAAGTTCTGAGCCGCTTTGGTGATGTTCGAATTGAACGCGCCGGCAAAGCCCTTGTCTCCGGCTACCACCACCACAAGAACGTTCTTCTCCTCACGCTCGACCAGCAGCGGATGGAGAACATCGCCCGTTTCATCGTTGTACAGATCGGTGCGCCGCACCAAGGACTCCAGCACATTCGTCAGCATCTGCGCGTAGGGACGCGCCAGCATGGCACGTTCTTGCGCCCGGCGCAGCTTCGCCGCCGACACCATCTTCATGGCCTTCGTGATCTGCCGCGTGTTCTTCACACTGCGGATGCGTCGTCGTAAATCGAGAACGTTTGCCATGGTTTACTTAGCCGCGACCGCTTCCTTCTTGTCCTTGCGTTCCGCCAGGAAACCTGCCTTATAGTCTTTGATTGCCCCGGTCAGGCGGTTCTTGAGATCGTCGTCAAGCGCCTTCTTTGTCGCGATATCGGTGAGGATAGTGGGCTGAGCCGACTCGAGGTAGGGGTAGAACCCATCCTCAAACGCACGCAGATCCTTCACTTCGACGTCATCCAGTAGTCCATTGACGCCAGCGTACAGAATCGCCACCTGCTTCTCGGCAGTCAACGGCTGGAACTGCGGCTGCTTCAACAACTCGGTAAGGCGAACGCCGCGGTTCAACTGCTGCTGCGTAACCTTATCTAGGTCGGACCCGAACTGTGCAAAGGCAGCAAGCTCACGATACTGCGCCAGATCCAGCTTCAACGTCGCGCCAACCTGCTTGGTTGCCTTGATCGCGGCAGAAAAACCTACACGCGAAACTGAGAGACCAACGTTGACGGCAGGGCGCACGCCTGAGTTGAACAAGTCCGTCTCAAGGAAGATCTGACCATCCGTGATCGAAATCACATTCGTTGGAATGTAAGCCGACACGTCGCCAGCCTGCGTCTCGATGATCGGCAACGCCGTCAACGAACCGCCACCCAATTTCTCGGAGACCTTCGACGAACGCTCCAGCAGACGCGAGTGAAGATAGAAGACATCGCCCGGATACGCCTCACGGCCTGGCGGACGGCGCAGCAGCAGCGAGATCTCGCGATAGCTGGCAGCATGCTTCGAAAGATCGTCGTAGATGACCAGCGCATGCTTGCCACTGTCGCGGAAGTACTCACCCATCGCCGTAGCGGCGAACGGAGCGAGATACTGCATCGGAGCAGGCTCCGATGCAGTCGCGGCGACGACGATCGTGTACGCCATCGCGCCATACTCCTCAAGCGTCTGCACCACCTGCGCCACCGACGAACGCTTCTGCCCGATCGCGCAATAAATGCAGATCAAATTGTTCTTGGCAGAATTGATAATCGTATCCAGCGCAATGGCCGTCTTGCCCGTCTGGCGATCGCCGATGAGCAACTCGCGCTGACCGCGGCCGATCGGAATCATCGTATCGATGGCCTTGATACCAGTCGCCATCGGCTCACGCACCGACTGCCGATCAATGACGCCAGGCGCAAGCCGCTCCACCGGCAAAAACTTGTCAGTATTGATAGGTCCCTTATCGTCGATAGGCTGACCCAGCGCGTTAACCACGCGGCCAATCAGAGCCTCGCCCACCGGCACCGACATGATCTTGCCGGTTCGCTTGACCGTGTCGCCTTCTTTGATCTCGGTATAGTCGCCGAGCAACACCGCGCCTACCTGGTCCTCATCGAGGTTCATAGCAAGGCCGGCGACTCCGTGCGGAAACTCAATCAGCTCGCCCGCCATGACCTTGTCTAGGCCATGCACGCGTGCAATACCGTCACCCAGCGAGATCACTGTTCCAACCTCGTCCACCTGGATCCGCTGCTCGAAGTTCTCAATCTGCTGGCGAAGCAGCTCTGTTATCTCATCCGCCTTGATCTTTGCCATGTCTTCCTTCTACTCGATTCGTATCAATCTCAAAACTTAGCACCGTTTCCGGCGAAGAACCTACGCGTTTACCAGCTTCTGCTTCAGCTGTTGCAATTGTGCCCGTATCGACCCGTCATACACCGTTGAGCCGATGCGAACCACCGCGCCGCCCAACAGTGTCGCATCCTGAAGGTATGTGGCGCGAACCTGTCCACCGGCCAGCTTGGCAACCTGCGCCTCGAGCTCGGCGCGATCCTGCTCGTTCAAAACATGCGCGCTTGTGATCTCAGCCTCGGCAAAACCCGACTGAGCATCCGCAACGGCATGGTACTCGGTCAGAATCTCATCCAGCTCCGCAAGCCGCTGATGATCCATGATCACTGCTAGAAAATTTCTTACCTGCGCAAACATTCCAATGCGCCCGGCGACAGCGTCGAGAACCTTTAGCTTCTGTTCATTCGCGATCGAGGGATTCATCAGAACTTCACGCAGATCCCTGCTGCCCGCAAGGGTTTCGCTGAAGTCTCGCAGCTGCTGCTGTGCTGCCGCCACATCCAGATGAGCCGACGCCGTAACGGAAGCAAAGGCATGGGCATACCTGAGAGCAAGAACTGACATTAGTTTTGCCCTTCCTTGGAGCCATCGCCAGTTAACCGCCGCGCGAAACTTTGCACCAGCAACCGATCCGTCTCCGCCGTGACAACCAGCTTGCGCGCAGCCTGATCGACGGCAAGCTCCGCGGCATACTTCTGAATCTGCCGCTGTGCCTGTGTCGTGGCTGCAGCAATCTCCTGCTCTGCGGCAGCAAGAATCTTCTGCTTCTCATTCTCGACGCTGGCCTTGATGCGCTGTTCGTCCAGCGCGGAGTCTTTCTCAGCCTGCACGCGCAGCGCGGCAATCTGACCGTCGAGCTTGCTAAGGCGAGCCTCCACGCTGTTCAACCGAATCGTCGCCTCTTCGGTCGCGCTACGAGCATCCACCAGGTATTTCTGGATGGCGCCGCTTCTGTCGCGAAACACCTTCGGCAGCGTCTTGATGAGGAACCAGCCGACCAGCGCGGCGAGAACGACAAAATTTGCAACAGTAAACGCGGTGGCAGCCTGCTCGGCATTCAACCCAAGCTTAGCTCCCAGGGCGCGCACGGAAGGCGAATGAAGATAAGCATCGTTCTCATCAGCTTCTTGCTTATTTTTCTCAGGCGACTGCGTCTCCGGCGTGCTTGGGGCTCCGCTATCCGCGACCGGCGCGCGCTCCTGCGCGATCACAGGGCAGGCCGGCGCAAACAACAGCACCGCCACAACCAGTCCAGACAGAACTCTCTTTAGCGAAGAAAAATTCACTGCGTGACCTCCGCCGAGCGAACGCCGGCCGGCAACACTGCGCTCAAAATCCGCGTGCTCAGCTCGTCGCTCTTGCCTTCGATCTGGAGCCGCGCTTCCACAGCGCTCTTGTCGATCTCCTGGCGGGCCGCGCGCACGCGCTCCTGTGTCACCTGCCGGGCCTGTTCGAGAGCGGCATCGCGCTCCGCATTCCACTGCTTCAATTTTTTGTCCCGGGCCTGAAAGATCTCAGCCTTCGCCGCACGCAGCTTATCTTCGTAGACGCCGGTCTCGGCCTCAGCCGCGGCCATTGCGCCACGCGCCTGCTCAATCGCTCCGACAGTCAGTGCCCGGCGCTCTGCCAGAACACGTTCCAGAGGACGCCGCACCAACAAGCCATATGCGGCCACCAGCAATACAAAAAGAACCATCGTCGGCACGGAGCCGAGCACAAGTCCACCGAGTTGTTGCAGTATCTCGTCCATGAATGGGGTTCGGCAGCAGCCGTTTCGATGTCCTGTCTTCAGCGTCTCACAGTCCCATCCTGGTCAACAGATCGTTGGCTGAGATGGTCTGCGTGATAGTTTGCGGTACACCTAGTTTTAGCAAAGCGTTCGCGAGAGTGTCAAACCTGAAATTGTCGATAAACGCACAAATGGCCGATCTCCGAACATACCGTCTCCCAACGGTTAGCCTTTGACTTCTACAACCGGCGGACTAGAATAAAGACACCACCCGGACCCTAACTTCTGGGTCACATAGGCCGCGTGAAAGGGGACACCACCTCCGCTCCCCCTCAGGCGGCCTATGCTAGTTAATTCCCAGCCTAAAATCTCTCATCAGCTAAATTCGCTCTCGAAACCTCCGAAAGCGGTTCAGCAACGATGTCGGCCCCCGTGCGGTGAGATACGCCAGGTTCCCTTCGAATCTTTTGTCATGAACCAGCGCCCCACCCTCCAACGCCGCCAATACAGCCCCCTCCGACTGCGGAATTCTAAACTGCGCCTCGACCACCGGATCCATCACCAGAGCCGCATCGATCGCAGCCAGAAGATGGTCGAGCCCCTGTTTCTTCAATCCTGAGACGGCAATACTCCCGGGAGACCCCATCGGAATTGCTTCGCTCCCCGACACCAGATCGATCTTGTTCAGCACCTCAATTACGGGCTTTTTCGAAACATCCAGCTCCCCCAGCACACGCTGCACCTGAACCTTCTGCTCGTCCATCATCGGGCTCGAAGCATCCCGCACGTGCAGCAGCAGCTCAGCCCTTTCCACCTCTTCGAGCGTCGCCCGAAAGCTGGTTACCAGCGTATGAGGCAGATTGCGGATGAACCCCACCGTATCCGAAAGTAGAATCTTCCTCCGCGACGGCAGTTGCAACTGCCGCAGCTTAGGGTCCAGCGTCGCAAACATGCGCGACGACTCCAGCACCCCAGCTTCGGTCAATGCATTGAAAAGCGTGCTCTTGCCCGCGTTCGTATAGCCCACAAGCGCCACCACCGGTACGGGAACAGCCTCGCGCCGCTGTCGCTGCTGTCGCCGAATCCGGCGTACCGACTCCAGTTGCTCCTTTACATGGTCGATGCGCAGATTAATCTTTCGGCGGTCCGTCTCCAGCTGCGTCTCACCCGGACCGCGCGTCCCGATGCCGCCTCCCAACTGGGACATCGACTTGCCGCGTCCCGCCAGTCGCGGCAGTTGATACTCCAACTGCGCCAACTCCACCTGCAACTGACCCTCCCGCGTCCGCGCATGCCGGGCAAAGATATCCAGAATCAGTTGCGTTCGGTCGATCACGCGGCACGGTAGCTTCGCCTCGAGATTACGCAGCTGAGACGGCGTCAGATCATGGTCGAACAACACCAGATCGGCCCCGGTCGAGACCACTACCCCTTCAATCTCTTCGAGCTTCCCCTGCCCTACCAGGGTCGCGGGGTCGGGCCGTGGCCGTCGCTGGATCAAGGTCGCGGCCACCTCCGCTCCGGCGCTTCGGGCAAGCTCTTCAAACTCTGCTAGTGAGGCGTCGAAGTCCATGTCAGCAACTTGGCGTCGCCCCTCTGCAACAGCGCCGGACCCATCGCCTCCTGTCGCCGAAACTGCAGCCGCCTTCCGCGCCATACTCGCTGCCGCGGTTAACTTTCGACGCTCGCCGGTAAACTCCACCGCGACCAGCACGGCTCGCTCCGCAGACGCGCCTCCGCGGTGCAGGCGATTTCCCTCGGATGCAGCAACCTCCTGCATCTCGACGAGACTCCGCCGCACTTTTTTTACGGAAGAGACCTTCGTTCCTTCACTGGTCAACGTCTAGTGACCTTGCGTCGCGGCTTCGTTGACCGGGCTGCTCGATCCAGGCGCTACATGCCCGCTGCCGACCCGTACGTCCGCCTTACTCTCCACATGCGTGCCAGCCCGACCGCTCACCACCGTGGAGATCGCATGTTTGAAGATCAACTGCTCCTGGCTGTTGTTCTCCAACAACACGGAGTACTTGTCGAACGACCGGATCTTTCCAGTTAACTTGACGCCGCTCACAAGGTAAATCGTGATTGGGCTCTTATCTTTTCGCACTGTATTGAGAAAAGTATCCTGAATGTTCTGTGCCGGCTTTGATTCCATGGTGCCGATCTCCTTTAGGTTAGGTGTTTACTGCAAGGTCCCGCATACTCCATCCACTTCAGTACCAGACTCACTCCTCAATGCTTCCGAGTCGCAAGCCAAGACAGTCAACAATACGACCATCCAACGCAATTATCAACTGTGCACGGACATTCGAATCCAGTCACCGCCAACCAGTTAGACGCAACCTAACCGGAAACGACAGTCTGCAGCCACAAGACCCATCGATATACCATGACAGATGTGCCCGACAGCGACCCGCAACCTGTTCCGATGCTTGATTTCGCCCGTCAGTTTGCTGGCCTCCGCCAGGAATTGCTGGACGCCATAGAAAACGTCTGTATCTCGCAGCGATTCATCCTCGGCCCTCAGGTCGCCAGCTTCGAGCAGTCAGCGGCAGCAGCCTGCGCCGTTCCTCACGCCATTGGCTGCGCCAGCGGCACCGATGCCCTCTGGCTTGCCCTGGCCGCCGCCAAAATCGGCCCCGGCGACGCCGTCATCACGAGCCCCTTCAGCTTCTTCGCCACCG
>Ga0193753_10004435_pt1 | contig 10006 bp, 8 predicted proteins | sample H1c2metaG_FD_144925 | JGI IMG/M metagenome (GOLD analysis project Ga0193753, IMG submission 144925) | Soil microbial communities from a riparian zone of the East river system, Colorado, United States - H1c2 | ecosystem: Environmental > Terrestrial > Soil > Riparian zone | place: USA: East River... | reverse complement strand
TAAGGTCAGCCCGAGGAGCTCAACAAGATCGAACAAGGTAAACAGTACGGTTGGCCGCACGTCTGGGGTGCGGGTGGCCTCAACCCGCAAAGCACGCCCGTCGGCGACATTACGAAGGAACAGTGGAAGGCGCTGAGCACTCCGATGGTGCTCGGCTACGCCGCACACGCTGCACCGATGCAGATGGTGTTCTACCGCGGCGGGTACGGCAGCAAGGGGTTTCCGGCAGAGTACGTCGGTGACGCGTTCGTCACGCTGCGCGGATCATGGAATCGCAAAGTCGCATCGGGCTACGAGATCGTGCGCGTTCACTTCGAGGGCGGCCGCGCGAAGGCGATCGAACCGTTCGTCAGCGGCTTTCTCTCTGACGGCGGCCAAACACACATCGCACGTCCGATGGGCCTCGCGATCGCACGCGACGGTTCTCTGTTGATGGCCGATGACGCGAACGGCTCGATCTACCGCATCTCCTACGACGGTCCGGGTGCAGGCGCACCGGCTGCTGCGTACGATCCCGAGGCTCCGGCGCAACCCAAGCCGGACGTGCTCGCAGCGGCGCGCGCCGAGACGCAGACTTCGGGGCGGATCGAAGTGACCTCGACGTCATTCGCAGCGAACGGCAAGCTCGCGCCGCAGTTCAGCGACTACGCCGATGGCATCTCGCCTGCGCTCGCATGGAAGGCCGTTCTGAAAGCGGCTTCCTACGTGCTGATCATGGAAGATCCGGACGCCAAGCCGCTGACCCCATTCGTGCACTGGCTGGCTTGGAACATCCCTGCGAGCGTGACTAGCTTGCCCGAAGGCTTGCAGGAGCAACCACGGCTCACGATGCCTGACGGGGTGATTCAAGGTCGCGGCACGCGCGGATCGCCGGGCTACTACGGTCCGCACCCGCTGGTCGGCGATCCGGCACATCACTATCATTTCCAAGTGTTCGCGCTGGACACCGCGCTCACGGCCCCACCGGGAGCCGACCGAAACGCGCTGCTCGCTGCGCTGAAGAACCACGTCATCGCAAAGGGCGAGCTCATCGGCCTCTACGCTCAGACGGTCCAACCACCGAAGTGACCGCGCGAGCGTATAGCCGCTGATGGCTGCAGGAGTTGTGTCCCCGTGTAGGCGTTAGTCGCGCAAATCGAACTGCAGCTGTGACTATTCCTCCTGGCCTTCGACCGGCTGCAGGCTTATATACGGCAAAAGGCAGTGCCATGGCAGTCGAAGCGATTTCAGCAGTCGATCGAACTCGCGACACGTTCAGCCGCTTGCAGACCGAGCGTGCTCGCGTAGACAAAAGCCGCGCCGACCAGGTCGAAGCCGACGGCGCGAAGTCCCAGCAGGTCGAGCAGAGCAAACAAGCCGATCGCGAGCGAGTCGAGCAGGCCGCAATCGACAAAGAAGTGCAGCGCACGCAGGCGAAGAAGGAAGTCGAACGCGAGCGCGTCGAAGAGCAGCAAGCTCAGCGCGAAGCGCTGCGCAGCGAAGCGCGCAAGCAAGCCGAGCTCGAACGCCGCGAGCGGCTCGAAGCGAATCGCGAAGTCGATCGCGCGCTTCAAAATCAATCCGATCGCGCGCGGCTCGAAGGTTTGAATGCGTACCGCGCGCAGACCGAGCACGTGCAAGCAGCGTCGTCGACCGAACGCCTCACACTCCAACAGGTTCAAGCCGAACCAGGCCGCACCCTCCGTGCGCAGGTAACGGCGGTCGACGCGACACGCATCGACAAGATCGATCTCTCGGAGATCGCGCGCGCCAGGCTTCAAGGCGCAGTCGGCTTGACGATCATCCAGCCGAGCGCAGCCGCGGCTTCGAACATCTCCGCGACCGCGTAATCAGCTTCCCCACAATGCGCTCAGCCAGTCCGGCGTGAACCGGGCGAGCGCTGCTGCGGCCCCGATGAGCACCATGCAGATCAAGCTCACGCGGTCGCGCAGCGCGAACTTCACAGGATCGTCCGGCATTTGACCGCGCCCGGTGACGATCCAGATCCGGCTGATCCAGTAGAGCAAGATCGGCACTGCGAGCCACAACAAGCGCGGCTCCCGATACAAGTCGAGGTGCGCGACGTTCTCGACGTAAAGGCTGAACACCAAGGCCGCGAGATAACCACTCGCGCCCCCGAGGCTCGCGACCATCTGCGCGTCCGCGCGGTAGTAGTCGCGGTTCATGATCTTGCCGTCGGTCTTCAGCCCGGCGAGCTCGACGTAGCGCTTCGCAAACGCGAGGCTCAAGAACAAGAACATCGAGAACGCGAGCAACCACGCGCTGATCGGAACCTGCGTCGCGATACCGCCGGCGAGGATGCGGTGCGTGTATAAACCTGCCAGCACGAGCACGTCGAGGAGCAAGCGCCGCTTGAAGTACAGTGAGTAGCTGACCGTTCCGACGAAGTAGATCGCCAGCATCAAGCTGAACTTGCTCGGCAGCTCGAAGAACGCGAGCGCAAACGCCGCTAGCAGCAAGGTGAAGAAGATCGGCGGGCCGAGTTTCACCGGCAGCGATCCGGACGCGAACGGACGATTCTTCTTCGTCGGATGGGCGCGATCGGCTTCGAGATCCAGCAGGTCGTTCAACACGTATCCCGCGGACGCACAGAGCGAGACGCACAGCGCCGCAATCAGCGCGCGCACCACCAAGCTGACTTGCGGGACACCCGGCGCGAGTAACACCGGCATCACGACCAGCGCATTCTTCGACCATTGATGAACCCGCAGCTCCTTCCACAGCGCACGTACGATGCTCATCTGTGGGGCGGTGGCCGGCGCAATCTCGACACTCTCCTCCATGTGATTCTCAGCCTAACCCGTCTCAGCCAAACCACCAAACCAAGGCGTGACCCTGCACGCAGTGATCCTGCACGTCACCATCATGGCGACGGAGCAGACGACGCCGACGCTGCAGCCGTCCGCGACCGAGAAAAACGAATGCGCGATAAAAAATCCTCGGCTTCAGCAGCGTGCGCAGCCGAGCCGTCCGCACCGAACGCGCGATACGAACGCTCCGACGCATCGAGATCCCCAATCGCGTAGTTGGCGATCCCATCGATGCGCAGCGCTTCGGCGGCGAGCTCGGGCGTCGGCAGCCCTGCGCTGCGCGCTTCCGCGAGCAGGCGGGCGCCGTGGGCAAACCGCGCCTGCGCAATCAACTGCCGCGCCCCTTGGTACTGCGGCAAGCCATCGCTTCGCTCGAGACGCAATTCGCGCGCGAGGTGCACCGCCGTCGCACCATCCGCGCGCTCACCGGGCTCACCGACGATCAGCTCGAATACCAAGGCGCGTTCTCGCGGGTCGCTGCTTGCAGTCGCGAGCTCTTTCACTTGCAGCGCGCGCCGCTGATCGTCGTCGAGCGGTTCGCGTAACAGGGCTCGATACGTATCGCGCGCCTCTGCATATCGACCGCGACGAAACGCTTCGTCGGCGAGCGCTTGCCGCGCCGCGACTGCGTAGGGCTTCGGTGCGCGCTGCTCGAGCCAGCTCAGCTCGCGCTGTGCGTCGTCGGTTTTTCCAAGTCGCGCGAGACTGCCGACGAGCGCTGTACGTGCACCGACGTCTGATTGGTCCGCTGCGAGAATCTCGTGGCAAGTCTTGAGCGCAAGTTGATCGGCACCGGTCCCGAGCGCAACCCGCAGCTCGTCGCGAAGCTGCGCGAGCGCGTGCGGGCAAACCGCCGAAAAGATGCTCGGCCCAGTGAAGCGCGCTTCCGCCAGCGCCAGCGCAGACCCGCTGATCGGCCGCGCGCGAAGGTAGCGATGCCACTCGGTCTCGAGCTGCTCGATGGTCACTCCGACTGCACCTGCGACGTCGCCGTGCGCGTAGGCTTGCCGCACCGCGCGCACGCCCCAGCGTTCGGCGACGAACCGCAACAGCGATCCACTCACCGTGTACGCGAGCCGCTTCTGCTGCCCGAGAAAGCTCGCCCCAAACAACTCGGACAGGCGCGGCGCGAGATCGAGCTCGAGCAACGCGCGCGACCACTCGTGCGGCGTGAGGCCGCCCGCCGGTTGCCACGCAGCCGCAACGGCGACGCCTTCGATCAGGGCAGGGTCGGGCCAAAACCCCCACAGCTTTCCAGACACGCGCAGTGGACCTGCACCGGTAACGCTCGCGACCGCGTGCACGATCTCGTGGCCGAGCACTGGGTTCGGCCAACCTTGTTCGCTGATGTAGACCTCCGAACGCCACGGCTTCGCGATGTTCGTGCCTTCCGCGCCCATGAGCGCGTACTTCTCTTGCGGCGATCGAAACAAGAACACCGTGACAGGCTCAGGGTGCGTCACCCCGAGCCAGCGCTCCGCTTGCGTCACGCGAAAGTCGCAGTCCTCCGCGAGGCGTTTGCGTTCTTTTGGATTTTCCTCGCGCGGAAAGTACAGCTGACAGCGCGCGCTCCTCTGCGCACCGCCGAGCGTCTTGCGAATCTGCGCGACGCTGCTCGCGTGACCGAGCTCGACTGCAAACACCTCGAACGAGAGTCCCGCGACCAAACACGCCGCGCCAGTCACGAGCGCCAAGCGACTCTGCGGGAGCAAGCTCACGCGCAGCGTCGCGGGATCCGTGAACGCGCGGATCAGCAGCACGAGTGTCGCGATCCAGACACACGTGCCGACTCGCAGCGACAGAAACGGGTAGGTCAGGTTGACGTTTTCGTCGTAGACCGTGCCGGGAAAGAAGCCGAAGTAGTGCCCGTACGCGAAGATCGAGGGGCTCGCGTAGAAGCGCCAGATCGCGGCGAGCATCGTGAACACCGGCACTGCCAGTGCGAGCGTCGCGACGTACTTCGGCCGCGGAACCACGAGCGCGATCGCGAGCCCGGTCAGACACGCGATCAACGTGCCGAAGCCCGGCCCGAGCAGCATGAACGCGAGTCCCGACAGCGGCGTGCAGTTGCGGATGCGCAGCGAGTCGAGCGCGAGCACCACCAGTGGCACCGCGAACAACACCGCCCCGTACGCCAGCACCGCTTCCATCAGCGATCGCAGCGAGCTCGCGAGCCCGGCCGCCCGCAGCCGCTGCACGATCCGGGCGGAGCCGAACGCAGCCATCGGCGGCAGCAGAACGCCGAGCACGAGCGCGCTCTCCGGACCGTGGACGGCGAGAAGCGGGACGAAACACATCCCGATCGACGCGAGCAGTGCGATGCCGAGCGACACCCGCACGGCCGGAATCGATCGCAAGAGCCGGATCACGCGGAACGCCTAAGCCGGCCTCGTGGGGTTGTCATCACGCGTGTGCGGATGGTTCGATACGCCTGGGTTCGGTGACCAGCGGTTCGGTGAGCGCGAGGGCGATTACCTCGTCGACGCGCGAGACGAAGTGCACGCGCAGATCCTGGCGAATGCGCTCTGGAACTTCTTCCATGTCCGCCGCGTTCGCCCGCGGCAAGACGACGTCTTTGATCCCGGCGCGATGCGCTGCGAGACACTTTTGCTTCAGACCATCGACGCGCAGCACTTTACCGCGCAGCGTGATCTCGCCCGAAAGCGCGACTTCCGGCCGGATCGGGATCCCGCGCAACATCGAGATCAGCGACACGAAGATCGACAAGCCCATCGCCGGCCCGTCTTTGGGCACTGCGCCTTTCGGCAAGTGGATGTGCACGTCGACGCGCGTGAGAAAGTCGTCCTTCAGCCCGAAGCTCGTCGCACGCGATCGAACGTACGAGAAAGCCGCAGTGGCCGACTCTTTGAGGATGTCGCCCATCTTGCCGGTGAGGTGCACTTCACCTTTGCCCGGCATCTGCGTGCATTCGACGAGCATGATCTCGCCGCCGCCCGGAGTCCAAGTCAGCGTGGTCGCGATACCGACCGCGGGGGTTTTTTCGGCGATGCCGACCTCGTGTTGCGGCGGCCCGAGCACCTTTTCGACGAACTCGCCGCCCGCATCGATGTGCGTGAGGTCGCCACTCGCGACGCGCACGGCGACCGCGCGGCAAATCGCTGCGACTTGTTGCGCGAGGTGACGCACGCCGGCTTCCGACGTGTACTCGTTCACGAGCCGTTCGATGCCGTCGTTTTGAATCTCGAGGTGCGCCGGCGTGAGGCCGTGATCGGCGAGCTGGCGGGGGATCAAAAAGTCCCGAGCGATCGCGAACTTGTCGTCGCGTGTGTAGCCGGGGATGTCGATCACTTCCATCCGATCGAGCAGCGGCCGCGCGATCACGTCCTTGCGATTCGCAGTCGCGATGAACAGCACCTGCGACAGATCGACCGGCACGTTCAAATAGTGATCGACGAAGGCGTTGTTTTGCTCCGGGTCGAGCGCTTCGAGCAGCGCGCTCGCAGGATCGCCGCTGAAGTCGGAGCTCATCTTGTCGACCTCGTCGAGCACACATACTGGATTGCTCGAGCCGGCCTTCTTCAGACCCGTGATCATGCGGCCGGGGAGGGCGCCCACGTAGGTGCGGCGGTGCCCGCGAATCTCGGCCTCATCTTGGACACCACCGAGCGAGATCCGAACGAACTCGCGACCGGTCGCCCGCGCGATCGACCGACCGAGGGACGTCTTACCGACACCCGGCGGGCCGATGAAGCACAAGATCGGACTCTTCTTGTTGCTCTTCAGCTTTCGAACCGCGATGTATTCGACGATGCGCTTCTTCGGCTCTTCCAAGCCGTGGTGGTCCTCATCGAGCACCCGTCGTACTTCGGAGACTTCCAGGCGATCCGGCGTGTGGCGATGCCACGGGAGATCGCACAGCCACTCGACGTAGTTGTATGCGACTTGGTACTCCGCGCTGGCCGAGTTCATCGAGCTCATGCGTGACAACTCGCGCCGTCCGGCTTTGTCTGCCTCGGCTGGCGGATGCGCGCGGCTCAAGCGCTCGCGCAGGTCATCGAGCTCGTCATCCTCGCTACCGCTCTCACCGAGCTCGCGACGGATCGCCCGCAGCTGCTGGCGGAGCAAGAGCTCACGTTGAGACTTCGACATCTCCTCTTCGACCATCGACGCGACTTCTTGTTTGACGCGATGGATCTCTTGCTGCCTTTTGATCAGCTCGAGAACGGCCTTGAGGCGTGCACGCACGTCCAAGGTCTCGATGATCTGCTGCTTGCGCTCCGTCGGTATCGGCAAATGTGATGCGACCAAATCCGCGAGCGCGCCGGGGTCCTGGACGTTGTCGAGGACGACACCCATCTCGCGTGGCGGTGACGGCAACGTTCGCAGCAGCGTCCGCGCCAGCTCGCGCATGTGCACCGTCAGTGCGTCGATCTCTTCGTCCCGCTGGCTCTGTTCGTACAACCGCTCGACGCGGGCGCGCAGGCAGGGCTCGCGGCCGACCGGCTCGATCAGCCGCATCCGCGTAATCCCCTGCAAAACCACACTGTAGTGACCGGAGCTCAACCGAATCACCTTGAGCACGCGAGCGAGGGTTCCAACCGTGTAGAGGCGCTCGAAACCAGGGTCTTCCTCTTCGGCGTCGCGCTGAGCCAGGACTCCGATGCTCGGCCGCTCTTGGCCGAACGCCTCCTCGATCAGTCGAACTGATCGGGCGCGGCCAACGTTGACGGGTACGACCGACGCAGGGAACAGCACGGAGTTGCGAAGCGCTAGGATTGGTAGCGCGCTCAGCGTACTGTCAGGGATGATGGATTCGCCCATGGTTTGGGCACTATTGCCGATCTTCCAGCAACCGCCAACTCGGCGTGCAAGATGGTCCTTTATCGGCAGAGTGTGCGTCGAACTTTTCCATGGCGACGGTGTATAGGGCTGTAGTAAAAGTCCCGACCGTCGGCGGGGCAGAGTGTCGCGTCTCTATCTCACCGCGACTTAAGGGAGCGATCTTACCCATGGGCAGCAGGATGCTGGCGTTGTTACCGGTGGGCCTTTTGGCGTTGTCCGGTTGCGAAGGTGCGATGTGGGGCAACCTAGCCGTACTCGCAGTCAGCCTAGGCATCTTCATGGGGACCCTTACTTTGGGCCGCTCGTGATCATTTAGCCGGCGCGTGAACGGTTTGTTACGCTGTCGCCCGCAATGACGACCGTGCGCCTAGGCCCCGAGGCCGACACCCATTACCGCACGCTCGACAACTTTCGAGTGGGCGATCTGGAAGCCATTCGGCTGTTGTTGCGCGGCGGGTCCGTGATCGACTGGCACCGGCTCAACATGTCGGAGGAAGAACAAGCGCGCGCGTTGGTCGCAGCGCACGAGTTCCAGTTCGACGACGCCGAAGACATGGAGCGCATGAACGTGATTCGCGACGAAGCGATCGCGTTCTTGCGAAGGCACTTCGATTTCCCCGTTCCGAAGCCCGTCGCTTCGCTCGACGTCCTCGGGTTGATCAACCTCGCGTCTGGCACCGGTCACCGGCAGATGTGTGCGTGCTCGATCTTGAAGACGATGCACATCATCCATCACCTCGAGGGCCGCGAGCTCTTGTTCATGCTGCCGTTCTCCGACCAAGAGTTGTTCTACTTGGTGGAAGAGAAGGTGTACCGCGTGGTCGGTGGGATGCTCGCGCACGGCTTTCCCATCCTCGAGTTCATCGGCGGGCGAAAGAACAAGGATTCGCTCTACCAGAAGCTCTTGTCGAAGCCCGAGACGATCGCGGCGAACATCTACGACAAGCTGCGCTTTCGGATCGTGACCCGCGAGCCGGACGACATCTTCCCCACGCTCGACTACATGTTGCGGCACATCTTCCCGTTCAACTACGTGATTCCGGGGCAGAGCACGAACACGCTGTTTCACTTCCGGCAGTACTGCGAGCAGCACCCGCATTTGTCGAAGCTTTACACCGATCTGCAGCTGAAGCCCGACGTCGAAGACACGCTGACGCGGCTCGACAATCGTTTCAGCGCCAGCAACTACTCCGTCGTTCACTTCGTGGTCGACATGCCGCTGCGCGTGCCGACGGAGATGTTGAAGCGTGCGCCGCCGCAAGCGAAGAACTTGGGGAAGGTGGCGTTCGTGTTGACCGAGTTTCAAATCCTCGATCGGCACACCGAGCAGCGAAACGAAACGGGTGATGCGAGCCACGCTGCCTACAAGGAACGGCAGCGGCGCTCGGTCGCGTTGCGGCTGAAGGTCGGCACGCAGCCGCAGGCCGAGCTGAAAGTCGATCACAAGGCCGATCCCACGACGGCAACGGCGCCGGTGGTGCCCGCGGTGCCCACCACGCCCACGCCTCCCACGACGCCCGTGCCGAAGAAGCCTTAGCGCTGCCACCAGGCACGTCCACGTTCGTTGACGTTGAAGTTGACGCGGTCGTCGACGGCGACGGCGCTCGCGTCCAACGGATTGCGAAGATCGCCGCTCGAGGCGAGCGCCTGACTTGAGGCCGTGTTGGGGCCCTGCCGACCGTCGCCGTCGCCGTCGCCGTCAACGACCACGTCGACGAGCCCTCTACGGGAGCGGCTGCAGCTCGATCAGCAGCTGGGCACGCTTGCCACCTGCCAGGTCGACCTCGCGCGCGGCTTCTTGGTACCCATCGGCGTTCACCGAGATCATGCGCTTGCCGCTCCGCACGCCCTCGAGCCGCAGCGGGGCACGCCCGCGGTAGATCCCGTCGAGCTTCACCGCCGCACCGATCGCGGGCGACGTTCTGACCTCGATCGACGCGACGCTGGGCTGTCGCAGCCCGAGCTTCACGCCGACCGGCGTCTTCGTAATCAAGCCCGCGAGCGCGACCAAGAGCATCAACACACCGACGGCGAGCAGCACGGTCGAGACGTGATCGGAGCGACGCGTGCGCTTCAACTGCAGCGTCGCCGAGCGCGTCGTCTGAGCGCGCAACCAACCGGCCGCGTCATCGCCACCGGCCGGGAGCGCACGCGGTGCTTTGAGCTTCGGTTTGCTGCGAACCTTGCTCGACGTCGTGCGCTGCGGCTGTTGCGTGCCCGGAAACGCCGTTTCGTTTTGCGCGACCACTTCGCCATCGACATCGAGCAGCTGCCGCGGATCTTGAACGCCCTTCGGCAGCGGTTCGGGCGTGGTCAGCTTCACGTCGGCTTCAGTGATGAGCTCCGGAACGCCGATGCCATCTTCGAGGTTGAAGAAGATGTGCGTGAGGTCT
>Ga0193753_10004434_pt1 | contig 10006 bp, 9 predicted proteins | sample H1c2metaG_FD_144925 | JGI IMG/M metagenome (GOLD analysis project Ga0193753, IMG submission 144925) | Soil microbial communities from a riparian zone of the East river system, Colorado, United States - H1c2 | ecosystem: Environmental > Terrestrial > Soil > Riparian zone | place: USA: East River... | reverse complement strand
CTCTCGCAGTATCACCCCGACCCACCCATCTTCGCCCTCTCCCCCTTCGAGAAGGTCATCAACCGCTCCATGCTCCTCTGGGGCACCTACCCCATCCTCTGCGACCGTTTCCACGATACCGACAAGCTCGTCAGCATGGCCGAAGAGCTCCTCGAAAACCACGGCCATGTTCAGCAGCGCCAGATCGTCGGTATCGTAGCCGGAACACGTACCAAATCCGGAGCCACCAACTTCATGCGCCTCCACTCGGTAGGGGACCGCGACACAGTCCTCTCCAAGCCCGCCAAACCCAAAACGAAGAAGAAAAAATAATCCACCCCGGGCGCGGAGGCACATTGCTCTGCGCCCGGTCGAGATTCCTCTTCTTCGCCCTCATGCTCGTTTGAATCGCCTTCCATACTCCCCGGCCGTCACTCCCAGAACACGAAGAAACACCCGTCGCATCGCGCCCCCCGATTGAAACCCGCAGGCATCCGCAACCTCTTTCAGTCCCCAGCGACGAACTCTCAATCAGTTGTTGCGCCGCCTCCACCCGTATCCTCTCCACAAACTCCCCCGACCCCATTCCTGTCTGCTGAATGCAGACCCGCGTAAAGTGCCGTGAGCTCATGCGAATCTGGTCGGTCAGGTTCTCGACGGTAAGCCGATCTTTGAGATGCTCCAGTATCCAGACCTGCAGCTCGCGAACGGCTTCGAGGTTACCCCCTGTCGAGAGAGCGTGCGGCTGAACTGCGCCTGTCCGCCCGGCCGCACCAGGAACATCACCAGCATCCGCGCGACCTCAAGCGCCGCTTTATGCCCATGATCTTCTTCGACCAGAGCAAGCGCCAGATCGATCCCCGCGGTATTCCGGCTGAGGTGTAGACGTTCCCGTCGCGAATATAAATTGGGTCGCGCTTGACCGTTACCGCCGGAAATTCCCGCCCGAGTTGATCACAGAAGGCCCAATGCGTCGCGGCCTGCCTCCCATCCAGCACTCCCGCCGCGGCAAGCAGAATTGCGCCCGTGCAGATCGACCCGACGCGCCGCACCCTGCCCGATGTGTCTGCGATCCAGCGTACGAACTCGCCGTCATAGACGCCGTTTTCCGAAGCCGGTCCACCCACCACCAGCAACGTGTCGATAGGTCTCGTCAGATCGCGTAGCGATGTCACTCCTCCAAGAGGAAAGCCATGACTCGTACGCAGCACAGAGGCGTCCTCCGGAGTGGCGATTACCACCTCGTAGTCCGCAATGCCGGCAAACACCTCCAGAGGCCCGGCGATATCCAGAATCTGTACGGGAGGAGCCCCGGTGAGCACAATGCGACGCATGAAACAAGAGTAGTCCAGCCCGCTCGGGCATGTCCTAAAGTGTCGGCTTAATGTCGTTGTTGCCCCGCCATGCGCTCCCTATGCTGAGCCTGTAGTCATTTTTGATCCACCCAAGGAGATTGACCATGGCACTCCAACTCACCCAGGCCGTTATCCCCGACAGCAAGCTCGCCCGCGAGGCAACCGGCATCCTGCAGGAACACGGCACGCCGCTGCTCATCAATCACTCTCTCCGCGTGTACTTCTTCGCGAGCGTGCAAGGCAAAAGCGCCGGCCTGAAATTCGATCCCGAACTCCTCTATGTCAGCGCCGCCTTCCACGACCTCGGCCTCATCAAAAAATACAGCAGCCAGACCGAGCGTTTCGAAGTAGATGGAGCCAACGCCGCGCGCCAGTTCCTCTCGCATCACAACGTGCCCGAAGTGCAGATCCAGACCGCATGGCAGGCCATCGCCTTCCACACCACCCCCGGCGTTACTCAGTACATGCAGCCCGAAGTCGCGCTGCTCTACACCGGCGTCGGCCTTGATGTCCTCGGCGAAGGCTTCGCCGATTTTCCCGTGGATGTGCGCGAAAAGATTGTCGCCGAATACCCCCGCACCGATTTTAAAGAGGGAATCGTCCAGGCCTTCTTCGGCGGCTTCGCCCACAAGCCGGAGTCCACCTTCGGAACCGTCAAGGCAGATGTCTGCGAACGGTTCATCCCCGGCTATAAGAGCCCGAACTTCTGCGACCTCATCGCCAACTCGCCATTCCCCAACTCGTAACCCACAAAGGCCGGCGATCGAACTGTCCGCCGGCCTCGAGTGTTGTTTGTAACTAACTACTTTATGCAGTCAGTCTCCTGCGTGCCATACCAATCATCCCAAGTACGCCCGTGCCAAGCAGGGCCATCGTACCCGGCTCAGGAACAGGCGAAGTCGAGGGCGTAATGCTGACATCGGCAGTCTGCCCTTCCACCACGAGACCGCTCGCGAAACCGAATAGCGTCTGCTGATACTGCGAAGGAACCCCCAGAAAGAGATTGGCATCCACGCCATTGGCAAGCTGATACGACACCCCAGCATTGTCCAGAGAAGCGAAGGCATCGCCAGTCGTGAAAAACAGGAAGTTGTCATTGAAACCATAGCTCCCAGGGGAAAGGATATGCGAAATGCTCTGGCCATCGGTCGTTCCGGTAACTCCGGTGATAAGGAATTTGCCGGCCGTGCTCGTGCTCTCTGCTGTGAACTGCCCAGCTCCCGAGAAAGGCGTTCCCGGGATACCACTTACACTGCTGTTTCCTGTGAAGCTGAAATTGAAGATGGTGTCGGCGAACATTGGAGTGGAGGACAGCATCGCTAACGCGAGGCTGCAGACGAGCAAGGCATGCTTTTTCATAGTTCTCCTGGGGAACAATTAACTAGTGGTACTTACTCCCTACGGGCCCAGACACGAGAAAGATTTAGTCGAACTTACAAATTAAGTAAATTATTTAAAAAATAAGCCCTGATTATGCAATGAGTTGCATAATCAGGGAATTTTATTTTCCTAAATTGTAGCAAACTTAGTTACAAGTAAAATTACCCTAACCTACTTGTACTGCGCTTCAAATGCATCGGCATCCCGGTTTACCTCATCGGGAGTCGCGGCATGAGGCATCAGAATCACCCGATAGCGAAACGTCGTGCTCTGACCCTTCTCCATCGTGTAGTCGAACTGTGCCGCCTTCGGATCGAAGATCTTCCTTCCCAGCGGATTCGCCGCGAACAGCCCATACCCGCGCGCATGCCAGTACGTCGGATACCCCGGGTTCTTCGTGTTGTCGAGAATCGCGATCGTCTCCACATGGTCTCCCGTATGGCCGGTCAGAATGCACCACCGCCCGCGAGTCGACCACACCTCATCGCCCTTCTTGCCCTCGCTCGTCAGATACACTCCAGTCGCCCCCGGTACATTCGAGGTCTCAACCTTCGTTGCATTGCCGCTCGCATCCGTGAAGGTGCCGCCCTTCTCATTCGCCGACTCAAGAAAATGCGCCACCCGAATTCCGAGCACGCCCTCCTTGTCGTCATGGAACACCTGGCGATCAAGCGCCGTCAGGGTCGTAATGCGGTCGATCATCCGCTCGTCACCGTTCCGCGAAAACACAAACCGCGTCGTCTCCTTCAGCACATCCTTGCCGGCACCGTTGGTCCAGATCGACTCCGTCACAAGCTCGCCACGATCCTTCCCGCTCTTCGCCGACACGATCTTCTGGTGGTGGATCGTCCCCATCTTGGCGCGGTTCTCCGGCTTGATCGCGTCCGAGTTGTTCCAGAAGTCGAACCCATCCACATTGCCATAGTTGAACCACATCCCCGCGTGGTGCGGATGATCGGTCCGCTCTCCCTCGCGAGGCTTCAGCGGATAGCCCCGCGTCACCTCCACTCCATCCGCCCCAATCAGCGGATAGAGTACTGGCTTCTTCAGCGTCGAAGGCCACACGTAAGAGGTAAAGGGCTTTCCATCGACGGTCACATCGACGCGCTGCTGCGCCTCATCCGCGACCACCTGAACGCCCTTGCCAACCCCCTCCGCCAACGCGCTCCCTTCAAGCCCAGCCACACACAGCAAACCGCACAGCAGCAACCTACGCATAGACCTTGCCTCCAACCATCACCTGCTGCGTCTTGTCGTTGAAGGTGACCTTCTGCCCCGTATGGATCGCGGCGATGTTCATGCACAGCGCCACCGAGTGGCTGTAGCCCGCTTCAATGCTTGCATTCGGCGTCTTGCGCGACCGCACGCAGTCCATCCAGTTGCGCATATTCGCCGACGTCTGGTTATCCGCGCCCGTATTGGCCGAGGTCGACGCCTGCTCTACCGTCTGGCTCAGCGAAACCGGCTCCAGCTGGTTGGCCTGCAGCTTCATCTCTGCCGCCGACTTCGCCGTCAAACCGCCCGTCGGGGTCACCGTCTGCTTGTCCATGTCCAGCATCCCGCCGTTCGAGTAGTACAGCTCCTTCACCCCGCCTGCGGAGTTCGTGAACCGAGACGAATACTGCACCTGGAAGCCCTTGGTCAGGTCGTCCTCCGGGCCGTAGTCAAAGACCGCCGTCATGGTGTCCCAGTTCTTGCGGCCATCATGCCACAGATAGTTGCCGCCGTTCGCCACCACGCTGCGCGGATGCGGATAGCCGCTGAACCAGTGCACTGTATCGATCTGGTGGACCAGCCATTGATCGGGAATCCCCGATGAGTAAGGCCAGAACAGCCGGAACTCAAGATACTTGCGCGCATCGAACGGCTCATACGGATTGTCCAGCAGGTATCGCTTCCAGTCCGTGTCCGCCTCTTTCAAAAGAGGTACGACATCTGGCCGCCGCCACCGCCCCGGCTGGTTCACATTCCAGGTCATCTCCACCATCACGATGTCGCCGAACTTGCCCGACTTGATGTACTCGTACGCCTTCTGGTAGCTCGGTGTGCTGCGCCGCTGCGTCCCCACCTGCACGATCTTGCCCGTCTGCTTCACCGCCGCGAGAAAAGCCCGGGCGTCCTTCATCGTGTGCGCGGTGGGCTTCTCGACGTAAGCGTCGCGGCCCGCCTTCACGGCTTCCACGCCATGCTGCGCGTGCTGAAAGTCTGCGGTCGCAATCAGCACCGCATCCACATCCTTGCGCGCATACAGCTCATCGTTGTTCCGTACGGCATCCACCTTGTTCCCGCTCACTTTTTCGATGTACGCCACACCTTCTTCGCGCCTCCGGTTCCACAGGTCCGAGACCGCGACGAACTCGAAGTTCATCTCCTTCTGGTGCATGTGGAAAGAGGGAATCAGGGCCTGCTTCATGCGGTCGCCGCATCCCACCACGCCCACGCGAACCCGGTCGTTGGCTCCAACAATCGCGGCGTAACTCGTCGCATTCCACGAGACTGCCGTCGTAGCCAGTGCCGCACTCCCTATCTTCAGAAAATCCCTTCGGTTCTTATCGAGCACTTTCGTTCCTCCTCGTTTTCCAGCATGGGTGGCAGACAGGCTGCACAAAAAATCGCAAGTCAGTCGGCCAGCGAAGTGTACCTAACTCAGAAGAGGTCTGGCCACTTTTTCAAAATTGTTTCTCGCTGGATGAACCCTTCCCTCGCATTGAACCTCGTTAGGCTCGCAGAGGCCGAATCATTTCCCAGATGGTAAAAATTTACCCACTCGTCGTCGCCCTGCTGCCGAAAAGGAGAAACTTTGGGCAGTTTTTATGCAAAAAGTCGCACATCGCGTTTGGCTACCCAAGTGCTTCTATGCCAGGCATCACCATCTGCATCACCGAGGAAACACTTATGATTTCGTCGCTTCAGACCTGCAAGACCTCTCTGCTCAAGGCCGGACTCATCACTGCCTGTGCCTCTCTCCTTACTGTGTTCGCCCCTGCCGCCCTGCATGCCAGCCCCATCACCTACAACCTCATCCTCACCGCCACTACTGGCAGTCCTGCCTTCAGTGGCACCGGGACTATCGTGCTTGACTCCGCCGCTCCAACCTCCGGCCTCTCCCAGGCCTATAAGCTGGGCAGCGGCCTCGAAGACCTGACCTTCACCATCGGTGGCCAGACCTTCGACCTCGCCCATGCCACCTCGCCCTCCACCACGCTCGTCCAGTTCCTCAACGGCAGCATCTACGACATCACCTTCGCCGAGCAGCTTGGAACGACGCCGAACCGCTACTCGCTCATGACCACCAGCGGCTACGTCTTCTCCTATGCCGACCTCAGCAAGAACTCCACCGGCACCTTCACGGTCTCGCTGGCTCCTTCCACCTCGCCTGTACCCGAGCCCGGCTCCCTCGCCCTCCTCGGTACCGGCCTCATCGGCGGAGCAGGTACACTCTTCCGCCGTTTCTCTGTCCGTCGCGCCAGCTAACGCTCGCAACACAGGCAGAAGAGGCAGATCCCTCCCAAACGGGGAGAGATCTGCCTCGTTTTTCTTTGATCGAACAAGCCTCACTCAAAACTCAGTGCCGCTTGAAGTGCTGGATCGCCCGCTCATGCTCCTCAGCCTTCTCCCGCGTCGCAAACGTTCCCAGATTCTTCCGCTTTCCCGTCTTTGGATCTTGATGCCTCGAATAGATCCGGAACTCGCCCGTCTTCAGCTTGCGAATCATGTCATTCTCCCGATCTTCCGATCGACCAGCGCTTGATTGACTATCTCTGGTTGACTAGGATGCCCTCGCTGCAACTCCCGTTTTCCCACTTCGTGGGGGGATACCGGCTTCGCCCAATCCGCCCCGATGGTCGGCACGAAGATTCTTTGCAGGCGCGCCAACGGGAGCCCCACCCCGAAGGGGATATACAAGTCGCGAAGTGACCGCCCCACGCGCAGTGGGCCCTGCCGTCAGGCCATAGCCTTCTAGCGCAAAAAGGGAACATAGGCTCGCGTCGAGCGCCTGTACTCCCGGAACTGCTCCCCAAACCGCGCCGCCAGCAGACGATCCTCCGTCCACACCCGAATCTCCGTCCCCGCCAGGCATGCCACGGTAGCCACCCCAAACAGCAACGGCGAAGCACCCATAAACCCAATCCCCCAGAGCGCGCAAAGCACCGACGTATAAATTGGGTGTCGCACCAGCCGGTAAGGCCCCTGCCGCACCAGCTCATGCTCGGTGCCGATCGCCGCATCGAAGCGAAGGTGCCGCCCCAGCGCTCGCGTAGCCGTCGCTGACAACAGAGTCGCCAACCCAAACCACACCACCGAAGCTACCACCCGCCAGGGCTGCGGAGGCCCGGCCCACAAGCAGCTCGCCAGCATAAGCCCCACTGCGCCAAACTCCAGCAGCATCCCCCACCGTGCCCGCCGGTCAATGCGCTGCAGCGTACTGTCGCCCCATCCCGTCAGAAAAAACGGCGTCAGCCAAAGCACCAGCCCGCCGATCACGATCACGAAGTCATACCAGTGCATCCCGCCATTACACCACCGCAACCCTCTCTCGCGCGCAACTCGTACAATCAAATCCATGGGCCGCATCCGTATCCTCTCCGACCTGGTAGCCAACCAGATCGCCGCCGGCGAAGTCGTCGAACGCCCAGCCTCAGTCGTCAAAGAGCTCCTCGAAAACTCCCTCGACGCCGGCGCCACCCGCATTCGCATCGAGATCGAAGCCGGAGGCCGCAAGCTCATCCGCATCGCCGACAATGGCCACGGCATGGTCCGGGACGACGCCCTCCTCGCCTTCGAGCGCCACGCCACCAGCAAGCTCCGCACCTCCGACGACCTCCTCTCCATCGCCACCCTCGGCTTCCGCGGCGAGGCTCTCCCCTCCATCGCCAGCGTCGCCCGCCTCACACTCGAAACCCGCACCGCCGAGGACGAAGCCGGCACCCTGGTCGAAATCGCCGGAGGCAGCATCCTCCGCGTCGAAGACGCCGGCCTCCCCGCCGGAACCACCATCACTATCCGCGACCTCTTCTTCAACACCCCCGCCCGTCGCAAATTTCTCAAGTCCGAGCAGACCGAGCTCTCCCACATCGCCGCTCTCGTCACCCACTACGCTCTGGTTCACTTCAACAGACACTTCGAGCTGCACTCGGCCACGCAGGCCCTCCTCGTAGCCCCCGCCGTAGCCAACGCAGCCGACCGCCTCTTCCAGATCTTCGGCAAAGAGACCTCCAGCTACATGCTCCCCACTGCTGCCGAGCTTGACTTCACCCGCGCTGGCCTCCCCGAGCCGCCCCCCTGGAAGCGCGAGCAGGACTACGCCCCATCCGACCCCGGCTATCTCCGCATCACCGGCTTTGTCTCCAAGCCCGAGCTGCAGAAGCTCAACCGCAACTCCATCTACGTCTTCGTCAACCGGCGCCTCATCCGCGATAAGCTCATCCTCCACGCACTCAATGAGGCTTATCGCAACATCCTCCCACCCACCAGCTACCCCGTCATCCTCCTCTTCCTCGAGATGCCCCCACAGGAGGTCGACGTCAACGTCCATCCTGCCAAGACCGAGGTCCGTTTCCGCCAGCCCAGCTTCGTCCACGACTTCGTCCGAGACACCGTCCGCACCACCCTCATGCAGGCCCGCCCCGCCGCCAGCTTCGCCACTGCCCTTACCAGCGGCCCCCACGGAGCCGCCAGCTCCCTCCTGCTCGACGTAAGCCCGCTCCCCAACGGCCCCACCCCGCCCACCTTCGATCCCAGCCGCGAGCCCACCGGCTTTCAGTCCGACCCCGATCCCAACCCAGCCGACACCGCTCCCTTCCTCGCCGATCCATCCCCCACCTTCACCCTCGCCGCCCCCATCGTCCCGCCGTCCCCCGGACGCTTCGCCTTCTCCGGCCACTCCATCCCCGTAGGCTACGATCAGGCCACCCCGCCCACCTACGAAGAGGCAGCCCCGCGCCAGGCCGACACCCTCAGCGCCCTCTCCACCCTCAAGTCTCTCGGCCAGCTCCGCGACTCCTTCATCCTCGCCACTAACGACGAAGGCCTCTGGATCATCGACCAGCACGTAGCCCACGAGCGCATCCTCTTCGAAAAGATTCTCCGCGAGCGCGACACCGAACAGGTCCAGCGCCAGCGCCTCCTGATGCCATTGCTGGTCGATCTCCTGCCTGCCCAGATAATCACCTTCGCCGCCATCGCCGAAGAGCTCGAGCGCAACGGCTTCGAGGCCGAACCCTTCGGCCCTCGCACCCTCGCCATCAAGGCTGCGCCCGTCGGTCTCGAGGGCACCGAGCTCGAGCGCCTGTTGGAAGAGGTCCTCGCCATCCCCGACCGCAACCAGCAGACAGAAAACTCCGAAGCCCGTCGCCGCCGCATCGCCGCCTCCATCGCCTGCCACGCCGCAGTCAAGCTCAACATGCCCCTCGACTCAGCCAAGATCGACTGGCTCCTCACCGAGCTGGCCAAAACCGAGCACCCCACCGCCTGTCCCCACGGCCGCCCAATCGCCCTCCGCTACTCCCACAAAGACATCGCCAAAGCCTTCCAGCGTATTTGATCCCTGCCGTCGCCAAACGAACAGGAATTCTGCAGCCAAGTGGCGGCAAACTCGTCTCTACTTCCAACTTTGCGGTATCCTAGAACAGACATACAAATGCGTCCCAGCCAACCGAGCTGCGACGCCTGTCCATTTGAAAATTTAGTTATATCCCTAGCTGCGCACTTCAGAGGCAGGCGAAGGAATGCTGTAGCCCGCAGAAGCGAGTCGCCCAGCAGGAAGGCAGTACCCCTTGAGTTCTAATTCTGTAATCCCTTCGGCTGACCAGCTCGCCGCCTCCCGCCTCAACAACTGGCATCAGAGTGGTGAAGCGCTCCTCACCTTCGAGAACCTCCGCAGCTGGATCAACGCCGCCGGCCTCGTCCTCTTCACCCCTCGCCCCGCCCAGCTTCCCTCGCCCGCGCCCTCTATGGTCGAGGCTGTCCTCGGCGCTCCCAACTCCACCCCATCCCTGTCCGAAACCGAGCAGGCCCGCGGCCTCCTCGCCCGCCTCATCGCAGACGGAGCCGCCGTCCCCCTCAACCTCCTCGGCAACCCCACCGGCACCGGTACTGACACACCCGACTTCGTCGTCTCCTCCGCCGTCTTCCCCTACATCTTCACCCTTCGCGGCGACAAGGCCTGGAAGCTCCCCCCCACCACCAGCGGAGCCACCAAGGTCTCCCCCCTTGCCCTCGCCACCTATAACCTCCTCGTCGAGCGCATCACTCTCTCCTCCTACGACCTCGCCACCCAGCTTGGCCACGCG
>Ga0193753_10004433_pt1 | contig 10007 bp, 5 predicted proteins | sample H1c2metaG_FD_144925 | JGI IMG/M metagenome (GOLD analysis project Ga0193753, IMG submission 144925) | Soil microbial communities from a riparian zone of the East river system, Colorado, United States - H1c2 | ecosystem: Environmental > Terrestrial > Soil > Riparian zone | place: USA: East River... | reverse complement strand
GCTGGCCGGTCTCGGCGTCGCATTCGTTCCGCTCTACCGCCACCTTCTACCGTCGGGCGAGATCGCTCCGGGCCTCACCATCGATGGATCGGCTCCCGAAGGAGACGTCCGGTCGTTCGTCGCGTCGCGGGCGCGCACCATCGTGGACCGCAAAGTCGTCCTTCTGGTCCAGGGTGCGCCTCGTAGCGCCGACGGCGATGGCGCTTCGAACGGCGCGGGCGGGGGCGATCGCATCGTTCTCGAGACGACGCTCGGCGCGCTCGGTGTGGGCATCGACGAAGAGCGGGCACTGCGCCTTGCGCGCTCCGTGGGACACGACGGGGATCTTCTCACCCGCGCCGAGGCAAGTTCGCAGGCGCCGTTTCCGCCGCGATCGACGGCATCAAAGAAACGGAGGACGTCGCACCCATCTCGGCGCGCCTCAACGTCGAACAGAAGACGACGATCCCCGAGCGCCCTGGCCACTTCATCGACCTCGACGCGACCATCGCCGCGCTCATCCATGTCGCCGGCGAGGCTTCCGCCTCCCGCTCGGACGTCGCGAAGGTCGTCTTGCCGGTGAAGAATTTCGCCCCGCGTGTTACCGGCGAATTCGTGCGCGCCATCGACGTGCACACGGTGATGAGTGAGTACGAGACGTACTTCTCGCGCCACAACGATCAGTCGCGCCGCGGCCAGAACATCGACAACGCCGCCGCCAAGCTCGATGGCCTCGTTCTTTCACCGGGGGAACTCATTAGTTTCAACGACGTCGTCGGCGAACGTAGCGAAGAGAACGGATTTCAAAAGAGCTGGGAGATCTTCAAGGGAGAAATGAAAGAGGGCGTCGGCGGCGGCACGTGCCAAGTGGCTTCCACGGTCCACGCCGCGGCTTTCTTTGCAGGTCTCGACATCGTCGAGCGCCTTCCGCACTCGCGCCCGAGCGCATACATTCCCATGGGCCTCGACGCGACCGTCGTCTATCCAGTGGTCGACATGAAGCTGCGCAACCCCTTTCCCTTTCCCATCGTTCTCCACGCTGCGGTCTCCGGAAATCGCTTGCGCGTGGCCATGCTCGGCCGGAGCCGGCCCGCCACCGTCAGCTTCTCGCGCGACGTGGTCGAGACGCTCCCTTACACGCGCAAGATCGAAGAGAAGCCCATCGCGGGCTCCGGAAAAGTCGTCGTGAAGCAGCACGGCATTTTCGGTTTTCGCATCGAACGCGAACGCGTCTTGCGATTCCGGGGCGGAAAGGAGCGGGTCGAAAAGAACAAAGACTTCTACCCGCCGACGACCGAAATCTACGACGTGCCGCCCGGCTTCGACGTCGCGCTGCTTCCCCCGCTCGCCACCGTCAGCCAGGACGCCGGCGAGGGGAGCGACACCAGCGCCCAGGCTGCGTCCAACGCGCTCGCCGCGACCACGACTGCGTCCGCTCCGCCCACCACGCCCACCACGATGCCGGTGAATTCGACGGCGTCTCTCGTGGCCATGGAAGACGCGCCCGGCGCCCACGCACCATCGAGCGCACAGTCGCGCCCCGTGAAAAAGGTCACGATTCGTCGTTAGCCAGTTCGAAGAGTCTCTCGCCCCGAACGGCGAATGCTCGGAGATGTTTTGGCAGCCATCCGACTCGGTCGCTCTCGCGCAACATCGCCCACTGGTGCAGCCTTTCCCGCGCGCGCTCGTTTCGCACCACGGGAACGTTTCGCGCCAGTTTCGGCCACTAACGACTCGAGAGGGATCCCAAGCGCTCGATGCAGTGCTCGAATCATCGCGAGGGTGAGCGTGCGCTTACGGTTCAAGATCTCCGCAACGCGCGCACGGGTGCCGATCAGCACCTCGAGCTCCTTGCGGGTGAGCCCTCCTTGTTCCAGACGGAACTTGATGGCATCGATGGGATCGGTATCCACGAGTGTCGCGAGTACGTCGAGTTGGTCGTGCTCACGCGTCCCTGGAAGAGCGTCCCATAGGCTCTCAATCGTGGCGAGTGCCGCTCGATGATCTGCTTCATTGCGAATTGGCCTGATTTCCATGATCCACCTTTACGAAGACTCCCGTGATCACACCTTGGTGTACGCACGCCATGGGCGCGTACTTTATCGCGATGACGAGGCGATATTTGTTGTCTCCGATGCTGAAAATGACAAGAGGCCGCCGGATCGTTCCGGCGGCCTCCATCGTCACGTTTCAGATGTACCCGCGGATACCGCCTAGGGGCAGCTTGCGAGACCCTCCGCGTTGCTCTGTGGGGCGGCGGGATCCGGGGAAGCTCCGGTCGCGGACCCCGTCGACGCTCCGGGCGTTCCGGATACGGCCGTTGGAGCAGCCGGGCATGCTTTCACGGCGCCGGTCGTGGACACCGAGTAGCAAAGTGCGCCTTGCGCGGACGCTTTGATCGAGCCGCCAGGTTTGACGTCGACGGTCACCGCACCGCCCGCGGCCGATGCGCTCACCGCGTATCCACTGGCGGAAGGCGCCACGTCGACGAGCACGTGATCGGCGTCCGCGGTTTGCTTCACGGTGTAGCGCGCGGTACTCGTGGTCGCCGTGTCGGCGGCGTCGCCCGGGAAAAGGACGACCTGATTACGTGCGCTCTGCATGTGAACACCGACGACATTGCCTGCCGCCACATTCCCATCGGTGGTCGAAAGGCGGACTTGCTCGGCGGCGGCGGCCCCTGCGCTGATCACCGACAGCCACTGTTGATCGGCACCCGCAGCCGAGTGCTCCTCGAGGCGCACCACGCCGCCCGGCAGGCTCACCGACTTCACCGACGCGTTGCGCGGGAGCAATGTGCGAAGGCTACCCGTGGCGCCCGACGCCGAGAGGTCGAACCGCTTGGAAGCGGCGTCGCTGGTCGTCACTGCGCTCGGCGCGGCCGGCATGTGAAACGCCATCCACTGATCGTCCGAGCCGTTTGCCACGCTCGTTCGATCGAAGAGCACGAACGTGCCGGGGCGCACGTAAACGAGATCGCGCGTGAAGTTGTGAACCGAGCCGCCCTCGTACATCTGCTCGACATCGGCTGCGCGTGCACGCACGTAGACGCCGCCCTCTTCGTAGCGCTCGACCCGCGTCTTCGCTTTATCCGGGGTCACGGCTCCTTGCCCCGGGCTGTTCGGGTTGCTCGAATCAGCCACGAAGAACGTATTGTAGAGAGTGCGCTTTTTGCTCCCCCACGAATCGTCGTAGACGAAGTCTTCGCCACTCGATCCGGCCACCTGCGGAATCCACCCCGTGCCGTTCACCAACACGGGAGCGTCGCCGACGGTGACGCTGATGTTGCCCTGATTGAACAATTGTTCGCCCGAGTCGGGCGCGTTGATGTACGCGCCGCTTTCGAGTGCGCCCCACACCGCGTCGGGCTTCCATGTCGAGCGCATCGCCACGTGTCCGGGGCCCTTTGCCAGATACGACATACTCGCATCTTGATAGGTGCCCTTGGCGGCGGACGGATCCGAATACAGGAACTTCTGCCAAGGCACGCGATCGTCGCCTGCGGCGATGACATCGGTCGCGAACGCCCGCGCTCGCGCGGCCGTCGGGTCCCCAATTTCATTGAGAACGGTCGCAACGGTGGTGATCAGCGACGCCGACGGGGCGATGCTCGTCCCCGATCGAACGGTACCCTGGTCATCCATGTGCTTGAGCGACGGCCAGGCGAAATACGACAGGTAGTTTGCCTGATCGCGCGCTTGCGGCACGTCGGTCATCCAGTCGAGATTCTTTGCCGTCTTCACCGCCCAAAGGAACTCGACCACGCTGCGAACGGCCTTCGGGCCATACCCCCAGCCTTCGGGCCAGCCGCCGCCCGCCATGGACTTTTGGAACGCCGGCTTCACGAGCGTGCCCCAGAGCTTCTGGGTGACATCGGCGAAGTAGGTCGTCGCTTTGGGATTCTCCCCTTCGGTCGCGAGCGCCGTTGTGGTTTTGGCTAGGAGATAGCCGGCGAAGTAATTGCCAATGGGTTGGTCGCGGCTAAAGCCGGAAGTGTCGTACCAGTCGATCCACGTGTTGAGCGAATCGATGACATGCTGGCGCGTCGCCGATGAGAGCGCCGGATAGAGCCAGTCGTAACCGACGGCCATACCGACTCCATAATTACGTATGCCATATCCCGAGTCCGTCGAAGGCGCCTGCCCTCCCGAACCCACGGGGGTCGACATGGCATCGAGCAATCGACCCCCCGCGGCGCCGTAACTTTGCTGAGCAGCTGGATCGGTGGATACGCGGTAGCAGAGGCCGAGCGACATGATCGGCGGCAGGTATTCCTCTCCCTGATAGCCCTGTCCGACGATATTCCCATCGGGATAGGGCGTTCCGCTGGGCGGATTCATCGTCGCGGTCGCCAGCGCGTCGCACTTCTGTTTTAGCTCCGTCCAAGCTGCATCTTTCGCGGCGACGCGCGCCTTCAAGCGGGTCAAGAGCGGAGTCGTCAAATAGAGTCTTGCGGCAGGACGTGAGACTACGAGATCGCTCGTATGCTGACTTGTGTTGCTCGTATCGCTCGTATCGCATGCGCGCGCGGCCGGACTATCACTCGACGAACATCCAGCACACACAAGCATCGACTCCCCCCGGAGGATCAACTTCATGTCTTCTCAGCTCCTTGCAGCTAAATGACTGCGAGCGAGTCGGACGGCGGATGAACGCGTCCGACTCTGTATGCGCCCGGGAGAGACTCACGGACTCGAAGCCGAGGGTAAAAACCTCCCGACCTCTAAGAAGGGGACATCTTCAAGGCCGCGCACGACCTTCGAAGGAAGCCCCCTCGGACCGCTCGCAGTCCGTTGAGGAGGGAAAGCGCCGACGCATGGCCGCCGCTCCCCCGTAGGTTGCCCAAGCATTCGGGAACGACTTTGCAGAAGCAAGAGAGGGTGACCTCCGCTTCTCTGCCACTCCGTCCGACGTCGGACATAACACCCTACAAGTCGCTGACGTCAATTTTTCGAGAATTTGACGTGGTCGCCCCGAGATGCGATGCCTCGAGACCATGCTCCGACGCGGAAGAATTTTTTTGTATCCGCTCGTCGTTTTTGTCAGCGCACTCTCGCCCACCCTTGCGCGGACAGTTTCGGCAGCACCTTCTTCACCTTCGCCGCAGATGCGCGTGGCGAAGGCGCCCGACCCGAAGAAGGTGGCTCCCGCGAAGAAGCCCGCAAACGCGACAAACGCGACGAAAGCAGGGAAGGCGGGTGCGGCGCGGGTGAAGTCGGCCACGCGAACACCCGACGCGAACGCGCGCAGACAGGTAGCAGGTGGTTCGACGAACGACGATGTAGCTGCAGGTTACGAGAGCGCGGAGCTTCGAACCTTGCACGAAGCCGAGCGCGAGCTGTTTCCGCCGGCGTCGCCCGCTCCGAGTCAGCCCTGGCCGACGGAGCTCCCTTCACCGCTCAGCGCATCGCCCGATCACCCGCATGTGCATGCGTCTGGGCTTCCGCCTTCGCCGATCCCGAGTGAACCTCCTTCGGCCGAGGGAGGGAAAGATCTCTCCTGGATGGCGGACCTCAAGCTCCCTGACTTCCCCATCCGCTGGGATCCTCGCGTGGTGCGCTACCTCGAGTTCTTCAAAGACGATCCGCGTGGCCGTTCGATGCTGGCCATATGGCATCGTCGATCGGGGCGATACCGCGCCATGGTGAGCGCTGCGCTCCGGCGCAAATCGGTGCCGGAAGATTTGTTCTGGATCGCTATGGTCGAAAGCGGCTTCGATCCGGCCGCGCGCTCGCCGGTTGGCGCGCTCGGGCTCTGGCAATTCATGCCCGAAACGGGAAAACAGTACGGGCTCGCCCAAGACCGCTGGGTCGACCACCGTTTGCATCCGCTGCTTGCCACCGAGGCGGCCACCGAGTTCCTAGCCGACCTTCATCGGCGCTTTGGAAGCTGGGAGCTTGCGATCGCCTCATACAACATGGGTTACGCCGGCACGTTGGGGGTCGTCCGAAAGTTCAACACGAACGATTTCTGGACGCTCTCGCGCCTCGAGGGCGCCCTCCCGTGGGAGACGACGCTCTACGTGCCGAAGATCATGGCGGCCGCCATCGTGGGGAGAAACCTCGCGACGTTCGGTCTCTCGGAAGACAAACTCGAGCCGGCCGTCGAATACGACGAAGTCGTCGTCCCGCCGGGCACCGCGCTCTCCGCCGTGGCCTCCGCCATCAGCGTCCCGACGAAAGACATCGTGGACCTCAATCTCGAGCTGCGCGCACAACGCACCCCGCCGCTCGATCCGAACGACGCAAAGTCGACGGACAAGCAGGCGAAGTCGAGCCCGTCCGATGGCGAAGCGCCGAGCCCCACCGGCTATCCGGTGAAGGTGCCGGTTGGTAAAGGGGCCTTGCTCACGCAAAATATGGCCAAAATCCGCAAAAATTATACGTCGCCTGAGCGCTACACCGTGCGCTTCGGCGAGACGCTCGAACAGATTGCGAGCGCCCGCGGCGTCGCCTCGTCGAAGGTGGTCGAGCTCAATGGGATCGCGCCGGGCGAGGTCGTGCGCGGCGGGACAGTGCTCCTTTTGCCGGGCGCGAAAGGCGGGGGTGCACCGGTAGCGGCCAGCGGCGACAAGCCGGTCGCCATCGTGCCATCCGACGTGTTCGTGTACCCCGACCGAAAGCGGGTCTTTTACCGCGTCGTGACGGGCGACACCTTGGGCGACGTCGCTGCGACGTTTCACGTCGCGGTGGACGACATCCGCCGGTGGAACGAGATCGACCCCGTGGGGCGCCTCCAAGAGGGGATGACGCTCCAGCTTTTCGTCCCGGCCGACGCCGACCTGAGCAAGGTCTTGTCGCTGTCGGAAAACGAGGTGCGCACCATTGCCGTCGGCACCGACGACTTCTTCGCCTATTGGGAGGGGCAAAAGGGGCGAAGGCGCATCACGGTGGCGGCAAAATCGGGCGAGACCATCGAAGTCATTGGCCGTCGTTACGGCGTCACCGCCGCCTCCATGGAGCGGATCAACCGCAAAAATCGAAATGATTCGCTGAAGGAAGGGGACGTGGTGGTCGTCTACCTCCCGCCCAACTCGAAGACGGCCGATCCGGGCGCCGCACCCGTCGATCCGTTTGCCGGGGAACCTCTGGGGCCGCTACCGTCCGCCCCCGCGCCGAACGCACTGCCGTGATTTGAGGCGGTGACAACGGGAGCACCAGTGCTAGGTAGCGGGCGATGAAAAAGCCCGACTTCGCCGAGCTGCTTGGCCCCGCACTGGCGAGCGCCATCGAGCAAAAGGGCTTCTCGACGCTCACCTCGGTGCAAAACGCTGTGCTCGACCCTGCCCTTCGAGGGCGCGATCTGCGCATCAGTTCGCAAACGGGCTCCGGAAAGACGGTGGCCATCGGCTTCACGCTCCGCGATGCCATCGAGGCCGCGGGCGCCGGGAGCGCGCCGAAGAACGGCGTCGCGTCCCCGCTGGCCTTGGTGATCACGCCGACGCGCGAGCTCGCCAAGCAAGTGGACGAGGAGCTCTCCTGGCTCTACGCGCCGCTCTCCGTGAAGGTCGCCTCGGTGACGGGAGGGAGCGGCTACCGGGACGAGCGGCGGGCTTTTGCCGCCGGTCCCGCGATCATCGTCGGCACACCGGGCCGCTTGCTCGATCACTTGCGCCGCGGAAGCGTCGATGCGACGTCGATCCGCGCGGTCGTCCTCGATGAAGCGGACCGCATGCTCGATCTCGGCTTTCGCGAGGAGCTCGAGGGGATCCTGGCGTTTGCGCCATCGCCGCATGCGACGCACCTGGTCTCCGCGACGTTTCCACGCGACGTGCGGGCGCTCGCCAACAAGGTGCAAACCAATCCGATTGACGTCCAAGGCACGCCGCTCGGTACCGCGAATGCGGACATCGATCACGTGGTGCACTTGGTCGCGCTTTCGGAGCGGACGTCCGCCATCGTCAACCTTTTGCTTTCGGATCCCGACGCGAAGGCATTGATCTTCGCGCGAATGCGCTCCGAGGTGACGGAACTCACGAAGGAGCTCAAGTCGGCTGGATTTTCCGTGCGCTCGCTTTCGGGCGAGATGGAGCAACCCGAACGCAATCGCGCGCTCTCGGACTTCAAGCGGGGAGCGCTTCATGCGCTCGTGGCCACCGACGTCGCGGCACGCGGCATCGACGTGCAAGACATCACGCACGTGATCCACGTGGAGCCGCCGACCGACGTCGATGCGTACACCCATCGAAGCGGTCGCACGGGGCGCGCGGGCCGAAAGGGGACGAGCTCCGTGCTCACACCGCCGGTGGGCTTTCCGAAGACGTCGGCGCTGCTTCGACGTGCGGGCGTTCGCTTTCGCGTCGAACCGATCGCGTCGGCCGATGAAATCCGTTCGCAACGGCAAGAGCGCCTCTTCACGGAGCTCTCCGCCGACGCGGGCGCGAGTGCCGAAAAGGCGACCCAAGAAAACGCGACCCAGGAAAGCGCGACTCAAGAAAACGCGGCCGAACTGGATCCGCGTTGCGCGGTGCTCGCAGAGCGTCTCGTCGAGGCCGGCGCCGCCACCAAAGCGCTCACGCGGCTTCTCGCGCGCGTGGGCATCACCGGACCGTGCGAACCGCGTGAAATCACGCGCCACGCCGCTCCCGTGGACCGGCCGTCGCGGTCGACTGCACGTCGTTCCGAGCGCGACGGGCATCCCGGTTTTGGGCGCGGCGAGCGCGGTGAACGGGACGGGCGCGGCGAGCGTGAGGCGCGGCCTCGCGCGGAACGCGGGCGCGATCGGCCCGAGGATTGGGTCACGTTTCGCGTGACCTGGGGAGGGCTCCACGGCGCCAACCCGCGCCGGCTCTTCGCGATGATGTGCCGCCGCGGAGGCGTCCAAGGGGGCGACGTAGGCGCCATCGAGATCGCCAAGACGCATTCGTTCGTCAATATCTCCAAGGGCGCCGCCGAGGCATTCGAACAAGCGGCGCGCGCGCCCGACCCGCGCGATCCGCGCGTCACCATTCACCGCGCGCCCAACGGCGGCGAAGACGCGGCCACGGCGCCGCGCGCGCCCCTTCACGCGAAGGCGCTCCCGCACGCGAAGGCGTCCCCGCATGCGAAGGCGCCCCTTCACGCGAAAGCGCCCCCGCACGCGAAGGCGCCCCCGCACGCGAAAGCGCCTCTGCACGCCAAAGGGCACCCGCACGCCAAAGGCGCGGAAAAGCATCCGAAGGCGGACACGCGAGACGTCCGCGCAAAGACGCCACACCCCGCTCCGCCGCCTGCGCGGAAATCCCGTCCCGAATCGAAGCCGTGGTCCGAAAGGCCGCCGAAGCGGCGGATCGTCCGCTGAGCGCCTCGCGCGCTAGTTGAATTTGTAATTGACGCCCACGCCGAACACGTTCGCGCTGGCGCTGTAGGTTCCGCCGTTGATCGCTTCGGTGGCGGTCGGGTTGCCGCGGACCGGGTTGACCTTGGGGACCGCCGCCTCCGCGGGCGACACGTCTTTATCGGCTGCGAAGATGCGCGCGTAGACGGCATCGAGCCGCCAGTGTTTCCCTACGTAGAGCGAACCGCCGCCCGACACGGTGTACTTGTCGAGGTCGATCGTCAGAGGAGAGAGGTAGGCCGTCGGAACGGCGCTTTGGTCGTAATTGAATCCGGCGCGAAGATCGATTTTGTACTTGAAGAGATCAAACGAGTATTGCGCCCCCACGCGGAATGAATTGCTATCTTGGAAATGCCGAGGCAGCGTGATGGTTGGGACGTTGTACGGCGAAGGAAAGCCGGTGACCCCGACCAGGCCGATGTTCTCGGGCCGGACGGTGATGTCGTCGTGGATGCCCCAGAATTCGCGCACGTACGTCACTTCCGCGCGGAGCGCTTCGACGGGGCGCACTTCGACGCCGGCGCGAAAGATGCCCGGAAGCTTGAACTTAACGCGGACGTCTTCGCCGGAAACCGTGGCCTTGTCGAAGAGGACCGCCGTTGGCAAACGCACTTGCATCGTGCCGGGTGCGTTGATCCAAATCGGAAGATTGTAACTGAGACCGACCCTGACGTACTTCACCGGAACGAAGGTCGCCCCGAGGTTGGCCGTGG
>Ga0193753_10004432_pt1 | contig 10008 bp, 8 predicted proteins | sample H1c2metaG_FD_144925 | JGI IMG/M metagenome (GOLD analysis project Ga0193753, IMG submission 144925) | Soil microbial communities from a riparian zone of the East river system, Colorado, United States - H1c2 | ecosystem: Environmental > Terrestrial > Soil > Riparian zone | place: USA: East River... | reverse complement strand
GCCCCCGGCGTGCAGGCCTTCGCGTTTACGTTTGGATGAGCGCGCGTTACGCCCCCTCCTCCGCCCCCAAAAAACAAGGACCGCAGCATAACTGCGGTCCCTGAAAGATGTTGAACGGCTCCTTGATCGGGACCGGTGAACGTTAGAGCGCTACGCGAAATCCAACAGTGAAGAAACGGCCGATCGCGTCATACTGTGTGGTCTGGGGTCCCTGCACGCCCATATAATAAAGGTCGGGCGTGCTGTTGTTGTTGGGTCCAACCGGGAATTTCTTGTTGGCAACATTCTGGATCGTCAGATAAGCATCCAGCGCCGTGTCATCGATGTCGAACCTCTTGTCAATGTTGATGTCCACATAGTTGTAGGACGGTATGCGAGGATTGACGAAGACGTCGGTCGCCAACGTTCTTCTGTCGTAGCCGCTAAGCCAGCGATCCTGCAAAGTGAATGACCAGGTATCGAGCTTGTAGTTGACAAAAGAGGTGATGTGTCCCTTGGGGAACGTCTGGAAAACAATCGGCGCTGTGGGAAATGAAACAGAGCTGTTTACCGGCTGGTAGTTACCCAGCACGCGCAGATTCAGAGAGCCCGGTACCGAGTCGATGACATCAGCCATCTCAAAACCGTAGTTCGTCTCGAAGTCCCAACCCTCGGTTTGTTGCAACGAGGCATTGAGGCTTTGCTGGAGGATCAATGAGGGATAATTGGCCGGTGTCGTGTTTGTGTAGGGGAACGGCCGGACATAGAGCGCACAGAACGGTGAGGTGCCTCCGGACGAATTGCAGAGATTCTGAATGGTTGTATTTGTAGCGCTGATGTTGCTGATCGCGTTCTTCATGCCGATTTTGTAATAGTCCAACGACGCTGTCAGCCCTGGAATCACGGTCGGGGTAAACACAACACCCGCCGTATAAGTGCGCGCCACTTCCGGAACCAGAAGCGGATTGCCCTGCGACTGGATCGGAATGGTTTGGGACGAATTGGTGAGAAGATCCGTGTAGCCCGAGTGGTTCAAGAGAATCGGCGAGAACAGATCGTTGAGAGTTGGCGCGCGGATGTCGATCGAGTTCGTAGCACGCAGCCGGAAGTCGTCACTGACGTGCCAATCGAGGCCGATCTTCCAGGTGTCCACGGGCCCCGAAGTGCTGTACTCGGTGTGACGGCCGGCGATATCGGCGGACAGACTTTGCACAAGCGGCAAGTCTTTCAGAATTGGCACATTCACTTCGCCGGCGAACTCCCAGACAGTCTCGCTGACGGGTGCCAGCGGTGTCGCCGTGTTGCCTTGCCATAGCGAAACGGTGGGATTACATATCGCGGACAAGCCGGTACAATTCACCGTGCCCGGCGTGCCGTTGCTCTGGATATCAAAACCGAGCCAGCGCATTTCACCTGAAATCGCGACTTTCACCGGACCGGCGGGCAAATCGAAGACGCTGCCGGCAATGCTGCCCGATACATCATCGAGGGTATTGGTCTGGGTATAATAGGTGTCGCGGACATAGTATTTCCAGGCATCCAATTTCAACGATGTGGGGCCGAACAGGTTCAGCGGGACACAGCCGGGATAGAGGTTCGCGTTGGGTGTGGTCGAGACATAGCAAACGGGATTGCCCGTTGCGTTGAGGCGCACGTCTTCAGCGGCGGTAAGATATTGATTGTTGATATTGGTGGGAGAGTCTTCTTTCTGACGGTCTTCGCCGTGGCTATAGAACAAGTGCCAGTCGTATTTTCCCATCAACAAGCCGTCTAAGCCGACACCCACGCTGAGGGCGCGGTCGGTACCGAAGGATTTAAACGTGCTGTTCTGATAACCCAGATTCATATTGTACTTCGACATCTGGAAGGTTGGCGCAGTACCTCCGGCGAGCAACGCCTGAGCTGCTGCCGGCAGATAGGGGTTGTTCTTGTAGAAGACGTTGGGGACGTTGCCGGTCTGGATGTAGGACTGCACGAAATTGGCTTTGTTTGTCGCCTCCGCGGCCCTCGCATTGATGTAGAATGTGGTCGTATCGTCGATGTTATAGCTGAAGCGGCCAAAGCCCTGCGCCGTCTTGGAACCCGCGGTGACGTTGGAATAAAGATTGTGGGTACCATCGCCGCCCGAGGCGACGTTGGCCGTCCCCGTCAGAGTGCCGGGATTGAACGGCCCGATCACACCGTCCGAAACGAATTGCTGGCCATTGGCGAGACACGGGTTGGCAGCCGTACCTGCACACGTGATCTTGCCGCCATAGGAGAAGGCCGTGAGATTTCCGTTCGGGGTGTCGACAAAGGGATTGGCTTTCGTGCCGGCGCCCGTCAGAATCCAATCACCATTGTTGCCCGGCTCGGGACGCTGGAAATCATAGACCGGGTCGGCACGAAAAAAATCGAAAGATCCCTCGATATGGCCGCGCCCGCCGAACAGATCGGTACCCGCAGCTGCGGCTACCTTATAGGTCATAGCGTCGCCATAGGTGGAAATGCCGGCGTTTGCGTCGGCCTTGAACCCGACGAAATTCCTGTTGAGAACGAAATTGACGACGCCCGATACCGCGTCGGAACCGTACACAGCCGACGCGCCACCGGTCACGACATCAACGCGCTGTACAAGCATCTGGGGCAGTGTATCGACATTGACCGTGCCATTGGAGTTGGACGCAACGATGCGCTGGCCGTCCAGCAAGACCAGGGTGCGCTGGCCGCCGAAGCTGCGCAAATTCAGCACGTTCGCTGCGTTGTTCGCGCTCGCATTGTTAACACTGCGCGTGTTTTGCGAGCCTATGAACGCCGGAAGCTTATTCAATCCGTCCGCGATATTGGTTGGTGTGGTTGTCTGCAAATCCGATGTGGACAGTATCGTCAACGGGGTCGGTGAATTGATTGCATCCGAAATGACGCGCGAACCGGTGACGACCACCGACTCGGTGTTGGTGTCCTGAGCATGCGCTGCAATTGTAAGCGCCAGGGTGCTCACAGTGCAAAGCAGAGTAACCCCTATACTGGAATTCAAGCGCATCGTTTCCCCTCTTGTTTTGTTTGTTTAGTGCGGACTTAAGCCGCTTGATCGAGACGGTATTGCGTGAACGACTTCTCCGTTATGGCGACAACAACTACGTTGCTTGACCCTGCTATCAATCGACAGCAGCACATGGCTAGGGGGCTGGAACGGGCGCGCCGTTATTGGCGACAACTTCTTTGGAACTGGTGGGCTTGGATTCCGGCGAGAGATCCTTCGGGTCGCTGTCGCCGTCATATTCGCCCGCCTTGCGAGGCGGACCCGGTATGACCGCCTTTGTCGTCGCGGCCTTGAGGAATAACGCGCGATAAACGCCCGGAACGCTGCTGGTCACCGGCTCGTTGATCGTCGCGGGCTTCACCGGATCAACGACGTAGGCACGTACGGCAGTAAAGCGGTAAGCGGCGGAGATCCCAATATTCTTGCCCGTCTTGGGATCGCGCACACCGTCAGCGTTGCGCTTGAAAGAATAATATTTACCGATCTGGTTCTCGCGATAATAGGTTTCTCGCGTCCCCGCGCTCGAACTGGTGTCGAAAGTATCTTTTCCATAGACATCACGCCAATCACGATAGCCACCCAAAAGGCCCTTCAGGCCGGCGTCGCCCTCGATCGTCAGGCGCATGCGCCCGTTGTAGAAAAGCGCTTCGCCGCGATTGTTCTCGAACCAGGCGAACACAGGCAGCCGCAGCTCCGACACCTGTTCGGTCTCGATCACGCCATTTCGGATTTTTGCCTTCATCCGCGTGTATTGGGCGCTTTTGGCAATTTTGTACGAGTAATCCGGGATCACGCCCACGGAATTCTTGATGATATGATCGGGCGAATAGCCGATCTCGACTATCGCATCATCATCGTTCATTGGGTCCTTGTTTCCGGAAACGCGCACTACGATGGTGTAGAGACCCTCAAGCATTTTGTCGGTGGCGCGTGTGCTCAGATAGGCTGTGTAGGGGACGCCGCGATAGGACATGTTGCAGCCCATCACGCGATAGAGATTATTGTCGATGCCCATCTCGCCGCCCGGGCTGGTGAAGCCGGTTTTGGGATTGCGGTCCAGATCGAAGCCTTCGGCGATCTTGCCGGTCACTTCCTGTGTGCCCGGATCTGGCGCGGTGAAGGGATTGACCCAAGAATCGATATCGCGGCGGAAGCCGCGATTGCGCAATGCGGCGCTTAATCGTTGCTCGCGGCGCGTATTGAACTTTCCATTCACCTGCAAGGTAGCGGGTCTTAGAATATCCTCGACTTCCGCATCCGGACGCCAGGACGTCTTGAGCAGGACGTTATAATTGTTGTCGGGATTTGTGCCTTTGGGGCAATCCGAGCCCGCACTCATCGTCCCATTTTTGGCGCCGTAATAAAAAGCCGGTTCATACTTGTCGACCACATAGCCGCGCACCCACGGCGCTGCCAGCGCGGGGGTTGCCATCAAAGTGGCGCTGCACCCGGCCAAAAGAAACTTCCGCCCGATCGTCCCCCCTCCCCGCCGGATCATGCCAGAATCTCCGAGACGGGCTTTTTAGTCTGCATCGAACCCGTACCCCAATTGTCGATCGGAATACCCATCGCCTGTTGAATCGTCAGGCCCACGCGCGACACCGGACTATCCCCACCCGCAATGTGATAGCCGGTCTTGATGCGGCCGCTGGCTGAACCAGCGAGGAACATCGGAATATTGTCGAGCGTGTGCAGCTTGGCGAAGCCCGTATCGGTATAGGCAAGCAGCAGGCTGTGATCGAGCAGCGTACCGTCGCCCTCCTTCACGTCGTCCAGCGCCTTCACCAGCATGGCGAAAAATTCCATGCTGTAGGTGCTAAAATGGGAGGTGACTGCCTGATATCCAAGTGCTGCGTCTATCGGCTCTTCATGCGTTGCCTGATGGAAGGGCTTGGGGTCGCCGGGCATGAAAATAGTCGAAGCCCCTTCCGCCAGCGACACGTTCACGACGCGGGTCTGGTCGGTGGCAAGGCCGAGCGCAACCAGCTGGGCCATCACTGGCACCACGCCGCGCAACACAGGAACTGATTTGTTCACCTCCATTTCGCCAGGGGCTGACGGGATCGCAACCTCGGCCACGACTTCCGGCCGCTGCAGCTGCGCCGCCATCGTCTGCTCCAACTCGCGCACCGAGGTGAAATACTGGTCAATGCGCGCCCTGTCGTTGGCGCCGACATATTGCAGCATGCGCTTGCGGTCATCGGCCACGACCGAAAGCGCGCTCTGCTGCACCAAAACCTGGGGATCGGGTTTCCAGTCTCCCTTGGAGGGGTCCTGAAAGCCGGGACCAAACAGACGTGTGTAAAGACCCAGCGGCGAGACTTCGGGGGGATTGGTGTTCGGACCACCCAAGCTGGAGACGCTGTCGCCCTTATTGCCGGAGCAGGCAACCTCTATCGACTTGAAGCGCGCTCCTTGACCGATAGCGGCAGCAATAGTCTGGTCGATGGTCTGAGCGTCAAACTGTCTGTCCTTGACCGGGCAGATGCCCGTGCTGATCGCAGCGCTCCCCGTCCAGTGCTGGTAATTCGGGCTATCATCGACAATGGCGCGCATGCCGCTGATGAGATTGATCTTCTTCTTGTAAGGCTCCAGCGCGGCAAGTTGCGGCGTCGCATCATAATCGAGGCCCGTTTTTTTTGGCAGATAGAGCTCCTTGGTCAAACCGCAGCCCCAGAAATAGGTGCCGAAGCGGGTCGGGATGCGTTTGCCTGTGGCGGCCAGCGCCGCGCCGTTGCTATCCAGGAAGCAGTCCAGGAAGGGCAGCGCGACGCTGATCGCGGAGCCCTGGAACATTCCCCGAAGAAGAAACCTGCGATCGAGTTTCATAATGGACCTCATTATCTCGAAGCCGTCTTGGTTGGAGTGGCTACCGGCGCCGGCGCGCTGAAGAATTCCGAGCTGGTGGCCAGGCCCTTCAGCAGGGTGCGCAAGCGATAGCCGCCATCGACAAAGGACTTGTAAGCAGCCTTGAATGAGGCGGGATTGACATCCTCGCTGCTGGTGCCCACGCCATAGGAATAGAGCTTGCGAGCCATGCAGGCCGGCACCTTGGGATTGTCATGCAGGTACGAGGCAAGCCCCTCCGCGCCGGAAAATGACTTGTTGCCGATCTTGGCGGAGACGTCGATGGTCTGGCCATTCTCCATCAGTCGCGTGGAGCCCAGGCTATCGAAATGCTCCAGCGAGAGACCGATCGGATCGCTGTGATTGTGGCAGGAGGCGCAGGTCGCATTGGTGGCATGAGCCATCAACCGCTCACGCACCGTCTTCATTTTGGGGTTGCTGACGTCATTGACGATGGAGAAATCGACATTGGCCGGGGGCAGCGGCGTCGGCTCGCACAGAAAGATATCCATCAACGCCACGCCGCGCTTGGTAGGCGAACTGCGGCCGGGATGGGAGAACATCGCCAGCATACTCGTCTGAGTGAGCACACCGTTGCGGCCCGATGAAGCGGGAAACTCATAGGACATCCAATCGCCCTCGGCGTTGAACGGCACGTTGTAGATGGAGGCTAGGGTGCGATCGAGATAGGTCTTGCGTGTTGTCATCAGGTCGCGCACATCCTGATTGGACCTGAGGGTCACATCGATCACCGTGCGCAGGGTCTCTTCCTGCGCGGAATTGGCCATCTGGGGCGTGAATTTCTGGTAGATCAACACGTCCTTGGTGATGTCGGAGAATGTGTCGAGCTGCAGCATGTCCGCAAAAAAGGCGCGCATGCCGACTTCCAGCCGGGGCGAGGCCATCAGCCGGTCGACCTGCTTGGACACGCCGGCGGTCGTCATAAGCTCGCCATCCTCCGCCGCCCGCAATAGCTCGCTGTCCGGGGTGGTGTCCCACATCAGAAAGCTGAGCCGGGAGGCGCGGCTGTAGCTGTCGAGAGTATAATCCTTGCCCTCAGCGGGCACCGCGAGCTCCGTCCGGAAAAGAAAAACAGGCGCGGACAGCAGGGTGCCCAAGCTGTAGCGAAGACCGTAATAGAAATCGTTGGAGGACTTGGCCAAATTGCCGGCGAGATCGACGCGGGATTTCAGTTCGTCGGTTGTGAGCGGCCGACGGAACAGCAGGCGTCCATACTGGCTGAGGAACTGACCGGCACAGGCACTGTCCGGCGCCTTCGCCGATTTCGGCGTGCAGGGCACCAACTTCGCGCGGTTCTTCGTATCGACCACCTGGACAGCAATGTTGTCCGCCATTTTGGAGAAAGCTCCGAATCCGGCAGGCGTGACCGAAAGAACCGTGGTGCTCGCGGCAAGCAGACCGCCGACCCGCCGTCCCGGTTCGAAGCGGCCCTGAATTGCGATGCCCGGTCCGAAGATATCGGCGATGGAATTGCGATACTCACTCTCGGTCAGGAGACGCAATCCCGCGGGCGCCGGCTGCGGCGCCGCTATCGCGACAGCCGCGCACAAGCCAGCCGCCAGCAATCCGAGTCCCGCAAATTTCAGGACAATACGCTTATCCATGGTGATTCCATCTTGGCGTCTATTCCTGGACACTGTTTGAGCATGTTCGCGCCGGCGCGCATTGACACGTCGTTTTATTTCTACCAGCGTGCATTCGAATGACAGCGTTGTCAAGGTAAGCTGGAATGGGTTATTTGTCTGAAGGTTCCGCGCCTTGTGCGCCGCTACGCCCATGTTGCGTTGCGGAAATTGTGCATTACCGCGCTAGGGAACGAGCCGCGCACGTCGACTGAAATACAGGTTCCACTTACACGTTAAGGAATATGTCCAATGCCATCACCTACTCGCTGGATCGCTTTTGCCGCGACAATGCTCTGCCTCGCCGGTCCGATCGTCCTCCAGGCCGCTCCGGGAGATAGCGCGCTTATCAAGTCGCGCCAGGACAAGCTTCGCGATATGGGCGGCGCTTTCAAGGCGATCGACGACGAACTTAAGAAACGCAATCCCGACTGGGAGAATGCCATTCTGCCCAACGCCCAGACTGTGCAGAGCCGCAGTTCCTATTTGCTCACTTGGTTCCCCAAGGGCAGCGGTCCCGAATCCGGCGTCAAGACCTATGCCCTGCCGGCGATCTGGCAAAAGCCGGATGATTTCACCAAGATCGGCAAGGCGGCGCAGGCGGAAGCGGCCAAACTCAACCAGATTGCGGCGAATAAGGACCTGGCGACTCTCAAGGTCCAGGCCACCGCGCTCGGTAAGGCCTGCAAGGCCTGCCACGATTCCTACCGTTCGCCCGACTATGAAAAAGAGAATGACGAATAAGTTTCTTTTATGAGCGCGCGCGAAAAGAACAATAAGACGCGTCGATGGCTGGTGTGGGATGCGCCTACGCGCGTGATGCACTGGTTGCTGGTTGTGTTCGTCGGGGTGTGTTGGTGGAGCGGCATCAACAACGAGTTGGAGTACCATCTCTATGGCGGTTATACGGTGCTGTGGGTCGTGCTGCTGCGGCTTTACTGGGGCGTGGTCGGATCGTCTACCGCCCGCTTCGCCAATTTTGTGCGTGGACCCAAGGCGATTTTGAATTATGCCAGGTCCCTGCACCGGCGACGCTCTCCTCATACGCATGGCCACAATCCGCTTGGCGCAATCAGCGTGCTGCTGATGTTGGGAACCGTGCTCGCGGTGGTGGGAATCGGGTTGTTCGCGGTGGACGTGGATGGCCTCAATTCCGGTCCGCTGTCGGGCTTTGTCAGCTTCCGCCAGGGACGGCATCTTGCCCATCTTCACTACACGATGTTCAACCTACTGCTGGCGGTGATCGGCCTGCATGTGCTGGCGGCGATTTTCTACTACGCTTATAAGGGCCACGATCTTGTGTTTCCGATGATCACCGGCCGGCGCAAGGAGGAGATGGAGCCCGCTGACGCATTGCAGACCGCTCCCGCATGGCGGTTGGCGGTGGGTGCGCTGATTGCTGCCGCGATCGTGTGGGCGATCACAAAGATATTTTATTACTGGTAAATATGCAGGGTAGAGGAAAATGACAAAAGGTTGGGGCATCATTATTGGCTTTGGTTTGATGATTGCCGTCTGGGGTGCCGGTTCTTCCGTCCTGGCGGCGGATGCACCGCCAGCAAGTCCCGCCGCTGCCGATATGCAATCGCCGCAAGTGCCGCCGGCAGCTCCTGGCGTGTTTAACGCGCAGAAGCGCGGCGCCGACGGATTTCACCTATCCGTAACTGGGCACACTTTCACATCGCGCGACGCCATCGAGAAATATCTTGCCTATCGCGCGGCAGAACTTACCAAGGCCGAGCATGGCGATTGGTTCAGTCTGGTTGAAAAGCGCGCCAAGGGCGATACGGCGCCTGTGCCGAAGATTGATCCAGCCGGCCCGCGCTTCAGCTTCCGCATGGAATATTGGCGCCCGCTATGGCGCTATAAGACGGACGCCTCACCCGCATGGAAAAGTTGGAGTCCATTCTCCGGCGGCGCATTCTTTGCCGGCGATCCGAAAACCGTCACCGCCTATGAAGTGAGCGCAGACATCGTGCTGCACAAGGGAATGATGACCGGCACCAATCCGTTGGCCTTCGACGCAGACGCTGTTTCCGATTTCCTGGTCAACCAGGTATCGCCGCCGCAATAAAAACCAGCAGGAGCAAAATGCCATGACGATTCATCGCCGCGCCTTCACCGAAATGCTGGCTGCTCTGGGTGTTGCAACCGCCACGCCCGCGCTTGCCCAGGGTAATACCGTCGAAGTTTCTATGAAAAACAGTCCAAAGGGCGTGTTCGTACCCGCTACGGTTAATATCAACGCGGGGGATACGGTGAAGTGGACCAATCCCGCTGTAATCACGCACACCGTCACATTTGACCCTGCTCAAGCGGCGACACCGGGCGATGTCGTACTCCCGCCGGGAGTGACGCCATTTGATTCCGGAAACATGGAGGAGGATGGCCTCTTCAGTCACACCTTCACGGTGAAGGGCACCTACAAATATGTCTGCAAATTCCACGAAGCGATGGGCATGATCGGCACGGTGATAGTCGCCTAGCGACCGAATACAAGAGCGCACTGGTAAGTCG
>Ga0193753_10004431_pt1 | contig 10009 bp, 10 predicted proteins | sample H1c2metaG_FD_144925 | JGI IMG/M metagenome (GOLD analysis project Ga0193753, IMG submission 144925) | Soil microbial communities from a riparian zone of the East river system, Colorado, United States - H1c2 | ecosystem: Environmental > Terrestrial > Soil > Riparian zone | place: USA: East... | reverse complement strand
ACCAGGGAAGCTTATGGCAAATGGGTGCCTGTTATCGGCCGTGAGCCTTTGCCAATGACGGTCGATTATCACGATGCCGTCTGCAAGCACCGCTTTGACCTTCTGTATATTGGCAATCTTTTGGCCGGGTTGATCGAAACCACGCCAGATGGCGACAGCCTTCTCATTGTAAATGTTGCGATCCGTCCGTCATTCCAGGGGCGCGGACTGGGAAAAAGGCTTTTGTCGCTGGCCGAAGATATTGCGGCGGGCCAAGCTTTGTCGGACGTCTGGCTCTACACCAATGCGCTAATGGCCGAAAATCTTCGCCTTTACGAAAAGCTGGGATACCGCCGAGAGCGCGAAGAGCAGCGCAGCGTAGGGACGGTCGTCCATATGAGGAAGTCCCTGGCAGCCGGCTGAGGGCCCATCTTGCCATGGCCCGCCCATGCGCTAGGCTCCTCCCAAGGCCACAAAAGACAGGCCAAAAAGGGGAGGGCATATGCGTCTGCATCATGCTTTGTTCGCCGTATGCGCGATAACGGTCAGTGCTTGCGCGAGCGCGACTCAACAGGTGGCGATGCCGCCGCCGCACGATCCCAACGACTACCCCAACCCGTATCATGTGGACGAAGGCTGGGCGAAGCTGGGACGTAAATTCGGCGGCATCTCTGCCGTCGACATGGACCCCAACGGCAAAAGCGTGTGGGTGTTCGAGCGCTGCGGCATGCCCGATGACGGCTGCGCCAAGGTCAAGACTCTCGATCCTGTTATGGAATTCGATGCATCCGGCAAGCTGGTACGGAGCTGGGGCAAGGGCGAAATTCTTTATCCGCACGGCATCTTTGTCGGCCGCGACGATCATGTCTGGCTGGTCGAGGGTATCTCGCAGAGCAATGTGGTTTCCAATGTGATCCATGAATATACAGCCGACGGCAAGCTGTTGCGCACCATGGGCACCAGAGGCACTTCGGGCGCGACCAATGAGCTTTTCAATGGCGTTTCGGATGTGCTGGTGGCGCCGGACGGCAGCATCTTTGTCGCCGACGGCCACAGCGACAAAACCAACAATCGGATTCTCAAATACGACCGCGACGGTAAATTCTTGCTGAGCTGGGGCAAGCTGGGCTCAGGTCCGGGCGAATTCAATTCCCCGCATGGCTTGGCGATGGACCGGCAAGGCCGGCTGTATGTCGCCGACCGCTCCAACAGCCGCATCCAGATTTTCGACCAGCAGGGAAAATTCCTGGCGGAGTGGCGGCAGTTCGGCCGGCCCAGCGGCCTCTTCATCAAAGGCGACATGCTCTATGTCGCGGATTCGCTGTCCAGCGCGCAGAACAATCCCGGCTTCAAGAACGGCATCCGCTGGGGCCATATCAGCGATGGCAAGGTGATCGGATTCATCCCCTGGGGCGAATACAACGCTATCGAGGCGGTGGCGGTGGACAATCGCGATAACATCTATGCCGGCTTCACCAACAGCCCGAATTTCCGAAGGTTCGTGAAGAACTGAATGTTGTTACCGGCCATCATCTTTGTCATGCCCGCGTAAGCGGGCATCCATGGACCTATCCACTGCGCAGATGGATGAATGGATTCCCGCTTTCGCGGGAATGACAAACGGCTAGTTGGCGAACCGGAAATGCATCACGTCGCCGTCGGCGACGATGTAATCCTTACCTTCCAGCCGGAACTTGCCCGCCTCGCGCGCGCCGGCTTCGCCCTTGCCGGCGACATAGTCGGGATAGGCAATGGTTTCGGCGCGGATATAGCCTTGCTCGAAATCGGTATGGATCACGCCAGCCGCCTGCGGTCCCTTGGAGCCCTTGGTCACGGTCCAGGCGCGCGCTTCCTTCGGTCCCACGGTGAAGAAGGTCAAAAGCCCCAGCAGATCATAGCCGGTACGGATCAAGCGGTTCAGGCCCGGTTCTTCCAATCCCAAACTTTCCAGGAAGTCGCCCCGTTCTTCATTGGGCATCTGTGCGATCTCTTCCTCGATCTTGGCCGAGATCACCACGCTGCGGGCGCCCTCGCTCTTGGCCATGGCTTCGACCTTGGCGGAAATTTCGTTGCCTTTGGCGGCCGAGGCCTCGTCGACATTGCAGACATAGAGGACGGGCTTGGCGGTCATCAGGCCCAGCTGGCTGTAAGGTCCGCGTTCGTCCGACGACAGCTCGGCGCGGCGGGCGGGCTTGCCTTCGCGCAGCAAGGTCACCGCCTTCATCATCAGCGCCAACTGTTCCTTGGCTTCCTTCTCACCGCTATTGGCTTTCTTCTCCAGCGGCTTGATGCGCTTTTCCAGGCTTTCCAGGTCGGCCAGCATCAGTTCGGTCTCGACGATTTCGGCGTCGGAAATCGGATCGATCTTGCCCTCGACATGGGTGATGTCGTCATCCACGAAACAGCGCAGCACATGTGCCACCGCGTCCACTTCGCGGATATTGGCTAGGAATTGGTTGCCCAGCCCTTCGCCCTTGGAGGCGCCACGCACCAGCCCGGCAATGTCGACAAAGGTGATGCGGGTGGGAATGATCTCCAGCGAGCCGGCGATCTTGGCCAAAGTCTCCAGCCGCGGATCGGGCACCGCCACGTCGCCGACATTGGGCTCGATGGTGCAGAAGGGGTAATTGGCCGCCTGCGCCGCCGCCGTCTGGGTGAGGGCGTTGAACAAGGTGGACTTGCCGACATTGGGCAGGCCCACGATTCCGCATTTGAAACCCATTATTCCGTGTCTTTCTTCTTTATTGGCTTGTCGGTTTTTGGCGGCGGCTTGAGCAGCAACGCCACCTTGCTCATGAAACCGGCATCGTCGTCCCTGGCCAGCAGCGGCGCGGCCTCGATCATCGCCATCACCAGCGGCTTCAGCCAGGCGATATCGTCCTTGCTGAAATTCTGCAGCACATGGCCGGTGACCCGGTCTTTTTCGCCAGGATGGCCGATGCCCAGCCGCACGCGGCGATAATCCGGTCCCAGCGCGGCGGTGATGGACCGCAGGCCGTTCTGGCCGGCATCGCCGCCGCCGGTCTTCACTTTCAGCTTGCCGGCGGCGAGATCGATCTCGTCATGCACCACCACCAGCGCCTCCAGCGGCAGCTTGAAGAAGCGCAACGCCGGCCCGACGCTGTCGCCGGACAGATTCATGAAGGTCTGGGGCTTCAGCAGCCAGGTCTTGCGGCCCGCGAGCGTGCCTTCCGACAGCAGGCCTTCGAACTTCGCCTTCCAGGGCGTGAATTTGTAATGGGCGTGCAGCTCGTCCACGACAATGAAGCCGGCATTGTGCCGGTTCTTGGCATACTGCGAACCAGGATTGCCGAGTCCGGCGATAAGAAGCGGCGTCTCCATGCCGCCCCCTTTGGCGCTGGATTACTTCTTGGCCGGAGCAGCAGCCGGCTTGGCGCCGGCAGCTGGCTTGGCGCCAGCGGCAGGTGCGGCGCCAGCGGCCGGGGCAGCGGCACCAGCGGCGGGAGCAGCACCTTCGGCGGGCGCGGCTTCGGCGGCGGGCGCAGCGGCGGCAGCCGCAGCGGCGCGCTGCTCTTCGATCACGCTGGTCGGCGCGACGATGGAGCAGACGGTGAAGTCGCGGCCACGGATCACCGGCTTCACGCCCTCAGGCAGGGTGAGCGAGTTGATATGGATGGTCTCATTGATGTCCAAGGTGGAGACATCGACTTCAATGGTGTTGGGGATGTTGTCCGCGGGGCAGATCAGGCCGATGGAGTGGCGCACGATGTTCAGAACGCCGCCCTTCTTCAGGCCGGGCGAAACTTCCTGCCCACGGAAATGCACCGGAATCTCCAGGCGAATGGTGGCGCCTTCGGCCAGGCGCATGAAATCGACATGCACGGGACGGTCGCTGACCGGATCCAGCTGCACATCGCGGGGGATCACGCGGGTCTTCTTGCCGGCGACTTCCAGCAGGAACAGGGTGGTGAGGAAATGGCCCGCCTCGACATGGCGCTCCAGGGTGCGGCTGTCCACGGCCACATTCTCCGGCGTGCCCTTGCCGCCATAGATGACGCCGGGGATTAGCCCCTTTAGGCGCGCCTGGAAGGCCGGACCCTTGCCCGTGCCGTCGCGCGTTTCCGCCTTAAGTTCTTGAACTTGCGCCATTTTCCTGATCCTTCACGCCCGGGCAAAAGCCGCTAAGCCCCCGGAAAGGCGAGGCTTGTAGCCGAAGGTGACCAAACACGCAACGGGGCACGCAGCCGGGCGCTTTGTGAAGCGAAAAGCCGTGCTAGCCTTGGTCAAAACAGGAGGGGACGGCATGCACAATCCCATTATCGCAATCCTGGCGGCAGGGGTGGCCGGATGGATATTCGGCGCCATCTGGTACGGCGTCCTCAGCAAGCCCTACCAGCGGGCGCTGGGCCTGAACCCCGACGATTGCAAGGACAAGAAGATGCCCATGGCGCCCATGCTGGTGTCGTTCCTGGTGGCAATCGTGATGTCGGCGGTGCTCTATCAGCTCCTGAGCAATCTTGGGGTGATGGGCGTGATGCCGGCGGCGACGGCCGGCTTCACCATCGGGGTCGGCTTCCTGCTGACCTCCACCCTGGTCAACAACATGTTCCAGCAGAAAAGCTTTGCCCTGACGGTGATCGACGGCGGCCACTGGGTTCTGGCGGTGATGGTTGAAGCGGTGGTGCTGGCGCTTCTGGCCTAGACCGGCGCAATCCCTTCGACGGTGAGAACCTTCTGCACCGCGGCACGCGCCTGCATGCGGGTACGGTGGGCGCGGGTCAGCGGCATGGCAGCTGAGCCACCGGCGCCGTCGCGCTCCAGCCAGCGGGCGAAAACATAGAGATAGGGATCGGCCACGGTGTATTGCGCGCCGCAGACCCAGGGCCGGCCATCGCTCAGCCGGTCTTCGATCAGTGTCCACTGCGTCGCCAGCGAGGAAGGCACCTTGGCCTGGATCTCCGCGATCGCGCTTTCGCTGTCGGCCCAGCGCGCGGTGCGGAAGAGGTGGGCGAAGGTCACGTGAATGGTGCTGGCCAGATACAGGTTGAAGCTTTGCATCTCGCTGAAGGCAAAGAAGTCGCCTTCCGGCTTCAGATGCGCTTGCGGATAACTCTGCGCCACCCAGCCCAGGATCACCATATTTTCCGTCAGAATACCGCGCGGCGTCACCAGCGCCGGCACCCGGCCCTTGGGATTGATGGCGAGATATTCCGGCTTGTGCTGATCGCCGGCCTTGAGGTTCAGGCGTGCGGCTTCGAAATCCGCGCCTGCCTCCGTCAGCGCGATGTGCGAGGCCAGCGAACAGGCATTGGGACCATAGAAGAGCTTCAGCATGGCCTCAGGGGATGAAGGATACCGAAACCGAGCCTAATTCGTCGTCACCCCGTTGGCCACGGAATTCGCCGCTGCGGCGGGTATAGCTGGCCGTTATCCGGGCATGGGGAAACAGCAAGGCGGCCCCGGCATTGATATCGCCGACGATAGTTTTTTTCGCGACACTGGGGCCGGCGTGAAAGCTGTTGCCATCCAGGAACAGGTTGCGCGCCACGGCGCGCACCTCGCCGCCACCGAAAACATACCAGGCAAAGCTATCCACAGTCTGGAAGTCCGCGCCTTGCTGTGCCGGGGCGATGCGCGCGGGGCCCCAATCGGCAGTCAGGTTCCCGCCCAGGCGCAGCATCGCGCCCGCCCCGGCATAATCATAGACATTGCCCAGCGAGACATTGGCTTGCGGCAATGCCTCCACCTGCAAGGGCCCGCGCGCCAGAGAAACGCGCCAGATGCGCTGCTCGCTCAACACCAGACCCGGCTCGTCGCGCAACTGCGCGTGCCAGCCATTGGGATGGGCGGCGCTGGGAATGAAGGCGGCATGCCAGAATTTCTGCACGTCGCTGCCCAGCGCGGCAGGGCCGACCACGCCCAAGGTCACTTCCACCTTGTCCAGCATCTCGCCGCTGTCGCGGTAGAGCCGCGTGCCGCCAAACAGCCAGCCGGCATAAGGCCGGTCATTGGGCGGCGGAACGAAAGCGCCGAGATTTTCCGGGGTGAAGATGGCCTGTCCCAGGAAATAGCCGGTGCGCCAATCGGCGTCCTTGCCGCCCGGCAGCATCAGATATTGTGCAAAGGATTCAGCGCGCGGCCGGCTGGCGGAGGTCCAGGAGAGATAGATGCCATTGGTGTAATGCCGGTCGCCCGAGATCGAGATATAGGAATCGTTCTCGGTCACCAGATTGAAGGTCGGCGCGTCGGCGGCGCGGGCGACGCCCGGTGCCAGAAGCAGGATGCCGAAAGCTGCCGCCGCGCGCACGCTTCAGTCGAACAGGCTGGAAACGGACGCTTCGTTGTTGATCCGCCGCATGGCCTCGCCCAGCAAAGGCGCGATGGTGATGGTGCGAATATTCGGGCAGCTTTGCATCTCGGGCGTGGCCTCGATGGAATCCGTCACCACCATGGACTTCAGCCTGGAGTTTTGAATGCGCTCCACTGCCTTGCCCGACAGTACGCCATGGGTAGCATAGGCATAGACCTCGGTGGCGCCATTTTTCAGCAGTGCCTCGGCGGCATTGCTCAAGGTGCCGCCCGAATCCACGATGTCGTCGATCAGGATGCAGGTGCGCCCTTCGACTTCGCCGATGATATTCATCACTTCCGACATGCCCGCCCGCTCGCGGCGTTTGTCCACGATGGCGAGATCGGTGTTGAGGCGGCTGGCCAGCGCCCGGGCGCGCACCACGCCGCCCACGTCGGGCGACACCACCATCGGCGACTTGTCTTTCAGATTGTCGGCAATGTCCTTCACGATCACCGGCATGGCGAACAGATTGTCGGTGGGAATGTCGAAGAAGCCCTGAATCTGCCCGGCATGCAGGTCCACCGTCAGCACGCGGTTGGCGCCGGCTTCGGTGATCAGGTTGGCGACCAGCTTGGCGGAAATGGGCGTGCGGGGACCGACCTTGCGGTCCTGCCGGGCATAACCGAAATAGGGGATCACGGCGGTGATGCGCCGGGCGCTGGCACGGCGCAGCGCGTCGATCATGATCAGCAGTTCCATCAGATTGTCGTTGGCGGGCGCGCTGGTGGACTGGATCAGGAACATGTCCTCGCCGCGGACATTTTCGTGGACCTCGACGAATATTTCATCGTCGGAGAAGCGGCGCACATCCGCCTTGACCGGCGTCAGCCCCAGATGGGAGCCGATGGCCTCGACCAGAGGTTTGTTGGAGTTGCCGGTGATGAGGCGCATGCCTCGCGATCCGTTCAGATCCGTCATCGACCACACGCCCCGTGTAACTTTGATGACGGGCTTTTAGCTGCTGGGGCGGAGACTCGCAACCGGCGAATATTGGGTCGCTCTCGCTCTCGCGAACGCTCTCATCACTGTCACTCGGTAAGCATGATAGCCGAGATTTGCCGCCCATAATCGGGCTCGGCGGCATGGGTGGTGCGGCGAAAGCTGAAAAAGCCGTTTTCAGACGGATAGGTGCAGACTCCCAACATTTCGACCGATCCCACGCCGGCGGCGGTCAGACGATGGGCGGCATAGCCCGCCAGATCGAAGCGGTAATGGCCTTCTCTGTCCGATGGCGTGAAGAAGCGGCGGTGTTTGAGGCCCTGTTCCAGAAAACGGTCGCGGAACTCCCAGCCGACCTCGTAATTGCTTTGCGAAATACAGGGACCGATGGATGCGCAGATACGGTCCCGCAAAGCCCCCAGTTTTTCCATGGCGTCCAGGGTGGCTTCCAGCACCCCGCCCTCCACTGTTCCCAGGGCGCCCTTCCAGCCGGCATGGGCCGCGCCGATCACCATGGCTTTGGGATCGGCCAGCAGGACCGGCGCGCAGTCGGCAGTAAGAATCCCCAAGGCAAGTCCGGGTGTGGCCGTGACCATGGCATCGCCTTCAGGCCGTTGATCTTTTGCGGCCCCCCCGTGCTGTCCCCGCGCTGACAGGGTATGAACGATGGCGCTGTGGATCTGGGACAGGCTGACCAGCCGAACAGCGTTTTTTGAGTCCAGCGCGGTCGCGATCCGGCGGCGATTCTCCGCCACCGCTTCGGCGGCGTCGCTGGAGCCTGGTCCGCAATTCAGGGATTCATACAGGCCGGTGGAAACACCGCCTTCACGCCCGAAAAAGCCGTGCGCGATGCTGGCGGCGCTCAGATTTTGCGCCATCAGCCGTTTCACGGCGGAAACCCCGCGACATCGCTGACGACGGGCGGGACGAAGGCCATGGCCTTGAACAAGGTACCCATCTGGTCGTTGCCGATCAGCCGCTCGGTGGCGGACAAAAGATCTCTGGCGCTGGTGGGATTGGTTTTCATCAACTGCTCGGCGCGTTCCACGATGCCGATATTGGCCAGGAACATGCCCTGGGTCGCTGGTCCGAACACGGCGGCGCCACCGCGCTTGCCCGCTTGTGCCAGCGCGGCAAAGTCCACATGGGCAGAGATGTCATCTTCTCCCGGTTCGGCCAGCGCGTCGGCAAAGCGGTGTCCGCTCACGGCCTGCAGGGTTTCGGAGAAACCAGCGGGCGCAACATAACCGTAATCCATGATCAGGGCCGCGCCGCCCTTGGCGGCAATGGTGCGGGCGATGTCTTCCGCCAGAGCGGCTGCCGCGGGCGAGGTTTCATAGACGCCGCCATCCGGCGCATTTTCGTAAGCAGCGGGAATGACGCTGCGCGGCGCCGGCACGGGGGCCAGGGCAAAGGTCAATTCGCCATTCAGCGCTGTCACCATCCGCTCGCACCAGCCGCGTTCGGTCTTCACATATTGCCGCACCGGCAGGGCGTCGAAGAATTCGTTGGCGACCAGGAACAGCGGCCGGTCGCACAGCCTGTCGTCGAACTGCGCCTGCCAGGAAATATCGGCTCCGAGGCCGCGAAGCTTGTCTGCCTGCACCTGTTGCAGGGCGGGGCTGGCTTCAACCAGCACCACTTCCAGATCGGCGAGGAACTCCGGCGCCACCGCCGCGGTGCGCAGCAGGTCCGACATCAAGGTGCCGCGACCAGGCCCCAATTCCACCAGGCGCGGATTTTTGGGGCAGCCCTGATCGGACCAGGCCTGCACCAGCCACAGGCCGATCATTTCACCGAACATCTGGCTGACTTCCGGTGCGGTGATGAAATCACCGCCGGCACCCAGCGGATCGCGGATGGCGTAATAGCCCTCTTTGGGATCCAGCAGGCTGATGGTCATGAATTGCGCCACCGACATCGGGCCCTGCGCCTCGATCAAGGCGGCGATGCGCGCCCTAAGAGACATGAAACAGGCTCATGCAGGTTTTGGCTTTCCGTATGCGATCCAGAACAGCGCGGCGGCGGTCAGCCACACCGGAATGGACAGCGCCATGCCCATGCTGATGGGACCGATGAATTGCGTGTCGGGCTCGCGGAAGAATTCGCAGATGAAGCGGAAGGTGCCATAGCCCAGGAAGAACAGCGCCGAAATCAGGCCGGGCCGCTCATGGGCGCGAAACACGCGCAGCGCGATCTGCAACAGCACGAACAGCACCACGCCTTCCAGCGCCGCTTCGTACAACTGGCTGGGATGGCGCGGCAGTGGCCCGCCGCGCGGAAAGATCATCGCCCAGGACACATTGGTGACGCGGCCCCAGAGCTCGCCATTGATGAAATTGGCGAGGCGGCCGAAGAACAGCCCGATGGGGGTGAAAGCGCAGACCAAATCCGCCACCGGCATCAGTTTGAGTTTGCGGCGGCGGCAGAACAGCCAGACTGCGATCACTACCCCCAGCAATCCGCCATGGAACGACATGCCGCCTTCCCAGGCGGCGATGATGCGGATCGGGTCGGTAAGGAACCCCATCGGCAGACCGTCACAAAAGGCGGCATAGTCGGGCGTGACGCTGCACAGGACAGTGCCATAGATCAGCACCCAGCCTAGCCGTCCGCCCAGGATGACGCCCAAGGTGGCCCACACCACCAGGTCGCCGATATCGTCCTCGGTGGCAGGGGGGCGGCCATTGAAGGGTGGATGGGCCCACAGGCTTTTCTGCCGCAGCACCCGCACCACGCCCCACCAGCCCAGCACGATGCCTGCAATATAAGCCAGGG
>Ga0193753_10004430_pt1 | contig 10011 bp, 7 predicted proteins | sample H1c2metaG_FD_144925 | JGI IMG/M metagenome (GOLD analysis project Ga0193753, IMG submission 144925) | Soil microbial communities from a riparian zone of the East river system, Colorado, United States - H1c2 | ecosystem: Environmental > Terrestrial > Soil > Riparian zone | place: USA: East River... | reverse complement strand
AACTCGCCGAGAAGGCTGACCCAGGCCGGGAAGACCTCCCAGTGATAGGGACAACACTCTATCAACAGACAGTGTGGCAACCGTCGAAATCCTTCTCTACACTTCCCGCTGGTCGCCGCACGGCGTCGCCAATGGGGCAGCTTACACTCGCAAACATTGGCAACCGACATGCGGCTGACGTACCGCATCGCGAAGTCGAATGTGATTCATTCACCAAGGAATTTGTTCTCCCTCGGACAAATGCGCTTGGCCTCACGTTGTAGTCGACCCGCCGCGCATCGATCAATTGGCAGTCCTCGACCAATCTCTTGAACTCGCGAAGGTTGAGGCATTGCGGCGTCGCGACTACTTGGTGCAAAATGTTACGCCTTCTTCCCGGTACAGTGAATGAAACGACGGGGCTCCCATTGTTTGTTTTGGGGATTAGCGGTTCTCTCTTTCTGGCCCAAGATCCTATTACGTACGATCCGTATTGGTGGCACGACGCAGCGGCAGTTCTGCTCAAGGACGGCGTGGTCGTTGCAGCCATCGAGGAAGAAAGACTGAGCCGCAATAAGCACGCGAGCCACTTCCCTCAAATGGCGATCTCGGCTTGCCTAGCGCAGGCGGGAATCAGTCTTCGCGATGTTGGATGCGTATCCTACTACGTGGGAGAGCGTCACGCCCGCGGCGCGCTCACGGCCGTTTCCATGAGCAACCCGAACATCATTGACACCGACCCTTCGTCGGTTCTGCGCAACTCGCTGGCGCGCGCCGTTGGCGTCGAATATGCGGGCCGGCTCGAGTTCGTCAAACATCATCTGGCGCATGTCGCATCTGCCCACCGCATGTCCGGCTGGTCCGATTGCCTGGTCTTGACCGTGGACGGTCGGGGAGATCAGGAGTCCGGCATGGTGGTCGATGTACGGGACAATCGCTGGGACGTTTTGCTAGAGCTGCCGATCGAGGAGTCGTTGGGGTTTTTCTATGAGCGGTTGATCCGCTTCATCGGCTACAAGAACTTCGAAGAATACAAGGTGATGAGTCTGGCCTCCTACGGCGATCCCGCTGTCTACCGGAGTCTCTTTCGCGAGCATTACGAGCTGTTGCCAGAGGGACGGTTCAGGATATTGCAAGGGTGGGACTCAAACGTCGTATTTGATCATTTTCACCCGCGCCGCCGCCACGAACTCATCACGAAGAAGGAAATGGACTTCGCCGCGGGTCTGCAGGAGGCGCTCGAGGACATGGCGGGCCATCTGCTCAGACACTATCGCGCCGCGACGGGTCACCGGCGACTTGCGATGGCGGGAGGCGTTGCCCTGAACTGCGCCATGACCGGCCGCCTTTTGCTCCAGGACATGTTCGACGACATCTTCGTTCAGCCGGCCTCGAACGACGCGGGCTGTGCCCTGGGCGCCGCTCTTTATTCGACGCGATGGGCGGACGGCCAGGTCACGCTCCGGATGGAACACTGTTACTGGGGTCCGTCGTTGCCCACCATCGAAGAGATCGAAAGGACAGTTAAGGAGTGGGATGGCGTCGTCAGCTATCGGCGCATGACTCAGCCATTCGACGAAGTCGCCGCCTTGCTGGCAAGCGGCGCCATAATCGGCTGGGCCCAAGGCCAGATGGAGTTCGGCCCTAGAGCGCTCGGCAACAGAAGCATCCTTGCCGACGCGCGATTCGGGGCGGCAACTGCGCGCATCAACAGCGTTATCAAAAAGCGCGACAACTTCCAGCCTTTCGCGCCCTCGGTCGTGGAAGAGGAACTCCACACCTACTTCGAGCTCCCCTCCCGGGTGCGGACGCTGCCCTTCATGGTCTTCACAGCCCGAGTCAAGCCGGCTTATCGTCAAAAGCTCGCCGCCATTACCCATGTAGACGGCACGGCGCGAGTCCAGACGGTGTCACGTAAGCACAATCCGCATTACTGGTCGCTGATCCGCGCCGTGGGCAAACAGACCGGCTTTCCCATCGTGCTGAACACGTCCTTCAACAACCAAGCCGAGCCCATCGTGGAGTCGGTGGAGGACGCGCTCACCTGTCTGGTCAGCACGGAACTCGACTATCTCGTGGTCGATGACTTGCTGATCAGTAAGCGTGGGCAGGTGGCCGATCTGCTCTGGGATTTCCATCCCAGTCTTCGGCCGGGCTACGAGCTCTGGCATCGACCGGGCAGGGGCGAGACTCACGAGATTCGCCATATCAGATCGCGGGAGAGCCGGCGCATTTCCTTCGAGTTGTACCGGCTGCTATCGGGCCCTGAGGGCTCCACGATCGCGCAATTGGCCAACGCGGCCGGTTTGGCAGCGTATCGTGCCGCTCTTATGAGCGAGCTCCTTCCGCTATGGAATGCGCGCATCGTCGGCCTAGCCCCTCAGGGAAACCGGCCTTGAGGACGACACCATCGTTTGCCTCGGACCTTGGAGAGGGGGCGGCCAGATGGATCGGACGCTGAGCCTCACCTCGATCCGGTCACCACAAGAGGCGACGTTCTCGTCGTAGAGACTGTCGCCTCGTCGCGGGGCATCCAGCTCCGAACGCCCGCGATCTGTCGCGCTAGGGCCAGCGCGCGGGCGGCACGCGCGAGCTTGTACTGACGTAGTCTCGCCCAGCCGTAGCGCGAGAGCTCGAAGGCAAAAGTCTGCTGCGCATCGACGTTGGCGGAGTCTTCAAGGATGCGCTTGAATCGGTGTTCGATACTCGGGTGATCGACAAGGCCTTCGATCGCCAGGTCGAACCGAACGAATTTTCCCAGGGCCCGGCGACAAATGTCCCGCTCCGGCGGGCCGAGCCCCACACCCGGCATCGTTTCGACGAGAGCGTGGCGCAGGTCGGCTAGAGCTTCCTCCCAGAGGGCGAGGCGCGCCATCACGCAGGCGCGTTGTAGGAAGGCAAGGCGGCGGCGAGGTTCGTCGAGCTGTCCCGCTCCGAGACTACGCGGAAGGTACTCGGAGAGCTCGAGCTCACCGCGCAGGCGCAGGTGGATCTGGCGGTTCTCGTGTGCCCAGTAGCGACTGCGTTCTTCAGCGGGGAACAAGGCACCGGGCCGGCCCCGCAGACCATCGTGCTGACGGAACAGAAAACTCGCAGTATCGACACGTTTTCCGGCGAAGCGCCGCGTCAGACGGAGGTTCATGTCGTAGTCGTCGCAAAGGTTGAGACTGGGATCGAACAGACCAACTTCGCGGTAGCAGCGCGTGCGCACGAGCATGGCCTGCAGTTGCATAAAGTTTTGTTCGAGCATGCGGACGAAGATCTCGTCCTCGGCCACGTCGGGCATCCTCATGGGGCCCTTGTGTTCGACGCGTCCGTCCGAATGGCTATAGAAGATCGAACAGCCGGAGTAGACGAATCCCACCTCAGGATGGGCCTCGAGAACCGCCAGGTGATGTTCGAGGTTCTGCGGCAGGGCGAGATCGTCGTCGTCGAAGATCCACACATACTCGCCGAGTACGCGCGGCATGGCGTGATTAACGGCGCGCGCCCTGCCACTGTTCTCCTGGTCGATCACCTCGATGCGATCGCCGTAGCGCCGCAGGACCTCTGGCGTCGAATCAGTCGAGCCGTCGTTCACCACGATGACCTGGGCGGGCGGCACCGTCTGGCCGAGCACACTATCGAGGGTTTCGGCGAGATAGTGGGCCCTGTTGCAGGTCGCGACAATGGCCGTGACTTTGGAAGCGCGCATTTCAGTCACATCTGCGGCCGGTTTATCGGTTAGTGGAAGTCGTTTGCCGGCCGGCCAGCCGGATCATTCCCAAAGGTCGAGCCCCAGCAGCTTCCGACCCAGCGGCGTCAGGTAGGCCGGCGCCCCTGCCTCGCGCGGATCGAGGCACAGGTTCGCCGAACCGATGCGCCGTTCCCACTGCGCAATCCTCTGCCGGCGCAAGGTCTCGTACATTTCGGCTTTAGGGTCTTCAGTGGAGTGCTGCTCGGCGATCTCGTATCCTGCTGGTGTGCACAGGATGTATTGGGCAAGCCGTGGCCGGTTGGTGTTGTTGACTCCGGATCCGTGCGGCAAGGCGCGATGCCAGATGATGAAGTCGCCTGCTTTGGCTTCGATTGAGTGGACCTTTCTCGAGTCAAAAGGCGGCGGCGCGTTGATGTCCCGTTGCTCCAGCGGCATCCTCGACCACTCTATGGTCTCGCGGTGCATTCCCGGGATGCAATGAAACCCTCCCTGGTCGACGGTGGTAGACTAAAGGCACAGCACACCCTGTATTCCGAACTTGATGGGCGTTTCCTTGAGGTCGACATCCCAGTGAAGAAAGGGTGGCCATTTCCACGCGGGATACTTGGGGTTGACCGGCGGTTTCATGGAGGCGCGATCGAGGCTCACCCAGAGCTTCTCGTTCTTCCACAGCTGACAGAATGCTCGGTAGATGCGCGGGCTCTGGCGATTGTCCCACAGGGCCTGATGTTGATGGACATCGACCATTCCGTCGGGCGAATGAGGCGGTCGGTACCAGTCGTCCGGGTCGTTTGGATCCATACCGAGGAATTGCCAGATCGCTTCGGCCGCCGCGGAGACTTGTTCGGCCGACACGGCATCGGCAACCTTGACGTAACCCTGCGTCTCGAAATGCTCGAGATCCTCGACTGAGAGCACGGGCTCCTGCGAGGGAAGGTTGTTGGTCACGGCTTCTCCCCCTCTTTGACCGCGGCCAGCGGCCGGGACGTGGGCTGGAACGAGGGCACGGTGGAGTTTGTCACCAGGATCGAAGACAGCTCGGGCCGGATCTCGTGCTCGAAGTCCGCATATCGGTTCTTGAAGCACCAGCTGCAATGCTCGTGATAGGGATGATCCTCGCGCTTCGCGAGGTGCGCTGCTCGTAGGGACACGAGCGGCGGGCTGTTCCAGATCTCCTCGAAGGGCTTCTCTAGAATATTCCCTGAGGTGAGGTCGTCGCGCCCGATGAGGTGATCACAGAAGCCGACGTCACCAGCATAGGTGATGTACGTATACATCCACGGGTGGATGCAGCGATCGAGAAGGCGGTCCTTCAGGACCAGGTTGGTGGTCATGGCGGCGCCAAGCTGCAGCGTTATGCCGTAGCGGCTCGCCTGTTCCCGCAGCCGCTCGAAGACCGTGGGGATCGCCGGCTCGCTGCGGTCGAGATGCTTGGGATCGCTCGGCCAGCAGGCGATCGGGATCATGTGCACACGGCCCACGCCCAGCTTGTGGGCCCAGCTCAGCAGATCCTCGAGATTGCCGAGGCTCCTGGAGCTGACTGTGACGGTCAAGTAGACATTGTTGGCGTCGTTGCCGTAAATGTCGCGCCAGTGCACGAGCGATTTCAGCGATTGCTCGATGGGTTCGATGCGGCAGCCGCGTAGTTCCTTCAGTAACCCGTTCTCGGTCGCATCCACGGAAATTCCGACCCAGGCGCGGTGGCGCATCAGGTGCTGCCAGACGTCGGACCTTCGGATCGTGCCGTTGGACAGCACGCGGATCTGGATACCCGGTTGAGTCAACCGCTCAACGAGCGGGAGGAAGTCCCGCCGAAGCAGGCTCTCCCCCCAACCGCGCAGGTCAACGACGCGGGCGGTGGGTAGCAGATCCTCCTCGATCCGGCGCAGCACCGCGTCGCTCATGTCCAGTGCTCGATCCGTCATAAAGCCGGACCGGCACATGCTGCAGGCCAAGTTGCAGCGCCGGGTGAGCTCCAGAAAAAGGATGTTGGGCACGCCGCGCATCGTCGTGATGCCGTTCGCCATCTCCCGCTCGAGGATCTTGTTGTTCTGCTCGCGCAGATCGGTGCGCACCGGCTCTTCCGTTTTCCAAGGCGGCAGTTGTACCGTCTCAGCGGCTGTCAATGTGCTGAGCCTACCGATGCCGACGCGTCCTCTGTTGGCGACCAGTTCTCTGCGGGCGATCTTCTCGACGCTGAGGCGCAGATGATCTAGCAGCGTTCCCTTGGTGGCACCCAGGTCGCGTCCGATAACCTTGGCCCGTGTGAAGGCGATCCGCTCCTTATTATCGTGCGGTATGCAGTTCAGGAATCGCCGGTCGATCGGCGAGCAGCTGTGCCCGCGCTGCCAGAGGCGGTTGTAAAGGTCCATGTCCTCGTAGCCCCATGCCACCATGTCCTCATCGTAGCCGCCGGCGTCGAGGAAGGCCTGACGGCGGACAGCCATGCGCCCCGTCCAGCCGTGATCGCCGACGATCGGGGTGAAGACGCCATTTTCAAAGTCGCAGCCGACGAGGAAATCGGTATCCTTCATCTGTTGGTCGACGTACTGTGCGTAGCTGGGGCCCGTGAAGTTGTCGGCGTCGACGTTGCCGACGATGTCGCCTCGGCACAGCCTCGCCGCCATGTTGCGGGAGTGGCTGAAGCTGAAGAATTGCGCATGGTCGTAGCGATAGTAAGCAACCCGTCCGGAGCGGAGCTGGTCGCTGAGCTCGCTCTGGACCCAGGAGGCCAATTCATCGGGTGAGCTGTAGTCAAGTAAGACAAACTCGAGGCTGGGATAATTGGCGTTCCAGGCGAGGTTCTTCAGCAGAGTCTGCTGGAGATGATGCAGTCGTCCCATGCACACAGTGAAGAATGAGAGTCTCGGCCGCGGCAAGGTGGAGGTGTCGGGAGAGACCGGCATTCGCATCAGATGGTTGCCTGAGATGGAGCACAGCTCACAGCACACAAAGCGGCTTGCGGCAACGGCCATGGGTCAGTGCAGGTGACGCTTGGGTTACTCATGGGAAGCTCGAGTGCCTCATCGAGGCCGATGTCAGGCCGCGCAAAACAAGCCAAGATCGGCGTTTGCGGAAAGCGGTTGCGGTGCTCGACACCAGTGATCCGTTCCTTGTCAACCGCAACGGCTACCGCGCCGTCAGTGACCAAGACTGCAGCTGCGTCATGCCGGTTCGAAGGGACCGTGAGAGAAGCCTCAGGAGGAAAAGGAAAGCCGCCAACACCCAAAACGAACACCGGATAGACTCGCGACTGGAGCATGCGATGGATGAATCACGCTTAAGGACATCAACCACCGTCTCCTATTGTTGTTGAAGGAAGATGTTGCGTCAACCGAAAGGCGATGACCGTTTGGCAAATCCACCTCCGGTCAATGGTCCGCCGAAGTACCTGCCGGTGCCGACCCCAACGGTGACATCTGCCATTGTTACGGTCACGCGAATGATCACTAGATGCGGGGCGATTGCAGCCCCGCGCAATCCTGGGCGGGACGGCGTGAGCAGGCGACAACGGCGCCCGGAAATGCATGCCGCCAGGTGCATGGGTTCCACTCTCAAGTGCCATTGCGCCTGCCTAGTTGACAGGCTGACACCCTGAGGAGCCAATCTCGTGTGAAGATTTGCCGTACAAGGGGCCGCAAACAGGCGGAAACCCTCCGAGTGCTCGAAGGTGTGATTGAAGGCAGCGAATGCGATCATTTTTCATATCAATGCCGCCGAACGGCAAGCCCCCCTCGAAAGTGTTGATCTTCCTCCATGGCTTCGGCGAAGCTTTCAATCCGGTCTCTGAGGCTGAGGAGGCGGCAACTCCCGAGCCAGGCCAATTGACCAAGCGCCTTGGGGCAGGAAACCTCTTTCGGCATGGTGTTCCGCTGATCCTCAGCCAACCAGCCGTCGCGGTGCCCTCCGGTGCGCACGCTAGACTGGAGCCGCCACCGCCGTTTCCACTACCTCTGTTCGACAGCTTTCTTACGATCGCCCCGCAGCAGGTGAGGCGCCTGGACATGCACAACCGGCAACTTATCCATCAGATGTTGGACTGCTCCTGTGCCATCGCAAGGGCGTTTGTCCCGGAGCCGCGGGTCGCGATCATGGGCTTCAGCATGGGCGGCTTCGCCTCGTTCCTTCTGGCAGACCGACCAGAAATCGGGGCCGTTGTCGCGATGGATGCGCCACCGGCGGAAGACGGCGCCGAGGGTTTTGCCGCGAGGGTATCTCGCCTCAAGACACCCTTCTGGGCCTTCTATACCGACTACTCCCCGCAATCGAAGTTCTTCGGTATTCCACCGATGCACCGTGCGATCACGGTGCCCGAAGTGCCCTTTGGGTCGGTCCCAAAAGAGCACCAGTGCAAGACCTTCATGGCGCCGCTGGGATCGGACCATGAAAGACATTCATTCGTCTGCAACGAGGTGTGCCGCTCGGATGCCGTCTACCAATGGATGCTGCGGTATCTTTGAAGGGAACACTGCAAGGTTGATTCGGCATGGGCTAATTCCTTGAAGGCTCTCGCCGCTGATCCTTCTCACCTTACGGGATTGGGTAGTGTTGGAGGGAGGTTGTCCATGACCTAATTGTCGTCCAGGTGACTTGCCGCGGTCAGCTACAGCGTGACCCAGAGTGTATCGGGCTGATAAAGCCCGAAATAACCACCGGGATCCCAGGCGTAGAAGCCTTCCTTGGGCACGTTGCGAATTTTCGCCCCGACCACGACGGGCTGGCGGATGCCGTTCACGGTGCCGATGGAGAACACCTCGTCGGCATTGGTCTGCAGGATCTTCTCCCACGCGGGCCGAAGGGATCCTCTAAGCCCCAAGTTCGATCGCCGACGGATAACGGTCATCGTGAAAAATAGTGCAAGCGCACTCTGCTGAACGCTCAAGGTCGGCGTGCAGGGACCGTGAGCCAGTCGCGAAAGAAGTTTACCGCCGCACGCCCGACGGATTCATGAATGACGGCGCGGTCCACTCCTGCCGCGTCGATGCAGGCTTCAGGAAACTCGTCCCGGCCTTCATCGTTGCATTCGTTGACGAAGATCTCGTGATCCACGGGACCGGGAATGATCGCGAGTTGAGCATGAGGGATATGGGCGGCGGCGAAGGCCGCGTTAGGACCTGGCGGCGTCTGCGTATCCCGGGCACCGACGGTGAGATAGGTGGGGATCAGCATCCGACTGAGGCCCGCCTCATCCATGCCGAAGGCCTTGATGATACCTGGCGCCATGGCGAAGGCTGCCTTGACGCGTGGATCTCGCACGTGCAGCGCCGGCGTTGGGTCCACCGGCAGGTCACGGCGGAGATGCTCGGGCACCATACGGTTGTTGCGCCAACCCCGCTGGAAAGCGAGGTAACCATCGGGGCTGACCTCGGCGCCACCGACCCAGAGCGCCGTGAAGCCGCCTTGCGAGTGCCCGGCCACGCCGATCCGATCGGCATCTATCAGCGCTCCCCAGTCCGGATCGCGCAGCAGGAACGAAATCGCAAGACCTATGTCGACCGGCCGCTGCCACAGCTTGTTCGCCAAATAGGCGATGTTCGAATCGTAAGTGTTGGCGCGGTAATGATCGATGGCGGCCACGACGAAGCCGCGCGCGGCGAGATACTCGAAGAACCAGGCATAGAGCATGCCATTGCTGCCCCGACCGTGGGAGAAGACGATCAAGGGACGCCGCGGTCCCTCAGAGACCGGCGCATCCTGCAGAACCCGAATATTGATGAAAAAAGGAAACACAAACGGCTCGCTCATGCCACCGCTCTTGGCGGGGTAGAACATTGCGAGGGCAAGGGTCCGATCGCCGTCGGTGAACGAGATCCGACGCAGGCCGACCGGATCAAGTCTCTCCTGGCCGTTCGCCGACCCGGCCACAAGCATGAATGCCACGGACAACACGCTCACGAGTTTGCACCAGGTGGCCGTCCTACTCTCCCGATGTCTAGTCGATATCACGGAGAAGCCTTCGGCGGCTCAGCCTTCATGATGATGTCGTGCACCGCAGCCATCGCATCACCGATCTTGTCGTTGCCCTCGGGTGGCTGCGAGTTGGTCTGCAGGGTGATCATCAGGTTCTCGTCTGAATACCAGACATAGAGGGTTCGGTAACCGAGTGTTACCCCCTCGTAGAACCACAGAGGCCCAGCCTGCCCATGTATCGCGCGTGCGAGGCCTAGGGAGAAGCCGCCCGGATCGGCGGCAGAGACGTCGCGGATTGGCGCACCGGTCTTGAGTGAGATAAGCGACAGCCATTCGGCCTGCTGCTTTGGCGGCACCACTCGCCCCGCAAAGACCGCCCGCATCCAGCGGTCGAGGTCACGGGCGTTCGAGATCGCTCCGCCGGC
>Ga0193753_10004429_pt1 | contig 10012 bp, 7 predicted proteins | sample H1c2metaG_FD_144925 | JGI IMG/M metagenome (GOLD analysis project Ga0193753, IMG submission 144925) | Soil microbial communities from a riparian zone of the East river system, Colorado, United States - H1c2 | ecosystem: Environmental > Terrestrial > Soil > Riparian zone | place: USA: East River... | reverse complement strand
CCGTCAACTCCCACCAGATTAAGGGTTTCAGTGAAAACTGGAACCTTTTTTTATTCTGCTGACCCAAGTATTTCATTTCTATTTTTCAAAATATCGTAAAATGTTGGATATCCTGTGTAAAAATAGACCCCACTTGATTAACTATGCAAAATGAGTGGTTCATGTAAATCTCTTTTATGGTTGCTTGTTTTTTGCAGTTGCCTGCCAACCGCCCATTCTCAAAATAATAAATGGATACTGGGAGAATGGAAAGGGATTGGCATTATTCCCGGCAGCGCCTATAGCATCGTTTTTGCACGTACACTTATCATTAAAACCGAAGCTAAAAATCGTTTTGCCGGATTATTGGTACAGGAAGTGCCGGGCAATAAAAACATAAGGATTGAAAAGGAAGTCAGTGGCAGTATAATAAATGATGAAATTAAAATTACAGCCGGAAGGACATTATACGTAAAACAGCCGCCACATGGATTCTGGGCAGATTGCAGTTCATGTAAAATAAACAGTACCAGGATATCTGTATCCAGCGACAGCCTTATTCTTACCAATGAAATAAGACTTTGCGGCAATTATTGCGATGGATATACCACTTACTATAAAAGCCTGGCTGATTTAGATACAGCCACACAAAGAAAACTGGTTCATTTATTCGGCAGTCCGCTGCTGGTCAACATCTTCAAACCGGTTATTCCGCATATAAAATATAATAATAACGAAGCCCGGGCATTCTCAAAAGCAACCCCTTCCCCGCAAACAGAACCTGCAACAAAACAGCCCGGAATAACTGATACCAGTATGCGCCATTCTCCGGGGCATGCTGAAAAAAACCAAAACCCTGTTACTGATACTATTCAAAACCAGCTCAGCAGGAAAAATAAAACAATTGCCACCTATAATGTTTTAAGTGCTGAAATAAAAGTTGAATTATTTGATAACGGCGAAATAGACGGAGATACCGTAACTGTTTATCACAACAAACAAAGAATAATTGACAGGCAGTTGCTGGGGATACAGCCAATCGTTTGTACAGTTAAGGCAGACAGTCAAAACAGGGTTCATGAGTTTATACTGGTGGCCAATAATACAGGCCGTACGCCACCAAACACGGCGCTGATGCGCATTACCGCCGGATCAAAAATATACGAGCTATTTGCTTCAACAACGCTGCAGGATAATGTATCGGTAATAATTATATACAGCGGCGAATAAACAATGAAGCATATTTAAAACTTCACCACTTCCCAAAAAACCTTTTTAGGTTTCAGTTCTGTATCAAATAATAAAGGGTAATCCTTTCTTCCGCGCACCGGGAAATTATCGAGCCAGCTGCTCCTGTCTGAAATATTCCAGAAGGTAATACCTGATAAAACATTTTTATACTTCCGGAATACGGTAAAGCACATTTTGTATACGTCCATCTGCCTGCGCTCCTTTTCTCCGGTAAACACTGTGTTGCTGTCTTCTTCTTTTCTTTCCCTTGTATTGTGTTCTTTGGGATAGACTGATATATCCAATTCGGTAACCTGCAATTGTAAACCCAGTTGGGCAAAACGGCCAATGCTGCTGTCGAGCTGTCCTTCTGAAGGTTCATTAATGGCCCAATGTCCCTGCAATCCAATTCCATGTATGGGTATACCAGCATCTTTTAATCCTTTTACCAGCTTATAGATTTTCTCCCGCTTGCTGGCATTGATTTCATTGTAATCGTTGTAAAAAAGCAATGCTTTGGGATCAGCAGCATGTGCATATTCAAATGCTTTGGCAACAAATTCCTCACCGCATACCTGGTACCATATTGAGTTACGGAAATATTCATCCGGTTTATCAGAAATCGCCTCGTTTACCACATCCCATGCATAGATGGCACCTTTATAACGGCTAACCACAGTGGTAATATGTTCTTTTAACCTTTGCAGCAAAACTTCTTTACTGACAGTTTTTCCGGCAGAATCAATAAATAGCCAGCGTGGCGTTTGGTTATGCCAGCAAAGATTATGTCCGCGTATTTTAAGGTGATGGTGCTGCGCGTATGCAACAATGGAATCTGCATCCTTCCAGTTGTATTCATTTTCTTTTGGGTGGATCGGCCCCATTTTCATGGCGTTCTCCGGTGTAAGGCTGTTAAATTGCTGCAATACCAGTTTTGATTCTTCTTCTTTTTTCAGTGCCTGCGGCGATACAGCAACGCCGATGGGGAAATAATTCTTATAATAATCTTTTAACCCTTTGGTATTGTCTGCCTGTTGCTGTGCGCACAAATGAAGTCCGGTCAGCAACATGCCTGCCATCCATCCTGGTTGTAAATATTTTTTCAATTGATTATAATTTTTAAATTGATTAATACATGGGTGAGCCGCCCTGTTACTTCTGATGCAATCCCCCTGGCATATCAGGGCGACCCACCCAATCCTCGTCCACCACCGGTTGATTTCTCATTTAAAATGACTTGCCGCAAAATCTAAAAAAGTTGGCCAGTTAGGCACCGGCGTATGGCCGCTGGTATGCTGCCGGAATGCAATTTCTCCGTTAACCAATCCTGTTTCTGCTATTGGAAATTCCGTTGTTCCCAAATCTTTTTTACCCAGCAGTTTGTATACCGGCCCTGCAGCAACGGCAGCCATAAACATTCCTTTTGCATCTACCCAGGCATCGCCTTTTTGTCCGGCACTGATAAATACCGGGCGCGGTGCGCACATGGCAATCAGTTCATGCGCATCAACCGGCAGATCATTCCAATGCAGCGGGCCCGCATACTTTATAAAATTGCCTGCCATCCAATGGTATTCCCCACTGCCTGCTACGTTTTCCACAATCTCCCCTGCATTACGCCGGTGTAATTTCGCTCCCCCCTCACCGGAAGAACTGATAAAACCTGTTGCAAAACGGGCGTCATATGCCAGCGTTACCAACGCGGCTTTGCCATACCGTGAGTGACCTTCAATCATTACTTTTTTTGCATCTACTGTTTTATCTGTTTCAAAATAATCAAGTGCCCGGCTGGCACCCCAGGCCCATGCACGCAATGAACCCCAATCCTCAGGTTTACGTTGCTGTCCTTTATTCATTAATCCAATTATACCCTGTTTTAATCCTGCGCCATTGTCTGCCTGAACACTTGCAGGAACCAGGATAGCATAGCCCCATCCCCTTGCAATACATTGTTGCTGCCATGTTGGAGGGGGTGCAGTTGCTGGTTTCGTTGTATCACGGGGAGGCGCCGGGAACCTGAAGCCGGGCGGAAATACAAAACCAAATTCCATTACTACAGGCACCGGACCCGTTGCAGCAACGGGCGTCGACAATGTAAGATCAATATTAACGCTGATTGACGGATAAGATGAATTATCAACATGTCCCGAAAATTTTGTTGTATGAACTTTTCCATCCATCTCAATGGTGTCTTTGATTACTTCCCATTTTACTTTCGGCGTATGCGCAGGTACGCGGCCATAGATTTCCCTGTCAAAATCTTCCACAACTTCAGGACGGCGTTTATCCCACCACATTTTAGCCGTAGTAACTTTTGTACCATTTTTTAACGTCAATGCATCAGGCAAATCAGGATAGGGATTTGCTTTTGATTCATCATAGTTGGCGGCATTGGTTGCTTTTGGATCATTTCCATTGGCGCCAGGACGTACAGAAGTAATGTTTAATTGAGCCAGCATCTGGTTGTAATCCTGTTGCGTAACACGGTTGATACTATCGCGGCGTATGCTGTCTGCAGGCGAAAGCCTGCCGAACTGCGAATAGCCGGGCAATACAACTATAAAGCTGATAAAAAACAATCCGGTAATTTTTTTCATGGCATTGTTATTTTTAACGTGATTGATATTTTTTTATATATTCAGCTATGGCTATCATCGGCGCAATCCAGCAATCTTTTTCGTTTGCCTTAAGCCATTGCAGAAAACGGCGATGCTCAGGCAGCAATACATTTAATGCATTGCCACCCCCTACCCCGTGAAATAAAATGACCAGCAAGGATTTTGTTTCTATTGCTTTCTTTGCCCATTCAATCATCTGTGCTGCGGTCTGTCCATTTACATAATAGCAATCCACATTGTACAAATCAACTTTATCAATGGTATGCATCTCTGCGCGCACGGCCCTTGCTGCCACAAAATCATTTTTTAACTGGCCAATGAACGACGAGTCCCCGATTTTCATATCGCCGCAGGTAAATGCAAATGTTCTTTTTGTTTTTCCGTCCAGTGCCTGCAGGAAAACATTGTTCATTCTTGTTTCATCTATCATTCGCTGAACGGTATACCTGTTCATATCATAATCTGGCTTTACCCATTCTCTTCCCACACCGCCCACACAGGGATGGTACAAGGTATGATTACCCAGTTCATGGCCATTGGCAGCCAGTTTTCTCCACTCATTCATTCTTTCCCTGATGGAAGATGAATAACCCGTGATATAAAATGTAGCCTTCAACCCTAAAGAATCCAAAACAGGAATGGCATTATCTAAATGCTGGTTGATGGCATCGTCATAAGTAAGCACCACCGCAGCCTTTTTATTATTCCAGGGTGTGTTGTTTTGGGCTGTAAGATTTGAAAAAACAAACTGGCTGATTAAAAGAAGGCAGCACCATTCTTTCAAGAAATGATATTTTCTGTTTACAGTAATCATTGGATATTTTTATTTTTAGGTTCACCGTAAGAAATAGTATCCGTTCTGAAAGGCGATGCAGGCAGCCCTTCCTTGTTGTATAAATTTGCTCCCAGCGGGTTATCGGCCCAGGCATACCGCACATATTTGGGTTCCGGTACGGCATCATTCCAAACAACTACTTTATTTCCTTCAATGATTGCTTTTGCCCATACAAATTTTTTATCTGTACCGGCAATGGCAAACTGGCTGAGTGCCTGGCCGTCATTTGCTACCAGGCCGGTTCCCGTATTACCGAAACTGATTGTTATTTTATCAGCATTTACAGTTGCTGACTGGTAAATGGGGCCTGAATAAACGATATCCTTTTCAGCATACGCAACTTTTTCTGCAGCCAGGGCCAAACGTATACCCACATCTTTTTTATTATCAGGATGAATATCGTTCCATTCTCCCAAATCAATGGCCACAGCCATTCCTGTCCCGGGTACTGACAATGTTTGCAATTGTGCTTCTCTTATTACCGCCCATTGGCTTTCAGACGGCAAATAATTTGCTTCCATAAAATTGGGAAGCTGTACATATAAAAAGGGAATAGTATCCTGCTTCCACTGATGACGCCAGTCTGCAATTAATGCCGGCAATAGTTTTACATATTCCTCCGGCCGGCCGGCGTTGCTTTCTCCCTGGTACCATAGTATGCCCTTAATACTGTAATTGATCAATGGTGCTATCATGGCATTGAATAAAGCAGTGGGTTGATTTTGAAAAGAAATGGTTCCGACTTCGTTATGCACAGGAATAAAAGCATCGCCCACTTTGTACTGCCAGTATCCTTTCAGATCAATGCTTTGTGTGCCTGCTGTTATATAGTAAGGTTTATCAGGTACAAACCCTCCTTTGCCGGCATTATTAACAACACGGATGACAAAAATATTTTTACCCGGTTTTAATAAACCTGCGCGCAAGGGGTATCTTCGTTGCGGATATTGATACCCGGTAGTTCCGGCAAGTATCCCATTTACATATAAAGCGTCCGCATCCACAATTCTTCCCAAAAATACTTTTGCAGGAATTCCTGTCATTGAAGCAGGTATATCTATTTCTTTCCTGTACCATACCACACCGTTTAAATCCTTAATGCCCTGGTCTTCCCAGTAGCCGGGTATATTTATAGTATGCCATCCTTTCGGAACATAGGCAATGTCATACCATACTACAGGGGCTGTCAGTCCCCTGTCCTGCTGCTTTGGCTTATCCAGGTTGTATGCAGATGCCCTGCGGTTAATACCATTTAAATAAGCGGTGTCTTTATTTTTTTGAATGGCGCTGCTGATTGCGGGAAATGTTTTGAGCCCGTCTTCGCTTGTCCATGCTTCTATTGGTGTACCGCCAACGCTTGCATTGATTAAACCTATGGGAACATGGTAGTTTTCATAAATTTTTTTTGCAAAGAAATAAGCTACTGCCGAAAACCGGTTTACGTCCTGCGCGTTGGCAGATTTCCAGTAACCAGTGGGCAAATCATCATGCGGGGCATGCAAATCTGCTAGTGTTGGAATATAAAAATGCCTTATCTCCGGGTTATTGGCTTTTGCTATTTCATCGGCATAAGTAATATTATGCAATTCCATCTGGTGCACCATGTTTGACTGACCGGAACATATCCAGACATCTCCTATTAATATATCTTTCAATTCAATCTTATTGCCTGCGGAAATATTCATGGTATAAGGGCCACCTGCTTTCATAGGTGGCAACCATACCATCCATTTGCCATCTGTACCGGCTACCGACGTAAAGCTTTTACCAATGAAATGAACAGTTATTTTTTCTCCTTTAGCGGCCCATCCCCATATTTTTAATTTGGTATCTCTTTGTAAGATCATGCTATCCCTTACCAGTGCCGGCAATTTTAACTGGCCAAAGGAAGCACGCATGCCTGCCAATACACAACAACAAAAAATGAAGCTGCCTATTTTTAACATTCGGACTTTCTTTAACATCAGGTGGCGTAACAATTTTATTTTAATTGCGTATTGGTTACAAATGCTATCCTTTTGCTATCAGGTGACCATGATGGCACATTAATAGTGCCCTGCCCACCATACAGATAAGCAATATTTTTTGGTATCCCTCCTGCTGCAGGCATCAGTCTTATATACACTTTTTTATAGAAGGGATGGGTAGTTGGGTCAATGTCCTGCGGAAAAGAAAGATACGCTATCCATTTACCGTCTGGCGAAAAATGCGGGAACCAGTCATTGTATTCGTCGAAACTAACCTGCTCCTGGTTACTTCCGTCTGGCTTCATCCGCCAAATCTTCATGGTGCCGGTACGCACAGAATTAAAATAAATCCATTTACCATCCGGGCTGTATTCCGCCCCATCATCCAGTGTTGGCTGGGTGGTTAAAGGCGTTTCTTTTTTTGTAGCAATGTCTATCGACCAGATATTGTATTGTTTATTCCTGAAACCGGTGAAGATTAGTTTTTTATTGTCTGGCGACCAGCAATGGAAATAAGAATGACCCGCATCTTCTGAAGTAATCTTAACAGGATTATCCGAGCCGGTAACCGGTAAAATAAAGATGGTGGATGTTCTGCTGGCCCCAACATAATTGCTGATGCCGATCATTTTACCGTCAAATGATAAAACATGATCGTTATTATTATTTTTCGCAAATCCAGTATTGAGACCGGTTACTGATTTGGAGCCCAGGTCAAATGTATACATCAGACCGGCTGAGGAATTAAAAATAAGCGACCTGCCATCCTTTGTCCAGTTTGGCCCCTGTATGGAGCCTGGATCTGCATGCACTATTTTCCGGGCGCCTGTCTGCACATCCATTGTTTCCAGCCAGCTGCCAATATAATCTTTGTATGGCCTGAAATCATTTGCGGCCGGTATAATGATGCGAACATTACTAAATACAGCTCTTTCAATTACAGTATCAACGTGTGAACAAATGTACAGTCCGGCGTACACTTCCTCATTCAATTGCATTTCTTTTGTTACCGTTTTATAATTTTCTCCGTATACAGCCGATGAAAAACTAAAAGTATTACCCGTACGCTGAAATAAAATATCTGTTGGATGCGTAGAAGATACTATCACCTGGCCTGTTGTATCATCATCAGAAAGACGGTATTGTAATGAAGTAAGCAATGGCTGGCCACCGTGTGAGCAGGCATCGGCGTAGCGGGATCCTGAGGTTAATTTATCTCTCGCCATAATACCTATCTTTCTATGACCGGCAACACCCTTTCCAATAAATTTTATGGTGGCCGTAATAATAAAATCTCCTTTTATTTTTTTCCATAGAAAATGAAACTGGTCAATACGCTGCCACATATTGCTGCCCGCTCCAGCCATGATATATTCCTGCGTTTCGGAATTGTAGGCTGTATTTCCATGCAGGGCCGGATTACCCACATCGCCATGATCATCAAAAAGACCGATAGCCGCCCCGGGAGAAACTGTATCTGTCTTCTGTGCATCCAGGGAAAAATTGATGGCAACACAGGATAGAAGTAATAATGTTCGCATACTATTTTATTTTTATTTGTATTGCTTCATTACAGCAGTTGCGCTACTTTTTGTTCCGGCGTTAAACGGCTTACTGTATCATTTGCGAAAGATTTTCATGGGTTCGGGCGCTTCCTGTAATTTATTTATATGCTGTAATGGGCTGTATGGTTCCATCGTCATTGTATTTCAACTCTGTAACTTTTACATTGCGCAAATGTGTCTTACCGGAAAGCTGTACATCATGATAAAAAATATACCATTTATCTTTTACTTCCAGAATGGATTGGTGATTGGTCCAGCCATCAACAGGATTCAACACCACACCCTGGTAGGTAAACGGCCCGTAAGGACTGGTGCCAATAGCGTAATTGATAAAATGCGTATCACCGGTTGAATAAGAGAAATAATATTTTCCCCTGTATTTGTGCATCCAGGCAGCTTCAAAAAAACGTTTGTCGTTGTCTTTTTCAGTAAAAAGCCTGTCATCTTTATCAAGGATTTTAATTTCCTTTACCGGTTCTGCAAAACCTTTCATGCCTGCATTCAGTTTTGCAACCCTTGGCAAAATAGCCTGTTCACCCGGCTGACGAAGCTTGCCTGCCGAATCATATTTATTGTTGTTCCATCTTTGTAGTTGTCCGCCCCAGATACCACCGAAGTACATATAAAATTTGCCATCATCATCTTTAAATACACAGGGGTCGATGCTATAACTTCCCTGGATGGGTCTAGCCTCAGCAGTAAACGGTCCTTCCGGTTTTGTACTGGTAGCTACGCCGATATGAAAAACATCGCGTTTATCTTTTACAGGAAAATAGAGGTAATAGGTATTGTTGGCGAAAGCCGCATCGGGCGCCCATAACTGCCGGCCTGCCCAGGGAATATTTTTTATATCAAGTGCTACACCATGATCCGTTACCTGGCCGCCAATGGAATCCATGGAAAGAATATGATAATCCATCATATTGAAATGATCCCCGTTATCGTTCTCTGCTGTGCCGGTTGCTGTATCATGAGAGGGATAAATATAAATTTTGCCATTGAATATATGTGCCGAAGGATCTGCCGTGTAAATATGAGTGACCAGTGGTTGCGAAATAGGTTCTTTTTTTGCAGGCGCGGGCGCGGCAACTACTGTATCTTTTTTATCTGTTGTTTCATTGGTTGCTGCATTGTTGCAGCTGCTGAAAACACCTACTGCAGTGGCGATGCCTGTTAGCAGTAATGTCTTTTGAATGCTGAATTGCATGATTGGTATGTATTTGTTTAATGATACAATTATTGTGGTTGTTAAAAAAACCAGCAATATGACTGAGATTACCATAGTTTTTAAAAACTACGGTAATCTTACTGACGCTTTGTTTCCGGCGGGCCAAGATAACTCTCTTTTACGCCGCCAAGGTCGATGACTAATTTCTGTAACACCACCGCCGGGCTTACCATCCAGTATCTCAAAACATGCTGACCGGCTTTGGAAATAGTATGTGTTGTTGTTTTTATAATGATATTATCTGCTACCCACTTTGCCCATATTTTTTGCTGGTTGTCTTCTTTATTCAATACAACAATCTGTGGCGCTTCATCATCTATTGAAACAGCATATTTCAATCCTTCATCATTATTAAAATTCAACGTTGGAGAAAAATAGGCCTGCAGTTTTACTGTACCCGAACCAGCTACACAGATTTCATATTGCAGTTGTGGCGCAGTTCCGCCGGGTGTTTGATTGGCAGCAGTAACAGGAAATGGTGTAACTGCAGATCCGGTACGGCCCAGGTCTGGCAATACTTTCCAGGTAATGCCATTGCTGTTGATTGCTTTTGTATAATCAGCAGCTTCTATTGACACATAGCCATCCGT
>Ga0193753_10004428_pt1 | contig 10019 bp, 10 predicted proteins | sample H1c2metaG_FD_144925 | JGI IMG/M metagenome (GOLD analysis project Ga0193753, IMG submission 144925) | Soil microbial communities from a riparian zone of the East river system, Colorado, United States - H1c2 | ecosystem: Environmental > Terrestrial > Soil > Riparian zone | place: USA: East... | reverse complement strand
CTCTTCCGCAAGATGCGTTTGACGAGATCAATGGCATTCAAACAAGAGAACGGTACAACACGGTGGTGAAGACCGGTAGTCCCGGATTCATTCCCAGAGGTCGTTAGGCAAACACGAAAACAGAATTTCAAAAATATCAATTCGAGTTGACTGGCAAGTCTCTTCGAAGAAGGAGTTCACCATGAAGATTATTCTTATCGGCGCTGCCGGCACACTGGGCAGTGCTGTGGATAAGGCGTTGAACACCCGGCACGAAATCGTCAGGGTCGGCCGCAAAAGTGGCGACTTTCAAGTGGACATCACAGATCCGGCGTCGATCGAGCAGCTCTTCTCGAAGGTCGGCGGCTTCGACGCCGTGGTGAGTACAACCGGCGACGTACACTTCGGCCCGCTTGCAGAGATTACACAGGATAAATTCCAGATTGGCTTACGCAGCAAATTGATGGGCCAGGTCAATCTTGTTGCTTTTGGTTTAAAACATATCCGTGACGGGGGATCGTTCACGTTGACAACCGGGCAAATCAATGAAGACCCAATCAGTGTGGGAGCCTCGGGAGCTATGGTCAACGGCGGTCTTGAGGCATTCGCACGTAGCGCCGCGATCGAGCTCCCCCGCGGACTCCGCATCAACATCGTCAGCCCAACGGTGACCGAGGAATCGTGGTCAGCATTTGGGCCATTCTTCCCAGGGCAAAAGCCTGTGCCGGCATCCGAAGCGGCTCGCGGGTACGTGAAGAGCGTCGAGGGAATGCAAACAGGCAAGGTGTACCGAATTGGCTGGTCCCGCGACTGAGCTTTCCTACCTGTCCAGGATGGAGGTTCACAGGAAAGATGATCAAGTCCGGGCTGCCTGTGTCTCTCGCTGGGAGGCATGGGTTGCCGGTGATCTTGTCTTAATCCATTGCAAAGAGCTGAAGCCATGAAGCTGAATATCCCGAAAACGCCTCAGACGGTAACATGTCTATCTTCGGTAGTGTCCGGATCAGACTATCAACCGTGCCGGCCAGTTGATCGCAAATCTATCCTACTCATGACCATCCTGGGCTCATCCCTCGCGTTCATGGATGGCTCTGTGGTCAGTGTGGCACTACCGACGTTTCAAAGTACCTTCTACGCGACCTCGTCGGAGGTACAGTGGGTGGTTCAAAGTTACGCACTCTTCTGTGCCGCTCTTCTGTTGCTTGGCGGCACTCTGGGGGATCGTCTAGGGCGAAAGAGAATTTTTGCAGTCGGTATCGGCCTCTTCACATTGGCTTCAGCGGGCGCGGCTTTATCGATGTCGCTCTCTCAGCTGGTTGTTTCAAGATCAATCCAGGGAGTTGGGGCTGCACTTCTCATCCCACAGTCTTTAGCTATTCTTTCGGCGGCCTTCCCCGGGCGTGAACGTGCCTCTGCGATCGGCGCATGGTCGGCGTGGACTAGTGTCTTTGCGGCCCTTGGCCCAGTGGTAGGAGGTTTGCTTATCCAGGTATCTTCCTGGCGCTGGATCTTCCTTCTCAACTTGCCTTTAGCGGTCTGGATATTACTCCTGCTCCCCAAATTGCAAGAAAGCAATACTGAATTGTCGACCTTGAGCCTTGCAACATTTGATCTCCGAGGAACGTTCCTCAATACGTTGGGCTTAGGTTCACTTGTCTACTCGCTTTCATTCGGGCCACAACTCGGCTGGACAAATCTTAGGGTTGTCCTCTCGATGCTGGCGGGAGTTAGTTTGATCGGCGCATTCCTCCGCTCACAGTGGCACAATGAACATGCAATGATGCCTTTGTCATTGTTTTCGAATCGTCGATTTCTTGCCGTGAACCTCCTGACGTTCTTCCTTTATGGTTCGCTCGGAGTCGCGTTCTACATCGTTCCTTTCTTCTCGACCCAGATTAAACATCTCAGCCCGTTTGCCACTGGAGCTGCTTTTCTGCCCTGCATCGCGGTGATGTTTTTGTTCTCGTCGAGAGTTGGACGGATCAGCTCAGAGCTAGGGGAACGCTCTTTCCTGGTCGTTGGCGCGATTTGTAGCGCGTGTGGATTGGCTCTCTTCGGCGTGTCCTCCCATCGGCAGGGTTATATAGCCTCACTCCTGCCAGGAATGCTCCTCTTAGGGGTTGGTATCACCATCGCTCTTTCACCTCTCGCCAATGTGGTGATGTCTTCAGTTCCGGATGAAGAAGCGGCCATTGCTTCAGCTGTTAATAATTCCATCTCCCGCATTGCTGGCCTCGTGATTCTTTCGATCGCAACGATATTCCTTTCGCATGGATTTGACAGGTCTCTTCGTGCGCAGTTGAGTATCTCACCGCTTCCTTCACAAATGAAGAGTCAAATCTACACGGACCATGCACTGATGACCGCTGTGCGGGTTCCATCTGACTTCGGGAACGAAGCAGAACGCCAGGGACGTAGGATCGTCGATCGAGCCTTCATCAATGGGTACAGTGCAGTCATGTATGCAGCTGGTTTAGGAATGCTTCTGGCGGCTCTGCCTGTCATCTTTTGGTGGGGGGAATCTAGCCAGGAACTCGAGACAATTCCAGCGTCACTTAATGCTGACCTTAAATCGTACCCTTGAAGATTCAGACCATCCACGCTTATACACTACCTCTTCCAGGATCCCAACAGACGTTGAATGATGACTAATTGACCGATGTGGTAGGAGTTGTGGTCCGCGATCTGGAGCGCGAGCCGCAAGAGGGTTTTCCGATTGCGAGGTTCAGAAGGCGTCACAAGGCCGTCGTCCGTAGCCTTGTCAATTAGGGCTTCAAAATCATTCCGATCTTCCAGAATGCTTCGTACGGAATGCTCCCAGCTCTCGTTGCCGGAAGGAGCCTGTTGCTTAACCCAACAGTCCCGAGGCCATCGCAATTGTTTCGGAGATCCTTCTGATGTATCGATTAGGCGCTGGAGCGCGTAGTCAAGCATGGACCGCTGTGCAATGCGCATGTGCTCGAGGACCTGCCACGCCGAATACGGTAGCCCGTCGACAACGACACCTCGAAGGTCAATCGGAAACTCCTGCATGACCTTCTCGAATCTTGCATGGGAATAACCACCACGCAGAAGAGCTTTTATCTCCTTCCGCGTTGACCTCGACAAAGCTCCTTCGGCGCCAAGCGCGTTGTTCATCCACACACCGAGCCCCTCCGACGTCAGAATCTTGGAGGCTTGCTATGTTGAATGCCTCCGAGATTCGTTCGTCGAAACGGATCCCAGAGACATGACACTACAGATTTTACTCGTAAAATCCTGTAGAAATAGGTTCGAGATCGGCCTGCTCTTCTTTGCTGAATGGCCTACCGTAATACGGAAAATCTCCGACAATTCTGGTGATGTCCGGAGAGACTCCGTCAGCAATTGGCGTATTCGCACCGATCGACAGCATCACATCATAGGCATCGATATTCATTGGGCGTCCATTGAAGCTCGAAACGTCAAATGTCGCGGGCGTTCCCACCTCATATGGAAGCATTACCGGGCAAAGGCGAGCCGCAATCTTGCTGCCGTATGCCACGGGGTCTGATATCGGATTGGCGTGCCCGGACAATCGAGCAGTGAAGGCCGCCACTGCCGGTCCAAGCGACTCCACATCCTGCGATGGTGTACTGGCATGGAACTTATCGACGAGCTCCGAAGTCGCTGGGTCTGAGAGATACAAATGGGTGATCAGAGGAAGACCCCATCGACATATCTGAACTTCAGGTGCATGTCCGAAGAGGGAAGCGGTTGCCCATGCCCGGACCTGCCCATTTCCAATCATCGAGTCGGGAACCTCCAGCACCATGGCAATGACGTTTCTCTTCGCAAAGAAATTCTTCCGATGCAGAAAGACCTCGGCATCGTACCGATCCTCTTTGTAAAGCGCGTTTAGAAGATTGAAGAAGGCGATCGCATCCGCAGCCCACATCTCCGGCGCGAGGCCAACGAAAGCACTCACACCTGTCGCCGAAGAGGCGCTCCCGGTTGAGCCTTCGACGAGAAGATCGCCGGCATCTCCTCCGATCTGTTCTCCTACAGCTCTTTTGACCTGAAATGACTGAATATGCCTATGTTCATCGCCATCAGGGTGTTTCGGATGACCGAACCTAAACTTGAATACAACATCCTCGTGTGCATCTCCATCGAGATCAAAACGAAATGCATACAGAGCTTCGTCAGGCAGAGCGTCTGAGGAGCCAAGCCCAGCGTCTGCGTTCACCGTCATAGCCATAACGGTATTTCCGGGCGTGCCCGGAAACAGATACATGTCACAGATGTTCATGCTCGGATCTTTTTTAGCGAGTTTTGTATCAAAATGATGGGACATTTCTTGTGCGACCTTTCGTGTTATTGCTGGATGATTAACTTGCGGCGATATTCTTCTACAACTGGCCGATATGTAAGGCGTCCCACGGCAGTAACTATTCACGGAAGCGGGTTCTCTGTTGAACCCGATCAGCAAATCCAACATTAAAATTCTATCGATTTGGTGGAACTTAACTCGTCCCTTGAGCAATCAGAAGACACACGGCAGCGAGATCGTCACAAAGAGCAGTTTTTGACAAAAAACGAAGGCACTAGATCATGCGACAACCCCCAAGAGAGATTGTGTAACGAGTTGGCTTTGCCGCGTGATCAGTAACAGCACGATCTGACAAGACAGAGAGAGGGCAGAGGTGTAAAAGGCTTGTATTGGAAGTTTCGGTAGCGACCGACACGTTGTGCCACAAACACTTCGTGGGTGATTCAAGAGCTCTTACAAAAACCGAGATGAATGCACTTCGCAAGCCACCTGTTTTTCCACTGAATGTGCTTGCAGAGTCTCCAGGTGCTGAGTTCGTTGTTTGTCGAGGGAGGATGAGATGTCGGCAACTATGGAAAGGCGGAAGAGGTTTCGCGCCATGCATGAGACTGGCTGTTTTGTTCTCCCTAGTCCCTGGGACGTTGGCACTGCCCGGATGATGCAACAGATGGGTTTTCGTGCCATTGGCACCACAAGTGCGGGATTTGCATGGTCAATCGGCAGACCTCAATACGAGATCACTTTCGATGACGTGCTTGAACACCTTTCATCGATCTGCGAAAAGGTGGATCTGCCAGTAACTGCTGATCTCGAATCAGGTTTTGCAAAAGATCCTGAGGGTGTAGGTGTGAATGTGGATGTCGTCGTCGACACAGGCATAGCTGGCATCTCTATCGAAGATCGAGATGCAAAGGGAGATAGAACCCTCTATGAAATGCGCCTGGCCGCCGAGCGTATCCAAGCCGCGCGTGAATCCCTCGATCATTGTGGGAATGACGTTATCCTTGTGGCCCAAAGTGATGGGCTATTGACAGACCCCACCTCCGTCGCGTCTACAACGGACAGACTTGTTGCATTTGCCGAAGCTGGAGCTGATTGTCTCTATGCCCCCGGCGTGAAGACAAGACAGGATATAGCTTCAATGGTGCGAGCCGTGGCACCGAAGCCACTGAGCGTTCTTATGATGGGAATGGACCTGACTGTTGCGGAGCTGGCCGATCTCGGTGTTCGCAGGATCAGTGTAGATGGAGGTCTCGCACAGATTGCATGGGATGCCTTACTCTCAGCGGCGCGTAGTATGCAGAATAGCTCTTTCGATGGGCTGAGCTGTGATACATCAGGATCTGACCTCGACGATCGTTTCGGGAAATTCCTTTAGGCGTTTTGGCTCCCGAACTTATCGAGTATCCAGCCGCAGCCAGTATGGTCCATCGCCATGCCGATTGCGAAGTGGTAAACATTTTCCTCTCGAACTGCTCTGAAGACTCTCGCAGATTTAGTTCGCCGGGACATTTGTTTTAAATCTATTAATTTCGTCAGCTAAGACATAGAAATACTCGATTCAGATGCGTGTACGCGAGTCTCCGCAACTTGCCCACAAAAAAGGATTAGACAATAAAACAGGATTAGACAAAACATATAAAGTCCTTGATCGTCAGCAGGCATGTCGACGGAATATATCTTCTTCTTTTCGAAAAAGAAGACGGCAACAATTTGCAGTTCTCTTCATTACAGCAAATATCCCCATGTAAACTTCGGCCAAAAACGCAATCACAGCGTTTGGTTCGCAAGTTGCAAACGAGCTTATCGACGTTCGATGCAAACGTCGGCAAATTCAGTTCGACGCCAGCAGATTAACCGGAGTCCTTCCGTTGCTATCCATGCCTGGTCATCACAACAACACATACGTAATGGAGAAATGCATCATGAAAAAATACCTGCGCCTTGGTACCCTAGCGATCCTATCTGCCTCAACGCCTTTCATTGCACACGCCGACACTCTGACCCTGGAAGCAACAAGTGGGGTCCTCAATCCTAGTGGTACCGCATATATCTATCCATACTCTTTCAGCGTCAACGGATCCTCTACGTTAACTGAGATGATGTGCATGGACGACAATCGTGAGGTAACGACCGGAGAATCCTGGCAGGCCGATCCATCCGCGGTAACCAAGAACTCTTCGAAATCAGATCAGATCGCCGCAGATATCTTCAGTCGGATCGGAAAGGGCGGAGTTACCGATGACGATGCTCAGGAAGCAATCTGGAGCTTATTTGACTCCGCAGACCAGAAGACTGCGGAAGACAAGAGGCTGATTCGTGAGGCCATGGAAGACATCAGAGACGGGAATACCGGTGCGTTTGATGACGCACAATACACAATCTACACGGCTCAAAATGGTACCCAGAGCGAAGGTGGAATACCGCAGGACTTTATCGGCCCAACTGACCCTAACAGCGTTGCACCGCCGGCTCCAGTACCGGAGCCGTCAACACTGCTTTTGATGGGCTCTGGTTTGATAAGCATCGCGGGAACGGTTCGCCGAAGGTTCCGCCTTTAGTTCCGACCGGTGTATGCAACGCCCTCCACCATTCTTTGGGCGTTGCATCCCGGCATACCGTTTGAACAAGGCAATGCGCGAGGCAGCTGTGCCATCGACATTTCCGAAAATAGCGGGAGTCTATTCGGGACGAGAAGACGACGGATCTGAGTCCACTTCGTGCTGATAGACACCCTTATCAGGGCAGTTGAGTGATGGCCCAATTGTTTCGGGACCAGGAATAGGGTCTTCGAGCCCCGAAAAGGGCACTACTTCCTTCCGCAACGGCACGGAACGCGTATTGGTCATAAATGACACCTCATCGGTCATGGAATCACGAGTTGGATGGCTGTGCGTGGAAAAGCATATATGGTTTCACTGAGCCGCCCGGCCTCTTCATGTTTTGAGAGAGGTCGATTGGGTTCGTGCAATATGGTTCAGCGCGGCTCGGAGCTTCTTCCTGAAGAGTAATTGGCCACCACGAGCGGGGTGATTGATCATCTCTTCGTTGATTACGTTATAGCCCTCATCCTTTAGGGGACCAAAACACACTTCGTGAGTCAGCCCTCCGATCAGCACAATAGGAACGCGTTGCTCTCCGAGAAGCGCCTTAACTCGGATGTTGAGCTCTGGAAGAGATTGACGAAGGAGTGCCAGTTTTGTGGGGGCAGTCGCACCGTCCGGCATTGGCTGCTCACTCGCATCGATGAGGAAATAGCCGTCCGACACGAAACGATTCAGGAGCTCGGGTTTGCGTCCCCGTACGTCTTTCGCCGACAGAGGCTTCAAAAATCCCTCAGTTTCGGTGAATCCGAGGAGTGCACCATAGATCACTTTCATCATCTCAAGGAACAATGCATCGCCTGTCTTAATGTCATGAAAGTAAAACAGTCGGTTGAACTTGTAGGCAGGAGGCGCCTCAGCGATAAATAAGAGCCGAAGTGGATCAGGTCGATATCGTGTCATCGCTCGTTTAAACGATTCCAGCGACCCTCGAAGCCGAACGACACTCAAGGCATCGGTGAAGACCGTGTTTTCATTTGGTGACATGAGGTCAATTGTCATGGACGCGGTCGCTTGTTAAAGTTTCAGCCCAAAGATCGTAGAGATCTCGCGGCGGCCCTTTGCGGTAAGGGTCAAGGCGCGGCTGTCGATCACCCCAACTACCCATTGCTTCTTTTTGGCCAACGTCAGAACCGCCGCCGCCAGGGATCCACGGAGGTGAGGTCGACGTTCACTCCAATCCAGACAGGGAATGGCAAGTTGCCGTCGTTGTGTCTCGAGTTCGGCAAAATCGATACCGAGAGTGCTCAACGCATTTAAGCCCTTGGGGCTAAGTGAATAGGATTCTGTATTGTCTGGATCATCCGCCACCAACCAACCTTCTCGGACAAAAGTGTCGAGTAGAGCCACACCCAAAGTTCCAGCAATGTGGTCATAGCAAGTCCGTGCGTGGCGGAGCTCACTTGGATATTTTGTTACAAATCGCGGCATCGTTGCTCCCGACAAGGCGAGCAGTCCTTCGAGCACCGTGGCTACGTCTGCGCTGTAAAGGGTGTAGTAGTGATGTCTCCCTTGCTTTACGACCTTGACTAATCTCTCTTCTTTCAGCCGAGCGAGGTGCGAGCTGGCCGTCGACGCACGCAGATCAGCAACAATTGCAAGCTCGGTAGCAGTGCGAGCGCGACTGTCGAGAAGCGCAAAGAGCATCTTTGATCGCCCGGGATCCCCTATGGCCGCAGCAATTGTATGTACGCCCTCATCTACTTTTGGTGTTTCATCCATAGTTTTCGTGCTCCATCCATAGTTCGATCAAAGGTGAAGTGTCGTTAAGAGACAAGTGCCACACTACAAAGGAGGAAGGTTGAGCCATTACTTGATGGCACTCCGCGACCGCAAAACGTTGATTTTTACGACAGCAAGAGCCTCGAGTTGAGTCCCGATAGCGACGAGGCCACCCAAAGTGGGAACTGATAAAGAAAATGCCATTACTCCTAAATCCTCCCGGTTACAAGAAGGTTGAGATACTCTCGCGGACATTAAACGGGCTTGATATCCGCTACCTGGAAAAGTATCCAATCAAAGGACAGTCCTGTGTTGATATGCGATCAGATCGTCACTCGTTGCTTGTTCGTTTGGGCCAGCGCGGTGGGTTGTGCGAGCCGAGATTTAAGCCCGACGAACCAACTCTGAGAGATCGGCGCGACGTAGGCTTTTTTAATTGGATTCCCGCAGAGGAGCAAGTGTGGTGTTTTAGCGACAACGCTCAGTTCCTCCGTGACCTCCAAATTTCCTTCGACGAACATGCGCTCAAATCTATCTTGGGCGATGATTACGACCATTCGAGGCTCAGTGAACCACGATTACTTGTCTACGAGCCCCGGGTAAGGGATTGCGCGAAACTGCTCGCTGACGTACTTGTGCAGGATGAACCGTGCGATAGGCTGTTCGGAGAGAGTATTACGATGGCACTCCTCGCTTTGATATTCGATTCCGCCAAGAAGTGGCCGGCGCGGGCTCCCGCTAATGGTTTGTTGCCGTGGCAACTCCGACTTGCAAAAGACTATCTGGAAGACAACTTCAACCGAAACGTGGGACTCGAAGAAGTTGCTAATCTGACCGGCCTTTCTCGATCTTGGTTCGCCCGAGGTTTCAGGGGGTCGACGGGAGTGGCTCCATACGCATTCATCCTTCAGATACGGGTGCGAAAAGCAAAGGAACTCTTGCTCGACCCTAAGACTCCGATCGCGACTATCGCTACTCTTGTTGGCTTCGCGGATCAAAGTCATTTCACCAAAATCTTTCGCCGCTATGCGGGTGCTACGCCCCGCGAATGGCGGGAAATCTGGAAATCCTAAAGGTCAATTCGCTTCTGAAGGATGCGGACTGTTATAAGCCCAAACAAGTCGTCACTGTTCATTCACTGCAACGATGTCCGGAATGTCAATGTGTGTCTTAGCGACATTGTTCATAAAGTTTGTGAACAGGAACTGAACGGAGAGAGCGACCATCTCGAGGATCTGTTGATCCGCATAACCTACAGCGCGAACCGCATCAAGCTCCTCGTCAGTAACCTTGCCGCGCTTCTCGACCAACGACTTCGCGAAGCCAATGGCAACGGCTCTCTTCGGGTCAGACGATGTACCTTTGCGATTTAGCGCCAATTCATCCTGTGTTGTCTTGGTGAAGGTGGTCGCTACATAGCTATG
>Ga0193753_10004427_pt1 | contig 10023 bp, 6 predicted proteins | sample H1c2metaG_FD_144925 | JGI IMG/M metagenome (GOLD analysis project Ga0193753, IMG submission 144925) | Soil microbial communities from a riparian zone of the East river system, Colorado, United States - H1c2 | ecosystem: Environmental > Terrestrial > Soil > Riparian zone | place: USA: East River... | reverse complement strand
CAGGAGCGGCTGAAGGCGCTGAACGCGGCGGACTTCGGCGACCTGCTGCTGGAGACCCTGCACATCCTCAAGACCCAGCCCGACATATTGGCCGATTATCGCGACCGCTTCCGTTACATGCTGGTGGATGAATATCAGGACACCAATGTCGTCCAGTATCTGTGGCTGAACCTGCTGGCGCGCGGCTCCGGCAATGTCTGCGTGGTGGGTGACGACGACCAGAGCATTTATGGCTGGCGCGGCGCCGAGGTGGAAAACATCCTGCGTTTCGAGCGCGATTTTCCCGGCGCCAAGGTGATCCGGCTGGAGCGCAATTATCGTTCGACATCGGCCATATTGGGCGCTGCATCGGGCTTGATCGCCGCCAACAAGGGTCGGCTGGGCAAGACCTTGTGGACCGAAAGCGATCCGGGCGAAAAAATCCGGGTGGCCGGGGTGTGGGATGCGGAGGAAGAGGCGCGCAATGTCGCCGCCGAGGCCGAGGACCAGCATCGCCAGGGTCACCTCTATTCCCAGATGGCGATCCTGGTACGCGCCTCCTTCCAGATGCGCGAATTTGAAGATCGCTTTATTTCACTGGGGCTGCCCTACCGTGTGATCGGCGGCCCGCGCTTTTATGAGCGGCAGGAAATTCGCGACGCCATGGCCTATCTGCGCCTGATCGCGCAAGGCGATGACGATCTGGCATTCGAGCGCATCGTCAACAAGCCCAAGCGCGGCATCGGCGATGCCAGCGTGGCGCTGCTGCATACCTTTGCTCGTGCCCGCCAGCTGCCTTTGCTGTCGGCGGCGCGCGAGATTGCCGAGACCGACGAACTGCCACCCAAGGCGCGCAAGGCATTGAGCGAGTTGGCGGGCAATTTTGCGCGCTGGAGCGACACCACCAAGGTGCTGCCCCATACCGAACTGGCGGAAATGGTGCTGGACGAATGCGGCTATACCGATATGCTGAAGGCCGACAAGTCGGCGGAGGCGCCGGGGCGGCTGGACAACCTCAAGGAATTCGTCCGCTCGATGGAGGGGTTCGAATCCCTCGCCGCCTTCCTGGAACATGTGTCGCTGGTGATGGAAATCGCCCAGGACGAATCCGGCGACCGCATCAACTTGATGACCCTGCACGCCGCCAAGGGGCTGGAGTTCGACACCGTTTTTCTGCCCGGCTGGGAGGAAGGCCTGTTCCCCTCTCAGCGCACCATGGACGAAAATGGCCTGGCGGGGCTGGAGGAAGAACGCCGCCTGGCCTATGTCGGGTTGACCCGGGCGCGCCGGCGTATCCGCATCTCCTTCGCCGCCAACCGCCGGGTGCATGGCAGTTGGCAGAGCGCCCTGCCGTCGCGCTTCATCAAGGAAATTCCCGAGGACCATGTCGACGCCACGGTGGATGAAGGCTTTTACGGCGGCTATGCCGGCTTCCGCGACAATGAGAATGCCGCCAATTTCGGCAGCACCTACGATTCGCCGGGCTGGAAACGCGCTCAGGCGAACCGGGCGGCCGCGGGCGCCATCCGCACCCGCCCGCCGCTGATCGAGGCGCAAGCCTGGACGGTGCAAACGTCGGACCCCGGCGCATCGGCTTACGCGCGGGACGACCGGGTGTTTCACCAGAAGTTCGGTTATGGCCGGGTCCGCTTTGTCGAAGGCAACAAGCTGACGGTGGAGTTCGACAAGGCGGGCGAAAAGCGCGTCATTGACCAGTTCGTGAGCCGGGCATAACGCGCACAATTGTCATCACCCGCGAATGCGGGTGACCCAGGTGGGATTTCATAGTGTCTCCGTCAAATCCCGCCAGCCGACATTGCCCTGTTAGATCAAATTCATCTTCCATTCTCGCTTGTATTTCTTCAGACGTTTCTCGCGGCGAATAGCCTGTTCGATGTCATCGAAAACTTCGAAATAGACCAACCTCTTCACGCCGTAGGTCTTTGTAAAACCGGGGGCCAACCCTTCCCGATGTTCCGATATCCGCCGCACAAGATCATTAGTGACGCCAATATAAAGCGTCCCATTTTGCTTGCTTGCCAGGATATAGACGTAATAGGTCTTCGGCATCGGTGCAGTGTCACCTGGGTGGCCCGCACTTCGGCGGGCCATGACATTTGAGATTATGATGAACGTAAATCCTCCCCTCTGGAAAGCCTCGGTCGCGCTGACCAAGGCCGAAGCTGCCGACGTTGCCGCCGCGCTGGAGTTGGACGGCAGCGCCCAGGCGGTGCTGATCGCGGAAGAACCTTTCGCCGATGGCGCGGTGGTGGAGGCGCTTTATACCGAGGCGCCCGATGCGGCGTACCTGACGCGCATCACGGGGCGCGCGGTGAAGGTCGAGCCCCTGCCCGACCAGGACTGGATTCGCCTCAGCCAGGAAGGCCTGCCGCCAGTACGGGCCGGGCGTTTTTTCGTCTACGGCGCACATGATGCGGGCAAGGTGCCGCATGGCGTGATCCCGATGAAGATCGAAGCCGGGCTGGCCTTCGGCACCGGCCATCACGAAACCACTGCGCTCTGCCTGGCCGCGCTGAGCGAGCTGGCGCGCGAGCGCAGCTTTCGCAATGTGCTGGATCTGGGCTGCGGCACCGGACTGCTGGCGATCGGCGCGGCCAAATTGTGGAAGCGACCCGTGCTGGCGTCGGACATCGACGCGATAGCCGTCGAGGTCACCCGCGACAATGCCCGCGCCAACGGTGTGGCGCCGCTGGTGCGCGCCGTCACCGCCGACGGCCTGACCAATCCCATCCTGGCCAATGGCGCGCCCTATGACCTGTTGATCGCCAATATATTGGCGGGGCCGCTGACCCAGTTGGCCCCCTCCATCCTCCGCAGCCTGGCGCCGGGCGCGGTGTTGCTGCTGTCAGGCTTGCTGCGGAACCAGGAAAAACTGGTGATCAGTTTTTACCGTTCCCTGCGCTATGTCGGGGCGCGGCGCGCCGGCCCGTGGAGCGCGCTGGTGCTGGAAAAACCGCGCTAACCTCCACCTTCGACAAGCTCAGGATGAGGATAAAATCAAATCCTCGTGCTGAGCTTGTCGAAGCATCAGGGGCGGCTTACCTTTCCAAAATGGACAAGCCCTTTCAGACTTACGACGACACTTCCGACGCCGCGACCTGCGCGCCGCGACTGGCGGCGCTGCGCGCCGAACTCGCCAAACGCGGGCTGGACGGTTTTGTGGTGCCGCACAGCGACCAGCATATGGGCGAATATCTGCCCGCCTATGCCGAGCGCCTGGCCTGGCTGACCGCCTTCACCGGTTCGGCCGGGGCGGCGGTGGTGCTGGCAGACAAGGCCGCGATCTTCGTCGATGGCCGCTACACCTTGCAGGTGCGCAAGCAAACCGACACCGCGCTGTTCGAACCGCGCGACCTGGTGGCGGAAGGACCGCAGGGCTGGATTCCCGATCACCTGCCTTCTCTAAAGGAAAAAGGCGGCGCCAAGCTGGGCTACGACCCCTGGCTGCATACCGCCCATGGCGTGGCGCATCTGAAGGCGGCAGTCGAAAAAGCCGGCGGCACCTTGGTGGCGGTGGACAGCAACCCGATCGACGCAGTGTGGAGCGACCAGCCCGCGCCGCCGGTCACACCGGCCAAGCCGCATGCCTTCAATCTCGCCGGCGAGCAGAGCGAGGCCAAGCGCCTGCGCCTGGGCGATGGCCTCAAGAAAGCCGGCGCGGAAGCCGCTGTCGTCACCTTGGCGGATTCGGTCTGCTGGCTGCTGAATATTCGCGGGGCTGACGTGCCGCACACGCCCTTCACCTTGGCCTTCGCCATCCTGCATGACGATGGCGGCACCGACCTGTTCCTCGACCCCGCCAAGCGCACGCCCGAACTGATGGCGCATCTGGGCAACAGCGTGCAGGTGCATGCGCCATCCCAATTCGTGGCCGCGCTGGACGCGATGAAGGACAAAAGCGTGCTGGTCGATCCGTCCACCGCTGCGGCCGCCATCTTCGACCGGCTGAGCAAGGCGGGCGCCAAGATCAAGCAGGGTGCCGATCCCTGCCAACTGCCCAAGGCCTGCAAGAATGCCCTCGAAATCGAAGGCATGCGCAAGGCGCACATCCGCGACGGTGCGGCGCTGGCGCGTTTTCTCACCTGGTTCGAGAACAACGCCGCGGGCGGCGAGCTGACCGAAATCCAGGCGGCGGAGACGTTGGAAGGCTTCCGCCGCGCCACCGGCGTGTTGAGCGATGTATCGTTCGACACTATTTCCGGCGCGGGCAGCAACGGCGCCATCGTGCATTATCGCGTCACCCGTTCGACCAATCGCACCGTCGGCTCCGGCGAGATGTTCCTGCTGGATTCCGGCGCGCAATATCCCGACGGCACCACCGACGTCACCCGCACCATCATGGTGGGCGAGGCGACAGCGGAAATGCGCGACCGCTTCACCCGTGTTTTAAAGGGCCATATTGCGCTGGCGACGGCGCGCTTTCCCGACGGCACCATCGGCATGCAACTGGATTCCTTCGCCCGCCGGCCGTTGTGGGAAGCAGGGCTGGATTACGACCATGGCACCGGCCATGGCGTGGGGTCGTACCTGTCAGTGCATGAAGGGCCGCAGAACATCTCCAAGAAGCCGGTGATGCAGCCTTTGAAACCCGGCATGGTCTGTTCCAACGAGCCCGGATTCTACAAGACGGGCGAATTCGGCATCCGTATCGAGAACCTGGTGGTGGTGACGCAACCGCAAGACCTGGGCGGCGAACGGCCGATGATGGGGTTCGAGACCATCACCCTGGCGCCGATCGATCTCAATCTGGTGGAATCCGCGCTGCTCACCGACAGCGAGCGTGGCTGGCTCAACATCTATCACGCCCGGGTGCGCGACACGATTGCGCCGCTGGTGGATGAAGAGGTCCGTGCCTGGTTGGATAGAGCGACGCGGGCGATCTGACCGATCCTCAATTGTCATGGCCCGCCGGAGTGCGGGCCACCCAGTTGGGACAGTAATGTTTTGGAAGAATGAAACATCGCCACAAATTGGCGGGGGCTTTGCGGTATCACCTGGGTGGCCCGCATTTGCGGGCCATGACATTTAGGAGATCAGCTTCAACCACTGATCCTCGTCCATCACCTGGACATTGTGCTTCTGTGCCTCTTTCAGCTTGCTGCCCGCGCCCGGCCCCGCCACCACGATGTCGGTCTTGGCCGAGACCGAGCCCGAGACCTTCGCCCCAAGGCTTTCCGCCCGCGCCTTGGCTTCCTGCCGCGTCATCTTTTCCAACGTGCCGGTGAACACCACCGTCTTGCCCGACACCGGCGAAGACCGGGCGGGCGCGGCCATGTCGGTCACCGTCAGCCACTGCAGCAACCGCCCCAACGCCTTCACATTGTGCGGTTCATCGAAGAAGTCATGGATAGCCTCGGCGACCACCCCGCCAATACCTTCGATATGCTGCAATTCCTCCAGCGCATCGTCAGCCGTCATTCCCTTCAGGAACGCGTCCAGCGTAAGGTAACGCCGCGCCAGTAGCCGCGCAGTGGTTTCGCCGACATGGCGGATGCCCAACGCATTGATCAGCCGGTCCAGCCCAATGGTGCGGCGGCGCTCGATCGCCGCCATCAGATTCTCGACGACCTTGTCTTCCCGCTCTTTCTCCGCCTTGGCCTTCTTGACCGGTTCCTTGCCTTCGGCGGCGCGCCGTTCCTCGCTCAGCGCGGCGCGGTGGTCCGCCAGCACTTTGCTCACCCTGGCGGGCTTTTCAGTCAGGGCGAAAATGTCGGCAGGCTCTTTCAACAGGCCTTTTTCATGGAACAGCTCGATCATGGTGCCGCCCAGCCCTTCGATGTCGAAAGCATCGCGGCCGACGAAATAGCGCAACCGTTCCACCGTCTGGGCGTCGCAGATCAGCCCGCCGGTACAGCGCCGGTCCACATCCACCTTGCCGGTCTTCTCATCCACTTCGCGCACGGCATGGCTGCCGCAGACGGGACATTTGTCGGGAAACTTATAGGGTTTGGCATTCTTAGGCCGCTTTTCCGGGATGATGCGCACGATCTGCGGGATCACATCGCCGGCACGCTGGATCACCACCGCATCGCCGATGCGCGCATCCAGCCGCGCGATCTCGTCTTCATTATGCAGGGTGGCATTCTGCACCACTACGCCGCCCACCGTCACCGGCTTCAGCCGCGCCACTGGCGCCAGCTTGCCGGTACGTCCGACCTGGATCTCGATTCCCTCCAGCACCGTCTCGGCCTGTTCGGCGGCGAATTTGTGCGCGATGGCCCAGCGCGGGCTGCGTGAGACAAAGCCCAGCCGTTCCTGCAGGTCCAGCCGGTCCACCTTGTAGACCACGCCGTCAATGTCATAGCCCAGCTTGGCGCGCTTGCCTTCAATATCGCGATAGAATTTCAGGATTTCGTCCAGCGTGTCGCAGCGCTTCACCAGCGGATTGACCTTGAAGCCATAGCCTTGAAGCTTTTCCAGCATGCCGCTTTGCGTGTTGGCCGGAAGTTCGGAAATCTCACCCCAGGTATAGGCGAAGAAATTCAGCGCCCGTTTCGCGGTGATGCCGGGATCGAGCTGGCGCACCGAACCGGCGGCAGAATTGCGCGGATTGGCATAGGTCGGCTTGCCCTCTTTCTCCTGCCGCTTGTTCAGCGCTTCGAACGCCTTGTGGGTCATATAGACCTCGCCGCGCACTTCCAGGACGGCAGGCGGCTTGCCGTTCAGCCGCAGCGGAATGTCGCCAATGGTCCGCAGATTGGCGGTGATGTCCTCGCCTTCGCTGCCGTCGCCGCGGGTGGCCCCTTGCACCAGCACGCCCTTCTCATAGCGCAGGCTGGCCGACAGGCCGTCGATCTTGGGTTCGGCGGTGACCTGCACCTCCTGGTCTTCCTTCAGGCCCAGAAAGCGCCGCACACGGCCCAGGAAATCCGCCACCTCCTCATCGTCAAAGGCATTGTCGAGCGACAGCATCGGCACGCGATGCACCACCTTGGCGAATTTTTCACTGACCTTGGCGCCGACCCGGTGACTGGGACTGTCGCCCCGCACCAACAGGGGAAACCGCGCCTCGATTTCGGTATTGCGGCGGCGCAGGGCGTCATAATCCGCATCGCTGATGGTGGGCGCGTCCTCGCCATGATAGTGGCGGTCATGCTCGGCGATCTCCTTCGCCAGCCTGTCGAGTTCTTTTTCCGCATCGGCCGATGTGAGCTTGTCGACTGGCTTCATCACAAACCCGTTCCGCGGCCGCTCGCACAAGCTCGCGGCGCTCGTCTCTCGAAATAGCCCACCGGGCTATTTCGTTCACCTTCGGTGAACCGCTCCTCGCTCATGCCCGCTTGCGCGTCTTTTTCAGCGGCGTGCTGGCCTCCGCCATTAAGCGCTTGGCGGCGGCGCGTGCCTCGGCGGTGACGGCGGCGCCCGACAGCATACGGGCGATTTCTTCCAGCCGCTGGTCATCATCCAATAGCTCGATTTTCGTTTTGTCCTTGGCGCGCGTAATGCGGAAATGCCGCGCGGCGCGGGCCGCGACCTGCGGCGAATGGGTGACCAGCAGCACCTGGGTGGTTTCCGCCAGGCGCTGTAATCGCTCACCCACCGCATCGGCCACCGCCCCACCCACGCCACGGTCCACCTCATCGAACACCATGGCGGCGGGCGAAGAGACCTGCGCCAGCGCTACCTTCAGCGCCAAAGAGAAGCGCGCCAGTTCGCCGCCCGAGGCGATCTTGGCCAGCCCGCCAAAAGCCGCGCCTTCCACCGTCGCCACTTCAAAGGCGATGCGTTCCAACCCGGTGGCGACACCCTTGTCATCTTCCAGCTTTTCCAGCGCCACGCGGAATTTGGCATGGCCCAGTTTCAGCGGCATCAGTTCGGCGGCCACGGCAGTTTCCAGCTTGCGGGCGGCGCCTTCCCGCGCTTTAGACAGTTTGCGCGCGGCGGCGAGATAGGCGTCACGGGCTGCGGCAACGCGGGTTTCGGCGTGTTTGATCTGGCTGCCGCCGGCTCTCAGCGCCTCCTGTTTGGCGACATAGTCGTCCCGGAGGGCGGACAACTGATCCGGCATCACGCCATATTTGCGCGCCAGCGCCCGTAGCGCGAACAGCCGTTCCTCCTTGCGCTCCAGCGCATCGGCATCGGTATCCAGCCGCGACAGCAGCGAATCCAACTCGCGCCGGGCGTCTTCCGCCAGGGCATAGGCCTGTTCCAGCGTGGCTTCCGCCGGGGCGGCGATCTTGCGCGCCTCTTGGTTCATGCGCGAAAGCTTCTTGAGCGCCTGAGCCAGGCCGGTCTGTGCACCGCGCTCGCCTGACAGCGACTCCAGCGCCGAAGACACCTCCTCGACGATACGCGCCGCGTTCATCATCAGCGCCCGCTCGCCCGCGAGTCTTTCTTCCTCGCCCACATCCGGTGCGAAATCCGACAATTCACTGGCTGCGGCGCGGACAAAATCTGCTTCCGCCTGGGCGCGCTCCGACAGCGCCTTCAGGTCTTCCAACGCCGTCCGCGCCAACGACCATTCGCCATGAAGCGCCGCCACTGTCTGGGCATCGCCGTTCAAGCCGCCGAATCCGTCCAGCAGGGCGCGATGGGTAGCAGGATCGAACAGGCCGCGATCGTCCTGCTGGCCATGCACTTCCAGCAGCAGATCCCCCAAGTCCTTCAACAGCCCCACGCCGACGGCTTCATCGTTGATGAAGGCGCGGCTGCGTCCGTCGCCGGCCAGGGTCCGGCGCAGCACGATCTCTCCATTGCTTTCCGGCGCTTCCATGGCCTGCTCGCGCAGCATCGCCCAGGCGGGATGGGTTTTTTCGGGTTCGAACACCGCCGTGGCGGAACCTTGGGCAGCGCCCACGCGCACACTGGCGCGGCCCCGCTTTCCCACCGCCAGGCCCAGGGAATCCAGCAGGATGGACTTGCCGGCCCCGGTCTCGCCCGTCAGCACATTCAAGCCGGGCGCGAATTCCAGCGCGACCTGCTCGATCAGCACAATGTCACGGATGGTCAGCGCAGCCAGCACGCCCGAATCTCTAAAAGACGCGATGGAAAGCCTGACTGATCCAGGAGCTCCTGTCTTCCATCGGCCTGAGGTTACGACCCTTGAGGATATTATAAGAGTTCTTGTACCATTCCGAACCGGGATAGTTGCGGCCCAGCACGGCGGCGGCGGTTTGCGCCTCGCTGTCCAGGCCCAGGCTGTAATAGGCCTCGCAGACGCGCTCCAGCGCCTCGGCGATCTGCGGGGTGGTCTGATACTGGTCAATCACGGTGCGGAAGCGGTTGATGGCGCCGATATAGTCACCACGGTTGAGATAATAGCGGCCTACCGCCATCTCCTTGCCCGCCAAGTGATCGTTGGTCAGGTCGATCTTCAGGGTGGCGTCGCGGGCATATTCGGTGTCGGGAAAGCGCTGCACCACGTCCTGCAGCGCCACCAGCGCGCCTTCGGTGTTGGACTGGTCGCGGCCGATATCCACGATCTGCTCATAGAGCGAGATCGCCTTGATATAGAAGGCATAGGCCACTTCCGAGCTGCCGGGATGCAGCGAGATATACTGGTCGGCGGTGGCGATGGCGGCGCCGTAATTGTTGGCCTGATAGGAGCAGAAGGAGCTGATCAACATGGCACGGCGCGCCCAGACCGAATAGGGATGCTGGCGGTCCACTTCGTTGAAGGTCGCGGCGCAGACGTCCCAGGCGCCCGCACTGATCGCCCGCCAGCCGTCGGAATAGATCTGCTCGACGCTGCGTTCGCGATAAGCGGCAGCGTCCTTGTTGGCGTTGTTGGTCTCGTCGTCCTTGCCGCCGAAGAGTGAGCAGCCCGCCAGCGCGGCCAGCGCCACACCCAACAGGGCAGCGCGCAAGCCAGACTTCAGGAAGACGGAGGTCATTTGCTAATCCTTTTAGCGCGAAAAACAAGCATTTTCAAAGGCTTATTTGGGCAAGCCGCCCGGATCGCACTTTGTGCCCTTTATATACAGCGAGGGCGGCGCCTCAGAAAGTATATGTTTTAAATTGCCCCGTGCGGGGCGCGACGCGCCGCGGAGCGGAATTAAAGTTCCTTCATTTCGTAATTGGCGG
>Ga0193753_10004426_pt1 | contig 10029 bp, 6 predicted proteins | sample H1c2metaG_FD_144925 | JGI IMG/M metagenome (GOLD analysis project Ga0193753, IMG submission 144925) | Soil microbial communities from a riparian zone of the East river system, Colorado, United States - H1c2 | ecosystem: Environmental > Terrestrial > Soil > Riparian zone | place: USA: East River... | reverse complement strand
TTGCCTGCCTGGGCTTATATGGACTGATTGCTTTAACAACATCACAAAAAATAAAGGAAATAGGTATAAGAAAAGTGCTGGGAGCAACAGCAAATGGTATTGCAGTTATGTTATCCAAAGATTTTCTACAACTGGTAGTACTGGCCTTCCTTATTGCAACACCGGTTGCGTGGTTTATAATGAATAAATGGCTGCAGGATTTTGCTTACCGGACAAATATATCATGGTGGATGTTTGCAGCAGCAGGTTCAATCGTTATACTGGTTGCCCTGGCAACAGTGAGCTTCAGGGCTATTAAAGCGGCAATCGCTAACCCGGTAAAGAGTTTGAGAATGGAATGAGACATCGTGAGTGGTGAGTGGTGAGTGGTGAGTGGTGAGTGGTGAGTGGTGAGTGGTGAGTGGTGAGTAATGGATTTGCGGGGAAATAAGTTACAGAAAATAATGTATAACCGGATAAAAGAAATCAGACATCATCACATCAGACATCTTTTTTATGTTAAAAAACTATTTAAAAACCGCCTGGCGCAACCTGGAAAGAAACAAGCTGTATTCTTTTATAAATATTTTTGGGTTGGCAACCGGACTGGCCGTATGCATGATGATTGTATTGTACGTGGGACATGAATCAAGCTATGATCGTTTTCACAAAAATGCAGAAAGGATAGTATCGGTACAGGGGAAATTAAAAATAGGCAATGATTCTATTTTTTTTCAGAAAATGAGTTATGCAACCGCCTCAATGGGTAAACAGCATACGCCAGCAGTCGAAAGCTTTGTGCGTTTTTTTAAAGACTACCGGCAACCCGTCATTCAAAATCCGCAGTCGCCCCGGCTACGGTTTTCAGAAAGCAGCTTTTTGTTTGCTGACAGTAATTTTTTCGGATTCTTTTCTTTTACACTTATAAAAGGAAATAAAGAACAGGTGCTGGCTCGTCCATTCTCGGTGGTGATTTCACATAAAATGGCGCAAAAATATTTTGGCCAAGATGACCCGGTAGGAAAAACAATACGCTACAACAACGGTTACACGTTTACTGTAACGGGTGTAGCGGAAAAAGTGCCTTCGAATTCCAGTATTCAATTTGATTTTATAGCCTCAATCTCCAGCCTTTCTTCCGTGCAGGAGTTAAAGGAGCTTACACAATCTCAAATTGTGGGAGTCGGGTCATTTTCAACTTATTTTTTATTAAACAGACCATTCGCTGCGCCAGCACTTGAAGCAAGCCTGGTACAATTAAACAGGTCTTCCAATACTGACAACAATGAGCGGTATATTGCTTCTCCCCTGCTCAATACCCATCTCAAAGCCAATTTCGGCGATAGTTCAAATATCAAATACATCAGCATATTCCCTTTTGTAGCTGCTTTTGTATTGCTACTGGCGCTTATTAATTATATCAGCCTGGCTACAGCCCGATCGGCTATCCGGTCAAAAGAAATCGGTGTGCGCAAAGTCATGGGCGCCGGAAGGGGTTCTATTGCCTTGCAGTTTTTTACTGAATCAGCTTTGTATACGGCTATCTCTTTTGCATTGGGATATTTGCTTTGCACATTGTTTCAGCCGGCATTTTTTGATTTTTTGCAGATTGATATTGATAACAGCTTCCTGCACAATACCCGGATGCTTGTATGGTTTGCAGTACTTTTTATTATTACGGTACTGATAGCGTCTGCCTATCCGTCATTACTTTTATCTGCTTATAAACCGGTAGCTGTGTTGTATGGTAAGTTTAGTAAGAAAAGCGCCGGTGTAAGCGTACGAAAATTTTTTACTGTTTTCCAGTTCACTGTTTCCATGCTGCTTATTATAAGCGGTATTGTCATTGACAGGCAGATGTATTTTTTCAGGCATGCAGATACAGGCGTCAACAGGGAGAACATAGTGATGGTGCCATTTTCAGCAGCCATTGGTAAACATTATTCAACGTTTACCAATGAAGCGGGCAGGTTGTCATCCTTTCAACAAACCGCAGCCTGTCGCTATCCCATGTACAAGGGCTATGATATGTTTTTCACAAAAGCCAAAAATAGCTCAGCAGATATATCAATTGCAAATATAAATGTTGACAAAAACTTTATTTCGCTGCTTGACCTGCAATGGAAAATAAAACCCGCAGACAGTTTTTTTTATAATACGCGGAAGGCTGTCATCCTGAATGAATCAGCGGTTGAGAAATTAAACCTGGGGGCAACGCCCCTGAATGAAACATTCCCGATGGGCAATAGCGTGTACACGGTAGCGGGTGTATTAAAGGATTTCAATTACCAATCGCTGCAGGGGAAAATTGGTGCTTTATGCCTTTTCATTCTGCCAGCGGAAGACTCGCTTAGTCTATTGGCAAGAACAGGCGGTTGCTTCTTCGGCAAACTGGCGCCTCATGTCAATACTGGTGATGCAATTCAACAACTTAAAAAATTGTATGAGAAGTATGACAGCGCACAACCCTTTGAATACTATTTTATGGATGAAGCATTTGATGCTATGTATAAAGCAGAAGACCGGCTGGCAAAAATATTCAGTGTGTTTACCGCATTCACACTGTTAATTGCCTGCCTGGGCCTGTTCGGATTATCCACCTTTATGGCATTGCAGCGCACCAAAGAGGTAGGAATAAGAAAAGTATTGGGCGCTTCTGTAAGTCAGATCACTGCACTTTTATCAAAAGACTTTTTAAAACTGGTGCTAGTAGCAATTGTGATTGCTTCGCCGCTTGGCTGGTGGGCAATGAATAAATGGCTGGAAACTTTTGCTTACAGAATAGCGATCAGCTGGTGGATTTTTATAGTGGCAGGGGCAATAGCAGTATTGATCGCATCATTCACCATCAGCTTCCAGGCCATTAAAGCAGCGGTGGCCAACCCGGTGAAGAGCTTGAGAACGGAATAGTAGTCGTGAGACGTGAGGCGTTAGTGGTGAGTGGCCATGACCGGCGCAAAAAATAAAAAATAGGAAGGCTGTAACAAATGTGTAAGTAAATCGTCACTAGATAGGATTAAGCACCAGAAACAACATTTAAAACATCACAATTAAACTTAATAACATGAAAAAGTATTTGGGTATTTTATTATTTGGCAGCCTTGTTGTTTCAGTAAAGGCGCAGGAATCTTCCAGGGAACCGTATATGGTGAAGTCTTTGACCGCCGAAGCCATTCAAAATGTAAGAGTGGAAACAACGGGCGGTAATATTTCTGTTGCAGGAGCAGATGCGGAAGCCCGTATAGAAGTATATGTATGGCCGGGCAACAGCCGTGACAGGAATTTATCTAAAGACGAAATTAAAAAACGGCTTGAAGCAGACTATGATCTCAGTATTTCTACAGACAATCATAAACTAACAGCCATCGCTAAACCCAAACATGAATTCCGTAACTGGAACAGCAGCCTTAGTATTTCATTTAAAGTATTTGTGCCACACAATGCATCTACAGACCTTAGGACCAGCGGAGGTAATATCAGTTTAACGGCTTTATCAGGCACACAGGATTTTACCACCAGCGGCGGCAACCTCAATATTGATCACCTGAGCGGGCATGTAAAAGGAAGAACTTCTGGCGGCAATATAACGCTGACGGATTTACAGGATAATATTAAACTTTCTACTTCCGGTGGTTCATTGACATTGCATGAATTGAAGGGAACTATCAGGGCGACTACCAGCGGCGGTAATGTTCATGCAGATGAAATTGAAGGAGAATTAGCTGCTCATACTTCGGGCGGTAATGTTGATATGACTAATTTATCCTGCAGCCTCGAAACATCTACCAGTGGTGGTAACATTGACGTGAGCATAAAAACATTGGGCAAATATGTAAAAATTACCAATTCGGGCGGTCATATTGATTTGCAGGTTCCGCAGAGCCAGGGAATGGATCTGAATTTATCAGCCGATAAAGTGGACGCAACAGCACTTTCCGGTTTTAAAGGTGATATAAAGAAAGACCGGATTGAAGGCTCCTTAAATGGTGGTGGCATACCTGTAACCGTACGTGGCGGAAGCAGGATAAATTTTACAATAAAATAAGAAATTAAAAAATAATTTTTGGGGCAAATTCCATTGTGAATTTGCCCTTTTTTTATATGGTATAGCTGTATCAAAACCGTACAGCCACTGTATCAAAAACGAACTGATTCGTATGTCACTTTCTTCTATCCCCTTGTTAATCACGATGTTATAAAAAGGCACAAAATTAGTCTTGTAATTGAACAATTGCTGCATAAAATATCCATTCATTAAAACCAGCGTTATGAAATCTTTATTGGTCATTATTGCCGGCTTTCTCAGTCTTACAGTTATTGCACAGAAAAAGAATGTTTCTATTAATCATACTATTAATGATGATGGAAAAACACTTTCTATTAAAATAAAAGGAACCATCAATGATAAACCTGTTGATTACAGCAGAACATTTGATGTATCGGGCATGACCAAAGAACAAAGAGATGCTATTAAGCGCAATGTATATGATAGCCTGGGTTTAGCTGATCCTGTTGCGCCGCGTGCGCCTTTGAAACCACATACTCCGCTGGCTCCCCAGGTTCTAATTGAACCTGTTGCTCCCCTTGAGCCAATAGCCCCGGCAACGGCGCCAATTGTCTCTTCAAAAACTCAGTACACAGAAACCTACGCCATTGGTGGTGACCATCCTTATACCAAAGAAATAAAATACAATCCAAAGACAGGCCTGCTCTATATGAAATACCGCTTTATCAAAAATGGCGAAGAAACAACAGAGGAAAAATCGGTGGATGCAAAAGACAAATCAAAAGAAGAAAGGGATCAGATTATAAAAAAGTATGAAAAAGAAATAGGATTGCTGCCCCCTGAAATAGTATAGTATGATGAGCAACTATATTAAAACGCCTGTAATAACCTTTGTATAAAGCAAGGGTTTTTGTTGTTGCAGAATGTGTCCTGTTCCTGGTTACGATGTAGAACCGGATAAAAGAAATCAGACATCATCACATCAGAAATCAGACATCTTTTTTATGCTAAAGAATTATTTTAAAACCGCCTGGCGAAATCTTGTAAAAAACAAGATGCATTCTTTTATCAATATTGCAGGCCTTTCCGTTGGCATGGCAGTGGCCGTATTAATTGGCCTTTGGATAAATGATGAGTTGTCGTACAATAGAAATTATAAAAACTATGACCGCATTGGGCAGCTCTGGCAATTTGTAAATTTTACCGGCGAAAAAGCATCTTATGGCGTAGTGCCTGTTCCATTGGCAGACGAGCTGCGCAGCAAATACCCTGAATTTGAAGCCGTAAGTGCGTCTGTAGAACGCAAACCTGTTTTGTCTGCCGGTGAAAAAAAGTTTGCTGAAAACGGTAACTATGTTGAACCCATTTTTGCGGACATGCTTTCTTTAAAAATGATTGCGGGTAACCGCAATGCCTTAAAAGATATTAATTCCATACTGCTTTCGGCAACGCTGGCGAAAAATCTTTTTGGCAATGAAAGCCCCCTCGATAAATTAATTAAAATTGATAACAAGACAAGCGTTAAAGTGGCCGGCGTGTATGAAGACTTTCCTTCCAACAGCAGTTTCAGGGATACCCGTTTTCTCGCATCCTGGAATTTATACCTGACTATTGATAAATACGCAAAAAATGCCAGTACTGAATGGGATGAAAATTCATTCCAGGTATATGCACAACTAAAAGAAGGGGCCGATTTTTCAAAAGTCTCTGCAAAGATTAAAGACAGCAGGATGAAAAGAGAAAACCCGCCCGCCTATAAACCGGAATTTTTCATATTTCCCATGAGCCGCTGGCATTTGTATTCAGATTTTAAAAATGGCGTAAATACCGGGGGGCTTATTCAGTTTGTATGGCTTTTTGGTATTACCGGTTTTTTTGTATTGCTGCTGGCTTGTATCAATTTCATGAACCTGAGTACGGCCCGCTCAGAAAAGCGTGCCAGGGAAGTGGGTATCCGTAAAGCAATTGGCTCCGTACGCAGGCAACTGGTTGTACAATTTCTCAGCGAGTCTTTACTGGTTACGGTTTTTGCTTTTATGTTCTCAGTGATACTGGCACAACTTGTGTTGCCGTTTTTTAATTCAGTTGCCGGCAAGCAAATCAGCATTTTATGGACAAACCCTGTGTTCTGGGCAGCAGGCATTGGTTTTAGTATACTTACCGGCCTGATTGCCGGTAGTTATCCTGCGCTTTATTTATCTTCTTTTAACCCGATCAAGGTACTCAAAGGCACATTCAGGGCCGGCCCTTATGCTTCATTACCGCGTAAATTCCTGGTAGTTGTACAGTTTACTGTTTCCGTTGTATTAATTATCGGTACCATCGTTGTGTTTCGGCAGGTGCAGTTTGCCAAAGGCCGTTCTGTAGGATATAACAGGGACAAAATGATTGAGATAAATATAAATACCCCGGAACTGGCAGATCATTACAATGCAGTGCGCACTGATCTGCTGAATACAGGGGCCATATATGACATGTCTGAATCCTCCGGTTCTGTAACGGTTCAGTATGGAGGAACTACAGATATATCCTGGAAAGGAAAAACGCCGGCCATGCACCCGCTGGTGATGGCAAATATTATAACGCATGATTATGGCAGAACGGTGGGATGGGAAATTAAAGAAGGCCGCGATTTTTCCAGGGATTTCCCCAACGATTCGGCTTCTATTATTTTAAACGAAACCGCAGTGAAGCTGATGGGCCTTAAACAACCCCTGGGCGAATTTATCAAAGCCAATGGTAAAGATTACCAGGTCATTGCTGTTATAAAGGATATGATAAAAGAAAATCCTTTTGCACCGGTAAACCCCTCTTTTTTCAGGTTGAATTACCGTGGCGTAAATGTCATGAATATTAAACTTGCATCAAAACCCGCCACCAGTGATGCGCTTGCCAGCGTAGAAAAGGTTTTGAAAAAATACAATCCCAGCAGCCCTTTTGTATACAATTTTGTAGATGAACAATATGGAAAAAAATTTGGTTACGAAGAACGCATCGGCAAACTATCCGCTTTTTTTGCAACCCTTGCTATTTTCATTTCATGCCTGGGACTTTTTGGTGTAGCCTCATTTGTTGCCGAACAGCGCACCAAAGAAATTGGGGTACGCAAAGTGTTGGGCGCAACTGTATTTAATGTATGGAAATTATTATCAAAAGAATTTATTGTACTGGTGGGGATTTCTTTATTGATTGCCGTACCAATAGCTTATTACTTTATGAATAAATGGTTGTTAAATTATGAATACAAGACAACGCTGTCATGGTGGATTTTTGCTGCAGCTGGTTTTGGGGCGATAATGATTACTATTTTAACGGTGAGTTTCCAGGCCATAAAAGCGGCCATTGCCAACCCGGTGAAGAGTTTGAGAACGGAGTGAGATTTAATTTGAATTTTGAATTTTAAATTTTTGCTATGATCAGGAACTATTTCAAAACCGCCTGGCGCAACCTTGTAAAAAACAAGCTGCACTCATTTATCAATATTGCCGGATTGTCTGTAGGCATGGCCGTAGCAATTCTTATAGGATTGTGGATATGGGATGAGCTTTCTTTTAATGGCAGTTTCGACAACCATAAAAAGCTGGCGCAGGTAATGGTTACCCAAACAATGAACAATGAATCCGGAACGGAGGAATCCTGTTCGGTGCCACTGGCGGCTGCCTTGCGCAACAATTACCCCGGAGACATTAAATATGTATCCCTTATTTCCGGAGATGACGGCCACACACTGACTGCAGGTGAAAAGCACCTTTCTGCAACAGGAACATGGGTGGAACATGATTTCCCTGAAATGTTTTCGCTGAAAATGCTGGAGGGCAGCCGCAATGCATTGAAAGACCCTTATTCTGTTTTGCTTACACAATCAATGGCCAAAGCGCTTTTTGGCAATGTGCCTGCGCTGAACAAAACAATAAAAATTGATAACAGGCTGGAAATGAAATGTGGGGGTGTTTATGCAGACCTGCCGCAAAACACAACGTTTTATAATACAAAATTTTTACTGCCGTGGACAAATAAAGAAAACTGGCGGGCTAAGCAAACAGCCTGGGACAATCACTGTACCCGTTTATTTGTTCAACTAACTGCAAATGCGGATTTTGAAAAAACAACGGCAAAAATTAAAAATCTTCCAACACCTCATATCACAGCGTGGAAAGAGGAACTGTTGCTTCACCCGGCAGATAAACTACATCTGTATACCGAATTTACAAACAGTAAAGCCACAGGCGGGCGTATACAATTTGTATGGTTGTTTGGTATTATTGGCGTGTTTGTGTTGCTGCTGGCCTGTATCAATTTTATGAACCTGTCAACTGCAAGAAGCGAGAAACGCGCCAAAGAAGTAGGCATACGCAAAACAATGGGTTCTTTGCGCGGGCAGCTTATCGGCCAGTTTCTGGGTGAATCTGTATTGGTGGTGTTCGTATCATTTTTACTGACACTGTTGTTTGTACAATTGGCACTACCTTTCTTCAATAACCTGGCAGATAAACAAATGGCTGTCCCCTGGGGCAACCCTTTGTTCTGGCTGCTTTCAATTGGATTTACCTTATTTACCGGCATTATTTCGGGTAGTTACCCCGCATTTTATTTATCTGCATTTGAGCCAATAAAAGTATTGAAAGGCATATTCCGTATGGGGGGCCGCCTGGCATCGCTTCCAAGAAAAGTACTGGTGGTAACACAGTTTAGCGTATCTATCATTTTAATTATTGGAACCATCATCGTGTTCAGGCAGATTCAATATGCCAAAGACAGACCCGTGGGTTACACGCGTGAAGGATTGATTACAGTTCCATTGACCGCTGATTTGTGGGGCCGTTATGATGTGCTGAGGAATGATCTTTTGCAAACAGGCGCCGTAGCAAATATGGCGGAATCATCTCAGCCTGCCACGGAATTTAATAATAACAATAGCATGTACTGGAGCGGCAAGGACCCTTCATTGGTAATTTTTTTCCGGGACGTGAACGTAACATATGAATTTGGACAAACCATTGGCTGGCATATAAAAGAAGGACGCGATTTCTCAAAAGAATTTGCGACTGATTCAGCATCAGCAATCATCAATGAATCTTCTGCCAGGGTCATGGGCTTTAAAAACCCTGTTGGCGAAACAATAAAATTTGACAACAAGAATTTCACAATTGTTGGCGTAGTAAAGGATATGGTTACGCAATCACCCTATGAGCCGCTGCAACCGTCTGTATTTTTTTGCGGCAGCTGGATGAATGTTATAACAATCAGGATTAAACCGGGGATACCGGTTAACCAGGCGCTCGCAAAAATTGCCGTTGTATTTAAAAAGTATGGTCCCGATACGCCATTTGAATATAAGTTTGTTGATGACTTGTATGCCCGGAAATTTTCCAATGAAGTAAGGATTGGTAGTCTTGCAAGTGTTTTTGCTATCCTGGCTATTTTTATTTCATGCCTTGGTTTATTTGGGCTGGCTTCTTTTATTGCCGAACAGCGCACAAAAGAAATCGGCGTAAGAAAAGTACTGGGCGCCACCGTATTCAATCTCTGGAAAATGTTATCGAAGGATTTTTTGGGATTGGTGCTGATCTCCTGTTTTATAGCGATTCCTGTTGCCTGGTATTTTTTAAACCAATGGTTGCAGAACTATAACTATCACACTGCAATTTCGTGGTGGGTTTTTGCGGCTACTGCTGTTGGGGCTTTGATGATTACACTGTTAACGGTGAGCTTCCAGGCAATAAAAGCAGCAATAGCCAGCCCGGTGAAGAGTTTGCGGACAGAGTAGGCTTTATTTTAAATTTTGAATTTCAAATTATTGCTATGATAAAAAATTTCTTTATTACAGCATGGCGCAATCTGGCAAGAAACAAAGTATTTTCTTTATTAAATATCAGTGGTCTCACGTTGGGTATAACAGTCTGCCTGATTATTGGTGTCTGGCTTCAGCGTGAACTCAGCTTCGACAATTTTCACCCTAACGGCAGCCAGATTTTTCGTTTAGCCAACACATTCAAAAGCGAAAGTGAATCTTTTTCACAGGCGGGATCGGGTCCTGCCTTTGG
>Ga0193753_10004425_pt1 | contig 10031 bp, 8 predicted proteins | sample H1c2metaG_FD_144925 | JGI IMG/M metagenome (GOLD analysis project Ga0193753, IMG submission 144925) | Soil microbial communities from a riparian zone of the East river system, Colorado, United States - H1c2 | ecosystem: Environmental > Terrestrial > Soil > Riparian zone | place: USA: East River... | reverse complement strand
CCTGATCGCGACCACGATGCTCGTGGTGGGCATCTTCTCGGTGTTGAGTTGGGATTCGATGTTTCCCAGCCATCGCGACGTCCTCGTGCTCGGCCCGCTGCCCATCGGCACGCATACGATTCTGTTCGCCAAGCTGGCCGCGCTCGCCACGGCGCTGAGCCTGGCGGTGGTCACGTTCCATGCCGTAGCCGGCGTCGCCTGGCCGCTGGCCCTGAACGCGACCGCCCGACCGGCCGGTGGCGGCGTTCGGTCCGGACTCCGGTTGCTGGCTGCCTATTGGGCCACGATGCTTGCCGCCGGTGTGTTCATCTTCGGCCTGGCCACGAGCGCGCAGGGGCTGGCCGCGTCGCTGCTGCCACGGCGCCATTTCCTGCGCCTGTCGTCCCTCTTGCAAGTAGGCGCGTTCTGCCTCCTTGTCGGCGGGTACGTGCTTCAGTCGTTTGTGGTGAAGCCCGGAGCGATTCTCGCGGCACAAGCGGGCGGAATGCTCTCATCATCCCCCTCCTACTGGTTCCTCGGTCTGTTTCAGGCCTTGAATGGATCGTCAGCGCTCGCGCCGCTGGCGCAGCGTGCGTGGACGGGCCTGGCGCTGGCCATGTTGGGGACCGCTATCGCTTACGGGTTGTCGTATTTCCGCACGCTCAGGCGGATCGCGGAAGAGCCCGACATCACGCCTTCGGTCGCGCGCATGCGATGGCTGCCGGCCTTCGGAAACACTCCCCAGACCGCGCTCGTGCAGTTCAGTGTGAGGACACTCCTCCGTAGCGCTCCGCACCGCGTGATCCTGGCGTTCTACTGGGGACTGGGGTTCGCGGTCGCCATGATCGTCCTGAAGACGCCACGTGGCCAGCAACTCGCGGAGGTTTCCGTCGCGGCGGCGTGGCCGGGGACCAGTGTGCCGATGCTCGTGTCGAGCATCGTGATGGCCGGGTGCGCGGTACTGGCCGCGCGGCTCGCATTCGCGATGCCACGGGACCTGCGGGCGAATTGGATCTTCCGCATCGTGCCCGTTCGCGGCGGGCCGCGCTACGTCGCCGCACGCCGGCGCGCCTTCGTCGCCGTCTCGGCGGCCCCGGTGTTGGCGGCGGCGGCGGTGGTCTTCTTCTGGATGTGGCCCTGGCGGCCCGTGCTCGGCCACCTGCTCGCCCTTGGGCTCCTGAGCATGATCTTCGTGGAGCTGGCTCTGTCCGGCACGCAGAAGATTCCCTTCACCTGCTCCTACTTGCCGGGCAGATCGCACACCCATGTCGTGGTGCCCGTCGCCCTCGTGATCGTCCTCCCCGCCACTATCAGAGCTGCCCAGTTCGAACGCGACGCGCTGCAGGATCCGGTCGCCTACGGGGTGATGCTGGGGGGGCTTGGCCTCGCCTGGGCCGCTGTGAGGTGGCGAAATGCACGGCGGGAGACGGCCACCGGCGCACCGCCGGAGTTCGAGGACGATCCCGCCGAACGATTGACGATCATCGAGCTATGGGACACGCGTCACCGTGAATACGCCGATCCCGCCGAGGGCCGCGACGCCAGCGCGTGAAACGTGCTTATCGCGCTCCACACGCCGAGGCCGATGCCACTCGCCATCTGCTGGAGCTCGACCATGTTGTGCGACAGAAAGATCAGGACGGAGTTGTCTGTCGGGTCCGCTTGCCACCAGCCGCCATATGCGCCCGGCCATCCGACGGTCCCTACCCCACCGCGACACCGCAACGGATCGGCCTTCTCGGGTTCCATGACAACGGCCACGCCCATGCCGTAGCCGTGGCCCTGCGCGAATACTGGCCTGCCCAGCATGCGAGCTGACGCGCGCTGGTGCGGCGTCAGCTGATTCGAGGCCATCAGAGCGAGTGTGTCCGGGCGCAGCAGCCGTCTACCGTCCACCGCGCCGCCACCGACGAAGAGTCTGGCAAAGGCCAGGTAGTCATCCAGCGTCGACCACAGCCCCTGGCCCCCGGACTCGAAGGTCATGCCGTCCGGCCGCTCCGCCAGCGCGTGACCGCCCGGCGTTGCGGGCAAGGCCGTCACACGCCCCTCGGTATCGAATCCACACAACCCAGCGCGGCGCGCTCGCTTCTCGCCGGTCACGACGAAACCGGTGTCGCGCATGCCCAGCGGCGTGAAGATCCGTCTCTCCAGGACCGCGCTCAGCGGCGCATCCTCGAGCCGGGCGATGAGAAAGCCGAGCAGGTCCGTCGAGTGCCCGTAGTGAAAGCCAGCCCCCGGCTGATCGATCAGCGGCAGGTTGGCGAGTCTCGTGACCCATTCATCCGGGGACAGCACGTTGTCGATCGTGCCCCCGAGCGCATCGGCGTATGCACGCCCGATTGGACCTCGATGAAAGTCGCCGTAGGTCAGGCCGGATCGGTGCGTCAGCAAATCGCCGAACGTGGTTGGCCGCTCCGGCGCGTCCGTTTCATCGAGCGGACCGTTGGGATCGCGCAGCACGCGTACGCCGGCGAATTCCGGAGCGCAGCGGGCGATGGGATCGTCGAGCGCGAAGCGGCCCTCGTCCAGCAGGATCAAGGCCGCGACCGTCGTCACCGGCTTCGTCATCGAGGCGATCCGAAAGATCGTGTCCCGCTCGACCGGCAGACCCGTGGCCAAGTCGCGGCGCCCCGAGGTCGTCGTCTGCGTGATGCCGTCGCGCCACACGAGGGTGGCGGCACCGGCAAGTTCTCCGGCGTCCACGTACGGTTGAATTGCGGGCTCGATTGCGCCTTGGCCAATCACGGCGGCCTCATCTTGTAGTGACATTATTAAATAGATATACTATTTTATAGCCGTGACGACAACCCCTGAGGACTCGGCCCGGCGCAAACCCAAAGGCGACAAGCGGGATCGCACGCGCGCCACGCTGCTGGAAGCCGCCCGGGCCCTGATCCGAGAGAAGGGCTACGAGCGCACCACGCTGGAAGACGTGGCGCAACGAGCCGGCATGACCACCGGCGCGATCTACGGCAACTTCAAGAATCGCGGAGAGCTGTTCATCGCGCTCGGACAGACCTATTGGGCCCCGGTGAAGCCGAGGCTGAAGCCAGGCGCCACGTTTGCCGAGACGATGCGCGCGATGGCCGAGGCGACGATCGAAGCGATCCCCGAGCGGACGACGGCCGCGGTGGGCCGGCTGACGGGGCTGGCCTACGCGCTGACCAACGCGGACCTGCGGGCGCAGGTGCGAGAGGTCACTGCCGCCAGCTACGAGATGGGCGCGGACTGGCTCCGTTCGTTGGGAGATGAGCGCGAGTTGCCGATGCCGGCGGAACATCTGGTCCGGGTGATTCACGTCCTCATCGAGGGCCTCGTCCTGCAGCGAATCCTGACACCCGAGCTATGCCCCGACGAAGTCTTCTTCGCCGCGTTCGCGGCGTTGGCGAATCGTCCGCCTACCAGGTATTGAGATCCCGGATGGTCCCGGTCGAGACCAGGTAGATGTAGAAATCGGTGAACGCGACCCACACCAGACTGCACCACGCAAACCCCATGTGTCGTGCGTTCAGCCAGGACGATCCCCTCCAGAGGCCGTATCGCGGAGAGACCATGCTGCTCTTGCACGAGAAGCAATCGAGCCGCCCTCCGATCAAGTGACGCCACGAGTGACAGCCGAAGATGTATCCCGTCAAGAGCGCGGCATTCACCAGCAGGATCACCGTGCCCACCCCGATGCCAAGCCGGCCGGCGCGGAAAAACGCCGAGACTCCCTCCCACCAGAGGCAGACGATCAGGAATAACGCGCCGTAGAGGGTGTACCGGTGCAGGTTCATGAAGAGCAGGAGCGACGTCTCGCCTCGATACGATCGCCTGCCGCCGCCCACCGCGCACGACGGCGGAGTCCACGCCAGGGCTTTGTAGCCCGCGCCACGGTAGTAGTAGCAGGTGAATCGGAAGCCGACCGCGAGAACGGGGAAAAAGAACGCCGGTGACTGTGGCAGGAACGCGGGCCACCAGCCCGGGAATGCCCCAAGCCAGGCGTGATTCACCGGCACGGCCCCGGGGTAGCCAGACGCGGGCGTGAAAAGTGCCGGAGCCACCGTCGGACTGACGTAGGGGTCGTACCAGACGTAGGTCGCGTTGAACGCCCGAAACGTCAGGTAGCCGACGAACACGACCAGGCCGAGCGCGGTCGCCGACGGCGCCAGCCACCAGGCGTCGCGACGTTCAGTCGCGGCCAAGCCGCCGGGACGAGTGATGTGAATGGGCTGCATCTGTGCTTGTCGGCACGATAGCAACGGTCACTCGCATTAGCAAAACGCAAAACGCTAATCCGTGAAAGAAGTCATACTAATGTCTCGATGATCGAACGCCGGAAGCCGCCGTGCACATCGAGACGCTGAAGACCTTCTGCGACCTGGTGGACACGGGCAGCTTCACCAAGGCGGCGGAGCTCAACTTCATCTCGCAGTCGGCCGTCAGCCAACAGCTGAAGGCGCTGGAGACCCGCTACAACCGCGCGCTGCTCGAGCGCCGGCCGCGGCGGGGCGTGGCGCTCACGGACGCAGGGCGGCTGCTCTACACCGAGTGCAAGCTGTTGCTCGACCGCTTGCGCGCGCTGGAAGAGCGCCTGGCCAAGCCCTCCGCGACGCTTGGCGGGACCGTCAAGCTCGCCACCGTGTACAGCATTGGCCTGCACGAGCTGCCGCCGTACGTCACGCGGTTCATGAAAGCGCATCCCAAGGTGAACGTCCACGTCGAGTACAGCCGCACGGACAAGGTCTGCCAGGCCTGTCGCGACAACTCGATCGATTTCGGCATCGTAGCGTTCCCGCTGCGCCGCTCCAACGTGGAGGTGATTCCGTGGCACGACGAAAAGCTGGTGCTCGTCTGCGCCCCTTCCCACCGGCTGGCGCGCCGGCGCAAGGTCGGCCTGGCGCAACTGGCGGGTGAGGCCTTCATCGCGTTCGAGCGCGACATCCCGACGCGAAAGACGATCGACCGGATCCTCAAGGCGCACGGCGTGACCGTGAACACCCTGATGGAGTTCGACAACATCGAGACCATCAAACGATCGGTGGAGGTCGGAAGCGGGTTGTCGATTCTGCCGGAAACGACCGTCATCAACGAAGTGAAGAGCGGGCTGCTCGTCACCGTGGATTTCACCGAGGGCCCGTTCACTCGATCGGTCGGCGTCATTCACCGCCGGGGGCGCGTGCTGAGCGCCGCCGCGCGGGAGTTCGTGCGGCTGCTCGTAGGAACACCGTGAGTGGCCCGGGGCGGGGCGTCGATCACTGAGACGGCCCGGCCCCACGAGCGGACGGGCTTGGCGGAACTCGAGAACGCGGCGACAATCGCGGCATGAGCGTCACCTACAAACCCGCAAACTACCCAACTGTGTCGTGCTACATCATGGCCAAGGGCGGCCAGGGCGTGATCGATTTCGTGACTGCGGTCTTCGGCGCCACGCCGCTCCGGCGCTTCGACAGCCCCGAGGGCCGCATCATGCACGCCGAGATGCGCATCGACGACTCGGTCGTCATGCTCGCGGACGCACACGGCGACTGGCCGTCCGTCCCGGCGTGGCTGCACGTCTACGTCGCGGACGTGGACGCCACGTATCAGCGTGCGCTCGCCGCGGGGGCGACGAGCGTGCAGGCGCCGCAGCAGCGCGGCGGCGATCCCGACCGCCGTGGCGGCGTCACCGATCCGTCCGGAAACGTGTGGTGGATCTCGACCCAGGCTGAGTAGCACCTCGACGCTTCGCGATCGTCCACTCTTGCGTCTCTCCGCCCCGAGGGCCTAGGATGCAGCGCGCCGCCGCGCGCGGCGACTGCATCGAAGGGATGGGGACGCATGCTGAAGCGAGCAATCAGCGCGGCGCTGGCGGCGGTGACTCTGGCGGTATCGTCCGCGGGCGCACAAAACGCGCCGGCCGCTCAAATCCCTCAGACGCCACGCGCGGCCGCGCCAATCGATCTCACGGGCAACTGGGTCGCTGTCGTCACCGAGGAGTGGCGCTGGCGCATGATGACGCCTCCCAAAGGCGACTACATCAGCGTGCCGCTCTCGGATGAGGGCCGGCGCGTCGCGGACACCTGGGAACCGGCCAAGGACGGAGCCTGCCAGGCCTACGGCGCGGGCGGGATCATGTGGCTGCCCACGCGCCTCCAAATCGCGTGGGCCGATGACCGGACGCTGAAGGTCGACGCCGACGCGGGCACGCAGACCCGACGCCTCGCGTTCGACGGCGCGACCGATCCCGGGCCGCCATCGTTGCAGGGGCGCTCTCTCGCTGCCTGGGAGCCCATCGGTGGTGCCCCGGTGATGCGCAACGGCGTTCGCATCGCGGCCGGGGCTCCACAGGGCGGCGCGCTCAAGGTGGTCACGACCAACCTGCGTGAAGGGTGGCTGCGCAGGAACGGCATCGCCTACAGCGAAAGCACGACGATCACCGAGTACTGGGATCGCGTCCTGTTTCCGAATGGCGACGCGTGGCTCATCGTCACCTCGATCCTCAGCGATTCGCGCTACCTGCTGAGCGACTACACGAGGAGCGCGCACTTCAAGCTCGAGCCGGACGGCTCGAAATGGCATCCCACGCCGTGCCGGCAGCTGTAGCAGCTGTAAAGGCCCCATACCCGCCTTTTCAGGAGTCTCCGATGCGATCGCGGCTGATCTCGCTGACCGTTGCGGCCCTCATCTGTAGTTGTCCATCGCCGGCGCTGTCCCAGGGCGCACCCGCCGGCCCGACGATGGTGGACCTGGCGGGCTCGTGGACGATGTCCAACGATGAGGAACTGCTGATCCGCATCGATCCCGGCCCGGAACTGGGAAACTACACGGGCTTTCCGATCAATGCCGCCGGCCGGCAGAAGGCCCTGGCGTGGAACTCGACGATCCAGGCGGTGCCGGAGCATCAGGCCCGGCCGCATCCCGCCCAGTATTCGATGCGAGGTCCCGGCCCCAACTTTCACATGGGGGAAATCATCGATCCGCGCACGCGGCAGCTCATCGCGTACACGATCACGGGCCTCTTCGAAAACGCCAACCGCACGATCTGGCTCGATGGCCGTGCGCACCCCTCGGAGTTCGCGGAGCACCTGTGGAACGGGTTCTCCACCGGCGTGTGGGAGAACGGCATGCTCAAGGTCACGACCACGCACATGAAGCAGGCGTTCCTGCAGCGCAACGGCATTCCGAGCAGCCCCTACGGCGTGATGACCGAGTTCTTCGTGCGGCACGGCGACCGCCTGATGCTCATCTCGCAGGTGGACGACCCGATCTATCTCGAGGAGCCCATGATCCGCACGTCGACGTGGAAATGGAACCCGGGCCAGCGCGAGGCGGCCGTCACGCAGGTCGAGATCGCTGAAGAATTGCCGGACCTGAAGCTGGGCGATGTCCCCCACTATCCACTCGGCACGCGTCAGACCGATTACGCCGACTCGAATCGCATTCCCTACTAGGCGACCCTTGGCGGGCGCGAGACGCTCTATCCCGAGTACGTCGAGAAGCTGAAACAAATGATGGAACAGGGCGGACGACGGCGATGACACGCCCCAGCGCCCTCGTCTGCGCCGCCCTCGCGTGTGGAGCCGCCCTCGTCTCGAATATCTCCGGCCAGCAGCTCGCGCCGGCCACGTCACAGAACGCGACGCCGAACCCGACGAGCCGGCCGCATCGGCCGACGTACGCAGGCACCGGCGCGATCGAAGTACTGCCCGTGCAAGGCCGCGTCTACATGCTCGCTGGCGCAGGCAGCAACATCACGGTGCAGGTGGGAGACGATGCCCTGTTCGTCGTCGACACCAACGAGGCGGCGATGAGCGAGAAGGTGCTTGCCGCGATCCGCACGCTGTCGCCGCTGCCCATTCGCTACATCGTCAACACGAGCGCCGATCCGGACCACGTCGGAGGTAACGAGAATTTGGCCAAGTCTGCCGGCACGAGCGTCAATGCCTTTCTCGGCCAGGGCGCACGCGTTTACGCCAACGAGCACACCTACACACGCCTCGCGAACCCCGCCGACGGCGTGCCGCCAATGCCGGTCGCGATCTGGCCGACCGATGCGTTCCTGAGCCCCAAGAAGACCCTGTTCGTGACGGGAGAACCGATCGAACTGCTGCACCAGCCCGCGGCGCACACCGACGGCGACCTCATGGTGTTCTTCCGGAAATCGGACGTGGTCAGCACGGGTGACGTGTTCGTCACCAACGGCTATCCGGTCATCGACGTCAAGCGCGGAGGAACCCTGCAAGGGGTGATCGACGCCCTCAATCGCCTCGTCGACATCGCGGTGCCCGAGTACAACGCGATGGGCGGTACCCGCATCGTGCCGGGGCATGGACGGATCGGCAACGAAATCGACGTCGTCGAGTACCGCGACATGCTCACCATCATCAGGGACCGCGTCGCGCTGCTGGTATCGGAGGGCCGCACATTCGCCCAGGTGCAGGCCGCCGCCGTGTCGCTCGACTACGACGGCGTCTACGGCGCGGTGTCCGGGCCCTGGACGACGGATATGTTCCTGCGAGCGGCGTACGACGAGCTGAGTGCCACCGCGAAGAACCGCGTGTCCCGGGGCGCGGGGCCGTCGCGTCCGGGAATGAGCGCGGCGTCGAGACCGGCGGCTCCGGCCGCGGCCGTCTCCCGAGCGCCGGCCGGACGGCGCTCGCCGGGGGACACGTTCTCTGGACAATGGATGCTCCTCACGGCCCAGTCCGAGTACATGCCCGCGAACACCATGCCCTACCGTCGCGAGATGAACATCGACGTCGCGGGGGACGACATCACCCAGACGACCTCGACGTGGCGGCGCAGCGGCGGCAACGATTCCCCGCTGGTTCGCGTCACCTATCGGGCGCGGTTCGATGGGCGCGAGTATCCGGTCGAGGCGTCGTCGTCGCGTGTCGTGTTGCGCCGCGTCGATGCCACCACGATCGAGCGCACCGCCAAAGGCGATCGCGGCGCCACCGAGAAGGCGACCTGGACCCTCTCCGCCGACCGGCGAGAGCTGACCATCACGACGACCGGCACCGACAGCGGCGGGAATGCGTACAGCAGCCGGCAGGTCTACGAGCGCCAGGCGGCGAACTGACGGCACCGGAGCACTGCGGCCGCGCCAGTACTCAATCTCGAATACTTGTTATTCGATATCGTCGTGTTGACTTTGGCTGAGTCCGGGCGTAGTCTTCGCGCCGTTCCAGGGGGAACTGACCACATCTGGCCCTGTCGCGAGCGTTTCCCGCACGATTCCGGGGCCGTCGTCCAGGGCCATTCGCGCAGGCGCGCGGGAGGGGCCTATGTGCTCGTTCGTGCGGTGGGTGACCTACTCTGTCGTGCTCCTGGGTGCGGCGTTTCTGCCGGCCGCTGCGTACGCGCAAGCCTCAATCAGTGGAAGCGTCAAAGACTCCTCGGGCGCCGTGCTTCCCGGCGTGACGGTCGAGGCCGCCAGCCCCGTGCTCATCGAAAAGGTGCGCACCACGGTCAGTGACGGCAACGGCCGGTATCAAATCGTGGACCTCAGACCGGGCGCGTACACCGTGACGTTCACGCTGCCAGGCTTCAACACCGTGAAGCGGGATGGCATCACCCTGGCGGGATCCGCGTCGGTGGCGGTGGACGCCGACCTGCGCGTGGGCTCGCTCGAAGAAACCATCACCGTCACGGGCGAGACCCCAGTGGTCGACGTGCAGACGATCACGCAGCAGCGGGTGCTCACGTCCGACATGGTCGACGCGCTGCCGAGCGCGCGCAACTACTTCGGGCTGGCCCGCATGATTCCGGGCACCTCGGGCGGCGGCAACGACGTCGGCGGCTCGTTGATTCAGGACGTGGGCCAGAGCGTCACGGTGCACGGGAGCCGTAACGTCGATCAGCGCGTGACCGTGAACGGCGTCAGCACCATGACGCTGCAGGCCGGCGGCAACATCGGCGGCCAGACGCCTGACGTCGGGTCTGCCGCGGAAGTCACGGTCGATACCAATTCGCTGTCGGCCGACCTTTCGACCGGCGGCGTGCGCATCAACTTTGTCCCGAAGGACGGCGGCAACAGATTCTCCAACTCGACGTTCCTCACGTTTTCGAACGAAAGCCTGCAGGGCGAC
>Ga0193753_10004424_pt1 | contig 10032 bp, 7 predicted proteins | sample H1c2metaG_FD_144925 | JGI IMG/M metagenome (GOLD analysis project Ga0193753, IMG submission 144925) | Soil microbial communities from a riparian zone of the East river system, Colorado, United States - H1c2 | ecosystem: Environmental > Terrestrial > Soil > Riparian zone | place: USA: East River... | reverse complement strand
GTTGAAAACATCGGGATCGCCGCAATAGCAGGCGGGTTTGCGGAATACACCATTATTCCTTTGATGTTCCTCTACGCTAGTGCGGCATTGGGCGTGGTCGCCATCTGCGTCGCCATCGGAAGGTTGTTGATCGAGACCAAAACTGCGTCGCCGTCAGGAATTTCTTACATTGTGCTGGCAATATTAAGCCTCATGCCTATCGTACTTGTCTGGCAAGCCGGAAGCTTGAACTTGCCGGTGCTTTACGAGACCGCCGGCTCGAATCTCGGCGAACTGGGCACGACGATCTTGCAATATTCGTACGCAGCCCTGATCGCGACACCGATAATTCTCGTGATCCTGCTCGCGTGGTCACTGATTCCCTTCAAGTCCCGCTCCGGCCGCCGATTCGGACCAATTATCTGTCTAATTCTCGTCGAGATAATGCTAGTCACCGCCGCCGTCGCATTCCAACTCCGCGTTTTCGAACTCTACACGATCCGCAACGCCTCATAGCGGTAAGGTGACGCCTTTTTAAGTATTTGAGCGGCTAAAAGCCTTCACCGTTACTCGTAAACTCCATCGATTCTCCGCCGCTCGGGTGTCGAAAAGATAGTTTGTAAGCGTGTAAACAAAGCCGGTTGCCCGCACTGCCGCCGCGGGCCGTGTCTCCGCTGATCGGATGCCCGATCGATGCGCAGTGAATGCGAAGCTGATTAGTTCGGCCAGTCACCGGTTCCAGTTCCAGCAAAGTCTTATCCGCGTAACGCTCTTTAACGACAAACCGCGTTTCCGATGGTTTGCCGCCCTCTTTCAATCCCCAATATTTATGTTCGTCATGACGGCCGATGTCGCCGGTGATCGTTCCGGCATCTTCGCCGACGATCCCATCCACGAGAGCAAGATAGCGTTTCTCAACGAGTTTCTTCTGAAAGTGCGATGCGAGAATTCTGTGTACTCTCGCGTTTTTCGCAGCGACGATCAGCCCCGACGTGTCTTTATCAAGTCGGTGGATCAATCCGGGCCGGATAATTGCAGATGCCCGCGCGTTATCTTGGGCGAAACGCTCTTCTCCATCCTTATGTTGATCATTACGCCCTTCCTCACGGTCGGGCTTCGGTACTTGATAGTTAAGATGAAAGACCAGCGCGTTCAAAAGCGTTCCGGTCTTTTCCCTGTGCGAAGGATGCACGAGCATTCCAGAAGGTTTATTTACGACAATAAGATCAGCGTCTTCGAAAACTATGTCGAGCGAAATGTCCTGCGGGATCATCGAACTTTCCCGCGACAGATCTAGTTCGATCTCGACGAAATCATTCGGCCGCAACCGGTACCCGATATTCTCCAACCTGCCGTTCACCTCGCATTTCTCGAGCTTAACGATCTCGCGCAGGTACATCTTGCTCAAACCGCCAAAACGGTCGAACAGGAAATCCTCCAAACGCTTTTTGTGCTCCGCTAAAGTGGCAAGCAGCTCTATCCTTTCATGCACGTAAAGATTCTATCGCATGAAATGAAAAACCGAAGTTTCCACTTCCGCGCTCTTCTTTTCTTGTTTCGTGTATTTCGTGGGTAAGTTCTTTTATTTATCCACGAATTACACGAAATAAATAAGCACACGAAACGAATAGTTTTAGTTCAGATTCCATCCGATCACCGTGTAAAAGAAATGATTTCCGCTGCTCGCACCGGCGTTTCCGATCGAATATCCGACGTATCCGGCTACTTTTGGATGCAGTTTGAACGCGGCGCCCGGAGTGAAATATCCGGCAGCATGTTTGCCCGTAAACCAATCGGCATTGAGGTTTATATATTTGTTCACCGTCTGCTCAAAGCCAAACTGTCCACCGGCGCGATTTGCATCCGAGGCAACCACATTTCTGGAAAAATGATAGCCTCCAAACGTCAGTCTCGTACCGCTCTTAAAGCTTTTACTTGCCTGCGCGTAGGCGTAATTGCCGATGTTATACGATCTGTTCCGCACCGGAATATACACATTATCGCCGACAACGATCGCCCAGCCATTGTCTTTTCCGTTGTAAACACGCCATTTTGCGGCGGGGACAAGCGTCGTCGCGTCCGCTCCCGGCTGTATATTGCCGACCACATTTAACCCTACTTCGACATCGACGCCCGTGCCCACGACGATACGCGGAACAAATGACGAGAATCGGCCCAGAGCATCCTGAGTATTCGTCTTAAAGGACGCATCAAATTCCACATAGACCTTTCCCTTGTCCAAAATGTCGGTCGAGGGCACGTTAAAGATCGTCTGCTGTGCAAATATGCCGGTCGAAAACAACAAGATCAGCAGTAATGTCACTCCATTGCACTTCATATAGCTTGTTTTGTTTTTCATAAAATCTCCTCGTTTTTAAATAGACTTCCACCGGCGACTACAGCTTTGAACAAAACTCTCATCGGTCATGTGTTTCAGGTTGTGGGTATTAGCCCGCGAACTATTTCACGAATGAAGTAGACAAAAAAAAGCGTGAAGGGACGGTTGGCAACGCCCGATTACTTCACGCCAGAGTTCAGGTGAACTTTAAGATTATTCCAGGACCAATTCCGCCGGCGTCAGTTCGCCCGGCGCCCTCGCAGGATAACCAGGAGGAATCGAATTTTCGCTAACCGGTTCGAAAACATAGGCCGTCTCGCCGTGCTGCGTTGCGTCAAGCCCCGTAGTCTCTTCCGATTCGCTAACGCGTAGTCCGATCGCGAGATCAACGAATTTCAGGATCAAAATCGAGCCGACGGCCGCCAAAGCAATGGTAATGCCGACTCCGATCAGTTGATTCACCACCTGCATCGCATTTCCCTCGATCAAGCCGACGGGCAATGCGGCCCCGCTTGCATCCTTGAATATCGGGTTGACCGCACTGGTCGCCAGGACTCCCGTCAATATCGCCCCGAAAATTCCGCCGATGCCGTGAATACCGAAAACATCAAGCGTATCGTCGTATCCAAAGCGTTTCTTAACTTCGCAAACCATTACGTAGCACGCGGAACCTGCTACAACTCCGATCAGGATCGCGGAAAGCGGCGAAACAAAACCGGCCGCGGGCGTTATGCATACCAATCCGGCAACCGCACCGGAAATAGCTCCGATCACGGTCGGTTTGCCATTTCTTAACCAATCGATCAGAACCCAGGTCAGCATCGCGGTCGCGGCGGCAAAATGAGTTGTTACAAATGCATTCGTCGCTAACGCACTTGCGGAGAGAGCGCTTCCAGCGTTGAATCCGAACCAGCCAAACCACAAAAGGCCTGCCCCGATCAGGCTGAGAACAGTATTGTGCGGCGTCGTCGGCTCATTGTTATAATCTATCCGTTTGCCCAAATAAAGAGCACAAACCAGTGCCGAGACACCGGACGAAATATGCACGACCGTTCCACCGGCAAAATCCAGCGCCGGTATCGTGCCGCCCAAAACTGCATTTAGGAAGCCGCCTTTGCCCCAAACAATGTGGGCCAATGGAAAATAAACCAGCAGCATCCAAAGCGATGTAAAGGCCAATTTAGATATGAACTTGATCCTTTCCGCGAAAGCGCCTGTGATAAGTGCTGGCGTAATGATCGCGAACATCAATTGGAAGATCATGAACGACTGCTGCGGCAGCGTTGTCGAATAATCTGCGTTCGGCTCGGCCCCAACGCCACGCAAAAATGCAAAATCCAACCCGCCTATAAAGCTATTGCCCTCTGAAAAGACCAAACTGTAACCGACAAATGCCCATAGCAATGTTACGATCCCGACCGAGATCAGACTTTTCAGCATCGTCGAAAGCACATTCTTCTGTCTGACCAATCCGCCGTAAAACAGGGCAAGGCCGGGAATAGTCATAAGAAGCACGAGCGCCGAACACAAGAGAATAAATGCGTTGTCCGCACTAGACTGTGCACCGACCGCGGCCGTTTCGAGTTTTTCGATTCGATCCGTGATCTCATCGGCGAAAACCGACAGAGGCAGAATTGCCATGATCAAAGTGATGGAGAAATATCTGAACCGATTAGTAAGATTCATCAAAGGGTAAGCTCCAGTAGGTTTGGTTTTTATACTTCACCCTCTACCAAAGCACTAGTCGTGCCAAAGGTAAGACCATTCCGCTAAGATCAATTGTGATAATAGCTTAAGCAAAACCAGTCTTACTGTTCAAAATAATCGGGCTATCAATAGGCTACATTTTTGTCATTGATATAATTTCCTAATCACATTTTCGTGGTTCGCTAATTTACTTACATTTCAAGAGCCGCATCAAAAACCCAAATTATGCTATAATTCAGGTGTTTTCATTTCAACAACTTACGTTTTTGTAACCCATGCCCTTCGATATTCTGACGACCGTTTCTAAGATAAGCGATTCGCTGGCGGCGTCTGCCGGTTCTGCATCAAATCTTAACTTTGTCATGGAGATGATCACGTCGGAGTCTGGAGCTTTCAGCAGTTTTATGCTGTTGATGCAGTCAGAAACAGAGAAACTAGTACCTGTGGCATCACATGGGTTGAGCGTTTCAGACTTCCGTAAACTCGAAGCTCGTGCCGATTCCAGCATATTGCGGAAAGCATTCGAAGAATCAACGACTCTCTATATTAAGGAGATAATAAGCGAGGCGACATTGGATTTTTTAAGCACAGATGATGACCGTTGTCTGATCGCGGTTCCAATACGCCCGGCCCGGAAAACTCTAGGCGTTCTTTGCACTGAGTTCCCGACGCAAAATGCGGCCGAGTCGGATGATCTTATTAGATTTCTCTCGCTTGTGGCGTCGATGCTGGCGCAGACCTTTCAGGTCGAGCACGCCGTAATAGGTGAACGCCAGAAGCTAATCGAGGAAAATTCGCACCTGAAACAGGAACTCAAGGAGAAGTACGAATTTTCGCACATTGTCGGGAACTCGACTCCGATGAAGCACGTTTACGATCAGATCACCCAGGTTGCTCGTTCGAATGCGACTGTGCTGCTCCGGGGCGAGAGCGGCACGGGAAAAGAAATGATCGCGAACGCCATTCATTACAATAGTCTGCGGGCCAAACGTCCGCTCGTAAAAGTAAATTGTGCCGCCCTGGGCCGATCGCTTCAAACGCGGTCGTTTTGAGATAGCCGATGGCGGTACTCTTTTTCTTGATGAGATCGGCGACCTTCCTCTCCAAACGCAGATCAAGCTTCTCCGCGTACTTCAGGAACGTGAATTCGAACGACTTGGCGGAACCGAAACGATCAAAACCAATATCCGGCTCATCACGGCGACAAATAAGAACCTCGAAGAAAGTATAGCTAAAGGCGAATTTCGAGAGGATCTCTATTATCGGCTAAACGTGTTTTCGATCTTTCTGCCTTCGCTGCGGGAACGTAAATCGGACATTCTTCTCCTTGCGGAACATTTTCTTGAGAAATACGAGATCGAACATAAAAAACGTATCCGTCGCATCTCGACACCAGCGATCGATATGCTGATGAGCTATCATTTCCCGGGCAATGTCCGCGAGCTCGAGAACGCGATCGAGCGTGCCGTTCTAGTTTGCGATTCCAACGTCATTCATGGCCATCACCTTCCGCCGACGCTGCAAACCGCGGAAGTTTCGGGAACAGAAACGCGACTTACTCTTTCTTCGGCGGTCGCCGCATTCGAACGCGACCTCATTCAGGACACGTTAAAATCGACGCACGGCAACATCGCCAAGGCAGCCAAGCAACTCGAATCGACCGAACGCATCCTTGGTTACAAGATAAAGAAATACGGAATTGATACAATTCGATTTCGCGGATGAATATCGACGACCATCTTTTCCAAGACCTTCCAGATCCGCTTTCGGCTCAGCAATTTGTTGACCGCCTTTCTGAAAATCAGCCATCACATTTTCGTAAGCTGGCAAAAGACATTGGCCTGTTCTCTGATGTTTTGACGCTCGCCTCTTACAGTCCGCTGCTGGCTACGACGCTCATACAAAATCCCGATTATATCTGGTGGCTGAAACGCCGCCGTGCGGATTCGGGTGTTCGCGGCAAGGTCGAATTGCTCGAATCGCTGGCGCGTTTTGAGTTGACCAACTCACAGCTCACGCATCAGATCCTGTTCGCCCGCTTTCGCCGCCGCGAGTTGCTTCGCATTTTCCTTGCGGACATACGCCGTCAAACTACCGTTGCCGAAACTACTGAAGAGTTGTCGAATCTCGCGGACGCGATCCTGGAAAATGCTCTTCGTATTGCCCGGCAGGAACTCGATAATCGCTACGGCGGCCCGCAGGAACTTGACGAGAAGGGACGCGAACGTCCGTCGGAATTTTGCGTTGTTTCGCTTGGCAAACTCGGCTCCAAAGAGTTGAACTATTCGTCCGACATCGATCTGCTGTTTCTATATTCGAGCGAGGGCGAGACCTCCGGCATCGGCAATCGCGGCAAGGTTACCAACCACGAATATTTCGTAAAGCTCGCCGAGCATATATCAAAGCTCGTCGGACAGCAGACCGGCGAAGGAGCAACCTTTCGTGTCGATCTTCGCCTTCGCCCGCACGGACGTGTCGGGCCGCTGGCGATGACGGTGAACGATACGGCACGCTATTACAACACCGAAGCGGCAAATTGGGAGCGTCAGGTTTTGATTCGTTCGCGGAGTAGTGCGGGCGACGGCCGTCTATTTCGGGATTTTTTCAAATCTGTTCAGGATACAGTTTTCTCAGTTACGCAATCCGTTAGCTCTGCCCTGCGCAGCGTCAAACTGTCCAAGCAGCGGATCGATCTCGAGCATATTTCGGATAGAGGTTACGACGTTAAGCTTGGCAAGGGCGGCATTCGCGAGATCGAATTTATTGCTCAGGCTCTTCAGCTTGCATACGGCGGACGCGATCGCTGGCTTCGCGCAAGCCATACGCTTATCAGCCTCGCACGTCTCGGCGATCGAAAGCAGATCACCGATAAAGAACTGTCGCAGCTTTTCGATGCATACGATTTTCTCCGCCGTCTCGAACATATCCTGCAAATGGAGAACGGCTTGCAAACTCATCTGGTTCCGAACGATCCTATTAGAAGAGCCCTGATCGCTCGCCGAATGAGGTTCGACACGATGCCGGATCTCGAAGCCGCTATCCAAAAGCACACGGCGAATGTTTCGGGAGTATTCCTTCGTATTTTTTCGGACATTAATATCGCCGGGGACGAAATGAAAACTTCGATCAGTTTCCCTGTAGCGGCAGAAGAACTTCACATCACCTCCGAATACGAAAATATCGAAGATGAGATCGCCGCATTCTCCACTCGCTTTGCCGAGATGACGAGCGCTGACCCAACATTGATCAAGTCGATTCCAAATCTCGAAGACACATTTCCCGAGGTTGATCACCTGCCGATCATCAAATCGAATGTTTTTGCGTTTGCCGACTTTCGCGAACGGATCGCCGAGCTTCGAAAGGCTTGGTCGCGGCAAATGATCGGCATCATAGCTTTCGATGCCGCAGGCAAATTGCCGCTTAAGGAATCCAAACGCAGGCAAACACTTCTGGCCGAGGCCAGTATTTCCGTTGCCATCGACATCGCCCGGCGGGAAATGGAAACGCGCTACGGCTTGCCGATCGATTCGCTCGATCTTGCCATAATGGGCCTCGGCAAACTCGGCGGTGCGGGGATCGATTACGATTCGGATCTCGATCTTGTCCTTGTCTATGACGACACAAAAGCAATAAATACATCCGGGATCACTCATGCGGAATACTATGCACGTGCGGCCGAGATTTTCGTGACAATCCTGTCCAGTATGACGCGCGAAGGCAGTCTTTACCGCGTCGATCTTCGGCTTCGACCGCATGGCAAAAACGGCCCCAGTGTCATATCCCGGCGATCGTTTCTTGAGTATATGGAGAACTCTTCCGCGGTATGGGAGCTTCTTGCCTTTATCAAGATCAGGGCTGCCGGCGGCGACCCCGAACTCGGCTCATCCATCGAGTCCGCAATAACCGGGATCATCCTCAAACGCGCGTCTTTGATCCCGCTTGATGAATTGGCGAGCGAGACAAAACGCGTTCGCCAGGCACTTGAGAATGAAAAGGTCGCCGCAAACCGCAGCGGCGAGATAGACATTAAATATGGCGCGGGCGGAATGCTGGACATCTATTTCGCGATCCGCTTTCTTCAGCTTCGCGACAATATTTCCGACGACGAAAAGAGTCGCTCGACCGATCACACGCTCTCAAAATTATTTGCAAATGGTTCGCTGCCTGAATCTGACTATCAGAATCTTTTGGCGGGATATGAGTTTCTTTCAGATCTGGATCACAACATTCGTCTTGCTATCGGCCGCTCCACGCGCCTTCCTATCGCCAATCAAACCGCTCTGCGAAATATAGCTAAACGCATGAATCTCGATTCCGTCGATAATTTACTCGAACAACTCACCGTTCATCGCCTGAACATACGGGCCTCGTATGACAATGTGATCAGAAATTCCTTGTAGCATATTGCTATTGCTAAATAGCGCAATAAATAGTTAAATAGGCGGTCAAACAACCCTGCAAACTTTTGCAGCACCCTATACCTAAGAAGTCTTGTACATAACGGAATATCCCCATGAAATTTACATCATTTGTATTATTGATGTGCATGGTCGTCATCACGACGCCATTCGCTCTTGCCCAAACAACATCCACCGAACCATCACCTCAAGCCGCTGCGACACCTATCGCATTTGGCTTACAGGATGGGACACCGATCAAACTTCGCATTAACCGAAATATGTCGTCGGCAGACGCCAAGACAGGCGAAACGGTGGATTTTGAAGTGTTGGAAGACGTCAAGAGTGGCGATCTGACAATTATTCGAAAAGGCAGTTTTGCTCTCGGAACGGTTACGCGCGGCAAACCGAAAGCGAGGATGGGAAGGGGAGGCAAGCTGGATATCAATATCGATTCGGTGCAAACCCTAACAGGCGAAAAACTAGCGTTACGGGCCGTGAAACAGACGAAAGGATATAATTCCGCCGCGCCGATGACAGGAGCGATAGTCGCCGCCGGCATATTGTTCTTTCCGGCCGCTCCTTTCTTTCTTTTTATGAAAGGAAAAGACATCAAGATACCAAAGGGCACCGAGATCACAGCGTATATAAACGGAGACTCACCGCTCGATAAAAATAAGTTCATCGCGGCTAATGCACCCGTACCAAGCTCCACGGAAATTCCGGTCCAGACTGCCTCGGTCGAAACTGCGGCATCTAATCTGCAGGTCAAGTCTTCGCCGGAAGGAGCGGAGATTACGGTCAATGGAAATTTCGTTGGCAGCACGCCGTCATCGTTTGTTCTAAAGGCAGGCGAACATACCATTGTGATAAAGAAACCCGGCTTTCAACCGTGGGAACGGAATATTAGCCTGTTGGCCGGAAGCAGCATCACGCTCGACGCAGCACTAGAAAAAGTTCAGTAATGAGCTTTATTTCTTCCAACGTCCGCCTGGAAAAACTATAATTGGGTGACGTGAAGAAACTCTTTATCTCAGCTATTTCATTTTTCCTGACCTGCTCGAATGTGCTTGTGATAGCTCAATCGGGACGGGTGGGAAACTATTCTGAAAGCGTATCAAAGAGTAAAGACAGATCGGAACGCAGCGAAACCACCTCTGATAATAAGCAGGACGAAGAAGAAACAATAAAGGTCGAGACCGATCTTGTAACGATTCCCGTCCGCGTCACATCACGCGAACTCAAACCGCTGACGGATCTAAAGCAGTCTGAATTCAAAATATTCGAGAACGGCCAGGAGCAAAAGATCTCATATTTTTCCAGCGTCGATCAGCCGTTCACGGTCGCATTGCTGCTCGATATGAGCTATTCGACCGTATTTAAGCTCAACGAGATACAGGCGGCCGCGCTTCTTTTCGTTTCTCAGCTTCGAGCAGACGACAAAGTCACGGTTATCTCATTCGACGAGAAACCGAGAGTGTTGTGCCAGCCGACCAACAATCGCAAAGTGCTGAAACTTGCCATCGAAGGCGCGAAGATCGGATCAGGAACGAGTCTTTACGATGCTCTCGATCTAACGATCAATAAACAGCTTGCCGCCGTGACCGGACG
>Ga0193753_10004423_pt1 | contig 10032 bp, 14 predicted proteins | sample H1c2metaG_FD_144925 | JGI IMG/M metagenome (GOLD analysis project Ga0193753, IMG submission 144925) | Soil microbial communities from a riparian zone of the East river system, Colorado, United States - H1c2 | ecosystem: Environmental > Terrestrial > Soil > Riparian zone | place: USA: East... | reverse complement strand
GACGATCAAAGCGGTGGACCGGATCGTGGTTTTGAATCACGGCAGGATCGAGGCGATCGGCACGCATAAGGAATTGCTGGAATCTAGCAAGTTGTATAAAAATCTGGCCGAATTGCAGTTCCGCGATTAAGCTGAGTTCCATGGTGAGGAATTTAATCAACGGGCTTTTGAGAATTACCGATAAGAGGCGCAGCGAGCGGACGAATTTCAGTCTCGGTTTGTCGCTGGCATTTATCGCCGGGGCCATAAATGCCGGCGGATTCATGGTTGTGCATCAATACACTTCGCATATGACCGGGTTAATGTCGATGGTGGCGGATAGCGTCGCGCTGAATAAGTTGGGTGGCGCGGCGATTATATTATTTTATATTTTATGTTTTATTTGTGGGGCAATGACCACCGCCATATTAGCGGCGATCGCTGCATTCGCAATATGCACTGCCATTGTTGATCGAGGCGGCGTTGCTTTTAAGTTTCGGGCTAATCAGTGACCGGCTTATCGCCATCAACCCGCAAATATATGCGTCACTGGTGATTTCACTTTTATGTTTTCTGATGGGGCTCCAAAACGCGGTGATTACTAAAGTTTCGGCGACTTCGATCCGGACGACGCATATAACCGGCATGACAACTGATATCGGCATCGAGCTGGGCAAAATCCTTTATTTGCGCAATAAGGAAGTTGGATTTGTACAAGTAAACCGCAAAAAGCTTTTCCTGCATATTTCCATCGTCTCCGCATTTCTTGGCGGTGGTATAGTCGGAGCTTTCGCCTTCATGCTGTTCGGCGGGCTGGCAGCATTACCGCTGGCATTATACCTAATTGTGATTTCACTACCTTCAATCATCCGCGATCTGGCAGTTTTTGCAAATATGATTCGCCATCATCATAGGTTTAAGAGGTAGAGGAGCTATTTCATTGGAGTTGCAATTCAGGAATCGGGCTATATGGTTCTTGCATGACTTTTGATGAGATCTCATATGAAGCTGTCCTGTGCGGCATCGTGATTGCGGCGATACCTTTTGTAGTTATGTATATGCGAATGCGCTCGATAAACTTGACGGTAAAACAAAAGCGGCTAGCTGCATTAAAAGACGAGATAAATAAAGCTGCTCCTGGTAGTAGCGAACACGAGAAACTCTCGGCTTTGTATGCTTTAGCAGAGGCTGATAAGATAGATCTTGTTAAGCGCGGTAAGTAGTAGCAAATTTAGACAAACTACTGTCACCCCGTCGCATGACGGGGTCTGGATGGTCTTGTAAACGCCAGACCCCGCAACAAGTGCGGGGTGACGTTGGTCTGATTCTTTTATTAATATTGGGAACTACGCAGCCGCGGTTTTAACCGGTTCGATATTGATGAACTTGCGGTCGTTTTTGCCGTAGGTGAATTCTACTGTGCCTTCGACAGTTGCGTGAATTGTGTGGTCTTTGCCGATTACGGTGTTTTTACCGGCGTGATAAGTCGTGCCGCGTTGGCGAACGATGATATTGCCTGGTTGTGCCAATTGGCCACCGAAGATTTTCAAACCTAAACGGCGACCTTTTGAATCGCGACCGTTTCTTGAACTACCACCTGCCTTATGATGTGCCATAACTTACCTATTTACCTGGATTTACTTTGCGTGGAGCCGCTGGTTTTGTGCTCGAATTTTGTGATTTAGTATTAATTGTGCCTCTTCCTTCCGGTTTGGCAGAGTTGCCAGTGCCGCCGGCTGGTTTTTTACCTGTCGGTTGCTTCTTAGGCGCTTTGGCTGTTTTTTCTTCGGTCACTGCTTTCTCGAGTTTAGCTTTAGAAGCTTTCTCGGCAGATTTTTTAGCATTCGCAGCTTTTTGTTCTTTAGTTTGTTTCACCGGAGCAGTGCGCGTGATAATTTTGCGTTTGTCTTTTTGCTCGATTTTTTTGCCGCCGAGTTCAACGATTTGAACTGTGGTCAAATATTGGCGATGGCCGTTTTTACGGCGTGAATTGTGACGGCGGCGTTTTTTGAAGATGATGACTTTATCGCCTTTGCCTTGTTTCAAAATTTCGGCTGTGACTTTACCAGCAGTGCCTGCCAGCAAAACTTCCAGTTCAACTACATCACCGACATTGCCGGCTAATTTCTCGAGTTCGAGAACTGTTCCGAGAGAGGCTTTAAACTGCCTGCCACCTGATCTTACAACTGCAAACATTATGCGCTCTTCTTAGCTTTAGGTTTATCACTGCTCAAGGCTTTAACGCGAGCATTGAGGCGGCTGATTTTACGGGCCGCGGTATTTTTCTTGATGATGTTGTTAGTAACACCTGAATTCATTTCGCTTTCTGCCGTGCGCAGGGCTTTCATCGCATCAGCGTGAACGCCGGCGGTAATTGCGGTTTCTACTTTCTTGATAAAAGTGCGGATACGGGTCTTGCGCGAACGGTTAACTTCCGTGCGGCGGATTGACTTGCGGTTTGCGATTTTCGCTGATTTGGTATTTGCCATAGGAGGGGGGTTATAGTGAGGGTTAAGGCCGCTGTCAACAGGTAAATTGCGGTTTTGCTAATGGTTACGTGAGGCATCTTTTTGGGTTTGTAATTTTGCCTGTAGCCTCTCGACATGAGATATCCTGTTAGGGGAAGGTTTGTCGGGGGTTTCGGCGGGTTTTTTAGGCAAAAAACATTGTAATAATACCAAACCGTACAGGATAGCGGCACTGCTTCCGAGTAGCCATTTATCCCCGATTTTAAGGGTTCCGGTATGGTGAATTTCAGAAGGGGTTGGTTTTTCCATAATTCTATCTTTGCGGCCCTTCTAATTGCACAGTTTTAGACTCACGGTCTTTTAAACGCTCAGTAAGAGTTAAGGGGGTGATGGTAATGGCAGCTTCATCCAATAACTCAAGAGTGTCACTTTTTTCAGTAACACGAGCTACAACAACTTTATCAGAAAATAAGAAACGTAACTGCCGGGTAGATAGTGCTGTTGTTATTTTACTGACTTCTTCACGATTGGAAATCCTGGTAAATTTCTTCAGGAAAGTATTATTCAAGTCAGGTTTATTAAGTATCGAAACTGATATCTGATATATAGATTGACCGTCTTGTATGGGTTGAGGTGAGTATTCATCCACGTTTCTTGAGTCAGATAAACATGTCTCATCAAGAATGTCATTAATAGCAGCTAGCAAACTACTTGTGCCATTGCGGTTTGCAGAATCGGAAGAATTTTGGCGCGCTGTTCTATAAGACCGTTGTGCAGGATCTTTTAACGCAAACCCGCCACCAGCTATGACAGCTCCAAGAGCCAATATTGTTGTAATGTTATTTCTAGACATAATTTATTTACTTAATTTAATAAATTATGAGGCTCATTTTGTCAATGCTATTTCTGGCATTTTGGACAGAAGAACGTAGAGCGGCCTGCCTGGGTAATCTGTTGGATTTTCGACTTACATACCGGGCAAAGCTTGCCTACTTTGCCATAAACATCAAAACTATGTTGGAATTTGCCGATTCTGCCGTTGGCGCGTCGATAATCGCGTAAGGTGGAGCCGCCGGCGGTGATGGAATCTTGAAGGACGGTGCGGATGTTTTTGATTAATTCAGTAAGTTTGGCACTGGGGATTTTATTGGCGGGGGTTTTGGGGCTTAATTTGGTGCGGAACAGGGCTTCGGAGGCATATATATTACCGACGCCGACGACCAGGGTTTGGTCCATTATTGCGGGTTTGATTGGGGATTTGCGGGTTTTGAGCTTGTTGAAGAGATATGTCGCGTCGAATTCATCGGAGAATGGTTCCGGCCCCAAATGCTCGAAAAGGGATTTGGCTTGGCTTTTGAGGGTTACTATCCCGAAACGGCGGGCGTCGTTGAAACTCATTTCGCTGCCATCGGTGAAGTGGAAAACCACGTGATCATGTTTCTTGCGCTCCATGCCGATGCCGAGGAGGATTTTGCCGGACATGCCGAGATGGATGACAAGGGAATCTTTGAATTTGCTGAAATGGATAAGAAGATACTTGGCACGGCGCTCGATACGCGAGATTTCTTTGCCATGAAGGCCGGATAAATCTGGAATCGGGATACGGATGGATGTGCGGCGAAGGTCGATTTCGCCGATGGTCTTGCCGGTGATATGGCGCTGCAACTCGGTGCGGACGGTTTCGACCTCAGGTAGTTCGGGCATAATCTATAAAAAATTTTACAATGTCATATAGCTGTAATATTAACCCTATATTTAATCAATGCAGAATAATAGAGAATTTATGGGTCAGGCTTTAAGCAAATTGAATAATCAGCAAAGGAAATCTGTATTAAGATTTGCTGAAGCCCAATTGACGGCAGCACATCCTCTTAAAAAGATTTTGGATGGAACAACTGGCATACATAAAAGACAAATAAGGAATTTTGCGGAATTTGTCGCTGCAAAACCTGCCGCAGTTGAAAATGCCGAAAAAGAATTTCCATCAGATGCCGATAAGGATGATGCGCTTACTAACTGGAAGATGAAACATGATCGTGCATTATCCCCTCCAAAACGTAGTATTGGTCATTAGAAGTACATTGCTAAAATTGGCTAATTCACTATCCTAGATCATATGAGCAAAACCTTCTTCGGATTTAAACAAGTAGACGCCGCGGCCAAGGCTGGGATGGTGCGGGATGTGTTCTCCTCAGTGGCGAGCAAATATGATGTCATGAATGATTTCATGTCGTTTGGCTTGCATCGCTGGTGGAAGGCGGAGATGTTGAAGAAACTAGCGCCGAAAAAGGGAGGTAAATATCTCGATGTTGCTGGTGGTTCTGGGGATATTGGATTTAAAGTGTGGGAGAAAGGAGGCGATGTTACGCTCACCGATATCAATCCTGATATGTTGCAAGTGGCGAAAGATAAGGCGGTTAATTCCAACAAGATTGAAAGAATCAAATTTGAAGTAGCAGATGCCGAGAAATTGCAATTTGCGGATGCAGAGTTTGATATTTTGGGAATCGCGTTTGGGATTCGTAATGTTACTAATATCGACAAGGCATTAAGCGAATTTTATCGCGTGCTGAAACCGGGCGGGCGGTTTGTGTGTTTGGAGTTTTCGGATGTGGAAAATGAGATCATCAAGAAATTCTATGATTTATATTCGTTTAATGTAATCCCAAAAATTGGCGGAATTGTTGCCAATGATGAGGCTTCATATCAATATCTAGTTGAATCAATCCGCAAATTTCCACCGGCACCGGAATTTGTGAAGCTGATTGAGACGGCGGGCTTTAAGGATGTCGGCTATAAAAAATACACGCATGGCGTGGTGGCGATTCATTGGGGCGTGAAAGCTTAATTTATAAGGCTGGACATCTTAATTGCCCTTATTATTATATAAATATTAATTAACCAAGATGGTTTTGATATGGCTTATAGTAATGCAACTTTGGATGATCAAGTCTGGAAATATCCTGTTCCGCAACAAGGCAAATGGGAAAAGGAAGGGATGTTGACCGTCTCGCACCAGCCTTCTCACAAAATTCATTATGAAGTATACGGCAATCCTGATGGAGAGCCGGCTTTATTTTTCCATGGCGGCCCGGGCGCGTCTTGCTCATCTAAAGATGCGCGATTTTTTGATCCAGATCGTTATAGAATAATTTTATTTGATCAACGGGGCTGCGGTAAAAGTGTTCCAACTATTGGTACCGACTTGGAGGGTGCGCTTGCTGGGAATAATACAACTAAATTGATCGGAGATGTACGTACAATAAGAAAAGAACTTGGTATAACTGGAAAAATGCATATGGGCGGCGGCAGTTGGGGCAGTACACTCGCTTTAGCAGTTGCTTTTGATCAACCGGAAAACATCGCGTCACTGACTTTGCGCGGACTGTTTTTAGGAGGAAAAATAAATACAGATTGGTTCAACCAAAAACATGCCGCCGAACATAATGGCAATGATATTTTGGCTTTCCATACTAACGCACATCCATTGTTGATAAAAACATGGAGAGAATATGTAGATTTCATTCCGCCAATGGAACGTGAAGATATGGTAAAAGCTTATCATGTTCGCTTGACAGGTAATGATCCAGTTTTGCGCAACGAAGCGGCAAGACGTTTATTATATTTGGAAGATGCCGCAGCTTTTGCAAATCCTGATCCGGCGCTTTTGCCGGCGGAAGATTATGTGGACGTCAATCCCAATATGCCGACGCTTGAAATGCATTATTTCATGAATGGCTGTTTCTTGGGCGGTAAGTCGGGTGAAGAAGCTCGTGAAGGCGATTTCTTTATGAAAAATATCGAAAATCTGGCGGGAATCGCGCAAATTAACATAATTCACGGAAGAAATGACTTTGTATGTGACGTAACAGATGCGGATCTTTTCAGTGCCGCGCTACGAAGAATTGGGGTTGATACGCGTCTGGTGATCACGGATGCGGGACATGCCCGCACTGAGCGGGAAAACGCTAAAGCATTTATAGACTGCACTGATACTTTGCCGCGAATTGAGAAGAAATCCCGCGAAATTCCACGTACAGGGCGAGTGGCGGGAATGGGTGGCGGCTAAGCGTGAGAGCTTAAATTAGAATCTAAGACGCGGGCCGCTTGGTGGTGACATCTTTTTTACTAATATTTTTTTAACAGGAGGGTTTTGGGGCCGGCTCGCGGCAGCTTCAGCATCGTGTTTTTTTAGTGATGCACGTTGTTCTGCTAATCTTTTTGCGGCGGCGGCTCGCTCTTTTTCATTGCGTTCTTGAATCTTCGCGGATTCATTTGCGGTAGCTTGAGTTGTTTCAATAACTTTTCCGCTTGGCAGCTTGGTTTGGATGGTTATTGGTGTATTATGCCCATCTCCTGGCTCATCACGTCTTGCAAGTTTTGCAAGTATGGATTCTGCTGTACGTAAGTTGGCAGCTCCTTTAAATGCTTGCACAAATTCGTCAGCCTTTTCTTCTTCACTTCTTTCAAATAAAAACTCTCTTTTATTTTGAATGCGCTCGTGATGATGCTTTCTTTCTTCGCCGTATCTAAGCGTCAATTTACCCTCCGGACTTACATGGGATGAGCAATAAGGATCAGGATTATTATATCGCGCCTCTAATTCTTTGAGAATTTTACCCTCAAGATCTTTGGCCTTTGCATAAGCATGTTCAATATTTTTCGGGTCAATTTGAACGCGGAAATCGGTGCCTTCATAATAAACCGCAACCGGGCTTTCAAAATCTTCCGGCTCCAATATTTCAACATATTCCCAAGCATCATTGCGCTTTACTTGCATACGCATATTAGAAGATAGAAAACTGTTTATCTTCAAATGCTCGCTGCCATCTCCTACATTTATCTGCTCATCATGTTCAAGAAGTTTGAGCGCAGCTTGTTTATCAATGTAGGAATAAGCATCTACCAACTGAATTAAGGGAGAAACACGAAATATCTCAATTTCGGAATCAGCTCTATGTTTACGAAAAAGCTGGCGTTCAGCTTTTGCTAACACTAATTGATAACACGCAGCTATCCATGCCTCTGCTACACTAAATGATCTGTATTCACTCATCCGTTTGATTTTATATGAGAATTGTTACAGCTAGGTTACAAATAAGGTGAAATCAGTAAAGAATTTACATTTAACGTCCGAATCTATATCACATGCACATGGCTAAAAACCTGCTGCATTTAATCGGTATTGCCCGCACATTGGCGCGGAATGATGCGTTGTTTCCGGTGGAGATGCTGAATATTCCGTCGCTGACATTGTTTGTGCGTTTGGTGCGCAGGCGGCAGAAGGCCTTGACGCCGGGGCAGAGATTGGCGAAAGCGTTTCAGGAATTGGGGCCGAGTTTTATCAAGTTGGGTCAGGCGCTTTCTACGCGTTCGGATTTGGTGGGGGAGCAGATTGCAGCGGATTTGACCATGTTGCGCGATCAACTGCCGCCGTTTCCGACTGCGCAAGTGAAGGAAATTATTCAAGCCGAGTTGGGTGCACCGGTTTCAAGTTTATTTATGGAATTTGATGAGGTGCCGGTGGCGGCGGCTTCGATTGCGCAGGTGCATTTTGCGCGCACTCATGAGGGTGAGGAAATTGCGGTGAAGGTCTTGCGGCCGAATATCGAGATGGAGATCGCTAAGGATATAGCGCTGTTTTATTGGATCGCGCGGATGATTGAGAAGCGCAACCCGCTTTATGCAAAACGCTTGCGGCCGGTGGAGGTGGTGAAGACGCTGGAGGACACGGTCAAGATCGAGCTGGATTTGCGCATGGAAGCGGCGGCGGCATCGGAACTGCGGGAGAATTTTAGGAACTGGCAGGGATTTTATGTGCCGAAGATTTATTGGCCGTTTGTTTCGCGGCGTGTGCTTGGGATTGAGAAAGTCAGCGGGGTTAAGATTGACCGCCGGGATGAGATTATAAAACTTGGTTTGAATCCGGATGATATTTTAGCGGCTTCTTCCAAGGCATTATTCAAGCAGGTTTTCGATGACGGATTTTTCCATGCGGATTTGCATCCGGGCAATGTTTTTGTGAACCACCGCGGCGAGATCGTGCCGATTGATTTCGGGATTATGGGACGGATCGACCAGCAATCACGCCAATATATCGCCGATATCCTCGCCGGTTTCCTGATGCGTGATTATCATAAAGTGGCAAAAGCACATTTTGATGCAGGTTATGTTCCGGATGATAAATCGCTGGATAATTTTGCTATGGCGTGCCGTGCCGTGGGTGAGCCGATCATGGACCGGCCGATAAACGAGATTTCCGTGGCGCGGCTCTTGGCGCAGATGTTCCAAGTGGCGGAGGAATTTGAGATGATCACGCAGCCGCATTTGCTGCTACTGCAAAAAACCATGATGATGGCCGAAGGTGTGGGACGTTCGCTAAACCCGAATGTGAACATGTGGAAGCTAGCGGAACCGCTGGTGCGCGATTGGGCGCAGAAAAATATGGGTTTGAAGGCGCAGATCCAAAATAGACTGACCGAGGTCAAAGATTTCCTGCAGCAACTTCGCCGCTTGGTGGATTTGGCGGAAGTTTATTTGAAAGAGAAGGTTTAGCTATTTGCCAATCCCTGGGGCAGAGAGATTTTGTAATGTATCTTTGGCTTTTTGCGGTTATTTCTTTTATTGGTCTAAGGGCTGGCCGGTCGAGCTGCCCATATTTATAGATACTACACACCGTGTGGTTGATGATACGCAGGCTGCAGTACTTGCAGGATCGTAGCCCCTAACAAATCCAGTTGTTAGGATGCCGTTATCAGTTTTTGCATCAATAGCAACAGCGTCCCTACCTGTGAGGTATTTTATAAAGTTGCCATCAGCAACATATACAAATCCTTTCGGATTTAGCTGTAAGGCATCAGTTGCGTAATATCGTCCACCTATAAGAAGAGTGCTCAATGGGGTTTTCGGTGTGTTGATTCCAGATTTGAAAGCAGGGCTGCCTGAAAAATCTCCGGTGTAAGTTTCTTTGATCATTCCTGAATCAGACAAATGCTTCCAGAAAGTGTAGAATTCATAACATGTCGCCATGCCGCAGCCTAGAGTAGTGTCCGTCGTAGCTGTGGTGCCATTATCATTTCCTGCTGGAGTGAACAAATTAGAATCGCCGGGAAATTGTTGATAGTTGAGTTGGAAATTTGAAACAGCAACATCATATTGCTGTACTTGGCTTATAAAAGACTGAATTTTAACCGTGCTGACCATACTTTGCGCAGTTAAGATTCCACCGATCAATAATCCTATTATGACGAGGACGATTGATAATTCGACGAGTGTGAAACCTCTTTTTATAATCATTAGTTAATCTATATTTTTTAGTGTATTTATTTCGTAAAAATGGAATAACCTCATTTTGGTCCTTTTCTCTTAAGCTTATAAACATAACTAATCACTTCAGCAACAGTTTGATAATGTGCGAATGGGATTTCGGTGTCTAGTTCGCAATCAGCGTAAAGGGCACGGGCGAGGACTGGGTTGCGGACTTCGGGGACTTTGTTCTCTTTGGCGATTTCCTTGATTTTCTCGGCGACGTCGTCAATACCCATGGCGACTACAACTGGGGCGCGACTTTTTTCGGTGTCAGATT
>Ga0193753_10004422_pt1 | contig 10033 bp, 8 predicted proteins | sample H1c2metaG_FD_144925 | JGI IMG/M metagenome (GOLD analysis project Ga0193753, IMG submission 144925) | Soil microbial communities from a riparian zone of the East river system, Colorado, United States - H1c2 | ecosystem: Environmental > Terrestrial > Soil > Riparian zone | place: USA: East River... | reverse complement strand
ATACGCTGTGGGCGATGGCTGGCAGCAGCTTGGCCTGGGTGGTCAGCGATCGGTCCGAAGCGACTATCATGGCCACTTGCGTCACGTGGTACCTGGGGGGAGGGATCCCGTGGCTGTGGTTTCAGTCGCGTCGTAATCGCTGAAAGAGTAGCCAGGAAACTAGAGCGGATGAGTGCTTGGAAAACGCGGGTGACTGCGGCGCTGCCCAGGGCGGCGATCGTATTCCATGACCTGTTCATGGTCTGGCTCTGCTGGATGGGGCTGAACCAGTTCCGTTATTCCATGGAAATCGTGTCACTCGACCTGCCGTTCTGGTCGCCGGAAGTGCTGTTGATCCTGTTCGCCCAAGGCATGGTCTTCTGGAAAGTCGGCCTCTATCGGGGTGTCTGGCGCTTCGCCAGCCTGCCGGACCTGCTGAATATCCTCAAGGCAAGCATTGCCGGCCTGCTCGCGATCGTTCTCGCGCTGTTCCTCTATAACCGACTGAATCTGGTGCCGCGCTCGGTACTGGTGCTTTATCCGATCGTGTTGACTGCCCTGCTGGGCATGCCGCGCCTGCTGTACCGGACCTGGAAGGACCACGGTCTGGCGCGCACCGACAAGGCGGCGATACGGGTCCTGATCCTGGGGGCGGGGCAGGCCGGCGAGACCCTGGTGCGCGACCTGCGCCGGGCCGGCGCCTACCAGCCGATGGGTTTCCTCGACGATGCCGCGAAATTGCGCGGCAGCCACCTGCAGGGACTGCCGGTGTTGGGAAGGATCGAGGATGTCGACAAGATCGCCCCGGAAACGGCCGCCAAACTGCTGGTGATCGCCATGCCGTCCATCGATGCCGCTGCGATGCGGCGCGTGGTGGAGGCCTGCGAACGTACCGGCCTGCCATTCCGCACGGTGCCACGGCTGGATGACCTGCTGGAAGGGCGTTCATTGCCGGGCGAGTTGAAGGAGGTCGCGATCGAGGATCTACTCGGGCGGCAGCCGATGACGCCCGACTGGAAAGCGATCCGTGGCTGGCTGGGTGGGCGCAGCGTACTGGTGACGGGTGCTGGCGGCTCCATCGGTTCGGAGCTGTGCCGACAGTGCGCCAAGCATGGCGCGCGCCAGATCGCCCTGCTCGAAATCGACGAGTTGGCGCTGATTACCGCCGAAGCGGAATTGCGTCGTGATTTCCCGCAGATCCAGTACGTGCCGATCCTGGGCGATTGCGGTGACGCCGCGGTCGTCCGCTATGCCTTGCAGCAGTCGAAGCCCGATGCGGTCTTCCACGCGGCCGCCTACAAGCATGTACCCGTGCTCGAAACGCAGTTGCGCGAGGCGATCCGCAACAATGTGCTCGCGACCGAAACCGTGGTCCAGGAAAGCCTGCGGTCCGGTGTGGGCACGTTCGTGCTGATCTCCACCGACAAGGCCGTCGATCCGGCCAACGTCCTTGGCGCCAGCAAACGACTCGCCGAAATGGTCTGCCAGGCGATGGCAGATCCGTTGACCACGCGTTTCATCACGGTGCGGTTCGGCAACGTGCTGGATTCCGCGGGCAGTGTCGTGCCGCTGTTTCGCGAACAGATCCGCAATGGCGGACCGGTCACGGTGACCGATGCGGACGTCACGCGCTACTTCATGACCATCCAGGAGGCGTGTCAGTTGATCCTGCAGGCCTCGGCGATCGGTTCACAGCAGGCCATCTATACCCTGGACATGGGCGATCCGGTGCCGATCCGCCTGCTTGCCGAGCAGATGATCCGCCTGGCCGGCAAGCAACCAGAGCGTGATATCGCCATCGTCTACACGGGCCTGCGCGCTGGTGAAAAACTCCATGAAACGCTGTTCCACGCCGACGAGCGCTATCGTCCGACCTCGCATCCAAAGATCCTGCAGGCAGAAGCGCGCGAAGTCTCAGTGGAGCGGATCAATGGCATTCGCATGCGCCTGCGCGATGCCGTCGGTCGTTACGACATCGATACCCTGGCGACGCTGTTGCGCGAAGCAGTTCCGGAATTCGTTCCGGCCGGTTCGCCCGAGGCGCCACAGAAAGCCGCGACCGTCGTGGCATTCCCCGCAAGAGCATCCCGCAGGACATGAGCAAACGCATCCGCAAGGCCGTATTCCCCGTGGCAGGCCTGGGGACGCGATTCCTGCCGGCTACCAAGACCGTACCCAAGGAAATGTTGCCGATCGTCGATCGGCCGTTGATCCAGTACGCGGTCGATGAAGCCATCGAGGCCGGTTGCGACACGCTGATCTTCGTGACCAATCGCTACAAGCATGCCGTCGCCGATTACTTCGACAAGGCCTACGAACTCGAGCAGAAGCTTGAGAAATCCGGCAAGCACGAGCAGCTAGCCCTCGTCCGGAACGTGCTGCCCGAAGGCGTGCGCGCGGTCTTCGTCACCCAGGCCGAGGCATTGGGACTCGGCCATGCCGTGCTGTGCGCCAAGCCAGTGATCGGCGACGAACCGTTCGCGGTGATCCTGCCGGACGACCTGATCTGGAACAAGGACGGCGCGGGCGCGCTCAAGCAGATGGCCGACCACGCCGAAACCAATGACGTCGGCACGATCGCGGTGCAGGACGTGCCCGAGGAGCAGACCGCCAGCTACGGCATCGTGGCCACCGATGGCTTCCAGGATCGACACGGCGCCATCCAGCGCATCGTCGAAAAGCCCGATCCCGCCGATGCGCCGAGCACGCTGGCCGTGGTCGGGCGCTACATCCTGCCGGCCTCGATCTTCGATCACCTCGAGCGCACGGGCAAGGGCGCTGGTGGCGAGATCCAGCTGACCGACGCGATCGCCAGCCTGATCAAGGAATCGCAGGTCGATGCCTATCGCTTCAAGGGCACGCGCTTCGATTGTGGTACCCACATCGGCCTGGTCGAGGCGACGATCCGGTTCGCGCTCGACCACGAGAAGATCAGCGATGCCGCGCGCGACAGCATGCAGCGGGCGTTGCAGGAACTGGGCGTCATCGACATCGGCTGATCGGATTGCGTGGCCGCGGATAAGAAAACGGCGCCTTGGGGCGCCGTTTTCACGTATCCCGTGAGTGATCGATCAGAGCGCTTCGAAGATTCCCGCTGCGCCCATGCCGGTGCCGATGCACATGGTCACCATGCCGTACTTCTGCTCGCGTCGGCGAAGGCCGTGCACGATGGTCGCGGTGCGCACTGCGCCGGTCGCACCCAGCGGATGGCCGAGTGCGATCGCACCACCCAGTGGATTGACCTTCGACGGATCCAATCCACAATCGCGAATCACGGCCAGTGCCTGCGCAGCGAAGGCTTCGTTGAGTTCGATCCAGTCGAGTTGGTCCTTCGTCAGCCCGGCCTGTTTCAGGGCTTTCGGGATCGCGGCGATCGGGCCGATGCCCATCACTTCGGGCCGCACGCCGGCCACCGAGAACGACACGAAACGTGCCAGCGGCGTCAGCCCATAGTCCTTGATCGCCTGCTCGGAGGCCAGCAGGATCGCGCCGGCGCCATCGCTCATCTGCGACGAGTTGCCGGCGGTGACCGTGCCGCCGAACTGGCCGTTGCGGAACACCGGACGCAATTTCGCCAAACCTTCGGCGGAGCTGTCCGAGCGCGGGCCCTCATCGTTCTCGACGAGCAACTTCTTCAGGCGGATCGTGTTGCCGCCGAGGTCGGGCTGGCGGGCGATGACTTCGTACGGCGTGATTTCCTGGCGGAATTCGCCGGCCTTGATCGCGGCGATCGCCTTCTCGTGCGAGGCCAGCGCGAACGCATCCTGCTGCTCGCGCGACACCTTCCATTCTTCCGCGACCTTTTCCGCAGTGATGCCCATGCCGTAGGCAATGGCGACGTGATCGTCCTTGAACACGCTGGGCGAAAGCGCGACCTTGTTGCCCATCATCGGCACCATCGACATCGATTCGGTACCGCCGGCCAGCACCAGGTCGGCGTTGCCGAGGCGGATCTGGTCGGCTGCCAGTGCAACGGCCTGCAGGCCCGAAGAGCAGAAACGATTGATGGTCTGCGCTGCAACCGTGTCCGGCAGTCCCGCGAGCAGTACGCCGATGCGTGCCACGTTCATGCCTTGCTCGCCTTCGGGCATCGCGCAGCCGATGATCGCGTCCTCGATGCGGTTGACGTCGATGCCCGGCGCCTGCGCGACCACGGCCTTCAGCACGTGCGCCAGCATGTCGTCGGGGCGGGTATTGCGGAACACGCCCTTCGGTGCCTTGCCCACCGGCGTGCGGGTGGCGGCGACGATGTAGGCTTCCTGGATCTGCTTGCTCATGTCTTCTTGTCCTGTGTCGCTTAGTTGCGGAGCGGCTTGCCGGTCTTGAGCATGTGCGCGATGCGCTCCTGCGTCTTCGGTTGTTGCGCGAGTTCGACGAAGTGCTGGCGCTCGAGCCTGAGCAGCCATTCCTCGTCTACCAGCGCGCCGCGATCGACCTCGCCGCCGCACAGTACCGTGGCAATGCGGGTGGCGATCTCGTAGTCGTATTCGCTGATGAAGCGGCCTTCGAGCATGTTGACCAGCAGCATCTTGAAAGTGGCGATGCCGACATCACCGGCGACTGCGATGCGACGCGCGGGCAGGGGCGGGCGGTAGCCGCTTTCGGCCAGCGCCAGCGCCTGCTGTTTGGCGACGTACAACAGTTCGAAGGCATTGAACACGACATGGTCGTTGGCGCGCAGCAGGCCCAGTTCCTTCGCTTCGAACGCTGATGCCGAAACCTTGCCCATCGCCACCGTTTCGAAATAGCGCTTGAGCTCGGCGAACACGTCGCCGCCCGGGCCTGCGGCTTGCGAAGCGCGCACGGCGATTTCCTTCAAGCCGCCGCCGGCTGGCAGCAGACCGACGCCGGCCTCTACCAAGCCGATATAGCTTTCCAGTCCCGCGACCGTCCTGGCGCTGTGCATCTGGAATTCGCAGCCGCCGCCGAGCGCGAGTCCACGTACCGCAGCCACCACCGGCACCAGCGAATACTTGATGCGCTGGCTGGTGGCCTGGAAGTTGGCGACCATCGCTTCGAAGCCCTTGGCGTTGCCTGCCTGCAGCAGGCCAAGCGCACCGGCTAGATCGGCGCCGGCGGAAAAGGGTTCCTTCGGCTGCCAGATCACCATGGCCTTGAAGTCGTTCTCGGCGCGGCCGACGGCTTCCTGCAGGCCATCGAGCACCTGGTCCGACACGGTGTGCAGCTTGGTCTTGAACGAGACCACGGCGATGTCGTCGCCATCGCTCCACATGCGCAGGCCGTCGTTCTCGAATACGGTCTCTCCCTGCGGGAAGGTCTCGCCGAGCAGCGGATCGGGGAAACGCTGGCGCTGGTAGACGGACAGGGCGGAGCGCGGCAGCTTGGCGTTCTTGCCGGGGCTGTAGCTGCCTTCCGGGGCATGCACGCCCTCGCGCCCGTCGAACACCCAGTCGGGCAGCGGTGCGTTGCTCATCGTCTTGCCGGCGACGATGTCGTCGGCGATCCATTGCGCGACCTGCTTCCAGCCTGCGGCCTGCCAGGTCTCGAACGGGCCGAGCGACCAGCCGTAACCCCAGCGGATCGCGAAGTCGACGTCGCGTGCGGTTTCGGCGATATCGGCCAGGTGGTAGGCGCTGTAATGGAACAGGTCGCGGAACATCGCCCACAGGAAGCGGGCCTGGGGATGCTGGCTTTCGCGCAGCTTCGAGAACTTCGCGGCCGGGTCCTTGGTCTTGAGGATCTCGACCACTTCCGGTGCGGCAACTCCTGTCGCAGGTTTGTAATCCTGCGCCTTCAGGTCCAGCACAAGGATGTCCTTGCCGACCTTGCGGAAGATGCCGGCGCCGGTCTTCTGGCCCAGCGCGCCTTTGGCGACGAGTGCTTCGAGCCATTTCGGCGACTTGAAGTACTGGTGCCAAGGGTCATCAGGCAGGGTGTCGGCCATGGTCTTGATGACGTGTGCCATGGTGTCCAGGCCGACCACGTCGGAGGTACGGTAAGTCGCGGATTTCGGCCGTCCGGCCAGAGGGCCGGTCAGGGCATCGACCTCATCGAAGCCCAGCTTGTATTCGGCGGTGTGGTGGATCGTCGCCAGGATCGAGAACACGCCGATGCGGTTGCCGATGAAATTGGGCGTGTCCTTGGCGTAGACCACGCCCTTGCCGAGCGTGGTGGTCAGGAAGGTTTCCAGGCCGGACAGCACTGCCTTGTCGGTGGCCCTGGCCGGGATCAGTTCGGCCAGGTGCATGTAGCGCGGCGGATTGAAGAAATGCACGCCGCAGAAGCGGTTGCGCAGTTGCCCCGGCAATACTTCGGCCAGCTTGTTGATGCCCAGGCCCGAGGTGTTGCTGGCCAGCACGGCGTGGTCGGCCACGAACGGCGCGATCTTCTCGTACAACGCCTGCTTCCAGTCCATGCGCTCGGCGATGGCCTCGATGATCAGGTCGCAGTCCTTGAGCTTCTGCAGGCCAACTTCGTAGTTGGCGGGCAAGATCGCCTCGGCCAACGACCTGCTTGCCAACGCTGCCGGACTCAGCTTGCCGAGGTTGGCGATGGCCTTGAGCACGACGCCATTGGGATCGCCTTCTTTCGCAGGCAGGTCGAACAGGACGGTGTCGACCCCGGCATTGGTGAGGTGGGCGGCAATCTGCGCGCCCATGACACCGGCACCCAGCACGGCGGCACGCCGTACGAGCAGTTTCTCAGACATAGTTTCCAAGCCTTTGGTTTATTTCAGTATTAGAGATCAGTCCGCCTTGAGGCCGGCGGCGGTGAAACGGATCAGTTCCTGCGCGGCACGCGCCCGGTGCGTGGCCTCGTTGACCCCCACGGGGCGCTTGATGAGGCCGAAATCGGCCATCGCATAGGTCAGGGCACCGGCGAGGAAGTCGAGGCGCCAATACAGCTGCTCCTTGCTCAGGCCGGGGACACAGGCTGCGATCGCCTTGCCGAATTCGCGCAGCACGTGGCCGTACTGCTCGGACAGGAACTTCCGCAGGCCGTCGTTCTTTTCCGCATAGGCACGGGCGATGACGCGGATGAAGGCACCGCCGCCATGGCGGTCCTGTGCCAGCGCGAGGGCGGGTTCGACGAACGCGGCAAGGATGGGTTCCAGTTCACCGGGACTCTGTTCCCGTGCCTGTTTCAGGCGGGCAAGGCGCTGTGCGCTCATGTCATCCATACGCCGGCGAAACACTTCGGTGACGAGGTTTTCCTTGCTGCCGAAGTGATAGTTGACCGCGGCGATATTGACGTCGGCACGGCTGGTCACCTGGCGCAACGAGGTGCCACCGAATCCGTGCTGCGCGAACAACTCCTCGGCAGCGCCGAGGATGCGATCCTTGGTGGAGAACTGGGTATTGGCCATTGACCTGCCGATTCGAATCAAACGCTTGTTTGATCGTAGTCCCGGTACCCGCCAGCGTCAAACCCGATGATCGAAACAGGGTGCGCCGACGACCCGAACCAGGCTAGAATTGTCCGTAGCCAAGTCGGCTAAACCCGCGTCCACACGCGGGTTTTTCCATGTTACTCTGGGCCCGCACCGTCCTGCGGCCCGCCTATCCGGAGAAAATCCCATGGCGCTGGAGCGCACCCTCTCGATCATCAAGCCCGATGCCGTCGCCAAGAATGTCGTCGGCGAAATCTATTCGCGCTTCGAAAAGGCAGGACTGAAGATCGCGGCCTCGAAAATGAAGCACCTGTCGCGCAAGGAAGCCGAAGGCTTCTATGCCGTGCATCGCGAACGTCCCTTCTTCAACGCACTGGTCGAGTTCATGATCAGCGGCCCGGTGATGATCCAGGCGCTCGAAGGCGAGAACGCAATCGCGAAGCACCGCGATCTCATGGGTGCGACCAATCCGAAGGAAGCCGCGCCGGGCACCATCCGCGCCGACTTCGCCGATTCGATCGATGCCAATGCCGTGCACGGTTCCGATGCAGCGGAAACCGCTGCGGTGGAAATCGCGTACTTCTTCCCGACGACGGATGTGTTCGCACGCTGAATGCCGCAATGACCGGGGCCGACACAAGACAGAACCTGCTCGACCTCGATCGCGAGGGGCTGGAGCGCTTTTTCGCCGATACGCTCGGCGAGAAGCGTTTCCGTGCCCACCAGGTGATGAAGTGGATCCACCATCGCCACGTCACCGACTTCGACGAGATGACCGATCTCGGCAAGGTGCTGCGCGCGAAGCTCGAAGTGCATGCCGAGGTGCGCGTGCCGCAGGTGCAGTTCGAGAAGCCATCCATGGACGGCACCCACAAATGGTTGCTCGGCATGGATGGCAACAACGCCATCGAAGCGGTATTCATCCCCGACAAGGGGCGCGGCACCTTGTGCGTGTCCTCCCAGGTCGGGTGCGCGCTCAACTGCCAGTTCTGCTCGACCGCGACCCAGGGCTTCAACCGCAACCTCATCGGCCAGGTGTGGGTCGCGGCAAAGCATCTCGGCAACGTGCCGCACCTGCGGCGCAAGCTCACCAACGTGGTGATGATGGGCATGGGCGAACCGTTGATGAACTTCGACAACGTGGTGCGCGCGATGAGCGTCATGCGCGACGACCTCGGCTACGGGCTCGCCAACAAGCGGGTGACGCTGTCGACCGCAGGCATGGTGCCGATGATCGACCGCCTCGGCGAGGAGAGCGATGTTTCGCTGGCGGTCTCGCTGCACGCCGCCAACGACGAGTTGCGCACCGAACTGGTCCCGCTCAACAAGAAGTACCCGATCGCCGAACTGATGGCCGCCTGCGAGCGCTACGTCAAGCGCAAGCCGCGTGCATCGATCACGTTCGAATACACGTTGATGAAAGGCGTCAACGACCAGCCCGTGCACGCGCGGCAACTGGCGCGGCTGATGCGGCAGTTCGGCAATGCGGTGCAGATGAAGGATGCGGGCAAGGTCAACCTGATCCCGTTCAACCCGTTCCCCGGCACGCGCTTCGAGCGTTCGACCGAGGGCGACATCCGCGCCTTCCAGAAATCGCTGCTGGACGCGCAGGTGCTGACGATGGTGCGGCGCACGCGGGGCGACGACATCGACGCGGCCTGCGGGCAGTTGAAGGGGCAAGTGGTGGATCGCACCCGTCGCCAGGCCGAGCATCGCAAGCGATTGGCGGACCAGCTTGAAGACCACGGGGACACGGATGCAGCCGCGTAACGCTGTGGCACTCGCGGTTTCGCTGGCATTGCTGGCGACCGCCTGTTCGCGGTTGACTTTCATCCGCCCCGACATGGGCGATGGCAATTACGTGCACACCGCGCCGACGTATGAGTTCCGCGACGATCCCGCCACCAAGCAGCGGACCGCATTGAGGAACCACCTCGTACTCGGCAGCGACGCATTGCAGAGCGGCCAGGTCGACGAAGCCGAGAAGGAAGCCCGTGCAGCGTTGAAGATCGACCCGGGCTCCGCGGATGCCTACACCCTGCTGGCGGTCATCGAAGGGCAGCGCGGGAGCGCCAGCCAGTCCGGCGGGTATTACGCCAAGGCTGCCGAGCTGGCGCCGCAGCAGGGCACGGCGCTCAATAACTACGGCGCCTGGCTGTGCGGAAATGGGCGCGCGGCCGAGTCGCTGGCGTGGTTCGACCGCGCGCTGGCCGACGCCGCCTACCAGCAGCGTGCCTCGGCGTTGGCCAACGCCGGCTCCTGTGCGCTGACGGCCGGGCAGACCGGGCGCGTGGATCGCGACCTGCGCGAAGCACTGTCACTCGACCCGGGCGATGCCACCGCGCTCGGCGCGATGGCCGATTACCAGTACCGTGGCGGTCATTACATGGACGCGCGCGCTTTTTCGGAGCGACGCCTGGCGGCTGCACCAGCAACGCCCACCGTGCTCAGACTTGCGTCACAAATTGAAGACAAACTTGGCGACAGGGCTGCCGCCGCTCGTTATGTTCAGCGTTTGCGAACGGAATTTCCGCAAGCGGGAACGGTTCAACCGGGGGAAAGCAGCCAACCATGATGCCGCCCATCCATACCATGGCGGAGAGCGACCGCGGCTGCGGCCAGCGCCTCCGTAATGCCCGCGAAGCCGCAGGCCTGAGCGTGGCCGATGTCGCCGCCCGCCTGAAGATGCCCGTACGCGTCGTT
>Ga0193753_10004420_pt1 | contig 10034 bp, 9 predicted proteins | sample H1c2metaG_FD_144925 | JGI IMG/M metagenome (GOLD analysis project Ga0193753, IMG submission 144925) | Soil microbial communities from a riparian zone of the East river system, Colorado, United States - H1c2 | ecosystem: Environmental > Terrestrial > Soil > Riparian zone | place: USA: East River... | reverse complement strand
CCCTCGGGGTCGCGCTGCTCGATCACCTGCTCGCCGCGGGCGGCTGGACGGAGCTGCTCATCGGGTATGGACGCGACCCCGAGGGCTGGTTGAGCGCACTGGCAAATTCGCCGGGCGCTGCCGGCACGTACTGCCGCGCGACCGAACACTGTCTCAGTCACCAGGCGGATCTGTCTAACGGCTTCGCCGAATACCTGGGCTTGCTCGGTCAGTCGACACGCCGCAGCCTGTATCACCTGCGCCGCCGGCTCGCGAGTCCCGGGAACGTGCAGCTGGAACACGTGACCGCGCAAGAGATGCCATCGGCATTCGAGGAGTTCAACGCGTTGCATCAGCGCCGTTGGGGCCAGCCCGCTTTCACGCGCGAACGGCTGGCGTTCCATGTCGAGCTGGCGCAAACCCTGGCGCCGCGCGGCGAAGTCGCGTTCTCGCGCCTGCGCGTCGATGGCAACACGGTCTCGATGCTCTACGACCTGCGCAAGGGGTCGAGGCAGTACAACCTCAAGATGGCGTTCGATCCGGACACCGAACGCCGTTTCTCGCTCGGATTGATCCACCTCGGGTATGCGATGGAGCGTGCCGCGAACGACGGCATCGGCGCCTACGACTTCCTCGCGGGTCCAGGCCAGCGTACGGACTTCAAGGGACACCTGAGCCAGGGTCGTGAGCCCCTGGCGACCGTGCAGTTATTGCGCGGTCCGTTCCTGCCGCGCCTGTACCGCTGGTACGACCTCAGCGGCCGAGCAAACTACCGACGCACGCCTTGAGCGCGGAGGCCGCGGGTGCGGCGCGAAATGCGCGCAGAAAGCTCGCGGCGGCGCCTACGCGTTGACCGCGGGCGCGCTGGGCGTAGCCCACGATCGCGTGGTTCTCGGCGATCAGCCGGTCGATCTGGCGCAGGGCTTCGGGGTCTGTCCAGTGCACCCGCTCGCGTCGCAGGACCTCGATGCGATTGCGGGCGTTGCGGTCGCCACCGCTGTTGCTGATGCTGGTCGGGTTGAGCCGGTAGGAATAACGGATGGCGCTGCTGAGGAGCGCATCGCCCTCGCGCGAGAGGCGGAACCAGAGGTCGCGATCCTCCGAGTTGAACAGGCTCTCGTCGAATACGCCGACACGCGCGAGACTCGAAGCGCGGACCACGACGCTTCCCGTGCCGATGAAGTTTTCGTCGAGCAGGCCGCGCGCGAACACCGTGCGCTCGATGAAGCTCCACGTTCCCACGAGCAGGGTTTTGCGCAGTTCCTGCAGCACGGGATAGTCGGCCAGCACCGAGGCCGCCAGCAACGCGCCCGCAAGGTCGATGCGGCGCAGGTCGCCGAAGGCGATCGCCGCCGTCGGGGCGAGGTCGAGCGCCTCGACCGCGGAGCGCAGGCTGCCCGCGTCCATGACATCGTCGGAATCGAGAAACGCAATGTATGGCGCGGTTGCGGCCCGGATTCCCTGGTTGCGCGCCCGCGAAGGCCCGCCAGCCGTGGGATTGCTGAGCAGCGTGATGCGCGGATCGGCAATCGACCGGATGCGCTGCACCGAATCGTCGGACGATCCGTCGTCGATGAGGATCAACTCGAGCTCGTGCAGATCCTGGTCGAGTACGGACCGCATGGCTTCCACCACGAAGCGCGCGGTGTTGTGCACCGGCATCACGATCGAAATCCGCGGCGCCCCGTTCACAGCTGCAGCGCCTCGAGGATGTGCCGATGTGATTCGCGCAGGTCGAACTGCGCGCGCACCTGCTCGACCACACGGCCACGCATCGCCGCGAGCGCCGGTTCGTCGAGCGCGAGCGCCGCCTGCATCGCGCGCGCGAGCTCTTCGGGCGACTCGGGCGCCACCACCCAGCCGAGCTCGGCGCTGCTGACCGCCTCGGGCATGCCGCTGATGCGGGTCACGATGGGCACACACCCCGCGGCCATGCCTTCGAGGAGGCCGAGCGGCAGCCCTTCCAGCCGGCTCGAGAAGAGGATCGAATCGAACGCCGGGAGGATGTCGGCGGGCCTGTTCACGAAGCCCAGGAACCTGACCTGGTCCGCCACCCCGAGCCGGGTAGTTAGCGCGAGCAGCGAATCGAGTTCCGAACCCTGTCCGGCCACGACCAGCACGAAATCGCCCGCGTTGCGCGACTTCAGGAGCTTTACGGCCTCGAGCGCAATGTCGATGCCCTTCTCGGGACGCAGGCGGGCGAGCATGCCGAACACGAACGTTTGCGCGCCTAGCGCATGCGCCGCGCGGAATGCCTGCGACCTGGCGGGGTCGCGCGCCACGCCCCGCCATTCGACGCCGTTGCGCACGGTCGTGATGCGGTTCGCGCGGGCGCCAAGCTTCACGAGCGAGTTCCGGACGGCGTCGCTGACCGCGATCGTGTGGTCGGCGAAGCGCGGCTGGATTGCCTTGAACAGGCGGCGCCGGATCCACCAGCCACCGAAGCCCGCGGGAACGAACCCGAGAACCTTGCGCACGCCGAACGGCGGCAGGATTTCCTCCAGGTGCTCTATGAAATAGACGCGCGAAAAATGGGCGCGGCAGGCGCGCAGGAACGCGATGCTGCCCTGGCTGTTGTTGATCTTCGGGAAGATCAGCAGGCGCGATTCGAGCGTGCCGAGGAACGCGCGCCAGTCGCCGCTGCCGGGCGCCAGCTGATCGTCGTAGCCCGTCGTCAGGTCGACCTGGAAGATCCGCACGCGGTCGCGCCATTGCGGCGACTTCGCGGCTTCCGCGAACAGCTGGTGGCGGCAGCAGACGAGTTCGATCGAATACCCCGCGTCGAGCAGCGTCGCAATGAGTGCGGCGGTATGCACCTCGACGCCGCCGAAGCCGCGGTTCTCCGTGATGATGCAGATCGACTTGCCGGCCCCGGAGGAGGCGGGCCGGCCGGCGGGAGCATCGCGTCGATCGGCCGTTAGCGGGGCGCTCATGGCCTTCTCAGGACGTACCCAGGCGGCGGCGCAGGGCGTATCCGGCATCTCCCAGGCAGAGCAGGCCGAGTTTCATCCACAGCGTGAAGTCGGTGACGTTGTGGCGCAGGGCGCGCAGGTAGTGAGGCGCGGCGGCGCGATATTCGTGCCTGGCGTAGCACTCGTCGGCGAGCGCGGTGAACGCCTTGCGCGCCATCGTGCTGCGCACGCCTGCATCGTCGGTGTGCGCCGCGACCGAAGCCTTGAATTCCTGGTCGCTCATCGGCGGCGCGCTGACGCCGCGATAGCTGCGCGCCGCGAGGAAGTAGGCGTAGTCGCGCGCGAGCGCATCGTCGCATTGGCGCAGCAGCTGCGTCTGGCCAGCCTTCTCGATCTGCGCGCGCACGCGCCAGCGGACCTCGAGGTCGTCGGACGACAGCGTGCGGATGTCCTTGTCGATGAGGGCCTGCGTCATGCTGCCGGCGTGCTCGCGATAGTTGACCATCGGCTCGGCGAAATACGCCACGTCGTAATGCAACGCGAACAGCGACCAGAGGTACCAGTCGCCGGCGAATGGCAGATCGAGGGGGAATGCGCCGTGCGTGTCATACACGCTCTTGCGGACCATGCCGGCGGCCGACAGCACGTGGTTGGTGATCAGCAGCGACTGCAGGAATTTCCGGCCATCGAGGATCTCGTCGTTCGGGCCGAGCACCGAATAGCGGATGACCTCGGTCTCCGTGTCGCCCATGAGCGAGAAGCCCGGGCAGATGGCATATCCGACGCGCGGATTCGCCTCCATCGCGGCGACGTACTTCTCGAGCACGTACGGGCGACGCAGGCGATCGTCGGCGGAGATGAGCCAGATGTATTCCCCGGTCGCGAGGCCAATGCCCTTGTTGTAGTTGCGCAGGTGACCGAGATTCGGATCGTTGCGGATGTGGCGGACGCGCGGGTCGGTGAACGTCGCGGCAACCTCGGGCGTGTTGTCCGGCGAGCAATCGTCGAGGATCAGGATTTCGAGATTCGTGTGCGTCTGACCCAGGATCGAATTCACGCAGTCGGGCAACAGGTGCGCGAGCTTGTAGCAGGGCACTACAAACGTGACTTTCGGTGCGGCGGGCATCAGCGCTGGCCGTTGGCGATCCGACCGGCGGGCTGTGCTTCCGACACTTCCCACTTCACGGCGCTTTCGTGGAACGTGCCGAAGTGCGTGTCGAACATCGGATGGCGCACGTGGAACGTGGTCGCGATCTGTCCGCTCAGGATTCGCGCGAAGCCGGGCTCGCGAATGATGATCCAGATCGAATACATCTCGGCCACGAGCTTGAGCGGCGGCAGGTGCAGCGTCAGGGTGCCGGGTTCATCGACGCGCCCCATGGTCACGCCATCGGACTCGGGGTTGAAGTTGCACACGGCCACGCCGTCGGAACGGATGAATGCGACGATGAAATTGGGGTTTACCACCGCCTCGCGCGTGGCGTAGTTCAGGCGTACGGTCATGCGCTCGCCGAAGTCGAACATGGTCTTCGGAGTGCCGCGTTCGTCGAGCAGCTCGCAGCCGGTGATGTAGATAGGCCACTCTTCGGGCTTGGTTTTCGTCCAGCTGAGCTCCGTCATGCGGCAGTCTTTTTCGTACTGCTCGATGCCGCCCTCGACCGCGCCGTCGTACTGGATCTCGCCCTTGCGCATGTAAATCACGCGCTGGCACATGGTCTTGATGCTGAACATGTTGTGCGAGACGAACAGGATCGTGGCATCGCGCTTCTGCAGTTCCTTGGCGTGGTCGATGCACTTGCGCTGGAAGGCGAGGTCGCCGACCGCGAGCACTTCGTCGAGCAGCAGGATGTCCGGCTCCAGGTTCGCCGCCACGGAAAACGCGAGCCGCACATACATGCCGCTCGAATAACGCTTGACCGGCGTGTCGATGAATTTTTCGATTTCCGAGAATTCGACGATCGCATCGAACTTGCGCTCGATTTCCTGCTTGTGCATGCCGAGGATCGACCCGTACAGGAAGACGTTTTCCCGGCCGGTGAGCTCGGCATGGAAGCCGGTGCCCACTTCCAGCAGCGCGCCCACGCGCCCGTCGATCTGCGCGGTGCCGGCCGTGGGTTCGGTGATGCGCGAGAGGATCTTGAGCAGCGTGCTCTTGCCGGCGCCGTTCATGCCGATGATGCCGACGTTTTCGCCGTGCTCGACATCGAACGAGGCGTTGTTCAGCGCCCAGAACTGTGATTTGGCCTTCTTCTGGCCCAGTGACTTCAGCTTGTCGACCAGCAGGTCGCGGAACGAATCGTGGCGTTGCGCGGCCGCGCCGATGTCGTAGCGCTTGCCGAGCCCACGGATGGAAAGTGCCTTCTTGCTCATATGACGTCGGCGAAAGCCCGTTCCTTGTTCTTGAAGAAAATGATCCCGGCGACCGTGGCCAGGACGATGACGGTGGCGCCGATCGCAATCGAGGTGAGGTCAGGGCTCTTCGTGCCGAGCAATGCCCAACGGAAGCCTTCGATGACGCCGACCATCGGGTTCAGGCTGTACAGCGCGCGCCACTTCTCCGGAACCATGCTGACGGGATAGACGATGGGCGAAGCGTACATCCACACCTGCACCAGGAAGGGCATGGTGTGCATGATGTCGCGGTATCGCACGTTGATCGGCCCCAGCCACAGGCCGGTCGCCAGCGCGAGGCCCATCGCGAGCAGCAGGAAGGGCACGAGCAGGACGATGTGCCAGGTGGGCCAGATGCCATACCACGCCATCATGATGAGCAACACGACGAACGCGACGAGGAAGTCGGCGAGCGGGGTGATGATGCCGGCCAGCGGCAGGATGAGGCGCGGGAAGTAGACCTTGCGCACCAGCTCGGAGTCGTTGATGAGGCTCAGGCCGGAGCGCCGCATCGCCTCGGCGAAATACGTCCAGGGCAGCGTCGCGGCCAGTGCGAACACCGGGTAAGGAATTCCGTCGGACGGAATCTTCGCGAACACGCCGAACACGAGCGTGAAGATCATGACCGCGAACAGCGGTTGCACGATCGCCCAACCAAAGCCGAGCGCTGCCTGCTTGTAGCGGACTACCAGCTCGCGCAGCACCAGGAAGTACAAGAGCTCGCGGTAGCGCCAGACCGCCGCGAGATCGAGGTCCAGCAGGCCGCGACTCGCGCGAACTTCGAAGACACTGCGCGCGCGCAGCGGCAGTTGGGACGTTTCGGTCTGCATCTGGCTGGCCTCAGCCAGTGGCTCGCCGGGTGATGACGCCGCTCAGCGCCGCCTGCAACGCCTCGACGACCTGGTCCTGTTCCTCGTCGCGCATGCCGGCGAACATCGGCAGGAGCAGCGTGCGCGCGGTCGACTCTTCGCTGTGCGGCAGCGACAGGGTCGGGTACATCGCGCGGTGATGCTTCTCCAGGTGGCACGCGACAATCCGGCGCGTGGCAATGCCGCGCGCAGCCATGTCGCTCATGATCTCGAGCTGCGTGTGACTGGTCAGCAGGCGCACGGTGTATGACTGGTAAATGTGCGTGTAGCCCGGCGGCTCGTACGGCAGCTCGAGACGGTCGTCGCCCGCCAGCAGATCGCGATAGCGCTGGCCGAGGCGGCGGCGCTCGGCGATGAACTGGTCGACCTTGGTCATCTGCACCACGCCGATGGCGGCATTGATGTCCGTCATCTTGTAGTTGTAGCCGAGCTCCGGATAACCCTCGAGGACCACGCTGCTGCTGGTGTGGCGCGCGAGCATCGACGCCGTGGCGCAGTGGGCGCGCAACGCCCGCAGGTGCGCGGCGGCCGCATCGTCGTCGGTGGTGATGACGCCGCCTTCACCGGTGGTGAGGATCTTGCGCGCATCGAAGCTGAATACCGTGAGGTCGCTGATGTTGCCGATGCGCCGGTCGCCGATCTTGGCGCCGAACGACGGGGCCGCGTCTTCGACGACCTTGAGGTTGTGCTTGCGCGCGATGCGCATCACTTCGGGCAGATCGCAGGCGAGGCCGACCTGGCTCACCGGCATGATCGCCCTGGTGCGCGGCGTGATCGCCGCTTCGATGAGCTTCGGATCGATGTTGTAGGTGCGCGGGTCGATGTCGACGAACACCGGTGTGGCGCCGGCGTACATGATCGAGTTCGCGGTCGCGATGAACGTGTACGACGGGCAGATCACTTCATCGCCCGCCTTCACGCCGGCGGCGATCAGTGCGAGGTGCAGGCCCGTGGTGGCGCTGCTGCAGGCGATGCCATGCTTGGCCCCCACGTAGTTCGCGACCAGGTTTTCGAATTCCTCGGTGCGCTTGCCCTGGGCAATCCAGCCGGACTTGATGACGGCAAAGGCGGCTTGGGCTTCGGCTTCGCCAACGCTCAATCGGGAAATGGGAATCATGGCTGCGGGTGTCCTGTAGCTGTCACTTGAAAAGGGGGTTCGAACGGTATTGCGCGAAGCTCGATCCACGCTCGGCATCGCGCACCGACAACGTCGGATTGCTGATCGGCCATTTGACGCCAACCTCGGGATCGTTCCAGGCGAGCGTGTGCTCGGCCTCGGCCGTGTGGAAGTTGGTGCACTTGTACTGGACTTCGGCGCTGTCCGACAGCACGCAGAAGCCGTGCGCGAACTCTGGCGGAATCAGCAGCTGGTGCTTGTTGGCGGCGGTCAGGTGAAACCCTGCCCACTTGCCGTACGTGGAAGACGAGGGCCGCAGGTCGACGACGACGTCGAAGATCTCGCCGACCGTGCAGCGCACCAGCCGCCATTGCGGCGCCCTGGTGTCCTGGTAATGGAACCCGCGCAACACGCCACGCGCCGATCGCGAATGGTTGTCCTGCACGAAATCGAGATCGAGGCCGTTCTCGACGAAACGGCGCTTCGAGTAAGTCTCGAAAAAGAATCCGCGCTCGTCCTCGAAGAATTCGGGTTCGATGCGCTTCACTCCGGCGATTTCCGTCGGAATGACGCGAATGTTCATGGGCATGGTCTTGGGTCTTCCGTAAAAGTGGCGGCTCGGGCGCGATCAGGCCGCCATCTTGTCCTTGTTGACCGTCCACCAGTCGACGAGGCGCGCAAGTCCGTCCTCGAGCGTGATGGTGGAACGGAAGCCTAACTTCTCGGCGGCCTTCTTCGTGCACGCGAGGCGGCGCGACACCGGGTTCACGCTGCGCTCGGGGCCGTACTCGGGCTTGAGCTTCGAGCCCATGACGTTCAGCAGCGCGGCGGCGAGATCGTTGAGGCTGGTTTCGACGCCGCTCGCGACGTTGAACACTTCGTCGCTCACGTCCGATTCGAGCGAGAGGATGTTCGAGCGGGCGACGTCTTCGATGTAGATGAAGTCCATGGTGGTCTTGCCGTCACCGAGGATCAGCGGCGGCTGGCCGGCCGCGATGCGGTCCATCCAGCGGATCAGCACTTCGGTGTAGCGGCCATGGAGATCCATGCGCGGGCCGTAGACGTTGAAGTAACGCAGCGCCACGTACGGCATCTTGAACATGTCGTTGTACGAACGCAGCAGGCCTTCGAGCATGATCTTGCTGGCGCCGTACCACGTGCGGTTTCCGTACGGGTGGTGGTCTTCACGCGTCGGGAACTGCTCGGCGAGCCCGTAGATGGAGGCCGAGGAGGCGGCGACCACTTTCTTGACGCCCGCGACACGCGCCGCTTCGAGCACGTTGAAGCTGCCGTCGCACATCACGCCGAGCGCTTCGCGCGGTTCGGCGGCGCACGCGGTGATGCGCAGCGTCGCCATGTGGATCACGGCGTCCATACCCTGGGTGATCTTGTTCACGGTCTCGACATCGCGAATGTCGCCACGGACGAGCGTAACGCGCGGGTCCTTGAGCGCTTCGTCCACGTTGTGCAGCGTGCCGCGATTCAGGTTGTCGAGGATGACGATCTGTGCGGGGTCGTAATCGCGCAGCAGCAGGTCGATGGTGGTGGATCCGACCAGGCCGCAGCCGCCGGTTACCAGAATTTTCGAGCCGTTGATTTTCATGTCAGTTCCTAACTTCTTGATGGCGTTGCGCCAGGGCGCGCGCCGGGTTGCCGATGAAAGTCGCGTCGGCGGGTACATTGCGAATCACGTTGCTGCCAATACCCACCAGGGCGCCGGCGCCGATGTCCACGCCGTTCATGATGCTGGTGCCGCTGCCGATGTAGCAGTTGGCGCCGATGCGGCTGCTGCTCGCGAGCGTCACGTTCGAGCCCACCAGGCTCCAGTCACCGATCGACGAGTCATGGTGAATGACCGTATTCGGCAGGATGCACACATGGTTGCCGATGATCGCGTTACTGGTGATGACGACGCCCGCCATGATCAGCACGCCGTGGCCGATCTGCGCGAGCGGTGAGACCCGCGCGGCCGGATGAATGACCGTCGCGAAGCGCCCGGCGGCGACGCCGAGCGAATTCACGATTTGCGCGCGCGCCTTGTAGGACTTGGGACCGCCGGGCACCGCGAGCACGCGCGCGTCGGGATGCTGCGCGAACGCGGCACGTCCCAGCACGGGATATCCCCACGCGCCGTCGCGTTGCTTTTCGGGCGTGTCGTCGACGAACCCCAGGCAGCGAAACGACGTGCCGAGACAGTCCAGCGCTTCCAGCCCGTTCCCGTTGGCGGGAAAGATCAGGAGATCGCTGCGGGTCTGCGCTCGTCCTTCCGTCATGTTCAGACCGCGGCCTTGAGCAGGCTCTGGTCCGCGAGCGCCTTCACGGCGGAGGCCACGGTCTGGCACTGCTGCACGGTGAGTTCGGGGAACATCGGCAGCGACATGGTTTCGGCGGCGGCGCGCTCCGAGTGCGGGAACTGGCCGGCCTTGTAGCCGAGGTCGGCGTACGCGGGCAGCAGGTGCACCGGGATCGGGTAGTGGATGCCGCTCGCGATGCCTTGCTTCTGCAGCGCGTCCATCCACTCGGCGCGGTGCGCCGTGCGAATGGCATAGATGTGGAAGACGTGCCGGTTGTGCGCCAGCGCCTCGGGGGTCTGCACATTGCTGCCCGAGAAGAACTGCGCGTAGTTAGCCGCGGCGGCGCGGCGGGCCTCGGTCCAGCCTTCGAGATACTTGAGCTTGACCTTCAACACCGCGCCCTGGATGCCTTCCATGCGGTAGTTGTAGCCCTTGAGCACGTGCTGATATTTCTTCTCGGCGCCCCAGTCAC
>Ga0193753_10004419_pt1 | contig 10035 bp, 6 predicted proteins | sample H1c2metaG_FD_144925 | JGI IMG/M metagenome (GOLD analysis project Ga0193753, IMG submission 144925) | Soil microbial communities from a riparian zone of the East river system, Colorado, United States - H1c2 | ecosystem: Environmental > Terrestrial > Soil > Riparian zone | place: USA: East River... | reverse complement strand
CGCGAGGTTCTTACCATAACATTTCACACACACACCTCTTTTGCTTTCGCAAGTGAGTACCGAACGGATTTCGACCGTTTCAATGCCTGTTTCTTCAATTCTCTTGGCAACTTCCTCCGTGATTTCGACACCGCCTTCCGCAATCAGCTGGTCCGTAATCGGATCATAAATATCATGCAGGGAAACACGGCCAAGAATACGATCGTACAATGGTTCAACGATATCTTCATTATCCTTCAAAGCGGTGGTTGCAATACCTCTTAGTGTTCCACAATCTTCTTCCTTGATAACTACGTCCTGGGCAACATCCACGAGACGACGCGTGAGGTAACCGGCATCCGCCGTTTTCAGCGCCGTATCCGCAAGTCCTTTTCGTGCACCATGCGTAGAGATAAAGTAATCCAATACATTCAGGCCGCCTTTAAAATTAGAAAGGATCGGGTTCTCAATGATTTCACTTCCTGTAGATCCGGATTTCCTTGGTTTGGCCATCAGACCTCTGATACCCGCCAGCTGTTTGATCTGCTGTTTGGATCCGCGGGCTCCGGAATCAAGCATCATGTAGACAGAATTAAATCCCTGCTTATCAGAAGCCAGTTCACGAATCAACGTTTCCGTAATACGTGTATCAACTCTCGACCAGATATCTACAATCTGGTTATATCTTTCGTTATTTGTAATCAGACCCGTATTATAATTGTCCCACACTTCATCTACTTCCACTTTGGCATTCACCAACAATTCTTCTTTGGTGTCCGGGATGATCAGGTCATTAATACTAAATGACAATCCACCGCGGAAGGCCATACGGAAACCCAGGGTTTTGATATCATCTAGGAACTTAGCTGTTTTCGGAACATTGGTCCATTTGATAATATTACCAATGATCTCACGGAGGGATTTCTTCGTGAGCAACTGGTTTACGAATCCTACTTCGGCCGGCGTATGCTGATTGAAGAGTACACGACCCACGGTTGTTTCCAGCAGCTTTTTTTCCAGTCCGTCATTATCATTTCTGACATTCACTTTTACCTTGATGTAAGCATGTAAATCAAGCTGGCCTTCGTTATAAGCGATGATAACTTCTTCCGGGCTGTAAAAGGACTTTCCTTCACCCTTTACTTTTTCTGTTGGGGTGGATTTTTTCCCTTTTGTTATATAATATAGTCCCAGAACCATGTCCTGTGAAGGCAGCGTAATGGGCGTACCATTTTGAGGGTTCAGAATGTTATGGCTGGAAAGCATCAGTAACTGGGCTTCCAATACAGCTGCACTGCTCAAAGGAACATGTACCGCCATCTGGTCCCCATCAAAATCCGCATTGAAGGATGTACATACCAGTGGATGTAACTGGATCGCCTTTCCTTCAATGAGTTTTGGCTGAAATGCCTGAATGGAAAGACGGTGAAGGGTCGGAGCACGATTCAGCATCACAGGATGTCCTTTCAAAATATTTTCCAGGATATCCCACACGATTGCCTCTTTGCGATCAACCAGTTTTCTGGCAGACTTTACTGTTTTTACAATGCCTCTCTCAATGAGTTTACGAATGATAAATGGCTTGAAAAGTTCGGCAGCCATATCCTTTGGTAATCCACATTCGTGTAATTTCAATTCAGGACCCACTACAATAACAGAACGGCCTGAATAATCAACACGTTTGCCCAGTAAGTTCTGACGGAAACGACCCTGTTTACCTTTCAGCACATCACTTAAAGATTTCAGCGCTCTTCCACCTTCCGCTTTCACGGCATTGGATTTACGGCTGTTATCAAAGAGTGAATCGATGGCTTCCTGCAGCATTCTCTTTTCATTACGGAGGATTACTTCAGGTGCCTTGATTTCCAGTAAACGCTTCAGACGATTGTTGCGGATGATCACCCGACGGTAAAGGTCATTCAGGTCCGAAGAGGCAAACCGGCCACCATCCAGTGGTACCAGCGGACGCAATTCAGGAGGAATAACCGGAATATATTGCATAACCATCCATTCCGGACGGTTTGTAATTCTTGTATTAGCATCGCGGAAACTCTCCACTACGCTCAAACGCTTCAGAGCATCTGCCTTACGCTGTTGAGAAGTTTCGTTGGCTGCCGCAGCCCGCAGATCAAAGCTCAGCTGGTCCAGATCAATTCGCTGCAGCAGATCATGAACGGCTTCCGCACCCATCTTGGCGATAAACTTTTGCGGATCGTCGTCAGGTAAATATTGATTATCCTTCGGAAGCGTTTCAAGAATTTCAAGATATTCTTCTTCTGTCAGAAGATCACCCTGATTCTGATTTTTATCCGCGCGGATTCCTGACTGGATCACAACGTATCTTTCATAATACACTATGCTCTCCAGTTTCTTTGAACTCATACCCAGTAAATAACCGGTTTTGTTCGGAAGACTTTTGAAATACCAGATATGAACCACAGGCACTACCAGTTTAATATGACCCATACGTTCACGTCGAACTTTCTTTTCAGTTACTTCCACACCGCAGCGGTCACACACGATCCCTTTATAACGGATCCTTTTGTATTTTCCGCAGGCACATTCGTAGTCCTTCACAGGACCAAAAATGCGTTCACAGAATAAACCATCCCTTTCGGGTTTGTAGGTTCTGTAGTTTATAGTTTCAGGCTTTAAAACCTCTCCATAGGATCTTTCCAGAATGGAATCGGGAGAAGCAAGTCCGATGGTGATTTTTGAGAAAGTGGCTTTGGGACGATTTTCTTTTTTAATAGCCATATTATTTAATATCAGGTTTTAAAAGACAGTTACCACAAATGCATTTACAAAGTAGTTTACAACAGGAATAACTGCTCCTTTTTGCAACCTACTTTGTTGAAAATCAGTACTTTAAAAGTGGATAATTTCTGAAAATGCCAGCATAAGGGAGGCAAAGGTACGTGGTTTGAATTAATTTACCAAAGTAAGGCTTCCCCCAGGCGGTTAAAAGAAAGAAATTAATTTTGGACTATCTTGCTCGTCTGTTTTAACAAAACCAGTAGTCCGCATGCTTCCCTGGCGCACCATCATAGATATAGAAAAGGAATGTGATGTTCCGGTTTATCTGCAAATAGCAAATGCTATCATCCAGGAAATGAAAAAAGGCAGAATCGGTCCCGGCATAAAACTGCCCGGTACCCGCCAGATGTCTGAACTACTGGAAGTGCACCGGAAAACACTGGTTCGGGCTTACGAAGAGTTGGATGCCCAGGGTTGGATAGAAATGCGGCCTTCTAAAGGAACTTTCACCAGTAAAACACTTCCTGAAATAAATCCAAGGCGTTTTTTCATGAAAACCGAAAAACGCAATTCATTTCCTGCATCAACTGGTTATTCTGTGAAAGTCAATAATAATATCAGGACGCCTGTATTGCCATACCGGAATATTACCGGCTTTCACGACGGACCAGATGTTCGGCTGATGCCCGTAAAAGAATTGGGCAGATCATATAAGAGTATTTTGTCCAGAACTGTGAATTTGAGATATCTATCTTACGTGGAAACAGCCGGTGTTCAAAAGTTCAGGGAGGTTCTCTCCGAATATCTGAATAGCAGCCGGGGACTGCAGACAAGTTTTGAGAATATTATGATTACCAGGGGAAGTCAGTTCGGCTTGTATTTAATCACCTGTGTTCTTTTTTCGAACGGAGAAAATATTATCGTAGGTGAACCCAATTATTACTATGCAGATCATTGTTTTCAAAATGCAGGAATGCGATTGATCCGTGTTAAGGTGGATGACATGGGGATTGATGTGGACGCCATCGAAAAGATTTGCAGAAAGAAAAAGATCCGGGCAGTTTATATCACTTCACATCACCACTATCCTACTACGGTTACGCTGATTGCTTCCAGGAGAATCAGATTACTGGAACTGTCAGAAAAATATGGATTCATCATCATAGAAGATGATTATGATTATGATTTTCATTATTTAAGCAGTCCTATTCTCCCTCTTATCAGCGCCGATCAAAAAGGCATGATCATTTATATTGGTACCCTGAGCAAAACCATTGCGCCTGCTATCAGAACAGGTTATGTGGTTGCACCGCCTAACTTACTGTTGGAACTCGCCAGATTAAGACAACTCATGGACACGCAGGGAGACCCGATTATGGAGCTGGCACTGGCAGAAATGTTTTCAGACGGCGAGATCCGGCGACATATGAAAAAAGCGCTGAATGAATACCACCGGCGCCGCGATTTTGTTTGTAACCTGCTCGTACAAGAACTGTCTGAATTCATCGAATTCAAGATCCCTGATGGCGGACTCGCTATTTGGGCAAAATTCAATAAATCCATTCAACTGCCCGTGCTTACAGAAAAGCTCCGGGCGCAGGGTCTTATTCTTTCGAATGGACTTATTCATGATTCCGGTTCCGTCTCCCTGAATTCCACCCGGATGGGATTTGCCTGGATGGATGAAAAAGAAGCGGAAATTGCCGTTGGGAAACTGATTAAAACAATCAAAGAAAAATTTTGATCCCCATGCCCGGCGCAATCTACCCGATGACGGGGGATTCTGATACAACCACCGGCGTGAATGATTTCACCAACGGAAAATGACCCGGGAGTCGAATTCAACCGGACTATCACATTTAAACAAACCGGCCACTTATGTAGTCCAACTGATATATACTTTTATGTGGTCAAACATACGCTAATCAAAAAAAAGTAACCATGAAAAAGTATCTGTTTATTATTTATCTCCTCGTTGCTGGATTGAGTTCAATGGCTGCAGTGTCTGCCATCAACGAAAAACTGGTTCAGTCATTTAACGAATCATATCCACACGCAGTCAGAGTAAACTGGCTGGAATATCCGGAAACCTATGCAGTCAATTTTGAGGAAGCAGGCGTAAAATCCACCATTCATTACAATAAGGACGGCAGTTTTCTCAGTGCCATCCGTTATTACTCTGAGGAAAAACTTCCTTACTATCTGATCGCCTCCCTAAAAGAAAAATTTCCGGGAAAAAAGATTTACTGCGTAACAGAACTCTCCAATCCCTATGAAATTACTTATTACATCAAACTGGAGGATGCTAAAACCTGGAGGACTGTGAAAGCTGACAGTGATGGCAATATTGTTGTAATAGAAAAATTCAATAAGGCTTCATAAAAAAATCCCTGAACCGCTGTTCACCTGTTGAAACGGCGGTTCAGGAATTCTTCTCATCAACCATCTGGTTCTGTAATTCTTAAAGCTGACCTTTCACACGGTTGAAAAATTCATTTTGTAACTCAAGGGTTTTTTTATCAGCCTTGATTGCCTTCAGCGCTTTTACCAGGGATTCAATATAATGTTCGGTAACCAACTGGCCGAGTTCACGGGTTGCTTTTGCGCCTTCTCCGGCATAATGATTCGGATAATCGGCATACCACCAGATCGCTATATACACATTGGGTATGTCCAGTCTTTTTTGATTGGCCCCTGATTCGTTCCTGGCACTATCCATCTTGACCAGGTCTGGTCTCAGATATAACAGCGAGGAAGTTTCTCTTTCCCCCGCATGCTGGTCGCCCGCTGGATTAGATTTATGAAGCTCGCTCATTTTTCTCTGATAAGCTGAATCAGAACCGGGCTCAAAAAAATATACCGCATAGTTTCTTCTCTTTTCGAGCCTCGTTTGAATAAAATACCGGATCAGTTGCGGGTTCCCGCCATGGCCATTGATGATTACAATTTTATTGAACCCGTTTCGTGCAATTTCATCACAGGTTGCTTCCAGCAAATCCCACACGATGCGTTCGGGCAAAGAAAAAGTACCGTACTGATGCCGGGCTTCATTAATCTGCCCGTAAAAATAATCCGGGAATACAACGGAATATTCTTTTTTAGTTGCCCGCGCAGCCCATTCTCGAACCTGTATCAGATCAGACCCAATCGGTACGTGAGGACCATGTTTCAAGAATTCCAATGGGCAAAATGCATGTCTGGTTCGACATTTCCAATGCTTTCGGCCATTCACTGGCGGTCAGCTCATCCCAACGGCTATGCAGCTCCTGTGCGAATGAATGCATCCCCATCATTAATAAAACCAATAGAGCAGCCATCATTCTAGTAAGTTTATTCATTTTTATTGTTTTTATGGAAAAGGAAAATCATCCGCTGCAACCACCCTGTCAATATTTTTAGTTTCGGAATAATGGAATGAAATGATCAAGATGCCGAAAATAATGAATGGCATCAAAAAACGATCCTCGTAGAAGGGGTATAACAGGAATCGGACGAACACAATAGCGAGAATAACGTAGATCATATAATTCACTTTGACTTTCCAGTCGAATCCATGGACTGGTCTTGTAAAAACAAAAAGAATAAGCAGTGCGATCAAAAAGCTTCCGGAGAAGGCAAGAAGATAATCTTTCACATTCGCTAAATATTCCATAGTGGACCGTTCGTTAACAGGGTCAGTTATACGAACGAAATGCTGAGTAAAAACAAGATTGATCGATACAGCCACGGCGATCAAAATCAACGCATAGAATGCAAATTCTCTTGGGCGCAGTTTATTGGCAAATTTTGAATCCGGCCACTTCAGGAGGGCAGAAAGCAAAACAAGTGCAGCAATGATATTATCCAATCGGGTACAAAGTGCCAGCAGAAGTAAACTGAACCAGATCAGTGTTTGCCTCCCTGTATAAATAAAGAGTAATGCATTAAGAAGAAAAAAATAAGACATTGCATCTGGCGTGGAAAGTCGCGCAAGCAGGAAAGATGGATAAATTGTAATGCAAATAATGCTGACCAGGAAAGTTTTTACCGGATCCATATACTGTATACTGAAACGCCAGATGGTAATTCCAACAAGAAAAAAACAAAGAAGCGAAGGAACAACGGTTGCAGTAGTAAAAGAAAAGCCGATTTTATGAAAAAGCAAAACCATGAGTACATAAAGTGGTTTAATCCGGTAAAAATCAAAATATTCTGTACCGGCTCTTTTTATTTCCTCTGCATGTCCGGTGTATTCATCAGCCGGAAGTTCCTGTTTCAGATAAACCAGGGCTTTTTCGACCGCTCCATCCATCGATCCCTGCTCCAATTGAATGGCGCAAACGATATAAAAAGGCATATCACCATTATGCCGGGGATATTTTGATAAACAAAAAGTGGCTAGAGACAGCAGCAGCAGATAAAAGGAAAATCCAAATTTCGAAAACATAATATTAATATTACCGCTGCTCCAATTCGGGTGCCTCCTTTAGCTTGTTTCTCTCAAGAAATTTCTCGCGGATTATTTCCTGAACTGGCACATCCCTGATTTTACTTTCAAGCCAGGAAATAATATCAAGATAAACGAAGGCCCGGGTTTCAAAACGATTTTTTTCATAGGTCTTCAGCCGTTCCAGTAATTTTGAGAAACCGGGTTTGAGTTCCCTGGGTCCCAGTTGAAATGATTTTCTCAGGAAGCGGAATATTTCTTCCTCCACCAGACTCAGGTTTTCCATTTTTGCCATGAAACGGTAAACCGATTTGATGAGGTATTCCAATAAATTATCATTACCCAGTTCATAGTGTGCAATCAGGTGTAACAGACGCGAATAACACTGCAGATCGGTACGCAGATCCATTTTCCAGTTAATGATTTTATTGAGGTATTTGATCGTATTCTCATAATCCCCGCTGCCGAAATACAGGCTGGCAAATTTGTAATAAAATACCAGAATGCGGTGTCTGTCCAGATAGATCTCATATTCCTTTAATTTTTCTTCGATGTAAGGAACCAGGGCCAAACCTTCTGAAAAAGTACCGTCAATAAAATGCTTGTTGATTTTTGCAATATGGAGGTAGACGAAAGTCTGTATGCGATTGTTATCGTTCTCCTGTACCGCATCCGAGTTAAAAAAAATTTCAAACCGGTCAAGCGTTTCCAGGAATTTCGGGTAATTCAGCAAATCGAAATGTGCTCCCAGCAGATTATGCATGCCTTTAATATAATGTGCAGTTTCAATCTGAATCATGGCCGGCTCCCGGTCAAACAATTCCACCCATCGGTGAGTATACCTGTAATAGGAAAGAAAGTCCTGACCGATAAATGTAAACCAGCTGTAACTCTGATATAAATAAAGACTCTCATAAAATCCGATACCGGATGGCGTCGGGACAGGCAGTCTGGATTCGAAAAATTCTTTGACGGCAATTTCATCTTTTTCATTACGGGCCACCCCATGCTGGATGTACCAGCTGTACAATTGAAGAGAAAGACTGGAAAGTTTGCCTGTCAGGCGAATCTGTTCATTTACAGTTTCCATTTCGTCTGCCAGCTTCAGTGCCCGGTCCTGCATACTCCTCGTGATATGGAGCGCTTCAATCTTTTGTTCAAAAAGCAGGACCTCCAATACATAACTGTACTGATGATATTGCCGGGCAAATTCTTTTATACGGTCAAGCACTTTTAGGCTTTGCAAATAAAGGCCCTGGTTATAAAGGATTTCGGCGTAATCCACCTGTTCATGCAGTTGGATTACGATATTCTGTGCCCCCCGGATAAGCCGGAGGCTGCTTAGAATTTGCTTATACAGATGTGCCTTGGTATTGGAAAGCTGCTGTTTGCTCAAACGCTTGTTTTTCCTTAAAAGTTCCGGTTCATCGTACGACTCCATTTTGTCCAGTGCGTCAAATAAATAAATGATTTTCAACTCTTCGGAAGCAGTATTTCGCTTCACATAGAGCTTAAAATTCCTTTTCTCAGACTTTTTCAGAGATTTAACAAGTTGAAACAAGGTATCAGAAGAGCGGTTGGGCATCGTAATTTGGATCGTCTAAATTAAGCACTGGTGCGGGTTTCAGCGGTCAAAGACCCATTTCTGAACTGTAATTCAAACAGGAAATTGATTTGCGCATTGAATCAAACAAAAATAACTTCGAAACAAGTCATTCCCAAATAGATATGAAATCCAAAAAAATACACATTTTCGACACTACGTTGCGTGACGGGGAACAGGTTCCGGGCTGCAAACTGAATACCAAAGAGAAGCTGGAGCTGGCCCTGGAACTGGAAAATCTGGGTGTTGATATCATTGAAGCGGGTTTCCCTATATCAAGTCCCGGCGATTTTCATTCGGTGGAGGAGATTTCAAAAGTGGTCAAACACGCCAGCGTCTGCGCACTGAGCCGCGCAGTGAAAGCAGATATCGAGGCTGCCGGGCAAGCACTAAAAAAAGCAAAACATCCCCGTATTCATACCGGGATAGGTACTTCCGACCTCCATATTAAAGCGAAATTCAATTCCAACCGGGAGGATATCATTGAACGAGCGGTGCAGGCCGTTAAATGGGCCAAAAACCTCGTGGCAGACGTGGAGTTCTTTGCAGAAGATGCAGGTCGAACCGACAATGCCTATCTGGCCCGCGTCGTGGAGGCGGTTATCAAAGCGGGGGCTACGGTGGTCAATATTCCGGATACTACCGGGTACTGCCTGCCTTTTCAATATGGGGAAAAAATTGCTTATCTCGTAAACCATGTTAGCAATATTGACAAGGCCGTTATTTCCTGCCACTGTCACAATGATCTAGGCCTGGCAACTGCCAATTCCATTGCGGGCGTTATTGCCGGAGCCCGACAGATTGAATGTACGATTAATGGCTTGGGGGAAAGAGCCGGCAATACAGCGCTGGAAGAAGTTGTCATGATCATTAAACAGCACGCCGATTTAGGTTTTACGACCGGTATTAAAACGCAGTCTTTGAATCCGATGAGCCGCCTGGTTTCAGAAACCATGCGCATGCACGTGCAACCCAATAAAGCCATCGTGGGGTCCAATGCCTTCTCGCATTCTTCCGGAATTCATCAGGATGGATTTCTGAAAGATGCACAGACATATGAAATTATCAATCCGGATGAAGTGGGTGCCGACGGTTCCAAAATCGTTCTAACCGCCCGCAGCGGCCGCAGCGCGCTTGCACATCGCCTCAGAATGCTGGGTTATGATTTTACCCGAAATGAAATAGACATTTTATATAATGAATTCCTGCGTTTAGCCGACACAAAAAAAGAAGTGGGCGAAGAAGATTTACACGAGCTCGCAAAAATTAC
>Ga0193753_10004418_pt1 | contig 10039 bp, 7 predicted proteins | sample H1c2metaG_FD_144925 | JGI IMG/M metagenome (GOLD analysis project Ga0193753, IMG submission 144925) | Soil microbial communities from a riparian zone of the East river system, Colorado, United States - H1c2 | ecosystem: Environmental > Terrestrial > Soil > Riparian zone | place: USA: East River... | reverse complement strand
GCGTTCAAGGCCGCGACATCGCCGGTTGTCATCGAAATGTCAGGTGCCGTTAGTCCAACCGGACAATCATTCCCGCGCGTACAGTCAGATTCCGAGATCCAACGCGCATCCGACAACAACACGTCGTCTACATGCACTGTCAGATAGTTGCCTTCTGTCCCGAGGTGCACGCCGTACGTCAGCCAGCGCAAGATCCCCGGGAACAACGCCTGGGCGTGAAGCTGGACCGCGCTCATCGCACACGTGATCACGAGCTCCTCGCGGCCTGCGTCGTGAAACACCCCGATCAGCACACCACGGTTATCCGTCCCGGGAATCGGCATCTCGACGAGTGGACTGAGCCACCGCTCCGGCGACTGCGCGTCTGCCGCCAAGGGCTGCGCCAAGTACCCGTAGCTCTCCGGCACTTCCGGAGCGACGTCGTCGAACACAATCGCGCCTGCGAGGTACCCAAATGGGCCCGCAAGCGTCCCGGCGGTAAGGCGCGCTGTGAGGCCGTCCAGCGCGCCGCTGTATTCAGGCGCGTTCAGCTGCACCGCAGGCGACGGATACACGTAGGCATCGACGCGGCGCACTCCAAACTCACGCTGAAACCGCTCGAGGGCACCCGTCTCGGCCGCGCTCAGCTGCGGCGGTGCCGCGTTGGGCGCGACGACCGCCTGAAACCTAGCGCGGCGCACGGACCCCAAACTTTCACTCAAGAACGCCTCAGTAATCGCCGGGCGATCCACTCGCGCGAGATCGACCTCTGTAAACGGCACGCCCACCTCGCGCAGGCCGCTCTTCAGCAGATCGGTGCCCACGTCCCCCGCCGACAGCACGAGCACTCGCAGCTCGACGCGGCGCAGCGACGGCACCGCCGAGAGCGAAGCACCGGCGCCTGCCGCACCCACACAGTCATCCGCGCACGCGCCGCCCTCGGCGGCATGCGCCTCGACTAAAGCGGGCACGTCGGGGCACGCGCCGACTAAACCTGCGACGGCCCCAGCCCCCAACCACGCCGCAACGAGCCCGCATCCCGCCGCTGTGCGCGGCGAACCGCCAAGAGCTGCTGAAAACCGCAACACGAAGTTCCGCATCTCGCTTTGCATCTCCACTCGAGAGGACTCGGCAGGACGCCTACGCAGTTGCGGACTTCTCCGGACACATGCAACGCGGGTACCGACGGCCCCACGTCTTTGCTCCGCCGCAATGAGCTGCAAGCGCTGCGCGTATGCACGTCCTTGCCCCAGCACGCCTTTCCGCCCAAACTCGGTCCCCCACCTACGTAGCGCGAGGCAGCTAGTCTTCGATGGCGCGAAAATTCTTCGGCACTGATGGCATCCGCGGCAAGGCCAACGAGGGGAGCATGACCCCCGAGGTCGCGTTTCGGCTCGGCGCCGCAGTCGTCTACACCGCCAAGCAGCGCGTGAAACACCCGCCGCGCGTAGTTGTTGGCAAAGACACGCGAATCTCAGGCTACTTGTTCGAGAACGCGCTCGCCGCCGGCATCTGTACGATGGGTGGTCGCGTGCTGCTCACAGGCCCGCTACCAACGCCCGCAGTCGCGCATCTGACGACTAGCATGCGTGCAGACGCGGGCATCGTCATAAGCGCCTCACACAACCCCTATCAAGACAACGGACTCAAGGTGTTCGGTCCAGATGGCTTCAAGCTTCCAGACGAGGAGGAAGAAGCGATCGAGCGCTTGATGCAGAGCGACGAGCTCGACCGCAAACGCCCGAGCGGGATGCACATCGGGCGCGCAGAGCGCATCGAAACCGCCTGGGGCCGGTATGTGCAGTTCATCAAAGGCACGTTCCCGTCCGACCTGACACTCGACGGGCTGCGCGTCGTCGTCGACGCGGCTCACGGCGCCGCGTATGTCACTGCACCGCATGTTTTCTCAGAGCTCGGAGCAACTGTTCATGCGATCGGTGTCAAACCGAATGGACGCAACATCAATCACGAGCGCGGCGCAATTCACCCGGATTATTGCGCAAAAGAGGTCAAGCGCACGCGCGCAAACATCGGAATCGCGCTCGATGGCGACGCCGATCGACTGATCGTCATCGACGAGCTCGGTCAAAGAGTGAACGGCGATGCGATCATGGCGCTGTGTGCAACCCGCATGCTGAAGCGCGGTGAGCTCAAAAAACGCACGCTCGTCACCACCGTAATGTCCAGCATCGGTCTCGATCACGCGCTCCGGCGCGAGAACGGGAAGCTCGTGCGCGTCGACGTCGGGGACCGCTACGTCGTCGAGGCCATGCGTAAAAAAGGCTATAACTTCGGCGGAGAACAGTCGGGGCACCTGGTTTTCCTCGATCATTCGACGACTGGAGACGGCACCCTGGGCGCGCTGCAGCTGCTCGCGATCATGCTCCGCGAGGGCAAGCCGATTTCCGAGCTCGTCCACGGTGTGATCGACGCGATTCCCCAGGTTCTCGTGAATGTGTCGCTTCCGGCGCGGCGCCCGTTGTCCGAACTGATCAAAACGCGGTCCACGATTGAAGGTGTCGAGCGCAAGCTCGGCGAAGACGGACGTGTGCTGGTGCGGTGGAGTGGGACAGAACCCAAGTTGCGCGTGATGGTGGAGGGACCCGACGAAGACACCATTCGTTCGATGGCCCAATCGATTGCAGACACCGCTCAACAAGAACTCCGCTGAACAGCGGCGCTCGGGGCTCGACAACCTAGGGTTTGAGATTTTACGCTAGCGACAAATGGCGATCCCGAGGGGACTGGGTGTTGCAGACGGGGACCTGGCGGCCACCGTCGCTCACGAGATTAACAACCCGCTCACGGTTGTAATCGCCAATCTAGACGTCGCGTTGCACCAGCTCGCCGAGCTATCCATTGCGGACGGGGCGTGCGAGGCCATCGCAGAACGCCTCAAAGACGCGCGTTTTGCAGCGGAGCGCATTCATCATGCGGTGCGCGGGATCGCGAGCTCGTCGACAGCGCCGCTCTCGAGCACGAGGCGCGATTCGTACGCGGGTATCTCCAGTGCAGACGAAACGCCCGTCCGGCGCGCACGCGTGCTCGTCGTAGACGACGAACAACTGATCACGGTGGCAGTCCATCGTGCGCTTTCACTGCAACACGAGGTGCGTAGCTTCGACCGAGCCCAAGCTGCGTTCGAGTGCGTGTCACAAGGTGAACGCTTCGACGTGATCTTGTGTGATCTGATGATGCCGGACATGAGCGGAATGGAACTGCATGCGTGGGTGTCACGCATTGCGCCGGACCAAGCGGCACGAATGGTGTTTCTGACAGGTGGTATCTTCACCACGCATGCACGTGCATTTTTGTCAGCCGTGCCTAACACGCACATCGAAAAGCCATTCGACACACACCGCTTACGGCTAGTCGTAAACGGCTGCTTGCGTAAGCACGAAGCGGTCACGCCGACCTGAGCGAGCACGCGAGTGCTCAGTGCGGCTCCGCCAGCTCGTTGCGCGTGTGCGCCCGCATCAATCGCAAGTGCTGCAGCCGTGCGCTGCAGGCGCGATCACTGTTCCATTTCTTCGGGTTGGCGCATCAGCACGAGGCGAGGGATCTCCGCCAAGTTGCGTGCGGCGCAACGTTGCAACAAACGCCGAATCAATGTCTTGCACGTATTTTCCGAGACGCCGAGCATCGTAGGGCATCGGCTCCGCGGAACGCCCGCGACCGCGAGACGCACGAGCGCCATTTCGCGTTCTGGAATGGCATGACGCTGCGCAAACAACGCCAAGCTCACCGCGAGCGACGTTGCGGTTTGCATCTGTGAGCGCTCGCCGTCGGGCTTCTGCGAGTCTACTGGCGCGAGCTCTTGCACACTCTCGATCAGATCGCTCGGTGCGAACGGCTTCGCCAAGTAGACGCGAACTCCCCACTGTGCGAGCGAGAAAGCCTCGCTCGCCGATGCCAGCCCGCTCATCGCTACGACGAGTGGCTGCGGCGTCAAGCGGCTCGCCATTTCTGCCACTGCGCAACCACTTCCATCCGGCAAGCGGACGTCGGTCATCACGAGATCAGGACCACGCGCGAGAAGCCGCAACGCTTCTTCGAGCGTACGCGCCTCCGAAACTTCGGTGTGCATACCGCGCAGAAAGCGGACTAACGAACGCCGGAGTGCGTCGTCGTCATCCACCACGAGCGCGTGAGCAAAACGCCCAGTATGCCGCGCTAGTCGAGATGAGCTTTCCAAGTCCGGAGCTGAATCGAGCGCAGTCCCGCGAGCACCTGAAAGGAGCAAGTCATCACCGGCCTGAGCGTGCGGTTTGAGCTGGCTCATGGATACTTGGTTGCCCCAAGTCCTCTTACTTAGCCCTCGGTGACACGCTTGTCACCATCCATCAGCGTTGGTGTTGTAATCGTGACCCGATTCAATCAGCCGAGCTTGTCTTGAGACACTGCAAAACAAGTTTACAGCTCGGGCCAACAATCGAAAACCGTTCCAGAAATCCGCCCTTCAGCAGCTAGCCGATAACGCTGGCCCAATGCGCCGTAGGATCCGACGAGTCAGCTCGGAGATGCCAATGGAACGCGGATTACAAACATGGCTCCCGTGCCTGGAGAGCTCTGCACCGCAATCGTCCCGCCGCCCTGCGAGAGCAACTCGCGGCAGATCGCGAGCCCAAGCCCAGTCCCCGTTTCTTTGGTCGTGAAGAAGGGGTCGAAAATTCGCTCTAGGTTCTCGCCAGGGATACCTGGGCCATTGTCGGAAACAGTGATCTCGCCCGTGCCCTGCGAGGATCCAACGCGCACGGAGATCAGATTTTCACCGCGAGTCTCGGGGCGCACGGCCTGCGCTGCGTTCAACAGCAGATTCAACACGACTTGGCCGAGTACCGACGCATCGATCGCAACGTTCGGCGACGACTCGAGCACGACACCGAGCCGCGCTGCTTTTTCGATCTCGGTGCGGACGATCCGCACGGTTGCATCGACGACGCGACCTGCATCGCACTGACTCGCACGCTTCGGCAACGAAGGCCGCGTGCCCTGGCGGACGCGCGCAACGAGCCCTTTCAACTGCGCGATCGCAGCGAGGGAATCTGCATGCGCCTCGAGCGCAGTCGAAAGCGAATCGCGCATCGCCGCGGGCATGTCCGGGCCTTGGATCGCCGACGAAAGTAAATCCGACACGAGTGACGCGTTGATCTCGAGTGCGCCGAGTGGGTTCGACAACTCATGCACGAGCTCTTCGTAGATCGTCGTCGCCGCGGCAGCTTGACCGCCGCGCAACAACCGCATCTCCATGCTCTGCACCGTGCGCTGCAAGTGCACGAGATCGATCGCAGTGCGCAGCACCTCGATCAGTTCCTCGTTACGCCATGGCTTTACGAGGTAACGACTGACATGACCTTGATTGATGGCGTCGATCGCTGCATGCAAATCAGCATACGCGGTCATGATCATCCGGATGGTCCCGGGCGCGATCTCTCGTGAGCGACGGCAGACCTCGACTCCCGTCAAGCCCGGCATTCGCTGGTCGGCCAGGAGAACCGCGATCTCCTTGTCCGCCAGCGTTCGCAGCGCTTCTTCACCCGTGTTAGCCGTGATCACGGTGAAGTAGCCTTCCATGGCGTACCGGAACGCCACGAGGTTCTGCTGCTCATCGTCAACGTAGAGGATTGGGTAGGCCCGGTAGTCGAGAGCCATAACCTGCCTGTCCAAAAACTCGCCCCAGTATAGGGCATCTCGCAAGTGCCAGCAGAAGTTTCGGTCATTGCACCAGAAACCGCGACGAGCACATTCGACACTACCCGCAAAGTAGACGGATTGCGCGCTCTGTCTTTTCGCCACGCGCACGGAGAGCGGTGACAAACCCGGCTAGTTCGGACGGTGCGCGAAGTCGCACATGCAGTTGCTCGAATTGCACGCAGCGCAACTCCGCGTGGAGGCCGCTAGGGGACCGCGAAGCAAACATGACGGGTGCGATCACATCTTCGGCATGTGCTTCGCGCACGAGCGGATGCGGTGTCGTTTGCTCGGAGCAGCCGCGTGATCGTTCCGGACGGGTAAGCCTCTCGCTGCCGTTCGAGCACCCGCGCTTACAAAACGAAAAAGCCGTTTTTTCGGCGAATCGAATCGAACCGCATTTCCGCCACCGCCAGTTCACGCGTGTCATTTTCGTAGTGCGTCGATGCGCCGTGGCGTCGCGCACGCGCCCTAAGTCACCATCCCCCCATCTTACATTCACACCTAACAAGAACGTTGCCGCATGTTGTTGCGTGTTGGGTGGCAAAGCCGATCTCCAGCCGCGAGGACAACGTACTGGCGGCGCACTAATTCGCGCGGATATAGCTGTCGAAGCTGCTCAGCCGCTTGAGCGCGCCGGCCAATTCGTGTAGCAAAATAGTGAATGTCAGCTTATCCATTCGACAAAGGCATTTGTTGCTAGTCCAGCAATAGCGGATGGATTGCTGCTGGGCTCTTGGAGGTTCGGGTGGCAAACCAAGCTTCTACCGTGAACAAAGTGCGACAGGCTGTCGCAGTGCTCGCGCCCGCAATAGTCGAGCTCGGCGCGGACCCGGTACAGCTGCACTCGTATTTCGATCGACTCGAAACGGTCGGAAATAGCCGTTTTTTGATGCTGTCTCCGATCGCGGCGGATGCGCTGCCGCGGCGTGAGATTGGGCCGGTGACAATTCATTGCCAGCACGCGACTGGCGCGAGTGTGCCGTGGACTTTGCTGGGGCGAAGCATCGTACCAATCGGCAATGACAGTGCACGTGTCGACCTTACGAACGCGCGTGTCATACCTAAACATGGTTCCCCGCCACCTATAACTAGTCGCCACAAACACCTGTCGTTGGTGACACCGGTGGGGACACGCGGCAGCGGCGGCAGCGACGCGAATGTCTTTCCAGTCGTGGAGTTGGACAGCGATTCTTGCGTCGTCGACGTGAGCACGCCGTTCGAGCTCGGCCAGTTCCTTCCCGTCGTCGAAATAGTCGGTGATAGTCACGTCCTGCGTCGCTGCGCTGCGAGCGTGTTCGACGTCGTCCCGTGGTGCACCCCTTCGGGTAGCCGGCGCTTTCGCTGCATGTTGCGTTTGAGCGAGAATTCCGCTGCCCAGGGTTCGGATCTGCTCGAGGTGGTCGACGATCCCACGCGCGTGCGCCGCGTCCTCGAGTTCGCGGCCATGTCGGGGACACTCGGCTGGTTCGAGACTCCGACGGCCGAGCGCGGAGAAGCGCGCTTCGTCGCGACCGAACGCGACGCGCTCGAACTCGTGCTCTACCCCCCGCGCGCACCTGCGAGCTCTCGTTTCATCAAGATCGGCTTCTCGCTGTTCGCCTGCGAGTACGAAGCGATCGTCCGCGTCTTGCAGGAGTCTCAGAGTCACGTCCGCACGGCGTTCCCGCTGAACGTGCGACGCGGCCGCTCGTTCCGGCAGGAGCATCGCAGCGCCCGCTCACCGGATGATTTGCGCATCTCCTTCCGAAATCCGGTCACCGGCCGCCCGAGCGAACATCCCGTGACGGAGCTCTCGTTGCACAAGCTCGAATGCGATGTCGTGTCGGATTCCGAGCTGCTCTGGGAGGGTTTGCCGCTCGACGACGCACATCTCCACGACGGTGAGCGCGACATTCGGTTGGGCGAAGTACGCATCACCTCGCTCGTTCCGCACGGGCATTCACGCCGGGTCGAGATCGCGATCCCGCAGACACACAAGGAACTAACGAGTCTCATCCACTCTGTCGCCCACCCTGAAGTGAGTCAGCATGACGGACACAACTTCCGCAACATGCTCGGGATCTACAAGCAAGCCGGGTTGTTCGCGCCGCACATGCGCGAGAATCTGGATCCAATCGTTCCGCAGGCGAAGCGGGTCTGGCACGCGATTCACCACGCCGGCTCGGACCTCGTCCAGACGTTCGTTCACGGCCCAGCTGACGCTCCGGACGGCGCAGGGTCGATCCTACGCGCCTGGGAACATGGCTGGGTCGTGCAGCACCTCGTCAATGTGAGCCAGCAGTTCAACGGTGCCGCCGGCCACGTGATCATCGCGATGTTCGACTTCGTGCAGCGCCGGCCGGACGGACAACATCTCGTGTTTTTCGTGAAGAGCGACAATCGCCAGATGAACTCGTTTCACGACCGGTTCATGGCGACGAGTGGAACTTCGGAAGCGGCCGAACGTCGCACCGTTCAGTTTTGGAAGCGTCCCGAGGGCGCGGGGCTCCTAGCTCTCGACCCGGATTTCCGGATCGGCTCCATGCGGCGAGCCCACGAGCCGCTCGTCGCGCACGCGGCCGAACGCGTTTTCGGTGAACACGGCAGCGCCGCGCTCTCTTTTACGCCCGGTGAGTTCCAGATCCCGGATACGACTCAGCGATTCGCGCGGGCCGGTGTCACGCGCAAGCGCGTGGCTTCGATCGTCAGCGCACCGCGCGTCCCGCCGCTGTGGGCCGTGATCGAGGAGGTCACGTCACAAGGCGTGAACTTCACCTGGATGCTGAACGCGAGCTGGCTCTTTCCGATCCACGGGGCGCTCGACCGCGATCACCGCGGCTTGCGAGCCGCGCTCGCGCACATCGTGAACAAGCCGGGGCAGTCGCCGACGGGTGACGTGTTCGTCAACACGGCTGGGGACGTCGATCCGCTGGTGCTCGAAAGCGCGGGCTTCGAGAAGCTCGCCGACATCTACATGTACGCAATGAACCGGACCGGCATCAACCGGTTCTACTACTACATCTCGGATCGCTACGGCGAGATGGACGCGCGAACCCAACAACGCCAAGCGCGCCGTTCCGGCATTCGCTTGAGCAGCGGCGAGTCGCTGACATCGATCGCCCCCAAAGTGCGGACCGGTTGATTGTCAGCGTTAAGGTGACACAAAGACACAACCCGGGTCAGTTGCTGGCGTGCATGCCTAGCATCCGACCCGGGCGGTAGTAGGATTTCTACCGTGGCAACGGTCGTTCAGCGCGCGCGGCGGCGGCGAACCAAGACCAAGCCTGCGACCGCGAGAAGCCAACCGTACGCCGCGACTGGCTGCGCCGCGTTTTTTGCACCGACGACGCTCGCTTGCCCGCAGCCCGCGGCGTCAGCCGGCGCACTACCCGCATACGCTTCAATCACGCCCTGCTCGTCGTCGTCCGCGAGCGTCCGCTGGTGCACTTCGCCCGCGCGGATGTACGGCCACATCGTCGCACTCTCGTCGTCCGGGCTCTCGTCGAGGCCGAGCACGTGACCCATCTCGTGCGTCAACACCGCACCGAGGTCGTGCTGGTGCATGCCGGACTGGTCGGGACCTTCTGCGAGCAGCGCATAGTCAGTCTCACCATTCACCAGGATATCGGCACCGATCATACGGCCGTTGCTGGCGTAGGTGCTCACCGTCACCGCGAGCTGCTCTTTCGGGAACGGCCACGGGTTCATCAAGTAGATACCGTTGGTGCGTTCGGCAAGGCGGTAACCCGGAGCGGCTTCGTCCGAGAGCGTGATGCGAGGAACGCCGGGGAGACCGCGCCATGCGTCAGTCGCCATCGAGAGCGCCGCACGAACCTCGTCTTTGCCCATCGCTTGCTCGAGCTTGGGATCGATGCGCATCGTTACCGTGCCATCGGACCAGCGAACGCGAGCGCCGGTCTTCGTCGTCTTCAAGAGATAAGCGTGCGCAACGGCCGTGGGTGAAGCGAGGTAGGCGCACACGAGTGCACCAAGTACGACCACGAACCGTTTCCGTGACACTGCAAAGTTACTGTGTTCCTGCACGGAACCAATGCATTGCACGCAGCATGCCGGCCTGTGTTGGCCGTGTTTTCGGGCCGGATACGCAAATCACCCCGTGTAATGGCTAGGCGAGCGTGGTGTTTCCCACCACTCGAGGTGAAAGCCACCACGAACCGGACGCCGCTCCGAGCTGCAATTCCAACCAGGCTGGAGCGCGAGTACAGCCCAGCTGCAGCTAGCGGCGGCAGACGTCCAGTCTGACTGAACCGCCTTCCCTCCGCGTTCCAGTCCAGCTGCAGCTAGCGGCGGCGAACGACCGCGAGGGAGGCTTCACTACGCTCGTCGGCGAAATCACCACGTGCGAGCTACAGACTCGCCCTCCATC
>Ga0193753_10004417_pt1 | contig 10041 bp, 10 predicted proteins | sample H1c2metaG_FD_144925 | JGI IMG/M metagenome (GOLD analysis project Ga0193753, IMG submission 144925) | Soil microbial communities from a riparian zone of the East river system, Colorado, United States - H1c2 | ecosystem: Environmental > Terrestrial > Soil > Riparian zone | place: USA: East... | reverse complement strand
ACGTACCGGTCGCGACGAGATCAAGGACGAACGGTTGGAGGCACGGGTACCAGCAGAGTTGAAGACGATGTTCCAGAGGGCGGCCGACATTGAGGGTGTGACACTCTCAAATTACCTCGTGACCGCACTCGTCGAACGATCCCGGGCGACCATCCGAGAGCATGAGATTCTCACGCTCTCAGGCCGAAACCGAGACGTCTTCCTGGAAGCCCTGAAGAATCCTCCCGCGATCGCACCGAAGCTCGCCGCGGCCCTCGCAAAACTAGAGGAGCCACATGGCAATCGCAGGACCGTCGCCGTTGCGCGCGACGCACGAGCGGGGAAACTTCCACAGCGGAAGCGAAGCCCTCGATAACGATCTGAAGCACCGCGCTTCGCAAGATGCCAAGCGCGGGATCGCTTTCCCCTATGTGTTGTTCGATGATGAGACCGGCGAGATCGCCGGCTATTATACGCTGACCGCAGCGAGCATCGAACTCCAGGATCTTCCCAGTGCGTTGGCGGCCAAGCTGCCGGCGCACGGCGTGTTGGGGGCCACTCTCATTGGCCGCCTAGCCGTCGACCTCAAGGTTCAAAGACAGGGACTGGGAAGTCTCCTGGTGGCGCACGCCGTCAAGCAGGCGCTGCACGAAAACCCCGCGGCTTCGATCGCCGTGGTGGTGGATGCGCTGAATGACGATGCCGTCGCGTTCACCAAGGAACTGGGCTTCATCCAGCTGCCGGAAAGCGGTCGAAAGCTGTTCCTGCTTCGGGAAACTCTGCAAAAGCATTTGAAGTAAGTTCCGGTCGGCTGTTGGCGGAGATCGACACATTGAATCGAGAAAAGGGGCCTAGTTGGGAAGTCTACGAGCGACTGATTGCTCGGATGTTTGCTGATCAGATTCAGACAGATCTATGCGTCACGCCCAACGCCTATATCTTCGGAGAGATCACTGGCACAAAGCGGCAAATCGACGTCTTAATCGACGATCGCCACAACACCGACAATAGCCGTCGAATTATTGTAGACGCCAAGAAGCGTGCACGCCCACTCGACGTTACCGACGTTGAGGCATTCTTGGGTCTCATGGATGATGTCCGCGCAACACATGGCTACCTTGTCAGCTCTTCGGGCCATTCCAAGGCAGCGGAAAAAAGAGCGCAAGAAGCGGCTTCCCTTCGGATCGTGCCACTGGATCGTATGGAGAATTTTGATCCATCGTCCTGGCCACGGTGCCTAAAGAATGGGTGCGCCAAAGGACGGATTTTTTGGGACGGCTATCCCGAAATATATCTAGTGGCGCGGTCTACGGTTACGCCGGCGGACCGCCGTGTCGTTCGTTTCATCCATTATGTCGGCAAATGTGATCGATGTGGACGCTTTCACGTCCTGTGCACAACGTGCGGCGATCTGATGTCGGTATCGGAAGATGATGAGCAGGACGTGGGACATCAATGTCGATGCAACGGCCCTTGGTTCTGGCTCGCTTCGATCGAGGAGGACCATGAAGGCCGCAAATCAGCCGAGTTGCATTCAATTCATGGGGACAAAGTCGTGACCGAGACGAGGCGTTCTCTTTGAAATGTACGCAGACTGGTAGGCCTCATGCAGGTTCAAAATTCGGCAACAATGATGCAGCAATTTTTAAGCCGCGACTCGCATGAGCGGCGGCGATGAGTCTAAGAGTAAATACTTTGCCCCGCAAAAACAACTTCTAGCAGAGCGGGTATCTAGTACTATAATTCAAGGTTACTCGAAGGCAATGTCTCGACAAGGAGGCAAGAATGGTGATGACCTGCAAGGGCAAGCTTCCAAACAAGGCACTTGCTCAAGTGTTCTCTACAAGTGCAAGAAGTGCGGGGACGTCGGCTGTAAGCAGAACGCTTGCCCGAATTGCACCTTCACGAACAACAAATGCGCGAAGTGTGGCACCGCGGGTGGCAGCAATATGGAAATGCTGAAATGACCGCAACCCGGAAGGACGGCCATGCTACCGGGATGGCCGCCGAGTTCTTCGTCATGAGCCAGCTTTTTCGGCTTAAGCATGCGCCAGCTCTCACGCTAGGCAATGCGAAATCGATCGACATACTTGTTCGAAGTGAGAGCGGAAAACATTACGATGTCAGCGTCAAAGCTGTTCGTGGAGGCGGTAAGTGGGGTGTTAGTTCGGAGGACGAATCTAACGCGCAAAATCGAATCTACGTCTTCCTTCTCTACAAAAATTTCGAAGACATCACGACATCCCCTATCGCTTATGTGATACCTGCGACAGAGGTCGAGCCGATGAAGAGCGGTTGGCATCAAGGTTGGGCGCTTTACTACTCGTCCAAAGCAAACCGGCCAAAGAACCTTGAAGACTATCGCGAGGCATGGGACCGATACTTTAAATAGCCTGAATTTCTGTTCCGCTACCGATCCGATTTACCAGTCCAGTATTATGTCCCCTGAACTCGGCATCATCAGGAACAACAAGCCCTGAGATTTAAAATGCCCCGTGATCACTACGTCGCCCAGACCTACCTAAGCCACTTCTGCGATGCTACCGGTCAGATGCATGGCTATCGTAAGCTGGCGGCGAATTATTTCCCTTGCACCCCGTATGACGTCTGCCACGAATGGGACGGAGATAATAATCCAAAGTATCTCGCCATGCCGCATGCTCTGGGCGCCTACCGGGACATGTTCGAACGCGACTGGAAGAAATCAGTCCGCCGCGCCGCCACAGGCCAGCCCTCTGATCAAGAGCGCCTTTCTCTGGCTGGCTATGTGGCAAATCTGTTTTATACAACGCCAGCGATGGTGAGGGTCCAAAAAGAGATCCTTGTCACTCAAGGCCTAAACTCCATGGAGTTCGAACGCGTGATGCGCGAACTCCACGGTCATGATCTGACAGATTTGCCCGACGAAATAGCGATCGACATGGTGCGCACCGGCCGAATCGAAGTCGAACTAGACCCGGACTACGTAAAAGCAAAGACGACACGGAAGCTCCTGGCGTACGCCGTAATGCTGTATCATCAGGATTGGGACGTGCTGATCAACGACACGGCGCACGCGTTCGTAACGAGCGATAACCCAGCCGCATTCATTGAAAGCCCCGGGCCGGATCATCCTACGAGCGTTTACTGCCGCTTACGCCGAGGATCTGCCTGTCCATTCGCCCAAGACGCAAGGTCGAGCGCCTAGACCCAGGCAGAGTAATGGAGCAGCTCCAGGAACCACCGCGCGGGACGATCACCCGAAAGGGGATCAACGCCAAGCGTGCGCGGATGATCAACAACGCTATCGCGCGTTGCTCTGAAATGTTTGTTCTGAGCAGTGAGAAGTCAGAAGCGGTTGAAGCCCTTTGCTTGAAATATGGAAAGTATCGAGTCGAACCAGATCTCAAGCCTCAGATTGATCTCACCGAAAAGTCGCTGCAAATTGGCTTCGTTCTGGTCGCCAGAACTGCGACCGACAGACCGCCAATCATTGCCCAATAGTGCAGAGCACGTGCATACGCCTCAGCAGGAAGGATAGGACTTATGTATCTGTCCCCGGAACCCCTGCGGGAACTCCGAAAGTGCTTCCGTGCTGCGCGCTTTGGCACGTGCCCCTCACCCAGGTAGGGCTAAGCTCGCTTGCGCTCGCTAAGCCTTCCAGCCTTTTCCACGAGGGTAGAGAGAAAGCCCGGAGCCTCCGCGATCGGGTATTCCCGACGATCAATCGGCGGCGTGGCCGGCGCTGAGTCGCTTCAGATAGGGGAGGATCTCGCCCAGCGCCGGCGCGGCCTGTCCTTCGCCGAAGGCGAAGTAGGCCTGTTTGAACATGCCGTAGAGCTTGTCGTAGACGGCGCGGGTTTGCGGCCGCGGTGTGACGGTCTTGAACGGCAGGCAGAGTGCCGCTTGCGCCGCCGCGGCGTCGGGATAGAAGCCGGCGGCCATGGCGGCGAAGATGCCGGCGCCGAAGCCGGTCGGGATTCCGTCGGGCACCAGGACCGGCTTGCCGAGCACGTCGGCATAGACCTGGTTCACGACCGCGTTCCGCTGCGGGATGCCGCCGCCGTTGATGATGCGTTCGATCGGCACGCCGCCCTCGGCCATGCGTTCGAGAATGAGTCTTGTGTGGAAGGCGGTGCCTTCGATCGCGGCGAACAGCTCGTCCTGGGCCGTGTGCATCAGGTTCCAGCCGAGCGTCACGCCGCCGAGATCGGATTTCACCAGCACCGTGCGGTCGCCGTTGTCCCAGGTGAGGCGCATCAGCCCCTTGCCGCCCGGCCCGTAGCGCTCCAAGCCTTTAGAGAGATCTTCGAGCGGTGTGTGGGCGCGGCGGGCGATCGCGTCGAAGATATCGCCGGTCGCCGAGAGTCCGGCCTCGATGCCGATCAGGTCCGGCGCGACGCTGCCGGGCACGATGCCGCAGAGGCCGGGGATGAGGCCGGTCTCGCGGGCGATGGCAATGATGCAGGTCGAGGTGCCGACCACATTGACCACGTCGCCGATCTTGCAGCCGGCGCCGAGGGCATCCCAATGCGCGTCGAAGCCGCCGCCCGCGACCGGGATGCCGGCGGAAATGCCGAGCCGCTCGGCCCAGGCCGGCGTGAGCTTCCCCGCGATCTTGTCGGAGGTCCGGTAGTCGCCGCCGAGTTTCGCGCGAATTCCGTCGAACAGAGGATCGACGGAGGAGAGAAAGGCTTGCGACGGCAGGCCCTGCCAGCGCGGATTCCACATCCACTTGTGGCCCATGGCGCAGATGCTCCGCTTCAGCACCGCGGGATCGGTGACGCCGGTCAAGGTCGCCGCCAGCATGTCGCAATGCTCGAGCGCGGTCACCATCTTGCCGCGCTGATCGGGATTGTGGCGCAGCCAATGCAGCAGCTTGGCGAAGCCCCATTCGTGCGAATAGACACTGCCGCACCAGTCGATCGCTTCCAAGCCCTGCTTGTGCGCCGCCGCGGTGATCTCCTCGGCTTCGGATTTGGCGCGGTGGTCGCACCAGAGATAGTAATCGCCGAGTGGGCGCATCCTCTCGCCCACCATCAGCACGCTGGAGCCGGTCGTGTCGGCGGCCAGCGCCACGATGTCGGCGCCGGCGACGCCGCTGTCCTTCAGCGCGTTGTGCATCGCCTTGGTGAGGGCGGCCATGTGGTCGTCATGGGACTGGGTGGCGAAGTCGGGATCGTTCTCGCGCCGGTGCAAGGGATAATCCGCGACGGCATGGCCGAGGCGGCGGCCGGTCTGGTCGAACAGGGTCACCCGGACATTCAGAGTACCGAAGTCGATGCCGGCGACGGCGCGCATCAGCTTTTCTGGCCGTAAGTGGCGGCGGCCCCGTGCTTGCGGAAGTAATGGCGGTCGAGCAGAGCTTGCGAGACGCCCGGTGAATCCGGCCGCAGCAGCATCGTGTTCAGCGCCATGCGCGCGACATATTCCAGAGTGACGGCGTTGTGTACGGCATCCGCGGCGTCGCGGCCCCAGGTGAAGGGACCATGGCCGGCGACCAGCACGGCCGGCACTTCGAGCGGGTCCTTGTTGCCGAAGGTCTCGACGATGACGCTGCCGGTGTTGCCGACGTAATCGCCGCCGATCTCGGCGTCGCTGAGTTGGCGCGTCACCGGCACGGGACCGTGGAAGTAATCCGCATGGGTGGTGCCGAGGGCCGGGATCGGCCGCGTGGCCTGGGCCCAGGTAGTGGCGAACTCGGAATGGGAATGGACGACACCGCCGATGGTGGCGAAGGCCTGGTAGAGCTTGAGATGGGTGCCGAGATCGGAGGACGGGTTCAGTTTGCCGAACACGACCTTGCCGTCGAGATCGGTGAGCACGATATCCTCGGCGGTCATGCGGTCATAGCGGACACCGCTCGGCTTGATGGCGACGATGCCGGCGGCGCGATCGATGCCGCTGACATTGCCGAAGGTCGAGAGCACCAATCCGCTCTTCACCAGATCCAGATTGGCCTCGAGGACCTGCTGCCGCAGCTTTTCCAACATGCCAGATCTCAATGTTCACAAAAAGAGTCGCGGGGCGCCGTTGCCGGCACCCCGCGGGACGCGCGCTTAGTGGGAGGTCCAGCCCTTGTAGGTCGCGATGTTGTCGGCGGTGATCAGCACGGGATCGAGCAGGATCACGCTCTTCTCCGGCTTCTTGCCGTTGAGGATGCCGGCCGCGAGCTCCAGCGACTGGCCCGCCATCACATAGGGATCCTGCGAGGAGGAGGCCTTGATCAGGGAGGTCGGATCCTTCAGCTCGACTTCGATGTCCGGCGCGCCGTCCACCGCGGTGATGAAGAATTCCTTCCGGCCGAGCTGCTTGGCCGCAAGGTTGACGCCGATCGCGGTCGGGTCATTGATCGCGAACACCGCATCCACCTTCGGAAAGCGGGTCAGCAGGCTCTGCGCCACGGCGAAGCCGCCGTCGCGGGAGCCCTTGGCGTCCTGGTCGAACGAGAGAACCTTGATGCCGGCATTGGCGGCGAAGACTTCCTGGCAGCCCTTGACGCGGTCGGTCACCGAGGAGACCTGCGGACCGTTCACGATCAGCACGTCGCCGGTCTTGTTGGGCAGGTGATCGACGATGTACTGGCAGGCGAGCGTGCCGGCCTTGACGTTGTCGGTCATGACGGTCACGTCGGCACCGGCCGCCGCGACATCGAACGCCGCAACGATCATGCCGGCCGCCTGGGCCTTCTTCACGGCGGGCTCGATCGCCTTCGGATCGACTGCGTTGACCATCAGCACGTTGGTGCCGGCGGCGATGAAGTTGTCGACCTGGGTGAACTGCTTGTTGAGATCGTAGTCGGACGAGACCGAGGTCACCTGGACGCTCGGGTTGAGGCTCTTGGCCTTGTGCTCGATGCCCTTGATGGTGGCGACGAAGAACGGATTGCCGAGCGAGCCGACCGAGATGCCGACCTTGGCGAGATCGCCGGCCATGGCCGGAAGCGAAATCGCCGTGGTGAGGGCGAGGCCGAGGGCGAAACGAGAGATCTTCATGGTTCCTCCTTGTCGAGATGCTGTTTGTTGGTTGCGTGCAGTCCCACCGGCGCCCCTTGCGCCGGCCGTCTTGGTCCCCTTCACGTGCGTCCGCCTTCCCGCAAGCGATAGCGGTCGAGCGCCACGGCGCCGATGATGACCAAACCCTTGATGATGTATTGCCAGATGTCGGAGATGCCGAGCAGGATGAGCCCGTTGGTCAGCATGGCGATGATCAGCGCGCCGATCAGCGTGCCCCAGATCGAGCCGATGCCGCCGGTGAAGCTGGTGCCGCCGAGGATGACCGCCGCGATCGCGTCCAGCTCATAGCTCTGACCGAGCTGCAATCCGTTGGCGGCATAGAGTCGCGCAGCGGACATGACGCCGCCGAGGCCGGAGAGCAGGCCCGAGGTCGCGTAGACGAAGAGCAGGATCTGCCAGACCTTGATGCCGGCGAGGCGTGCCGCATCCGGATTCCCGCCGACCGCATAGATCCGGTTCCCGAGCACCGTTCTGCGCAGCACCACCCAGGAGAGCGCCACGACCACAAGCGCGATGATCACCAGCCAGGGGATGCCCGGAAAACCCAGGGAAGGCATGGGCAGCAGCACGCCATTGCCGAGGAAGGCGAAGGGCAGCTGCGGATTGAAGACCGTGGTGTCGCCGCCCATCAGCCTGGCGACGCCGCGCACCGCCGTCAGCGAGCCCAAGGTCACGATGAACGGCGGCAATCGAATGGCGGCGATCAGGATCCCGTTGGCGAGGCCGAAGATGAGGCCCATGCCGAGCGCCGCCGGAATGCCCAGCAGACCCCAATCGGGGATGTTGGAAGCGATGATGGCGGCCATCGCCGAACCCGCGAGGATCGATCCGACCGAAAGATCGATGCCGCCGGTCAGGATCACGAAGGTCATGCCCGCCGCGAGCACGATGTTGATCGCCGCCTGCTGGGCCACGATCGAGATGTTCTGCCAGCTCATGAAGCGGTCGCTCGAGACCTGGAAGAAGATCGCGAGCAGGATGAGCACGGGCAGCATGCCCGCGACCTGCAGGATGGTGCGCATCCGCTGCTTTTGCGCCTGTCTGCCCTGCCGCGCTTCGGCCGCTGCCTGCGTCGTCTGATCAGCCATGGGAATCTCTAAGCCGCCTTGCTGTCTTCGGTGATGGTTGCGAGCGCCATGATGCTTTCCTGGGTGATCGGATCGTCCGGACCGCCCTTGATCTCGCCGACGATCCTGCCGTCGCGCATCACCAGCGCGCGGTCGGAGATGCCGACCAGCTCCGGGAGCTCGCTGGAGATGACCAGGATCGCAGCACCCGCGCGCGCGAGATCGTCGATGATTTGATAGATCTGCGACTTGGCACCGACATCGATGCCGCGGGTCGGCTCGTCGAGCAGCAGCACGCGCGGCTTGGTTTCCAGGAGACGCGCCAGCAGCACCTTCTGCTGATTGCCGCCGGAGAGCGAACCCGCCATGACGCCGGCACTGAGCGTTCGAATGCCCAAAGCCTCGATCGCCTTGGCGGCCCGCGCGCGCGCCGCGGGCAGGTTCAGCAAGCCGCCGGGCAGCGCGTCCTCCTGGATCACGCCGATGCCGATATTCTCGCGAATGGTCATGTCGAGGAAGAGGCCGAGCGCCTTCCTATCCTCGGTCAGATAGACGATGCCGGAATCGACCGCTTCCTGCGGCGAGCCGATCCTGCATTCCTTGCCATCGACCAGGACGCGGCCGCCGGTCTTCGGGTCGGCGCCGTAGATCAGCCGCGCGAGCTCGGTGCGGCCGGAGCCGACCAGACCGGAGAGCCCGACCACTTCGCCCGCGCGCACGGTGAAGCTGCAATCCTTGATCAGGCGGCCGTCGCTGATGCCTTCAACCTGGAGGACGATGGGTTGATCGCCGGCCGGCGCGCCGTGCTTCTTCGTATAGAAGGACGAAAGCTCGCGGCCGACCATCATCCGGACGATCGCGGCGGCCTTGACCTCGTCCTTGCCGAGCGTGCCGACCAGCTTGCCATCGCGCAGCACGCTGACGCGGTCGGCCAGCGCGTAGACCTCGCTCATGCGGTGGCTGATATAGACGATGGCGATGCCTTCGGCCTTGAGCTGTCGGATGATGCCGAACAACCGCTCCGCCTCGCGCGAGGAGAGCGCCGTGGTCGGCTCGTCCATCACCAGGATGCGCGGGTGCTCGGCCAGCGCCCGCGCGATCTCCACCAGCTGGCGCTCGGCGAGAGACAAGCTCGCGACCCGCGCCGCGGGACTGAACGGCGCATTCAGGCGCTCGAGCAGCGGCTGCACTTCGGCTTCCATCGAGCGCCGGTCGATCAGGCCGGCGCGGCTCTTCTCATCGCCGAGAAAGACGTTCTCCGCGACCGTGAGATTGGGTGCAAGCGAGAGTTCCTGATAAATGACGGCGATGCCGTGGCGCCGGCCGGCCAGCGGCCCGTTGATCGTCACCGGCTGGCCCCGCAATCGGATCTCGCCGCCGGGATCGGCCTGATAGGCGCCGGAGAGAATCTTCATCAGCGTCGATTTGCCGGCGCCGTTCTCGCCCATCAGCGCGTGGACTTCGCCGCGATAGAAGGTGCAGGAAACGTCGGTCAGCGCCCGGATCGCGCCGAAGCTCTTCCCGATCCCGCGCATCTCCAACTCGGGTGCTTCACCCGATGTGGCGGCCGTCCCTGACAATGCCTCATCCTCCGGCAGATTTTTATCGCCTGAATTTCGTCTCGGGCTTTTGAAAAAGAAACTTCCGTATCGAAAGCCCTTTGTCAAGCGGCGGCGGAAGTGAGTGATTTCAACGCCTTCCCCGTTGGCTTGACCGGTCCCCCGACTTTCGATTTGATCACCGCGATGAGCAATATCGCCGAACTCGCCGAATCCATCCCTTCAAGCGCCGGGGAATCGTCCGGTTCCGATGCGCGGCGGCAGCAAGTGCTGGATTTCGTGCGGCACCACGAGTTCGCGCGGATTCAGGACCTCGCCCGGCAGTTCGGGGTCTCCGAAGTCACCATCCGCAGCGATGTCGATATCCTGGCCCGCGCCGGCGGCATCCGGCGGGTGCGCGGCGGTGCCATGCGGGTGGTCGAGGCCGTGCCGGAAGTCGTC
>Ga0193753_10004416_pt1 | contig 10041 bp, 6 predicted proteins | sample H1c2metaG_FD_144925 | JGI IMG/M metagenome (GOLD analysis project Ga0193753, IMG submission 144925) | Soil microbial communities from a riparian zone of the East river system, Colorado, United States - H1c2 | ecosystem: Environmental > Terrestrial > Soil > Riparian zone | place: USA: East River... | reverse complement strand
CGCTTCGAGTATCAGGACGGCAGGAAACCCGCGGTGTTCGATTGGAAGGAAGGCCAGGTCGAGTGGAGTCCGGCGGGTGGAATGCATTCGCCGGAAGTTCTCAGTGATAATCCTTTCGACATTGTCGAGGTGGAATTGAAAACGCCTGGCGCGGGTAAGACGATCACAAGCAAGATCGATCCGGTGAAGAGAGATCCGAAGCGTTATAAGGTTGAGTTCGAAAACGATCAGGTCCGCGTGCTGCGGGTGAAGATCGAGGGCCACGGAGTCGTTCCCATGCACGAACATTCGCTCAATCGCGTGACTGTTTATTTGACCGATCAGGATTTCAGCACTAGCGCGGTCATCGGATCGAGTCTCGACGCTCTGCGCGCGGGCAAGTACGCCGCGCTGAACGCGACCACCAGCAGCAGCCCGATCGCTACCGACAACGTGAGCGGGTCCTGGGGACCAATGCCATAGAGCCGGCTTCCGATCAACCGTGAAGCCGCGTAAGCTAGTCCCGCGCCTAACGCCAACCCAGCGACGACGAGTTTGCTCGTTTCGCTGAGGATCATCGCGATGACGCGGCCGCGTTGCGCTCCCAGGGCGATGCGAATGGCGATTTCGCCGGTGCGCCGCGCCACGCCGTAGGAGAGCACGCCATACAAACCGATGGCGGCAAGCGTAAGCGCCACGCACCCAAACACCACGGCGAGTTGTGCGGTCGAGTGGTCCTGCGCCGTCAAGCGCGCCATCTGATCTTCGATCGACCGGGCAGATCCGATCGCGAGCGCCGGATTCTCGCGATGGAACGTCTCTCGCACGGCCGCCAGCACCGGCGTAGTTTTCGTGGCTCTACGAATGAGAAAGTTAACTCTTTTCACGTTATCGCCGGCCTGTGTTACCGGCGTGTAAAACATGGGCGCGATGTCCTCTCGCAACGTCTGAGTGCGCGCGTTTTTAGCGACACCCACCACCTGGCACGCCGTCCGCGGCGCCTCTTCACTCAATGTAATGCGCGCCCCGATCGGGTTCCGCCGCGCGAAGAACTGTCTTGCGAAAGCTTCGTTGATCACGCAGACATGGGGAGTCGCGGCGCGATCGCTTTCTAGAATCTCGCGTCCCACGAGGATGGGGATGCCCAGTGTTGAGAAATAGCCTGGGCCCACCATGTCCGTGGCGACACTCCGGTCGTTGTCCTGCTTCGGAATGTAACCTTCCACCTGGATCGAGTTCGAGGACCTGCTTCCGGTAAAGATCCCGATCGAGGAAAAGGTCGCGGCTTTCACGCCGGGGATCCGCTGGATTTGTGCGAGCAATTCGCGAAACAAAGCAGCGCTGCGCGTCGAATCGTAGCCGGCCAGGCGCGAATTGATCTGGACAAGCAGAAGACGTTCGGCGGGATAGCCGAGTTGTACGTGTTGCAGGTTGTAGAGAGTGCCTACCAGCAGCCCGGCGCCCACCAGCAGCGGCAGCGAAAGCGCAAGCTGCAGGCTCACCAGGAGCCGGCCCCAGCGCATTTGTCCCGCTCCGCTCGTGGCGCTACGGCTCTGTTCCTTAAGAGCCGTCCCGGACCAAGCCGGCAGAATCCCAAAGAGCGTCGCGGCTAGGAGCGTGGCCGCCAGAGTGAAAACGAGCAGCAGCGGGTCCAGCGCGAAACTCATGTGGAAGCGCTCATCCGACTCGACGATCATCCGCACCAAAGCGCCGTGGAGAAAGTACGCTACGGCGAAACTGGCGAGGCCTCCCATGGCGGCCAGAACCAGGCTCTCGGTGATCAACTGCCGGATGAGCCGTCCGCGGCTCGCGCCCAGCGAGAGTCGTATCGCCATCTCCGCTCTCCGCGCGGCGCCGCGCGCTAGCAGCAGGTTAGCCAGATTCGCGCAGGCGATCCATAGCAGCAAGCCGACCGCAGCGAGAAGCGCCGTAAGTGAAGTGGAGAAATCGGCCCGCGTCTCCGAAGCTCCGCGCGCGCCTGGCCGAATCTTAAGACGCTGGTCGAGCAACTCGCGCCGGCGCTGCGGCGACGCGACAGCGCCGTAGAACGATTCCAAGCCGGTCTTAAAGATCGCATTGGCCTCGGCTCCCGCACGCGCCGGCGTCACTCCCGGTTTCAGCCGGCCGAACACATGCAGCCACATCGCTTTCTCCGGAGGCATTTCGTGCAGCCAGTCGTCGCCGGGCAATACGCTCGGCTGCATGCGCAGCGGGATCCACAGATCCGGCTGCTGTCCGGCGGTTTCGCCGATGAAGCCGCGCGGCGTCACTCCGATAATCGTCAACACGGCATTGCGGAGAGTAAACGTCGTGCCCACGACGTCCGCGCGGCCGCCGAAGCGGCGCTGCCAATAGTTGTAGCTGATAACGGAGTGGGGCGAATCGATGTGATCCTCAGCGGTTGTGAATACGCGGCCCAGCGCCGGACTGACGCCCAGAAACTGAAAGTATCCGCCCGAAACCAGACGCCCGCGCGCTTCTTCCCACTCGCCGCCCGAGAAGCGAACCTGCCAGTCGCCAAGTCCACTTTCCGTTGCTATCAACCCGGAAAGGTTTTGGACGCGATCGCGCAACTGCTCGAATTCGGAATACGTGAGCCAGTCCCGGTCCCCGTTGACGTTGCCGTGCCACCCGCCGGCGGTATCGGGATTGGACAGCATCACCAGTTGCTCGGGTTTCGAAACCATCGGCAGCGACGAGTGGAGCACGCCGTTCCACAAGCTGAAGATCGCGGTGTTCGCTCCGATGCCGAGCGCTAACGAAAGCACGGCAACCGCGGTGAAACCTGGCCTCGCCGCCGCAATCCGCAGTGCGTATCGTACGTCTTCGAGAATCACGTGGCAATGCTCCTTGGGGGCGACCGTCAGCGCATCGAGCGCCGCTTCGAGCCAGAGCCCGGCTCGCGCCATGCGGCTTGTCGTCCGCAGTTGCTCGGCAAATGTGAGGAGCATCTGATTGCCGTACTCATCCCGGAAAGCCGCCGGATAGCAGAGGAGTAGCGCTTTGTAGACAGTCTCGGCGTGCATCATGCACCTGGGACAAGCCCCGTCGCGCGCGCCTGTTTCAGCAAGGCGTTTAGACGCTCTACCTCGGCGGCGGCAACGCGCTTTCCGAAACGCGTGAGCCGGTAATAACGCCGCCGCTCGTCGGTACTCGATGGATCCGGACTTTCCGCCAATTCTTCAATGAGGCCCTGCTCGAGCATGCGGCGCACGGAACTGTAGAGCGTGCCGGCGCTCAACCGCACCTTGCCGCCGGTCCTGGCCGCGACATCCTGCATAATCGAGTAGCCATGACGGTCTCGGTCGGCGAGCGCTATAAGGATATGGAAGACCGCCAGAGGCAGCGGCAACAGCGAATCGGGTTTTGCAACTTGCATTGCGAACTCTATTGCATACGACTATACCGTCGTCAAGTATAGTTGTCAAGGATACAAGTGCCGAATTAATGGAACTAGTGTCCGTGATGCTTGGATGCGGCGCATCCCGAGATGCAATGTCCGGAACCGTCAAATTGCATGACCTGTCCGCTTAATGGCGGGACGACATCGGCCCTATCGACAAGCCGTATGAAGCGCTCCGTTTTCGTCCCTGGAATGACAGCGCCTGAGCTGGTGGCGATTTCGTTCGCGTGAGATGGGATGACGGTTGTGGGTTCGATGAGTTGATTGATGGCGAAGGCTGCTTCTTCCGGACCCGTGGTGAAAATATCGCCGATGTTGAAGACGACGAGATCGGGGTGATAGAAGCGCCGGATTACGAGCAACATGTCACCAGAGAGGCCAGTGTCGCCGGAGAGATACACACTAAGGCCGTTCGTGAATTGTATGGTGTAGCCGCTGGCAGTGCCGGGTGCAAGAGAAAGGCCGTTTGTAATAAGTTGAGATGCGAGGGGATCACTGATAAAAGTGTTCGACAAGGCATTGCCGTGCACCGCGGGCACCAGTGCGATTCGAACGCCCGCCGCAGCCGATGTCTTGCGAATGGTGCGCTTGGCTCCATAGCCGAGGCTGGCCGTGCATGGCTGTGGATTCGGAACGACTGTCTCATTCATAACCCCGGTAGTGGGACAACCGGAGACCGTTAGACCGAATACTTGCTGAATCTTGCTGGAGATGAAGGATGCTAATTCCCCAGAGCCGATGAAGGCAGCTTTTTGCGTGGCCACTATCTCTGCCGCGTTGGTGCTGGGAGCGGGCATAGTCACTGCCTGGGCGCAACTGGCATTCGATGAGCCGGGATCCTGATTGAGCTTTGCGTTCCCAAGATGATCGCTGTGAGCATGGCTGACGAGAACAACGTCTATTCCATCGTGTAGGCGCATATCCGTCCCTCCGGCGACAGTCGTTGCAGGATCATACAGTATCCTTACGCCGGTCGGATCCTCGAAAAGCAGCGCTCGATCTGGGGAGCAAAATTCTCCTGTTCGGGCTCCGAGAGCGGTGACCTTGACTGGATCAGCGGCCGGATCGGCGTTGAGGGCCCCCGTCATCAACAGGCACCCAAAGGCACATAAGGCAGTGATTGTAGTTCGCATCTATGTAGACCCCCACAAACATTCTTGTTGCCGATGCCGGTCTCTTCAATGGGCTTGTTAGAAATTTACAAACTTTTCACAGATGGGCTGGTGGTTTTACCGGTTCGCGATCCCTTGCTGCATTGGCCGCTGACACTACCCTGGGTCACGCGTGGGCTTGCCGGGAATACAGCTGATCGTCATCCGCATTGGCTGTGCCGGCGGAACCCATGCTGCCCTTGGGCTGCGCGGGCAGCGGCAAAACAACATGAAAGATGCTCCCTTCGCCCAACCTGCTTTCGAGCCAGATCCGGCCACCCATTAGCCGCATCAATTCTCCTGAAATCGTCAATCCCAGACCGGTCCCGCCAAACTGCCGCGTGGTGGACCCATCGGCTTGCGTGAACGCTTCGAAAATGGATTCTAATTTTTCAGGTGCAACACCACAGCCCGTATCCCGAACGGCAATGTGCAATTCGAGAATGTCGTCGCTCACTTCCGGTGTTGCCGTGACGTGAACCTGACCGGAGGTAGTGAACTTGATTGCGTTGTGAATAAGATTTGTGAGTACTTGCCGCAGGCGGAGAGGGTCCGCAACTATGATCTCCGGCAACAGTGAATCGAGCGTAACGGATATCAAAAGGTTTTTTTGTTCCGCCTCGAAGCCAAGGTGCCTTACGCAACTTTCAATGCAATCCCGCAAACGAAATGGCCTAACGTCAATGGCTAATTTGCGCGCCTCTATCTTCGAAAGATCTAGCACGTCGTTGATGATCTGTAATAGCGACTCAGAGGAGATGCGAATAGCATCCAAATATTCTCGAAGTTCCGGCGAGCAATCCGTTGTCGTCAGGGCTAAATGAGTCATTCCAAGCACTCCGTGCATGGGGGTTCTGATTTCGTGACTCATTTTGGCCAAGAACTCTCCTTTCGCCAAATTGGCGGTCTCGGCAGCTTGCTTGGCCCGCTCTAGTTCATTCGTTCGCTCGGCGACGCGTACTTCCAATTCTCGCTGCTGCTGCAATAGTTGGTCAGTGCTCCCTAGCAATGCCCGTTGCAGTTTGGCCCGCGCTTTGTTCTCTTGCTCAAGAGCTTTATTCGCCTCGGCAAGCTCGTCTGCCCTCTTTCCGAGAAGTACCTGGCCACGCGCTCTCTCCCAATACGAACGATTGAGAATCCGGCTTTGCCAAATTAAAAAACCGATAAACAGAACGGACAGCGCGGCCATCGGTTTGCCCAATCTATCGTCAAGATAGAATTCCACGATGGTAGATGGAACAAGGAGTCCGAGTAAATAGCAAACGATGAGGCGAAATCGTGGACAGTAGGCCGTGATCGCGCCTGAAGTTATCCCCGCAGTACAAACTAACAGGAGCACCGAAGAAGAATTGTCTAGATGATAGAGATGAATTGTGACAGCAAGAAATGCGCCCCAGCTCAGGCCAGAAGTTATTAATAAACCAAAAACCAGGTGCCGCCAGATGCTGCCAGCCTTTAAAGATGCGCTCGTCGAATAGACGATTGCGAGCCGCACTGCGCTGGTCAGAACGATCCACGTGGAGAACCAAAAGAAAACAAGCGGATGATCCGAACTATAGCTGGTGGCGCAGTACGTGACCAACAAAAAACCAATGTAGGGCCAAGCCCCCGGCCGGAAGGCCCTCCGAACTTCAGCTTCGCGCCACTCTTCGGATAGCCTTGCCTCGGATACCCAATTGGTTCTGATGTAGCGCGAGCATCCCAGTAACACTAGTCTCTCGCGTTACTTCGGCATTTCTGCCCAAGTATTAGTCGATTCTATAACAATCGAGAATGTCGATGGTCCAAAAATCGATGGAAGATACCTGACACTTATAAGGTAGCTGGCTGTGATCAGGCCTTGCGGGCCGCCTTTGCAGTCTTACGAATGGCCGCCCACCGCTTCTTCTGGGCATCGGCGATACGTTAACGGGCTTCCGAACTCAATAGACGTTTCTTTCGGGGTTCTGTCCACATGATCTTGCTTAGGATATGATCGTCCCGATCTTTATGAAGTCTCTTAAACAGACAAGCTGGCTGGGACTTTTGCTTTTCAGCCTTCACGCGGTGGCCACTCCGGCGCTCCAGACGTCTCAAGTACACGCGGCGAACGGCATTCTGGAAGGTGTCATCAGCGCGGATGACGAGGTTCGCACATTCAAGGGAATTCCGTACGCCGCACCGCCGGTCGGACCATTGCGCTGGAAGGATCCTCAACCCGCCGCGGCCTGGGAAGGCGTTCGACGCGCTTCCGAATATGGCGCGCGCTGCATGCAAGGCGCCATTTACGCGGACATGGTTTTTCGTGACAAGGGACCCAGCGAGGATTGCCTCTATCTCAATCTGTGGATGCCCGCTCACCCGGCTACCCAGCGTCTGCCGGTGATGGTCTGGATCTACGGTGGAGGTTTTGCCGCCGGTTCTACTTCTGAGCCGCGTCAGGATGGTGGCAATCTGTCGAAGCAGGGCGTGCTGGTCGTCAGCATGAACTACCGGCTCGGAATCTTTGGATTTTTTTCGCATCCCGAGCTGACCAAAGAATCGGGCCATGATGCGTCCGGAAATTACGGTTTGCTGGATCAGGTGGCGGCGCTGCGCTGGGTGCATGACAACATTGCGGCGTTTGGAGGCGATCCGGATAACGTTACTATCTTCGGGGAGTCTGCTGGTTCGTCCTCGGTCAGCGCGCTCGTCGCGTCACCGCTCGCGAAAGGTTTGTTCCATCGTGCAATCGGAGAGAGTGGATCCGTTTTCAACTCGAGCCGCGAGCTCAAGCCGCTCGCCGCATCGGAAGAAGCAAACGTTCATTTCGCCCAGGACGCTTTTGGAACATCGTCGCTCGCGGCGCTTCGAAGCAAGCCCGCGGCGGATGTGTTAGCCGCGGCATTGCAACATAAGGATGCGCGATTTTCGATGATTGTCGATGGCTATTTTCTGCCCGAGAGCCCGTTTGCAATTTACTCCGCTGGGAAGCAGTCGCACGTCCCGCTGCTCGCCGGATTCAACGCCGACGAAGGAAGCGCTCGGGCAATTTTTGGAAAGAAAGAACCGACGCCCGCCAATCTGGCCGCGCAACTTCGCGACTCATTTCCAGAACATGCGGATGAGGCAATCAAACTCTATCCCGCCGCTTCCGAGGAACAGGCGACACGCGCCGCGGCGGAACTCTCCCGTGATAAAGGCGTCGGCTACGCCATGTGGAAATGGCTTCAGTTGCAGAGCAGCACGGCGCACGTCGCTACCTTCCACTACGAATTCGATCGCGCGCGGCCATTGCCGCCCGGCAGCAGTGGAGATTTAACGCCGAGGGCGTTTCATTCAGCCGAAATTGAATATGTATTTTCCGTGCTCCCGCACAGCGCGAATCCTTGGCCGGCGGAAGACCGGAAGATAGCTGAACTGATGTCTACCTACTGGGCAAACTTCGCGAAGACCGGCGACCCGAATGGCCCCGGCTTGCCTAAGTGGCCGGCGTACAACGGCGGCGACACATTTGAGGTAATGCATTTCGGCTCCGATTCGAAAGCGGCGCCGGACGATCACCAAGCGCGCTATGCGTTTCTAGATAGCCTGAGTCCTTACAAATGACCGCGGACCTAAGCAACTATAGTTTTTAGTACTTCCAGCCGATGATCGCAAGTATGCGAGCGCTGGCTGTAGTTTTCCTGTCGTTGTTGATAGTCAAGCCGTCACTCGGTTGCTCCGTACTCTCGCATGAAGCCCTCATAGACGCTTTGTGGGACATGAAGATGAAATCGGTTCTGCTTAGGCAGTTTCCGAACGCAACAAACGAAGAACTAAAGCAGGCGCATGGGTATGCATATGGCGGCGCCATCATTCAGGATCTCGGCTACTATCCCCACGGCAATAAGACATTTAGTGACCTGACGCACTACGTGCGTACGGGCGATTTTGTTGTCGCGCTCATTTCGGAATCGCAGAACCTCGACGAGCTCGCATTTGCGCTTGGGGCGATGTCTCACTACATCTCTGACATAGAGGTTCACCGCTTCGCCACGAATCCCGGAGAGCCTCTGCTATACCCCAAATTGGGTCGGAAATATGGACCTGTGGTGACGTATGAAGACAATCCTGCGGGGCATTTAAAGACGGAGTTTGCATTTGACGTGCTGGAAGTCGCGAAAGGCAACTTCGCCGCCGAGGCTTACCACGATTTCATCGGCTTTTACGTCGCAACACCCGTGCTGGCCAGGGCTTTCCGCGATACATACGGGCTGGAGCTCCAGGACCTGTTCCACGACTTTGACCGCACGATCGGATCGTACAGACGCGCGGTAAGCGACACGATTCCCAAGGCAACCCGCATCGCGTGGGCGCAGAAGCGCGATGAAATTCAAAAGTCTCAGCCGGGCAAAACGCAAAAGAAATTTATCTACGTCATGAGCAGGTCGAGCTATGAACGGGACTGGGGTAAACAATACGATCGACCCACGGCGAAGGATCGAGTTCTAGCCTTTCTATTGAAATTGCCGCCCCCGATCGGACCGCTGCGAGCGTTGCAATTCAAAATGCCAACGCCCGCAGTGGAGAAGCTCTTTATGGACAGTTTCACTCGTTGTGCCGCACAATACGGTGCCGCGATCGAGAATGCAAGCAATAAAAAGCTGAAACTCGAAGACAAGAACTACGACACCGGGTTCGTTACACCGGCTGGAACTTACCGCCTCACCGATGATGTACAAGCCTATTGGCTTGACTTGCTCGCGAAGAAGAATTTTGCCACGGCTACGCCTCCGATCGCGGAGGAATTGACCGGATACTACAGGAATGTCAGCGCCCCGGTCGGCACAAAAAAGCATCCTAAGGAATGGAATCGCGTTTTGAGGGAGCTCAAGGATCTAAATAGTGCCCGTGCGCACTGACTAGAGCATGCCCTGAGTCCTAAACAGGGCGCAATACCAGGCGTACGCAGTCAGCAGGACCGCGGCGGCGGCGGCTCCTTTCCAAAACATCTCGCGTGACGAATTCGGCAGCCCTGGCCGGCCGGCCACCAAGCCGGTCAAGAATCCGCCGATCAGGCCGCCGATGTGGGCGCTCATGCTGATGCCGCCTCCAAAGCTCATCACCAGGCCGAAGACCAACCACTGTCCATAGTGGGAGCGCACCGCCTGGCTGAGTGGATCGGCACGATTCCGCAGGCCCATCGCCAGCATGATCCCCATCAGACCGAAGGCGGCGGCAGAGGCCCCCAGCGTGGGGGATCGAGGCGAAAAAATGGCGGCACAATAGAAACCGGTAATGGTCGAGAAGACATAGGCCACGAGGAGGCGACTGGTGCCGTAGAACTGTTCCACCTCTGTAACCAGGATGAATAGCGACCAGGAGTTCATGGCGATATGCAGAAATCCGCCGTGCAGAAAGCCGGCGGTGATCAAGCGCCACCATTGTCCGCGCTGAAGCAAAGGAGTGTAGCTGACGCCCAACTGTGACAGCCGGTGATCGAAGGCCAGGTCGGCAAGAAAAAAAGCGGCGTTGATGACCAGGATGATGATGGCGGTAAGATTGGCG
>Ga0193753_10004415_pt1 | contig 10042 bp, 11 predicted proteins | sample H1c2metaG_FD_144925 | JGI IMG/M metagenome (GOLD analysis project Ga0193753, IMG submission 144925) | Soil microbial communities from a riparian zone of the East river system, Colorado, United States - H1c2 | ecosystem: Environmental > Terrestrial > Soil > Riparian zone | place: USA: East... | reverse complement strand
CGCCGAATTCCGCGGCAGTCAACAAGCCGCGGGCTTGTTGATGCGCTTGTTTCGACGTTACCCGCAGCGCCTGAATCTGCGATTGTGGGACGGCACGACCATCATCGCCGGCAGCGGCGCCGCATCCCAGTCCCCCTTCACGCTGGTGTTTCGCACTCCCGAGGCGGTCTGGTCCGCGGTCTTGGGAAGCGATCCACTGGCCCTTGCCGATGCTTACTTCCGCGGCGAGTTGGATATAGAAGGGGACTTCTTCGCCGCCTTGAGCATCAAAGACCATTTGGATGTCCTGCAAATGCCGCGCGGCGAGAAACTTCTGGCCGCGGCCACAGCGTTGCACCTGCGCCTGGTGAACGCCGCCGCGCATCATTCCGGCCGGCTGTTCGCACCGTCCGATGCGCCGCGGATCAAAGCGCATTCCAAAGCGGAAAATCGCGAGGCCATCCATTTTCATTACGATGTTTCCAATGATTTTTATGCGCTCTGGCTGGATCGCGCGATGGTCTATTCGTGCGCGTATTTCGAAACCCCCGACGTGGACCTCGACGCCGCGCAGCAGGCCAAGCTCGGCCATATCTGCCGCAAGCTATCGCTAAAACCGGGAGAGAAGTTTCTGGATATCGGCTGCGGCTGGGGCGCATTGGTGATCCACGCGGCACAGCACTACGGAGTGCATGCATACGGCGTCACATTGAGTCCGCAGCAGCTGAACGTCGCTCGCGAGCGCATCGCGCGCGCGGGACTCAGCGGTCGCGTCAGCGTTGAGCTGATGGACTATCGGGATCTGCCGGGAGAGGCGTTGTACGACAAGGTTGCCAGCGTGGGTATGTTCGAGCATGTTGGCCTCAAGAATCTTCCGGTGTACTTTTCAACCGTGCATCGCCTGCTCAAATCCGGCGGCTTGTTCCTCAACCATGGCATCACGCATGATTCGGAAGGCTGGGAGCCGTCGGTATCCACCGAATTCATCAATCGCTATGTATTTCCGGATGGACAGCTCGACACGGTCAGCAACGTACAGCGGGTCATGGAACGCTCGAAATTCGAGATTGCCGACGTCGAAGCGTTGCGGCCGCACTATGCGATGACACTGCGGCACTGGGTCGCGCGCCTCGAGGGCAATCGGGCGCTTGCGCTGCAATACGTGAACGAAGCGACGTACCGGGTGTGGCGGCTGTACATGGCGGCCTGCGCGCTGCAGTTCGAATCAGGAGAGATCGGCATTTATCAGGTGTTGGCCAGCAAGCGCGCCGTCGGAATTCCGGCTTTGCCACTGACGCGGCGGCACCTGTACGAGTAGGGGAATACTCAGACAGGCTTCCCGCTACCGGTCTTCTTGATTCTCCTTGATGGCGTGCATCAGGGCATGAGTGTCCGCGGGCTTGGTCATCTCGGTCACCTCGGCATCCGGCCGGCCGCGCAATGCCGTGAGGTCGCGCCGCAGCTCATCGATGATTTGCAGAATCTTGGCGACCTTCTGTTCGGTCAACAAATTGATGTGCAGGTCCAAGTGCGCACGATGCTCCGCCACTTGCGACATGCGATCCTGCCGTATGAGCACCGCGACCGTCAGCAGCAGCACGATGAAGCTGATCAGTGCCTGCAGCCAGATGAAGGGCGGCGTGTCGACATGGCGCCAGCCATGATGTTCTCCCCACTCGTTCACGGCCATCCACGCCGCGATGAACGTCACCGCCAGGGCGAAGAATACGGGGCTGCCGAACATTCTGCTGATGCGCTCGATCGCGAGTTGCAATCCCGAGATCTTCGCCTCTTCGCCCTCCTGGAATTGGGACAGGATCTCCAGGTTTTCCTTGGCAGGCGACGGCAGTTCGGGCGACGAGGGCTGTTGGGTTTCGCGGCTTGCCATGCTTTAAAGATACGCTCAAGCACTCTTAAGTTCGCCGTTCATCGGGCGGCAACGGGGACAACCTCCTGTAGGCAAGCGCTGACATCAGGCGCAATCCGCGCAGCCTAGACGGCAGGTGCCGCATGATTCACATTAGGCATAAGTCTCAAAGCACAAGGAAAAGCCAAATGCGCCTTGAAATAGTCATCGCGGTTGCCGCACTGCTGTGTACCGCATCGCTGGCGCGAGCCGGCACTGACTGGCCCAGTTACAACCGAACCCTGACATCGGATCGCTACGCGACCGTGGAAAAGATCGACAACAAGAATGTCGCCGGCCTCAAGGTGCTGTGCAGCTTCGATACCGGCGAGCAACTCTCTTTTCAGTCCGGTTTGGTGCAGGTCGATGGTGCGCTCTTTGCGACTACTGAACGCGACACTTTTTCCATCGATCCGAATACCTGCAAACTCAATTGGCGCAGCCACGAAGACGCATCGGGCGATCTGAAGGTCAATCGCGGCCTTGCGTGGCTGGATAAACGGGTCTTTCGCGGAACCGCAGATGGCAAGGTGATCGCCTACGATGCCAAGAACGGCAAGCGCATGTGGTCGACGACCATCGCGGATCCGACCAAGGGCGAATCGGTGCCGGCGGCGCCGATTGCGTGGAACGGGCTGGTGTTCATCGGCAATGCCGGCGGCGACAACAAGGGTGTGAAGGGTCGCATGTATGCCCTCGATGACAAGGATGGTCACATTGTTTGGGAGTTCTACCTGGTGCCCAAAGGACCCGGCGACGTTGCGCGCGGACCTGCCGCACCGGATCCGAAGTCGGTGTATGCCGCGACGTGGAAGGAGACGAAAGGACTTCCGATCACCGGCGGCGCCACTTGGACTTCCTATTCGCTGGATCCGATGACCGGACACCTGTTTATCCCTGTCGGCAACGCAGCACCCGATTTCAATAAAGAGAGCCGGCCGGGCGAAAATTTGTTCACGAGTTCGGTGCTGGTGCTGGATGCCAAGACCGGCGCGTATCAACAGCATTTTCAGCTGGTCAAACGCGACTTTCACGATTGGGACGTCTCGTCACCGCCCGCACTGTTTTTGAGCAATCACGGTCATCGAATGTTGGCGGAAGCGCCGAAGGATGGACACCTCTACCTGATCGACTTGAATACCGGAAAGCTCGTCTATCGCAAGCCCATGACCACCGTGACCAATGCCGAGGCGCCGTTGACGGCGCAAGGCACGCGGTTTTGTCCCGGCGCGCAGGGCGGAGCGGAATGGAATGGGCCGGCGTTCGACCCGGCGGACAATCTCATTTTCGCGGGCGAAGTCGATTGGTGCACGACCGTGCAAACGGTACCTGCCGCTGCGTTGGCAAGCACGCCGGCCGGCAAGCCCTGGAGCGGCGCGACGCAGGGGTTCGGCAAGCAGGACGACCCGAAAAAGTGGTCGGGCTGGCTGGTCGCAAGCAATGCAGACACGGGTGAACGCAAGTGGGAGTTCCATGCACCGTTCCCCGTGTTGGGGGGCGTCACGCCGACCACGGGGCGATTGGTCTTGTTCGGCGATATGGGCGGTACTTTCTACGTGTTCGACGCCGGGAGCGGCAAAAAGCTCTGGTCCAAGGATTTAGGCGGCGCGATCGGCGGCGGCGTCATCACCTACGATACCGGCGTCGGGCAAAAGATAGCGGTCGCGGCCGGCATGACCTCGCCAATCTGGCCCACGCAAAAGGTCAACGGCAAGATCTACGTCCTGGGACTATGAGCGCGGCGCCGCGCATTGCAGGCGCAGCGAACTCATTTGTTCACCCCACCACAAGCCGATCATCCGGCAGAATTCGGCGTCTTGTAATCCATGACGAGCGGGGTGATCGGGGCGCAGCGCGGACAGGCCGCTATGCGTCACCGTCACCAGCGTCCCCGATGCGGTGGGCTCGAACTGGATTTCCACTTCCGTGTGCTCATGCGGCGCGAAATTCATCGCGCGCCAGGTGAATTTGAGGCAGCGCGGCGGCTCCCAGACGCGGACCCGGCCGATATCGATGACGTGCTGCGTGCCGTCCGTGTCGAACGACTCGAACAGCCGTCCTCCGACCCTGGGTTCGATGCATAACAGGCCGCTGCGCGAGGCCGAGTGGCGAAACTTCAAGCCGCGCCGCCACCAGCGATCGATGTCGCCGGTGAAGATGTCGAACGCTTCCGCCGGTGCAACCGCGACCGCGACGCTGACGCGCGCGCGATCGCCGCTCATGCCTTGAGTCTGCCGGCGCGCCGCGGATTCTCGGCGAAGGCCTTGAAGGCCTGCAACTGGCGCTGCCATAAACTCTCCACCTGTGCCACATAGTCCTGCACGGGCTGAAAGGCGGTCGCGGGTACGCTGTAGATGCGCACTCGCGCGTCGCGCTCGATGCCTTGTTCAGAGACCAGGCCTGCCTTGCGCAGAACGCGCAAATGGCGGCTGAGCGCTTGCGGACTCATGGCGAGGCATTCCGCCAATTCTCCGGCGCGCCGCGGCTTCTGCAGCAGTAGGCCGATCATTTGGCGCCGGGCGGCGTCGGAGAGGGCGCCGAATGCCGCGCTCAATTCGATTTCGGTGGAGCGATCCATCGGCGCGGCGCTAGGGCGGGTTGCGCAGCCGCTGCGTCACCCACCACAGATGGCCTTCCGGATCGAGCGCACCGTAGCTGCGGTCCGACCAATAATCCGCGCCGTAGTCATGAGTGGCAGGCTCTTCGATGATTTGCGCTCCGCGCTGCCGTGCATGTGCGCAATGCGCATCGGCGTCATCGACGAAAAACATGATGGATTGGGTGGTCGCGCCGCTCAAGGTTTTCGGGCTGCGCATGGTGCGCTTCCATACCCGCGGTGATTCCGGCGTCTCCTGGGCGACCATGATCAAGCCCTCTCCATAGGTCAATTCGCTGTGCTCGATCTGGCCCTTGTCGCCCTCGACTTTCAGCCGCACCTCGAAACCGAACGCTTCGCACAACCATTGAATGGCAGCGGCCGCATCTTGGTAGACCACAGCGCTCGACATGCGCGGCCAATCGTGGGGGGTGGGCTTCATATCGCACCTCTGAATCAAATATTAACCAATTCAGAGAATATTAACACAACCGTTAACTAATGGCAAAAGCTTCAATTCTTCAGGCGGTAGCCGGTCTTGAAAATCCAGGCCACCAGCGCGAGACAAACGAGAAAGAAGCCCACCGTCATCGCCATGCTGATGCCGACGCTGACGTCGGCGGCGCCGTAAAAGCTCCAGCGAAAGCCGCTGATCAAGTACACGATGGGGTTGAACAGGCTGAAGGCGCGCCAAGCCGGCGGCAACATGTCGATGGAGTAAAAAGCGCCGCCCAGGAACGTCAGCGGCGTGATGATGAGCATTGGAATGAACTGCAACTGCTCGAATCCCTTGGCCCAGATGCCGATGATGAATCCGAACAAGCTGAACGTGGCCGCGGTCATCAGCAGGAAGGCCACCATCCAGAGCGGATGCAGGATTTTGATCGGCACGAACAGCGATGCCGTCGCCAGGATGATCAAGCCGAGCACAACCGATTTGGTCGCGGCGGCGCCGACGTAGGCCATGACGATCTCCACATAGGACACCGGCGCGGACAGCAGTTCGTAGATCGTGCCTGTGAACTTCGGGAAATAAATGCCGAAGGACGCATTCGACAGGCTTTCCGTGAACAGCGCCAGCATGATGAGTCCCGGCACGATGAACGCGCCGTAGCTCACACCGCTGGGCGTGGTGAGGCGCGAGCCTATCGCCGCGCCGAACACGACAAAGTACAGCGAAGTGGTGATGACCGGGGTCACCAAGCTTTGCAGCAGGGTGCGCAAGGCCCGTGCCATCTCGAATCTATAGATGGCCCATACGCCGTGACGATTGAAGGCGGGTGGTGCGGCCGTATTGCTCATGCGCGCTCGCTCACTAAGTTGACGAAGATATCTTCGAGAGAACTCTGATGCGTCTGCAGGTCCTTGATCACGATCGACAGTTCGCCCAGGCGTTTGAGCAGCAGTGAGATATCGACGCTGTCGGCGCTATCCACTGTGTACACCAAATCCTTGCCGTCGGCCTTGAGTTCAAGCGCCCAGCCTTTGAGTTCCGCGGGAATTTGCGGCAGGGCCGCCTGAAGATGCAGGGTCAACTGCTTCTTGCCGAGCTTCTTCATCAGTTCCCGCTTGTCCTCGACCAGCATCAAGGTGCCCTTGTTGATCACGCCGATTCGATCGGCCATCTCCTCGGCCTCTTCGATGTAGTGCGTCGTCAGAATGATGGTCACGCCTTTATCGCGAAGTCCGCGCACCAAAGTCCACATGTCGCGGCGCAATTCCACGTCCACGCCCGCCGTCGGTTCATCCAAAAATAATATTTGCGGTTCATGAGACAAGGCCTTCGCGATCATGACCCGCCGCTTCATGCCGCCGGACAGCGTCATGATCTTGCTGTTGCGCTTGTCGAGCAGCGACAGATCGCGCAGCAGGCTTTCGATGAATTGCGGGTTCGGCGGCCGGCCGAACAGGCCGCGGCTGAACGAAACCGTTGCCCACACGGATTCAAACGCATCGGTGCTCAACTCCTGCGGCACCAGGCCGATCATCGATCGGGCGGCGCGGTAGTCGCGCACGATGTCATGGCCATCCGCCGTCACGCTGCCGGAGCTTGCGGTAACGATGCCGCAGACGATGTTGATCAGCGTGGTCTTGCCGGCGCCATTGGGCCCGAGCAACGCGAAGATCTCGCCTTTTTCGATGTCGAGATTGACCGCCTTGAGCGCCTGAAAACCGGTGGCGTAGGATTTGCTGACACCGCTGATCGAAATGACGGCGGGCATGGGGCTAACGGCCGATGCGTGCGACCAGAGCGCGGGTGAATTCCGCGGTGTTCGCCTTGCCGCCCAAATCGCCGGTGCGGACCTTGTCGACGTTGAGCGTTTGATCGATGGCCGTGCGCAATCGAGCCGCCATGTGCGGCAGGTGGCAGTGCTCGAGCATCATGGCGGCGGCCAGCAGCAGGGCGATGGGATTGGCGATGCCCTTGCCGGCAATGTCCGGAGCGGAGCCATGTACCGCTTCGAATATGGCCGCGTCTGCGCCGATGTTGGCGCCCGGCGTCATGCCCAATCCTCCCACCAAGCCGGCCACCAGATCCGAGAGGATGTCGCCAAACAGATTGGTGGTCACCAGCATGTCGAATTGCCAGGGATTTAAGACCAGCTTCATCGCGCAGGCGTCGATGATGACGGTTTCCAGGATGAATTGACCCTTGTACTTGCGTTCGTACAACTCGAGGCCGGTCTCGAGAAAAATCCCGGTCAGGGCCTTCATGATGTTGGCCTTGTGGACGATCGCGACCTTTTTGCGGCCGGTCGCGACCGCATGCGCGAACGCAAAATCCAACAGACGCCGGCTGCCTTGACGCGTGTTCACACCTGTGGCCATGGCGAGCGCATGCGGATCATCGTCGATGGGAATGTAGATTTCGTGGCCGATGTACAAACCCTCGAGATTCTCACGCACCACCACCAGATCGATGTTGTCGAATCGGCCGCCCGGAATGAGCGTTCGCGCCGGCCGCAAATTCGCGTATAGCTTGAATTCTTCACGCAGGCGGACATTGGAGGACCGGTAACCGCTGCCGGAGGGAGTTTCGAGCGGACCTTTGAGCGCGAGGTGCGTCGTTCGGATACTTGCCAGGGTCTTCGGCGGCAGAGGATCGCCCGCGGCGGTGACGCCTTCCAGGCCGGCGATTTGCCTGTCCCAGGCAAACGGCGCGCCGAGCGCATCCAATGCGGCGAGGACCGCGTCCATGATTTCGGGGCCGATCCCATCTCCCGGGATGAGGGTGGCAGGAATCGCTTGCGGCATTAAAAGAGTTCTCGTTTGTGAAAGGCGAATAGGATACTCGAACTCGCTGCTCTACACTGTTTGGAGATCGAGGAGAATTTCGCATTCATACGGATGAAATTATTAACGCGACGCGGCGCTGGCTGGAAAAATCCGTGATCGGCCTCAACCTGTGCCCGTTCGCGGAGGGTCCTTATCGGGGCAATCGTGTGCGCTTTTTTGTGAGCGAGCGCCGCAGCGCCTCAGGGTTGCTGGAAGATTTGCGTTCCGAGCTCGAGTCGCTCGACGCGGCGGATCCGCAAGCTTGCGAGACCGCGCTGCTCATCCACCCTTGGGTGCTCAACGACTTCATCGAATACAACGACTTCCTCGAGGTCTGCGACGGCGTGGTCGCCGAACTGGGCCTCGAAGGACGCTTGCAGGTGGCAAGCTTCCATCCGCAATACCAGTTTGCCGACTCGGAGCCCGACGACATCGAGAACTACACCAACCGCTCGCCCTATCCGATGCTGCATCTGTTGAGAGAGGCGAGCGTGGAGCGCGCGATCGCCGCCACCGGCGATACCACGCAGATCTACCTGAAAAACATGAGCACGTTGCGCGCGCTCGGGCATGCCGGCTGGCAGCGCTTATGGCGCGAGTAGATTCTTGTGCATGGGGATGAATTCGATTTGTTCCCCCGAGCCCACGTCGAACTGCACCTGCGCACTGCCCGCATAGCCGCGCGCTGCATACAGTTTGACCCCCGGCAGCGTTGCCATGAGCTCAACGCGGGCATAGCCATGCGCGCGCGCTTCCTCCTCGCAGCGATCGAGCAGCATTGAGCCGATGCCGCGGCGCGCGTGGTCCGGGTCGACAAAAAAGGCCCGGATCTTCGCGGCCTGGGTTTTCGGATCGAGGGTCGACGCATCGCGCCCCGCACGGGCGTCGCCGCCGAACAGCGTCGCGCGGAAGCTCCAGCCCCCGCAGCCGACGATCTGTCCGGCATCCTCGACCACAAAATAGGTCTCATCGGCCAGCAACTGGGTGTCGACCCCGAATGCGCCGCGCAGCGCCCCTTCGATCTGCTCGCTTCGATAGTCCGCCGCGCTCAAACCACGGGCGGATCGAGCGATCAGTGCGCTGAGCGCTGGAACGTCGGCGAGCGTCGCGTTACGGAGAGTCGGCATCAGCGCGTTATTCGGAAGAGGCTTGCGGAAAGGGTTTGCGCGAATCGCGCCCGTAATAGTCGGGATAGTCGCTGCTCAAGCCCTTGAAGCGCCGGTGAACCCAGAGATATTGTTCCGGCACCAGGCGAACCTGTGCCTCGAGCAGCCGGTTGTACCGCGCGACATCGTCCACCGCGTCCGGGCCGGGGAAATCCTCGAATGCCGGCCCAATGACGACGCGGTATCCGGCGTTGCCGGGCAGTCGCTCGCCGAAATAGGTCATGACAGGGGCCCCGGAAATGCGTGCCAGCCGCGAGGTTGCGGGATTGCTGGCCGCCGGTATGCCGAAGAAATCGACCATGGCGGCGCCCTTGTTGCGGTAGCTCTGGTCCGGCGCGAACCAAACGGCCTCATTCTTTTTCAGCGCCCGAACCATGCTCCGGATGTCGTCCTTGGGGATGGGGTTTCCGTGGCGGCAAAAGCTCTCGAACATGATGTGCGACAGCAGCGCGTTTTTAAGGGGTCGATAGACGACATTCAGTGGCACGACCGTCCCCAATATGCGGGTGGAGATTTCAATGGTCGTGAAATGCCCGCCCACCAGAATCGCGCCGCGGCCCTTGGCGAGCGCGGCCTTCAAGTGGTCCAGACCCTGCACGTCCGCCAGCTTGTTGAGACGGCTATCGCTGCTCCACCAGGTATCCGCGGTCTCGCACAGGGCCATCCCCAAGCTGCGGCAATGCCGGCCAAGCAGCTTTTCGCGCTCGGTCTTCGACAATTCAGGCAGGCAAAGGGCGATATTTCGTCGCGCGATGCGCAGATAGCTCAAGGGTAGAGCCCTCAGCAGCACGCCGATCCCATTGCCGACCTGCCTTTGCGCCGAGAAGGGCAGCAATTCCACCATGCGCATGACTGCCAGGCCGGCCCATGTAATCCAGTACTTGGGCAGAAAGTAGGCTACGGGCATCCGAATGCGGTCATTGAAAGATGATTTTCGGGGTACGCAACAGGGCGAGAGGATAGCCGCGTTGGGGGTCCGTTACCAGGCATTGACGCGCCGCAGCATTGCGCGCCAATCTCAGGAATATTCGTACTTATCAGCAAATTGCTGTAATATCCGCGCCGGTTCGTGATTTCTACTTGGTCCGTTTCTGGTCACCGCGCCGCTCCGGCGTCACC
>Ga0193753_10004414_pt1 | contig 10044 bp, 9 predicted proteins | sample H1c2metaG_FD_144925 | JGI IMG/M metagenome (GOLD analysis project Ga0193753, IMG submission 144925) | Soil microbial communities from a riparian zone of the East river system, Colorado, United States - H1c2 | ecosystem: Environmental > Terrestrial > Soil > Riparian zone | place: USA: East River... | reverse complement strand
ATACTGACTATCAGAGTAGATGATGACGTTCTGTCCGGTTTTTTTAACGGATCTCAGGGCTTCGATCACGGCCATCAGTTCCATCCTGTTGTTGGTCGTTTTCCTGAATCCGCCTGAGATTTCCTTTGAATGTGTTCCCCATTTAAGTATGGCTCCATAGCCGCCAGGACCGGGATTGCCTCGTGAGGCGCCGTCGGTGTAGATGATCAGTTCTTGTTTTGCAGCGGTGCTCATACCTGGAAAACCCCGGTTTTGAATTCGGGTAACACAGGGTTATGGCTGGCTGCAAATATAGATTGGGAGATGATGCTCCTGGTTTCAGTGGGGTCGATCAGCCCATCGATCCAAAGTCTTGCCGCGGCATAATAGGGAGAGGTTTGTTTTTCGTATCGCGATCGGATGTTATCGAGCAGCTTTTTCTCATCTTCCGGGCTCACCAGTTCACCTTTGGATTTCATCGCCGCCACCTGGATCTGCAAAAGCGTTCTGGCGGCCTGTTCACCACCCATCACCGCGATCCTTGCGGTCGGCCAGCCAAAGATGAATCTCGGATCGTATGCCTTGCCACACATCGCATAATTGCCCGCACCGTAAGAATTGCCAATGATGAAGGTGATTTTGGGAACCACGGAATTGGCCACCGCGTTCACCATTTTTGCTCCGTCCTTTATGATACCCGCATGTTCGCTCCTGGAGCCAACCATGAATCCTGAAACATCTTGCAGGAATACGAGTGGGATTTTTTTCTGATTGCAGTTCATGATGAAACGTGCGGCCTTGTCGGCACTGTCGTTGTAGATCACGCCGCCCATCTGCATCTCACCCTTTTTGCTTTTCACGATTTTCCTTTGGTTGGCTACAATACCCGCTGCCCAGCCATCAATCCGCGCATACCCACAGATGATGGTTTTGCCATAGTCTTCTTTGAATTCCTCGATACCTGGTGCATCAACAATCCTGTTGATCACCTCCAGCATGTCATAAGGTTTGGTGCCATCGGGTGGAATGATCCCATAAAGCTCTTCGGGATTTTTTTCCGGCATGGCAGGGGCAATGCGGTCAAAGATGGGCAGATGATTCTGGTGACCGAGCCTGGACATAATTTTTTTTATTTGGTCAAGGCATTCTTCTTCCGTTTTGAATTTATAGTCCGCGATTCCGGATATCTCAGTATGGGTTACTGCACCACCGAGTGTTTCCTGGTCTGCATCCTCCCCAATTGCTGCCTTCACCAGGTAGGGACCTGCAAGGAAGATGGAGCCGTTGCCTTCAACCATCAGGGTCTCATCACTCATGATGGGCAGGTAAGCACCCCCCGCAACACAGGGTCCCATCACCGCCGCAATTTGCGTGATGCCCATCGCGCTCATCTTTGCGTTATTGCGAAATATCCTTCCAAAATGTTCCTTGTCTGGAAATATCTCATCCTGCATAGGGAGATAAACGCCTGCACTGTCGACCAGGTAAATAATCGGCAGCATGTTCTCCATAGATATCTCCTGCATACGGAGATTTTTCTTACCGGTGATAGGGAACCAGGCTCCGGCTTTGACTGTCTGGTCGTTGGCAACGATTACACATTGTCTGCCGCTGACAAAACCAACTCCGGCAACGGTGCCCCCGGAGGCGCAGCCACCCTGTTCTTCATACATTTCCCAGCCGGCCAATGCGCCGATCTCGGTAAATGGGCTTTCTTTGTCCCGGAGATAATCAATTCTTTCCCTTGCAGTCATCTTATTTTTCTCACGTTGTTTTTCTACGGATTTTTTACCACCGCCAAGCGAGGCCTGGTTGAGTTCCTGACGAAGACGGGTAAGAGATGACCTCATAGCATCATCGTTCCTAATGAATTCTGCGTTCATCTGACAAATGTAAATTATAGAACCGACACTTGCCAGTATCTTGCAGGTCGCGAAGCCAATGAAAAAAGCGGGCTTAACAATGAAATGAAGAGCGGGAAAATCAGGTTGTTAGTGCTTGTGATCATCGCGGTCATCATCAGGGTAATTTCGATGAACGCCGACTGGGTTGAAACGTATTATTCGAACGGAGTATATCCGCATATTGTCAGGTTTCAGCGGATGCTGCTGGGCTGGGTTCCATTCAGTGTCGGTGACCTGTTTTACGGCTGGGCAGTGATATGGCTGATTATCCAGACGGTGAAGTTCATACGTCGGCTGGCCAGGCGGAATGCGGGACGGGATTATTTGCTCGGTGTGGGCCGGCGGTTTCTTTCAGGAGTATTGCTTATATATATTTCATTCAACCTCTTGTGGGGATTAAACTACAACCGCAGAGGAATTCAGAACGCACTCAAGCTGAACATTTCGGATTATACGAGGAATGACCTTATCGAGGTCACCTCCCGGCTCGCCGAAAAGCTGGATTCGCTGCAGGCATATTCCCTGCTTAACAGGGGTAATTTGCAAAGAAAAAAATGGCTGTTCCAGGGAACGGTGTCTGCTTACAAACATCTTTCCATGAAGAATGAACTGTTTGTATACGAATATCCTTCAGTGAAACCTTCTATCTATAGTTATCTTGGCAATTACCTCGGATTTACCGGTTATTATAATCCCTTCAGTGGCGAAGCGCAGGTGAACACAACGGTACCGCTCTTCATCAGGCCCTTTACTTCCTGTCATGAAATTGGCCACCAGCTGGGTTATGCTAAAGAAAGCGAGGCCAATTTCGCAGGTTACCTTTCCGCGTCTTCTTCTGAAGACCCTTCTTTTCTTTATTCTGTTTATTTCGACATGTTTGCCTATTCTTCGAGATATCTCTACATGGAAGATTCCGTAACGCTTAAAAATATACGGGACGGATTGTCCCCGGGTGTCCGAAGTGACATCAGGGAACTGAGGGAGTTTGCCATCAGGTATTCAACACCGTTAGAAACGGCGATTGACCGTATCTATTCTCAATACCTCAAAGCCAATCAACAGCCATCTGGCAGGATGAGTTATAATGAAGTGGTGGCTCTGTTGATAGCCTATTACCGCAAATATGGAAAGCTTTAAAACTGGTTCTTCCACATCATGCTTTCCACTGGCTTGTCGGGTTGGCCACTGTATTTGGCATCTTTCTTTTTGCCATAACTGATCTCAATCTCGCCTTCCACGGGGAAGTAGATGAGCTGGCCGATGGGCATTCCCTTGTAGATCCGGACCGGTTGTTTCACCGAGATTTCGAGGGTCCAGTGACCGCAAAAGCCGACGTCGCCTTTTCCCGCTGTGGCGTGGATGTCGATACCCAGGCGGCCGGTGGATGATTTGCCTTCCAGGAAGGGCACGTGGGCATGGGTCTCGGTATATTCCTGGGTTACTCCCAGGTAAAATTTGTGGGGAAGAAGCAGAATCCCTTCATCAGGAATTTCAAATGTGGTAATGAGGTTGTGTTTTTTCGCATCCAGTTCTTCATCCTGATAATTGGCCAGCCAGGGTCCCAAATGAACGTCGTATGAATTAGAACCCAGGCATTCTCGTGTGTAGGGAGCTATCTTTATAGTTCCTTTGCCTATCTCTTCAAGTATTCTTTTGTCCGATAAGATCATTGATGCTCCTGATGTTAATTTTGAATGACTGTAAATAAATGGTAAATCTGCAATGTAATTAGGAGGATTGAGCATATTTTTTCAACATAGTATCAACCACAATACAAACCTGGGAATCTGGAAGATTGAGGAACCTGAAAGTTTTTTTCTTGCAAAGGTACCTTTAAAACAACAGGTCAGCCATCCTTACAAAAGATTACAACACCTGGCGGGAAGATACCTGCTTCCTGCGTTGTATGCAGACTTTCCACTTGAGGAGATTTTAATCGCTGATACGCGGAAGCCATTTCTACATGATGAGAAGTATCATTTCTCCATTTCTCATTGCGGAAATTTTGCGGCTGCCATCGCCAGCCCGGTAAACAGGGTAGGGGTCGACGTTGAACTGGTAAGTCCCAGGCTGAGGCTAATCTCCCCAAAATTTCTGTCGGAAGCTGAATCGGACTATCTCAGGCAATGGAAACACCTCGATAAGGTGCATCTTGAAATGACAACGATCATCTGGAGCGCGAAGGAAGCCCTGTTCAAATGGTATGGCTACGGTGGGCTCGACTTCAGGAAACACATGGTGCTCAACGGCTCCATTGTTTTCCGGTCGGACGAATGGGTCGAGATCCCTTTTCTTTTTTGCAAGGACAAACCGATCCCGCTCACTGTGATCGCCAGGCGTTTTCACCCGCTGGTGCTGGCCTATGTGATTTCCTGATTGTCATTCTTCGTCACCTTCTTCGACGGTGGTATCGGGGTCGGCTTCAAGCAGTGGGATGGCGCCGATTGAAGCACCTGCGATACCTTTGATGGAGCCATACATACCCGAAGTACTCAGCAGCACTTTTTCAAGTTGTTTGGCTCTTTCCTTCCACATCTTCTCCATCTGCATTTTTTCTTTGATGATGGATTGCTGCATGAACACAAAGCCTTCCACGATGGCCTCCATCTGTTGTCGGAATTCTATTCCTGTGAGAAAGTCGTACAGCATCTGCATCTTCTCGCCCTTGTTCTCCTCGGTTTTTCGCGATTCGGCGATACGTATGATGGCCGTTCTCAGCGCTGAAGTGAGGCCGATCACTTCACGGAAGGAACAGACCCACACGCCATCTTTTTCTCCAAAGCAGTCCATATTTTTCGGGAAGACCTGTGTTACCAGAACCGCAAGGTCGGCCTGTTTACGGCGCATGTCGTTGCGCAGCTTTTCCACCCAGGCATTGTTCCATCCTTTGGCCCTCTTACTTTCAAATATGATGCGGCCATATTCCCGGCCCTGTTTATTGCGAACTACCAGGATGCAGTCGGCTCCTTCTACGCCCTTGCCCACTTCGGTGATTTCATCGTGTGGAAAGCTCTGGCGAAGGATCTCTTCAAGCAGCAATTCCTGGGCCTCGCCCTGTAACTGCATGGACCCTTGTTCGGCGCGGCGTTTCATTTCTTCGGCGAGCTTCTTCTGGTCGTCGAGTTGTTTTTCGAGTTCGCGCAGCTTTAGCTGGTAGGAGGTTTCGCGGATCTCGGTCTTGGACTGCTCATCCTTCCTTATCTGTTCCGAGAGCACTGCTCTTTCCTTTAGGAGTTCTTTTTGCATGGTGATCTGCAGTTCTTCTTCTTTCCTAAGGAGGTCCTGTTCTTTTTTCAGGTATTCGAGTTCATTTTTGCGGGCCGTTCGGAGCTTTTCATCATTTTCAACATTGGCATCAGTAAGCACCCTGATCCTGTTTTCAAAGTCTCCCGAGATAGACTGCCTGAGGTCTTTTTCCAGCGCTTCCCGCAGTTTGGCTTTTTCATCCTGCAGTGTTTTGCTGAAAGCCGATTCCTGACGGTTTAGCGATTCCATCATTTCTCTTTCCTTCCTGGTCAATTCATCCCGTTGTTTTCTCAGCTCGTCGTCCTTTTGTTTTTTATAGCTGACCATCTGTTCATGAAGATCCTTCTTGTATTCTTCAGCCATCGCTTCCTCCATCGGAAATGCCGATCCGCATTTCGGACATTTTATATCAGTTGCCATCCATAGTATTTTCTGCAAGGTTACAAAACCTGCGCCTGCCGGGACAAAAAGATTAAACCGGCCGCATGGTTTTTTGGTTAATTTTTCAGTATTATTACCTTTTTTTATGCAGCTTTGAACGCACAACTTCAGCCTATTAAAGTAACCCTCGGGATTTATGAAGCCAATACCTAAGAACCTCGTTTTTATTGTAGACGACGACCCCGACGACAGGCAGATCATTCTGGATGCTTTCCTGGAGAACAATACGAAGATGGACTATGTTTTTATCGAGAATGGGGACGAACTGATGAAAATGCTGTCCGATTGCCCTGAAACCGAGTACCCTTCACTGATCCTGCTCGATCTGAACATGCCTGGTATGCTGGGCATGCAGGTGCTTAGGGAGATCAAGGAAAGCACCCGGTACAACCATATTCCCACTATTGTGCTGACCACTTCGACTCTGTCTTCGGACCGGAGCGCTTCCTATTCATTGGGCGCTAATTGTTTTCTGAGCAAACCCCCTTCATATACTGAGTTGGTGGCGCTGACCCATTCGATAGCCCGGTTGTGGTTTGTTGTCTAGATCACATAAAATTCCTTAGTTTTGCATTCCCAAAAAAGCGGAGGTGGCGAAATTGGTAGACGCACTACTTTGAGGTGGTAGCGCCGTAACTGGCGTGGGAGTTCGAATCTCCTCTTCCGCACGATTCTATAAATGCCTCTTCGACGTAGTCGAAAGAGGCATTTTGCTTTTTGCAGCGTGGAAAATTTATTTGCCAAAGCGGAAAAAAGTAAAATGCGAAGAGGCGAAGCCTCGGCATTTATAGAATTGAAGCCCTCCCATCCAGAGATCGCCGCAGGCAATCTCCATGTGATCGCCGAAGGCAATCTCTTCTACCAGCCTCGGCATTTATAGAATTGAAGCCCCCATCCTGTGATCGCCGAAGGCAATCTCCAGACAGGGTTTTTGTTCGTCATTAAATGCGGAAACCAGTTCGTGTCTGTTCACCTTCTCTGCCACACTACTATTATTATATAGGTAATTGCGATTAAGAACATAAGAACATAGAAGAAAATGTTTCGAGAGTTCAGCTTGACACCTATAACTTTCTTTTCTTTTGGACTAGCCATCTTCCAGATCACAAATCTAGCGATAGCAGCCACAGTAAATATGCCAGCAAACCACCATATCTTCTGCTGCGAAGGAGCAAAGAATATAGTAGCAAAGACGCTTAACCATAAGAATATTTTTAAGACCCTATCAGACCAAATGATTGTCATAACTCATGATTTAAAAGGGTGAAGGAATCACTGGTCCACCGGGGTTTGGCTTGGTGGGAGTGCTGTACTTCTTAATTCTGGCTCTTTTTACTACCTCAGCGTATGCTTGCTTTACACTCTGTTCATATTCGTAGCTCGCACTCATTACTGGAAATACATCTCCATCCGATATTGGTATTTTCTCTCCATCAACCCATACGTAGACTATGTTTCCCCTGTTTCTCCAGCAAATATTAGCATCTCGTACAGCCCTGTCATAGCACATCTTATGTTGAACTATAATAACACCTCCACATACAGCTCCTGCTGCTGGCGTGCCAAAGAAAGAAGCGACTATACATCCCCCTCCGCCTACGGCTGCATCCCAATCACAATCATTAACATCATTATTAAAGGCGTCTGAACATCCGTAGTCTGCTGATGGTGCAAATGGTGATTTCGGCTTGTTTCTTATATACTCTTGTCTGATAGCTTCAGTTATTAGCTTCTTAGTCTCTCCAGTTACAGCCAGACCATACTTGGCCTTAAGTGCTGCTACAGCCGGCATAACATAGTTCTGAGCATAAGATCTACATTCAGCCTCTGTAGCCTTCCATTTGGTGTCAAAGACAGCAAAATTAAGCCTGGCAGCTACCTGTTTAACTACCGGTTGAGCTTCATAGCTTTTGATAACCGCAGTCTGAGAGGCTGTGTAACCCGGATAAATTGCTGAAGCCAAACTTGCTACAGTAACTGTAGTGGCTTCCTCTTTAGTGCTTTCTTTGTTACAGGAATAAAATACAATTCCTGTGACTACCAGTACAACCGCCAGCAACATTATAATTCCCGGTTTCATTTTTTAAATATTTAAGTGTGAGAAAATACTTTATTCTTCGCGAGGAATATTTTACTGTAAGAAAAATTAAAGCTCCAGGCGTGTATCCTTCCCGAGGCCGGCTGAAGCTTGGTGTGAATGTAGCTGCCTGCTGTAAGACAAAAACAAGAAAAACGCTACTCTTCCTGCGTTTTATCAGCACTCCTTATGGATGAATAATTCATATGTTTATCCCGTCCAGGGTGCGCGCACGAGGTCACGCTAAGTCGGTTTCCTCGGCCTTTTTCTTCCCAATGAGGATTGCAATTAATGATCACCGGCGATAAGGAGATGCCGATGGTAGCTTCAGTTTTTTATGTAGAAGAACCTTTAGGTTTATTTGTTTTTCTTCGTATTCATAAGTTCCAGGAATTTTCTGAAATCGCTATGTTTCCTACTACCAGTCCAATCGCGGCACTTGTCCAGCCTGTATCAACTGCAATTGTTCAAGGGTAAATGGCGGTTCAAATAATTGCGTTTGCTGATGATAGCAACGAAACAGGTCGCATATGAAATGGAGGCGTTCTGCCAAATCCGACCAATCGGCAGCTCCCGATTGCAGGAGGCTATTTTCAGTGGGATCTATATGAGCAAGAAAGCGAGCGAGGTCGGGATGTTCCAAAGACTTTAAATTTTCCGGATAGGTTCCAATTACGTCTTTTCCAAGCAACAGGATGTTGCCGGGCGGAAAAGTCAGCGTCATAAAATGTTCCGTAATGGTTTTTCGTATGATCGCTCCCGTTAATTCCGAAAGTGCATCGACATGTCGCCTGAGTAAATTCGTTTTTCCCGTTATCCACTGCACAAAAAAACCGAACGTCGTTTTCACTGTGTTACCGGGGAATAAAATGGCAGTGAGTATTTGCATCAGTTTTTCCGGATCCACTGCCGCCGCATTCAAGGCTTCAGCAATTTCTGGTTGAAGGCGAGTCTGTTCATGAAAACCTATTTCAATATTTGCCCAGAAGCGCAGCTCTGCTGCTTTTTTTTCGTCAGGCTCAAAAAGAGACTGATAATACCTGCGAAAAGCCTGTTGTAAATAAGACTGACCATCCGGCGGATCGCCTGCTCGCAGGGCGAGACAAAACGAAGTAATAGATTGTTCCTGGTAGATCTGATCCCGAAAACAAGTTTGAAGAAAAAGTGCAAACTGCCAGCCGATCTCTTCAAATACTTTCTTATTGCCACGGGCTACCGCATCACCGGATCTCCCGGACGCTTGTTCTATCAGGTGGCTGATGGTGGTGGCTTTGACCTGGTCCAAAGAAATGGATGTACCTCTTTCCCTGGCCAGGGCTCCCAACAAAATAAAAATGGACTGCACCCGGGCATCAATGTGCAGAACCGCCTCCAACTTTCGTCGCAGGTCTTCACCCCGGATAGTTTGTCCGGCCTGACGGGATGCCCAGGTGGCGAAGGTGCACCAATTGGCGGTATTGCCGGTACGCGTGGTCAGTGCCAAAGACAGATCCTGGTAGCACGCAGTAATCTGCAGGTTGCGAACCACTGGATGGCTAATCTGCGCGATTCTTTCAATGTCTGCTGGTATCGGTACCATCAGTGATCGTATTTTTTCAGATTAAAAGTTAATGGAAATATTGGAAATTCCTAATTCTGCCATTTTGATAGATGCCTGACTTGCTGTTGCAGTATTTCCAGTGGCAAGTCCCAAACCTTTTAGGGCATTCACCATTTTTGCTCGGGAGTCGAATCAGGTGTTGACTTCTCTGCGATTGTGTCCCAAAAAAGTCTTTTTAGGGTTGGGTTAAATGGATCAGAACATTTTCAAGCCGAGGCCAATGCCCCAGGCAGTAAAGTCGGACTGCGTCCACTTTTCGCGTTTGAAGGTTTGGATAAAATATCCGCGGAGCATCACCTTTTCGTTCTTCGGGAAAAAAATGTTCACGGAAGGTTTGATACTGGGTCGAACGCGGGCCCAGCCTTCCAGACCTCTGGGTAGGATTAAACTCGGTCCTGCCACGAAGCTGACGGAGAGATACTTGAATGTAAACAGTGATACGCCAATCAAGAGATTATGCATTAATCCCATCGTCTGCATTTCGTGACCATCAATGATGTATAATTCCTTGGTGCCACCCGGCTGAATGTCGCAAGTCATGTCTAAAATTGGGCGAATGACGGAGTTGAGTGAGTAGAAAACCAATAATCCCGAACCAACGCCCCCGGGGTTTTGGGAGATGTCTGCGTCGTTGATTGTTTTTACAAAATGGGCCTGGACATAGCCATCGAATTTGGAAAGCTTTTGCCCGACTACGAAAACTGGAAAACTTAACAAACCAAAGATCAACCAGCAGCCTAAGGCAGGCAGACGGAAATGAAAATACGTTTTCATAGTAAGGTGAGGTTGGGGTAAAG
>Ga0193753_10004413_pt1 | contig 10044 bp, 3 predicted proteins | sample H1c2metaG_FD_144925 | JGI IMG/M metagenome (GOLD analysis project Ga0193753, IMG submission 144925) | Soil microbial communities from a riparian zone of the East river system, Colorado, United States - H1c2 | ecosystem: Environmental > Terrestrial > Soil > Riparian zone | place: USA: East River... | reverse complement strand
CCGTGCAGAACCTCGTGAACCAGAACGTCGCCGGTGATGTCGCCGGTGATGGTGGTTCGACTGCCGTCAATGGCCAGTGGCGCCAGGCTGGCGCGATCCCGGGCAACATTGCCGGCAACTGGTTCGGCGCCGGTCCCGACACCGTCAACGCGCTCGGTACTGCCGCGAACCTGTACGTGCTCACCACCAATGGTGGCGGCGCCTCCGGCATCGTTCGCACGTATCAGGGGCTCGACGTGACCTTGCACACCGATGGCACGCTGGTGTCCGCAGTACCGCTGCCCGCCGCTGCCTGGATGCTCATGAGCGGCCTCGTGACGCTCGCGGGCGTGGGTCGCCGCAAGAGCGCGGCCGTCACGGCCGCCTGAATCTCGAATCAATTCCTGGAGTAGTTAGATGAAGAATCTCAAGATCTGCGCCGCTGTCAGCGTGGTGCTCATGTCCTCCTCGGGCGCTTTCGCCCTCAACCAGGCCGACACGGCCAACGCCACGATCCAGCTCGTGGCTGCGGGCGCGTCCGCCGCTCGCGATACGTTCCAGGCCGAATTCACGGCCAACTGCCAGGCCGGCACGGTCAATCTGTATCGTGCGCTGCCGACCGCGAACCAGGACTTTCGCGCCTACAGCTGCACGCTGTTGAACGCGGCGCCGGTCCCGGTCGCGATTCGCAACACCAATGCGACGGTGTACTACCGCGCCGAAGGTGGCTCGGGCTGGGGCCCGGGTTCGATCGCCAAGAACCAGCAGATCAAGCGTCTCGTGGTCGATGGCACCTGCACGCTGGTGGCGGCGCCGGGTTTCGGTGATTGCGGCGTTACCGGTTACACGCTCGCGGCGGACGGTGGCACGGGCCACGTCGTTGCGGCAACCACCGATCTCGGTGTGTCCGATGAAGAACCTGCCATGTACCGTGGCGAGAACTGGGTGGGCCTGGCGCTGGGTTCCGAACCCGCTCCGGGAGTGCTCGAAGCGCTGGCCCGGTCCACCGGGTTCGCGCAGACCTTCGGCATCCTGGTGAACGCCGCGAATCCGGCGACCAGCATCTCCGCTCAGGACGCTGCCTCTATCTACCAGGGCACGTACTTCGACTGGAACCAGGTGCAGGAACAGACGACCGGCAATGCGCTTCCGGCGCAGACGATCACGGTGTGCCGTCGCGAGAATGGCTCGGGAACGCAGGTTTCCGCGGCTGTGCGATTCCTCCATCAGAACTGCGGCACCAGCTCGGAAGGCTTTGTCGTTCAGCCGGCTGGCCCGAACGGCAACCCGGTGGTCGAGAACACCACCACGACCACGCTCGAGACCTGCGTCGCGGGTGCTGCCGGTGCGATCGGCCCGAACATCTTCAAGAATCCGGCTCCCGCGGGAACCAAGTACTTGTCGATCGACGGCGTCGCGCCCAGCAAGGTCAACGCGGCCCGTGGCACGTACGACTACTGGTTCGAGTCGAGCTTCAGCAAGCGTCCGGGTCTCGCCGGCAATGCCAATGCTCTCGCGGACTTCCTGATCGCACGTGCCCGTGCTGTCGCCGGTATTCCGGGGACCAGCGCTTCGGCCTTCGCGGTTCCGGGCCTGTCGGGCAACTCACCGGTGCTGCCGGTGGCGGCCGCCGGTACTCCGGTCGGCATCGGCACGAAGGGTGGTAACAGCTGCAAGACGGCGCTGGGCCAGCTGTAAGAGCGAGCTCGAGCAGAGCGCTGCGCACAACGCAGCTGTAACAACAAGGAAGTAGAAAGCGGTGGGGCCGGTCGAAAGACCGGTCCCATCGCCGTATCTGGGAGAAGAAGAAATTGAAGCGCTGCTTCGTTGCGTTCGTCGTGAGTTTTGCCGGTGCCGTATCGGCGGCGCCCGAGCAGCTCGACGTGATGGAAATCCGTGTGCTCGGCAATACCAGGCTTCCGCCGCTCGCCGTCGAGACGGCCGTGTACCCGTACGCGGGTCCCGGCAAGACGATCGACGACGTCGAGGGCGCGCGACAGGCGCTCGAGACCGCGTATCGCCTCGCGGGGTATTCCACCGTCTATGTCGACATTCCGGAACAGACCGTCGACGACGGCGTCGTGCGCCTCAAGGTGACGGAAGGCCGCCTCGCACGCGTGCGCGTCGAGGGTGCCAAATATTTCTCGGCGCGGCGCATTCGCGCGGCGCTGCCCGGCGCCAGGGCCGGCGAAGTTCCCAACATTCCCGAACTGCAGCGCGACCTCGCAGTGCTCAATACCGAAACCGGGGATCGCAGCATCGTGCCGGTCCTGGCCGCGGGTGGCAGTCCGGGCACCGTCGATCTCACGCTCAGGGTGGAAGACAAGCTGCCGCTGCGTGCCGATTTTGAAGTCAACGATCAGTACACCGTCGACACGACGCGTTGGCGCATATCGGCGACGCTGGGCTACGACAATCTCTTCAACCGCTTCGACAGCGTGAGCTTCACGTACCAGACCGCGCCGCAGGAGCCCAGGGAAACCCAGGTATTTGCGGCGAGTTACGTCACGCGCTGGGGACGCGGCGAGCGCAATCGCTTCGCGCTGACGTACATCGACTCCGACAGCGACGTGGCGACCATTGGCACACTCGGCGTGCTGGGCGCCGGCCGGGTCATCAATGCGCAGTTCATTTTCCCGCTGGCCAACGATGCCAACGCATCGCACTCGTTGACTTTCGGCACGGCGCTCAAGGATTCCGAAGAATTCATCGACGTGGGCGACCCGCTGCTGAACCTGCAGACACCGATCAAGTACGTGGGCATGACTCTCGGTCAGGACAGCTCGTGGCGAGTGCCCAGGGGCGACTGGACGCTATCCTCGAGCATCAACTTCGGGCTGCGGCCCTTCAACGACGCCGAGGAATTCGCCAACAAGCGTTACCGCGGACGCCCCAACTACTTTTACTTGCGCGCTTCCGGCTCTCATCGCCGCGAGCTCGGCTCGTGGCTCCAGGCACGAGTGCGTGCCGGCGGACAGTATGCGGTGGAACCGGTCATCAGCAACGAGCAGTACGCGCTCGGTGGCGCCTCGACAGTGCGCGGCTACCTGGAGGCCAGCGAGCTCGGCGACGTGGGTCTTGGTGGTTCGTTCGAATTCGGCCTGCAGCCGCAGCGCGTCCTGGGCGAGCATCTTCTCGCTGAGCCTTTCCTGTTCTACGACGCCGGCATCGTCGCGACCATCCTGCCGCTGCCTGGCGAAGATCGGCGTGTCGACCTCGCGAGCACGGGCTTCGCACTCAATCTCGCCTACGACGCCAGCTACTCGGCGTCGATCTCCTGGGCCTATCCACTGGTGCCGAGCGGCCGCACCGACGCCGGCGATTCGCGATTTCTCTTCATGATGCGTTCGAGCTGGTGATGGGGAGAATTCTGAACCTTGCCGCGGCAGCGGTGTTGACAGCCGCGTCCGGCGCCGCTTCAGCGCAAGCCACGGAGTTGCCCGTGCCCTGCGTGGCGGGGGTTTGCGGCGCCAGCATTCCCGGTTTCGTGAGCTCGGGACGCGCCACCGCGACCATCAACAACAACCTGCTGCGCGTGCAACAGCAGACCGATCGCGCCATTCTCAACTGGGCGAGCTTCAACGTCGGTGTCGATGGCAAGGTGATCTTCGATCAGCCGAATTCGTCGTCGATCGCGCTCAACCGCATTTTCGATGGCAACCCGAGCCGCATCATGGGGGCGATCGAGGCCAACGGTCAGATCTTCCTCGTCAATCAGAACGGGTTCCTGTTCGGGCCGACGGCGCGCGTTCGCACCTCGGGATTGCTGGTTTCCTCGCTCAACATGGCGGAGAGCACTTTCGACAACGGCCTGCTCTCACCGGAGCTGGTACGCCAGACGCGCGCCGCGCTCGAATCCGACGGCCGAGTGGGCGTACTGAAACCGGATGGCACGCCCGTCCTCGGCGACGACGGCCAGCCGCTCGAGGTCAAGATCTCGATCGCGGCCGGCGCGCGAATTTCGACGGTCGGCAAGGGCGGACGCGTGATGATCGCCTCGCGCACGGTGGACAACGCCGGCGAGATCGACACTCCCGATGGCCAGGTGATCCTTGCCGCCGGTGAGAAGGTCTATCTACAAGCCAGTACCAACCCGTCGCTGCGGGGACTGCTGGTGGAGGTCGACGCGGGCGGCGAGGCCTTCAACCGCATGACGGGCAGCATCAGCGCGGCGCGCGGCAACGTGACCATGGTGGGGCTGGCGGTCAACCAGGAAGGGCGGATATCGGCCACCAGCACCGTTTCGGCCAACGGATCGATCCGGCTGCTGGCGCGCGACACCGTGCGCCGGGGCGGCGACAATCAGAATCCCACTTTCGTCGCGACGCACGGCGGCCGGCTCGAGCTCGGCGCCAACAGCCAGACGACGGTCAACCCCGAACTCGCGGACCCCGCGACGGCGATCGATGAGCAGGCGCAGGTGCCGTCGAGCATCGAGCTCACGGGACGCCAGGTGTTCATACGCGGTGGCGCGCAGGTGCGCACGCCGGGTGGCGAAATCAGCGTGCGTGCGCAGAACGAAAAACTCGAAGAAGTGGACGAATCGCCATTTGCCTTCGATCCCGAAGCGCGCGTTCGCGTCGAATCCGGGGCGGTACTGGATGCGTCGGGCAGCGATGCCTCGGCTTCCATTTCACGCAACGTCGTCCGCGTCGAGCTTCGCGGCAACGAACTGCGCGATGCGCCGCTGCAACGCGATGGCCCGCTGCGTGGCAAGGAAGTGTTCATCGACGCGCGTGTCGGCACGCCGCTCGCCGATGTCGCGGGCGCCCTGGCCGGCATCGGCCGCGCCATCGATGAACGCACCTCCGCCGGCGGCACGATCTCGGTCAAGTCCGCGGGAGATATTTCGGTTGCCGGGGGAGCAGTGTTCGATGTGTCGGGCGGCACGCTGACCTACACCGGCGGTGCCGTTCAAACTACCCAGCTCGTGACCGCGGACGGACGGGCGGTCGACATCGGCCAGGCCAGCGCCACCGGCAACTACGTCGGCCTGATCAATCCGTCCAGCCAGCGGCGGTTCGATCGCTGGGGTGTGACCGAGCGCGTGCAGGGCCCGCTCATCGGCCGTTATGAAACCGGAAGGGCGGTCGGCCGGCACGTTGCAGTTTGCGGCGCGTGCGCTGGCGCTCGATGGAAGTTTTCTCGGCGGCGTCACGGTCGGGCCCAAACAACGGGACGCGGCACGCGCACCGGCTGGCGGCCGGTTGATCATCGGGGCGCCGCTGGTCGGTGTCGGCGCGACGCCGGACTATTTCGCACCCTCGATCAACCTGGTGTCGCGGTCGGCGCCGACGGCCGTGGGCGACGATGCGTCGCTGCCTCAGCGCCCGCTCGAGCTCTCGACCGACTTTGCCACGCTCGGCGGCTTCACGCGCGCCGACCTGTACAGCAACGGCGTGGTGAACATACCCGAAGCCATGATGCTGACGATGGCACCTGGCTCGGCACTGCGCATCACCGCGCGTCGTGTCGAAGTGGATGGGAGCGTGAATGCGCCTGGCGGCAGCCTTCGTTTCGCCGCGGTGGAAACCATCGGAGTGGACAACGCCGTGTTGCCGCGTGCCGGTGTGAGCGTCGGCCGCGCGTCCACGCTGGACGTCCGGGGCTTGTGGAGCAATGAGTTGTCACTGCTGTCGCCCATCTATCGCGATGGTGGCGAAATCGATCTCGCGGCGCGCGCGCCCGGCAGTGAGCTTACGCTGGGCGACGACGTGCGCCTGCTCGCCGGTGGCGGCGCTTCGCTGTCGGCGGCCGGCATTTCCACGGGGGGGCGAGGCGGCACCATCGGGCTGCGCGCGGCTTCAGGGAATGGCGCCATCGACGTAGGCGACAACGTGGAATTGTCCGCATTCGGCGTGAACAACGCTCGCGGCGGCACGTTCGCGCTCGAGGCTCCACGCGTTGAAATTGCGTCAGGCGAAAACTGGAGTGTTCGCCAGCGCCTGGATATCGCGAACAGCGACCTCGGCTTCTTCTCGCTGGGTGATGTGCTGTTCTCGGATTTCGGATTTGCGAATTTCGATCTGGCGTCCACCGGTCCGCGTGATGCCGACAATGCCGAGACGTTCGTGGTGCGCGATGGCGCAGTGGTGGATGCGCGCGCCCGCACGCTGGTACTCGGGGACGGGGTCGCCGCACGCCAGAGTGGCGGGACGGTGGACCGCTTTGCGCAGTCGGTGCTCGCACCCGACTACCTGCGTTCACCTGCCACCGTCGCGATGCGGGCCGAAGCGCGCGATTTCACCGTCGCCGCCGACGTCGGCCGCCTCTCCATCGAGCGCGATGCGTCGATTCGCGTCGATCCGCGCGGCAGCGTTTCCTTGAGCTCGATGGGTGGCATGACCATCGCCGGACGCATCAGCGCAGCGGGTGGCACGGTCACGGCCAGCACGGTCAAACCACCCGATGCGGTGGACATCGGGTTCCGCGATGACGTTGGCATTTCACTCGCCGACAGCGCGCGCATAGACCTTGCGGGTATCACGCTTCTGCGGCCGAGCGACGCCGGTCTTTTTCAAGGCGACGTGCTCGCGGGCGGATCGCTCAATCTCCTCGCGAATCGAGGTTTCGTCGACGTCGCGCGTGGCGCCGGCATCGATCTTTCCGGTACGTCGAGCGCCATCGACATTCCGGGGGCGGGCACGTCCGGCGGTTTTCAGCGGCGCCTGATCGCAAGCGCCGCCGGCTCGATCACGCTGCGTGCTCCGGAATACCTCGCATTCGACGCCACGTTGCAGGCCCGAGCCGGCACCGGTGATACACCCGCGGCGGGTGGCACTGCCACTTTCCAGCTCACTCGCCAACGGGGCTTCGAAGCGGGCGTTGGGGATCTCATCGATACCTATTCCACCGCGCCGCGCACGCTGCTGGTGACTGCCGATACGGCAACGGTGACATCCGCGCAGAACGGCATCGGTGTCGTCGACACGGCCATCCTGCGCTCCGCGGGCATCGACTCGCTCAATCTCGAGGCGGGAAATCGTATCGAGTTCTATGCCGGCGCAGACCTGAATCTCGGCCGCAGCCTGCAGATCGCGGCGCCACTCGTGGGAGTCTCCGGAGACACCGTGAGCCTCGCGGCACCCCTTGTGTCGTTCGGCACACTCGTGGACACCAGCTCCATCGCCCCGATGTCGCCGTTGTCGGGAGTCGCGCGACTGAACGTGAGCGGCGACCTCATCGAGCTCACGGGTCGCAGCGCCATCACCGGAGTCGCCAGCGTCAGCTTCGATGCGCGCAGCGAGCTTCGCATGCGCGGTTTCGTGAATGCCGGCACCAGCGTGGGCGAGCTGCGCGTCGCTGGCGATCTCGACCTTCGATCACCCTTGATCTATCCGACCACCGGAACCGCGTTCTCGATTCTTGCCTCGGGCGGCGCCAACGATCGCGTCACTTTCGATGCGCTCGGATCGACCGTCGACACGACGCCGTTGGCCGTCGGCGGTTCACTCAACGTGAATGCGCGTTCCATCGTTCAGCGTACGCGCCTCGTTTCGCCGTTTGGCCAGATCTCGCTCAATGCCACGGATGACCTGACACTCGATGCCGGCAGCTACACCTCGGTGAGCGCCGCGGGCAGCCTGTTGCCATTCGGACGCACACAGCTCGGGTCGCGCTGGATCTACGACATGGGCGGCACGGTGATCGACGCGCCGGATCTCGAATCGCGCAGCGTCAATCTCTCGGCGCGCGATCTCGCCATCGATGCCGCCGCCACCGTCGACATCAAGGGCGGCGGCGACCTGTACGCCTATGAATGGCTGCCGGGCACCGGCGGATCGCGCGATGCGCTCGCGCCGGGCGCGACGCCTGGCCTGTACGCCATCCTGCCGGTGATGCGCGATGGATTCGCGCCGTTCGACCCGCAGGAATTCCTCCGCAGCGACCTTGCGCCCGGCGACAGCATCTATCTATCCGGCGGGAACGGTCTCGCGGCCGGCGTCTATCCACTCCTGCCGGCGCGATATGCGCTGTTGCCGGGGGCCATGCTGGTGTCCGCGGTGCCTGGCACGCTGGACGCCGCGCCCGGCGTCGAGACGCGGCTCGCGGACGGATCCGCGGTACTGGCGGGTTACCGCACGATTGCCGGCACGGGAATCCGCGATCCGCGCATGACGGGATATGTGCTGCGCCCGGGATCCTACGCACGCCAGCTAGCGACCTACCAGGACGCGCGCGCTTCGACGTTCGATGCGGCGACGCGACCCGTGGCGCCCGATGACGCTGCGCAGCTGTCGCTGGCGGCGACGCGTTCCTTCGACCTCGCGGGTCGGGTGTTGACCGCCGCCAACGCGCAGGGCCACGCCGCCTCGATCGACATCTCTGCCCCCAATCTCATGGTTCGCGGCGCCGGAGCCGGGACCGTATCCGGCGATGAAGTCAGCATCGACGCCAGCGTGCTCCAGGGCTGGAACGCGGGCAGCCTGTTGCTGGGCGGGAGGCGCAGTGCCGACCGCATCGTGGACGTGATCAGCGACAGCGTGGTGTTCGGGCCGGGCGTGAGCTTGTCAGGAAAGGAAATCATCGCGGTGGCGAACGATGAGCTGCGTCTGGACGCCGGCAGCAGCCTTAGCTCGGGTGACACTGCGTCCTCACTGGCATTTGCCGACGAAGCGCCGCTCGAGTTCGAGAACGACGATGCGGGCGCTGCGGTACTCGGAGTTTCCTCTTTGCGAGCGTTGTATGTAGAGCGCAAAGGCGCGCCATCGACCGGCGGCACCGTGACAGCATCCGCAGGATCCAGCATCAGCTCGCGCACCTCGTTGTTGATCGACGGCCCGGAAGCGGTTCTTGCCGAGGGCACGATCTTGGGAACCGGCGCCGCCTGGGCGCTGGGCTCGCGCGACATCAGCTTTGGCGGCACGGGCAGTGGATTCACCATTGACGCAAGCGTCCGCAACAACCTGTCGAGCGCGGGCCGGCTGCGTCTCACGGCGGCCCATCAACTGGGTTTCTCTGAAAATCTCGATCTCGAGTCGCTGCGCGAGATCGTTCTCGACACACCGTGGATCAGTACCACGGCCGACATCGACGCGCGGCTCGGCGCCGACAGTCTGACGCTTCGAAACAGCGGTGCCGCGCGCACCGCGCCATCAGGCCCATTGCTTGGTGGCAGCCTCACGCTCGCGGCAAGTGAGCTGGTATTGGGTCCCGGCGCTGTCGGCATCGACTCCTTCGATCTCCTGTCCATCGCCGCGGACAATGAAATCGTGGGCCAGGGCACCGTGCGACTCGTGACCGCGGGAGACCTCACACTGCGCGCGGCCAACTTCGGGACGGCGAGCGACGCGGATGTTTCGCTATCCGCGGGTCGGCTGCTGCGCACCCTGCGTGCGGAGCATGAGCTCGCCGACACCCGGCGGTTGTCGTCGCAGCTCGGCGGGCACATTGCACTGAATGCGGCAAACATCGAACACGGCGGCAGCATCCGGGTGAGTTCCGGCCTCGTCGAGCTCGCCGCCACCTCCGGCATTGCGCTCGATGCCGGCAGCCTGCTCGATGTGTCGGGCGTGCTGGTGCGCGCGGGTGGGCGTTCGGTCGGATCTTCCGCTGGCACGATCAGGCTCGACTCGGGCGGAACATTGGAGGCAAACACCGGCGCCGCACTGCGTTTGTCCGGCGCAGGCGATGCGGACGCCGGCCAATTGAAGGTGGCCAGTTCGGGCCAGGCGAATTTTGGCGCGACCCTGGTTGCGCAAGCCGGAACGGGAGCACGCGGAGGCAGTTTCATCGGTGACCTGCAGTCGCTCGGCGACTTTGGCGCGCTCAATCGCCAGCTCGAAAGCGGTGGGTTCCGGGAGCGGCGCGCGCTGCACCTGGCCGAGGGAAATCTGACCCTCGACGCGGGCGACAGCATCGTGGCGCGCGACGTCAACCTCGCCACGGACACTGGCGCGATCACGATCGCCGGTCTCATCGATGCGACCTCGGACAATCAACGCGGGCGGATCGAGTTGTCAGCCGGCGGTGACCTTCTGCTGTCCGGCACGGCACGCGTGCGCGCGCTGGGCGCAGGCGCGCTCGGCCGCGGCGGTAGTTTGTTGCTGGCGAGCACCGCGGGTG
>Ga0193753_10004412_pt1 | contig 10046 bp, 11 predicted proteins | sample H1c2metaG_FD_144925 | JGI IMG/M metagenome (GOLD analysis project Ga0193753, IMG submission 144925) | Soil microbial communities from a riparian zone of the East river system, Colorado, United States - H1c2 | ecosystem: Environmental > Terrestrial > Soil > Riparian zone | place: USA: East... | reverse complement strand
TTCACCGACCCCGGCCTCACCGCGCAGCAGGCCGCCGAATTGGTGAAGCGGCATGGGGGCGCGCCATTGGGGCCGCGGCTGCCGCCCGCGGTGTATTACATCGCGCCCGGCAAAGCGCCCGTGAAAATCGAGGATGGCTTGATCCGCCCCAACGGGCTGCAGCTCAGCAAGGACGAGAAGACGCTGTATCTCGATGATTCCAACGGGGACCGCGTCATCGCCTGGACCATCCGCGCCGATGGCGGGGTCGAGAACCGGCGCAGCTTCGCGACGCTGACCGGCCGCAGCAGGCGGGACAATGGTTTGGGCGGGATCAAGACATTCGCCGATGGCATGACGGTCGACAATGACGACCGGCTCTATGTCGCCACGGGCGGCGGCGTAGAGGTTTTCAGTCCGCAAGGCCAGGCGCTCGGCATCATTCCGGTGCGCTGCCCGCCGGCGGACTGCCAGAACCTCGCCTTCAGCGGACCGGCAAAGCAGACCCTCTATGTCGGCGGCGCCGGCTCTCTCTACAGGATCGAGATGATCGCGAAGGGAATTTCGACCCGCGCGAAATAGGGTCAATGCATCCGGCTGAGAAAATCCTGAACCGATGCGAGAAACCATTCGCGTTGGTCATGATGCAGATCGTGGCCACCGGCTTTGGCACTGAGATGACGCGATCCCGGATAGCGTGCGGCTAGATCTGCTTGGGCTTTGCTCCAGAGCGAGCCGAATGAGATTTCGGCCGTATCGTTGCGCGGTCTGGACAGCACCAAGACCGGCTTATCCTTTACAGGCGTTGTGCTCGCGACCTGACCCATCATTTCGGCAAGGGCCGCGATTTCATCGCCCGCGCCGTTTGGCAGGAACCACTCCATCCATGCGGCCGGAAGACACGGACCCGCGCCGAGCGCGGCGATGCATATCCGGCTGAAATGAGCGGGCCGGGACTCTTCGAGGATGAGACCGGAAATCTGATCGGGATGCTTGGCGGCATAATATTCGGCAAACAAACCGCCGAGCGAATGACCGGACAAAACATAGGGAGGCGCCACGCCGCTTTGCGCCAAGAGACCGGACAGTTCGCGCGCCGCGGCGGCGGCGTCGCGTGGGGCCTTCCCGCGCTCGCTTCTGCCGTAGCCGGCGCGATCATACAGGATGACGGTCCTGGATTTCGCCAGTTCGGCGGCCACATCCTCGAACGTCGAATCAGGATGCCCAATATCGCCGCGACCCACAAATGAAGCCGGAAAGGCTTTCCTTTTTTGGCCAAATGGACCGACAAATCCTGCGCATCGGCCGCGTCAAGTTCGATTCTAACAATGCGCTCGATATGGGTGCCGATGCTTGTCATTGTGCTTCTCCGACGGCGTGGCGCATGGATGCTTGCGGTGGCCTTGCGGAACGGTTCATGCGCCAATTCACGTAGAGTCCAGCGACGATGTCGTGGATCAGGACAAACACGGGCCACCAGAGCGGCCCGGCACTAGCAAGCAAATCCGAATGGATGAGATCGGAAATGACCAGCGCGACCGAGGAGTGGGCATCGCGCTCGCGGCCGGACCCGAGGATACTCGGGGATGACGCCGTCAACAGCGTCTGCGCGATTGTGGTAAAATAGTTCATGTCGGTATTCCTTCTCGTCATGCGGCTCGATTGGGGCGCCAGAGACGGATTGCCTTCCGCCTCTGGCACGTGCGCGAGAGGCTCAGTTGGCGCAGTCGCACGCGGAGTTGCAGGTTTTCGCAGGAGTGCAGGCGCAGGCCGCGCCGCAGCCGCAACCGGCGGCGCAGTTGCAGGCCGCGTCACGACTCGCGCATGCGCAGCTTGTGCCGCAGGCGCAGTTTTGGCCGCAGGTGCAAGATGTGGTGTTGGTTTCGTTGGTTTCGTTCGTCATGGAAGCCTCCTCGGGGTTGGTCGGTTGGAACGACCGATACCTAACCCGCAAGGGGTGGCCCGCACTTGAACGAAGGGGCTACAGAATGCGCAAAGCAGCGGCGGGGAGGCCGAACATGCGCCGAAACGTCCGGCTGAAATGGGCGGAGTCCGCGAACCCCGCCTCATGCGCGGCCTCCGTCAGCGGCGCGCCGCCCGCAAACATGCCGACCGCCTTGGTGATGCGCAGCCACAGCAGATAGGTGCGGAAGGGCAGCCCGGTTTGCTCAACGAAAAGATGGCGGGCGCGCCCCGGTGAAAGCCCCACGCTCCTGGCAGCGGCGGCGAGTGTGATCGGCCCGTCGAGGCGCGACGCAACATAGGCGGCAATTTTTTGTATGCGCGCGTCGGGCAGTTCCGCCTCGTTCAGACCCGCGAGGCGTCCGACAAGCGAGCGGCCTAGGGCGATGATGGACGCGTCGTCTTTCTTGGTTTCGCTTACGGTCCGCTTCAGCTGGGCGACCAGATCATCGACCAGATCGGCAGGCACGGACGCCAAGGACGACTCGCCGAACAGGCTGCGCGCGATGGCCCGTCCCGCCCGGCTCTCGGGTTCGACGAAAAGGATGGCGATCCAGCCCACGGCTTGGAAGATATGGCTGGCATCCGGCGCCACCGCGGCATTGGCGCAGAGGTTGTGTTCGCGCGTGCGAAGCTGAAATCGGCCACCCAGCGACAGGGTGATTTGCACCGCATGGTGCGCATGAAAATCGGTCGAGTTGGGGATATCGCCGGATGCAGGCAACCCCTCCATGAGCCAGAGACTGGCCCCTTCCCACATCACAATGCGCCCGCGCCCTACCGCCGTCACCATGCAGCAAGACTAAACGATTCTGGATGGCGCGTCTGTTCGCAGGCTTAGGGAGCGCGCGAATCCTGTTCGCGCGCCTTCGCGAATGCGCGGCGGCCGGCCCAGGCAGCAAGGGCCGCCATCGCCCCGATACCGATGATGCTGGGCAGACCGCCGTCAAGGCCGCTGGCGAGTGCGGCGAAGCCCCACAGCGCCGCGAAAAAATAACAGAACAAGCCGCGCGCGGCGTGTCCGCCACGCCGCGCTATTCTGGCGCTGCCCGTAGCCATGGCAGCAGCGGTGCGAACGGTTCGGATCGCCGCGCCTTCGTCTTGCTGCCAATCCGCCTGCGGTTTGCGGATCATCGCGCGCTTTGCGCCTTCAGCGCGGCGAGGCGCTCGGCGACGGTCGCGCCCTTTTGCAGGCCGTCGATCTCGGCGACGCGATTGATGGTATCCGCATCGGCGCGGGTGAAGCCCACTCCGCCTGCTCCGCTCATGGCGCGGTCAAACGCCTGCTCGGCCTTGTCGAGCTTCGTCTCCGCCGAGCGATTCGGGCGGTTCGGCCCATCACCTCCGAGCGCAGCCTCGCGCTGCGAGATCTGATAGGCGGAAAGCGCGTCCTCCATCTGGCCTTTGCGGGCGGTGAGCGCGGTCAGGCCATCTTCCAGCCGCTTCTCCTCGTCGCGCGCCTGATCCTGGACAGCGTCGAGCTTCTTGGCCTGTCCCTCGAAATCGATCTGGCGCGACAGCGCGGCTTCGGCGAGATCATCGCGTCCCTGGTTGAGGGCGAATTTTGCCTTGGTCGTCATCTCTTCGGCGCGCTCGGTGAGCATCTTCTGCTGACGCGCGGCCTGCAGCCGGCGCGCCATCGTCGTTTGGAGTTCCATTTTCACCTGGTCGATGGCGCGGTCCGCCTCCCGGATCGCCTCGCGCATCACGGCGTCGCCGCCGGCCTGCTCCATCTTATCCACCGCGTCCTCGACAGTCGCAGAGAGCAGACGGGACACGCGCGCAAAGATCGATTCAGCCATGAGGAACCTCCTTATTCGGCCATTTGCGCGAGAGAGTTGCAGATTCGGTTTAAGGTGCCGTTAAGACGTTTCCGATCCCCGCAAACGCCGTCAATAAATCGGCAACAATATCGGCGATACCTTGAGCGCAATCTGACGGGAGGGCGAGCGATGCTGTCGGCTTTGATTCTCATATGCGTGGCGGCTTTGGCGTTGGTGATCGTTGCGCCGGCCTATATCGGTTACGCGACGCACAATCGCCTGGTCGCGCTCGATCAACGCTGCGAAACCGCGTTCGGCGACATTGATGTGCATCTGAAGCATCGTCACAATCTCATTCCGCCGCTCGTTGAAACGGTGCGCGGCTTCGCCAAGCATGAGAGCGACATACTGACCGGCATCACCGCGGCGCGCGCCGAGGCGCTGCAGGCGACATCGCCGGAAGTCCGCCTGAGCGCCGAGCAGAATCTGACGCAGAACATCACGGCCCTGATGAGCATGGCCGAGCGCTATCCCGAGCTCAAAGCATCGACTCATTTCAGTGAGCTGCGCGGGGAACTCGTCGATGTGGAAAACCGCGTCACCGCCTCGCGCCGCTTCTACAATCTGGCGGTCGAGGAATATGGCATCACCTTGCGCCAGTTCCCCGGCAGCACCATCGGCCGCCTGTTCAAGATGAACGTGCGGACGCGTTACGATCTGGGCATCGAGCGCGTGCTGATCGACGAACCGCTCGCGGTCAAGTTCTGATCGGGCCGTGTGAGGCAACGCCATGCGGGTGAACGGGCTTTACGGGCATATCCGCAGCAATGATTCGCGCTCGCTGGCGCTGTTCGCTTCGTTCGTCGCGGCGTTTCATCTGCTTGGCATTCTTGCGCTCACCGTACCGCTTGCCATGTACGATCCCGATCATGCGCCGCTCTACGGGTGGACCGGATATCTCTTCCGCTGGGTGCCGATTCTCACGCTTGGCGGCGCAATCATGTTCGCGGTGCAGATGGCGTGGCACGTGCGCACCGTGCGCCGCAGGACGGATTTCCGCTTCGTTGACGATTCGGACGAACCGCGGCTCTGCCGCATCGTCGAGCCGCTGGCCATCGCCGCAGGCCTTCCGACCCCCTATGTCGCCGTCATCGATACTCCGGCGCTTAACGCATTCGCCTGCGGCATCCGGCGGAAGGACGCCGTTCTCGTCTTCACGCGCGGGCTGATCGATGGGCTGGACGATGACGAGCTGGCAGCCGTCGCGGCCCATGAAATCGCCCACATCGTGAACGGAGACATCCGCCTCATCGCGGCCACCAATGTTTGCCTGGATACGCTCCATCTGCTGGAGCCGCGCCCGCCCGCGCAGCTCTCGAAGAGAATCACGCAGGCCGTGACGCTTCCCTTCCTGGCGCTGCAGCTGCCTCTGATGGTGGTGCTCGTTCTCGTCATCATGTTTCTGCGCCGGCTCGCTGTGGACGGCAGCCATCTCGCGCGCCTCTTGATCGCGTCCGCGCGCGAATACATCGCCGATGCGGAAGCGGTTCGGCTGACCCAGAACCCCGCGGCACTCGTCTCCGCGTTGCAAAGCATTGACGGGCGCAGCGTCATTCCCGGCCTCGCCGCCGGGCAGGACGCCATGCTGATCGACGGCGCACATAAGGGCGCGTTCGCGACGCACCCCACAATCGCCGAGCGCATCGCGGCGATCATCTCCGTCACCGGCTCGATGGTTCACATCGCGCCGGCGCGGCGCGACACACGGCCCCTCCGGCGAACAAACACCGCCGCGGCGAGCTTCGGCCGCCGCGTGACGCCCACCCTCGAAGCCGCGCAGCAGGGGGCGCGTGACGCAAGCGCGCCCGCCTCAACGCTCAAATTCAACAGGCTTGGGCTGACGCCGGAATTAACGGTCGGAGCGATCGCCGCCATCGGGGTGTTCCTGTGGGCGCATAGCGCCGATCTAAGCCGGCCCTCTGCTCTCGCGGCCGCTCTCAATCCAACGCCTTTGCGGACGTTTTTCGCCGTGAGCCGGGAAGAGGTCGTGTGTCAGGTGAAGGGACTCAGCTGGGCGGCCGGATTGGCGGAGAGGCCAACCGGCTGCGACCCCGCTTCAATTCTCGCCGCGCATCGCGGTGAAGACGGACTCTTCGGAAAAATGGCCGATGCAATGCCGGAAGCTGGCACGACCCGAAACGGCATCACCTATGGACAGGACGGAACCTTTAGCAGCGTCACGCCGCTGGCGGTCAAGCTGGCCGAAATCCTGCGCGCACGCTGCTATCAGACGGACCCCTATTCCGTGGGCGACCGCGGCTTGCACTCCGTGACGGACAGACCGGACGGCGACATCTCCATGCCCCGCTATCTCGGGTACAACGACGCGGCGGCGCGCAATGTGACGGAAGCGGCCACGCCCGCGGACCGCGATCTGCGCCTTCTCGACTATTTCAAAGTGCGCAAGCTGATGGGCGAAACCATTCATCGTTTCTTCGGCGAACCGGGCCTGCAGATGGAGGTGGAACAAGTCAGCACACCGGATCACCAGGCCGCTATTACGCTGCTGGGCGGCCGGCTCGCCGATTCCGGTTTCCTATCCAAGCTGAGCCCTGTGGAGCGGGCCGAAGCAGCGCTTCTCACCACCGCTCCGCAGGACTTCATCCCGTGCACCGCCCGCCGATCGTATGGGCAGCAGAAAGCTTCCGCCGAGTAGACTTGTCCCTAGCGTTGGCCGGATGCCTTGCGGTTGAGATGCGGCCACGGGAACGGTACTCTCGCGCCCTATAAGCGGCTTCAACGGGAGGGAACGCGATGAGGGACATCCGCAACATGGGGATGGTTGCCGCGGCCGTCATCGCGGCGGCGGCGGCGTGGCACGCGAACGTCTTCGCTGCGGAGAACGCGCTTTCGCCTTCGGAAGTGGGAATCGTCACCGTGTTCGACCACGCGCAATTGGACGCGGGCTTTGCCAAGGCGCTGGCGAGTGGCGGTACTTCGCCGCTCTGGGCCCGCACCTCGACCTATGGGACGTCGGATGTCAGCCTGCACAGCCGGGCATCCACGACATCGGCATGCCCAGCGCAGGGCTGCAGCCACAAAGTCTATACCGCCGTGGTGATCGTGGTCAGCGGGTCGGCGACGCTGGAAGTGGGTGGAACCGCCAAGGCGCCGGGGGCCGGCAAATTCGGCGGCGCAAAGGTTCCAGGGGGTGGCGCCCGTCGCATCGGCCAGGGCGATGTGTTCATCATGCCGCCCGATACGCTGCACTGGTATAAGGACGTGACCGCGCCCTTCCGCTATATCGAGGTGCCGGTTCCGTGAATTTTCGCCCGCGGCGTTTCGCCCGCACAGGAGCATTGCCATGATTCGACAGATGCGCGCGACTTTCGCCCTGGCTCTGGCCGCCGGTCTCGGAATTTTCCCGGCCGCCGCGCAGACCCCGCCCAACACCGTGGCGCTGCAGCCCTCGCCCGACATACCGGGCGTGATCGCCGGCGGCACGATACCCGAAGTCGTGTTCAAAGGCCTGACCAGTTCAGACGATCCGCTCTGGGTGCCCAATGTCGGGCTGCTCTTTTCGGAGAGCCAGGCCAACCGCATCGTGCGCCTGGACGAGCACGACCAACCGGTCACCTTCCTGGGCGACCTGCTCAACCCGCTGGGCATGACCTTCGACGCGCAGGGACAGCTGGTTTCGATCCAGACCAAGCCAGGGTCGATGGGACCGCGTGTGGTGTGGCCGAAAGGAAAAGAGCGGATCATCGCGGACAATTATCAGGGCAAGCCCTTCGGTCGTCCCAACGACATCGTCGCGGATTTAAAGGGCGGCTACTACTTCACCGACCCGACCGGTTCGGCGGTGTATTACGTGCCCAAAGGAGGCGCAATCATTCGCGTGGTGGAAGAGGGAATCAAATCTCCCAACGGCCTGCAGCTCAGCCATGACGAGAAGACGCTCTATGTGAACGACACGCGCGGCACCAACATCTATGCGTTTGACGTGCAGCCGGATGGGCGGCTCGCCAATCGCAAAGTGTTCGCCACCTATACGGGCCGCGACATGTCTCTGCCCAAAGACGCGCCTGTGGAGTCACGGGCCGACGGGCTGGTCACCGATGATGACGGGCGGTTCTATGCGCTGACCGATTCGGGTATCGAAGTGTTGAGCCCGACCGGCAAGGCGCTGGGCGCCATTCCGGTGTGGTGCATCACCCGGCGCTGCCAGAACCTGGCCTTCGGCGGCCCCGACAAGCGCACGCTGTATGTGGCCGGCGGCGGCACGCTCATCCGCATCCCGATGCGCTCTCGCGGATTTATGGGCCGTCCAAAATAAAGAGCGTCGGCGAAATAAGCGGAACCGCTGTCGCGATCCCCGCTGCTATGGCGTAAGCTCCGCCCGAAATTTCCATGGAGACTCCGCCCGTGCGCAAAACCGCATCCGTCATCGCAGCCCTCTTGGCCACTTCCTTCACGACAGCAGCATTCGCGCAATCTGCGTTCATCGAGCGCAAGCAGGTCAGCCCGGCGACCGCGCGCAAGCTCGTCGATGCCTGCATCGCACGCGCCGAACAGCAAAAAGAGATTGTCGGCTGCGCGGTGGTCGACATCTCCGGCGTGCTGGTCGATTTCCACACCATGGGCGGCCAGGCGACCTTCGCCGAAACCGCGATCCTGAAAGCTAAGACTGCGGCCCATTGGCAGCGCTCGACCTCGGCCCTCGAAGACGACGTCAACTCCAAGCGCAATGGCGCATCGGTATGGATCGGCGATTTCCCGCGCGCCGGCGGCGTGCCGATCATGGTCGATGGTCAGATCGCGGGCGCGATGGGTGTAGGCGGGGGCTCGGAGGAGCTCGCCAAATTCGCCATCGAAGCGGTGCTGGGCAAGCAGGCGCAATCGGCCAGGCGCTGACGGCGCAAGTTTAAGGGGGAGCGATGTTCAACAGCACCATTCTGGATGTCGTTGCCGGGCTGCTGTTCACCTTTCTCACCGTCAGCCTGGTGGCAAGCACGGTCACGGAAGCCTTGGCCTCGATCTTTGCCTTTCGGGCGGCGATCCTGCTCAAAGGCGTCAAATCGCTGCTGAACGATCCCAAGTTCACCGGGCTGGCCAAGGATGTGTACAACCACGCGCTGGTCAATGCGCATGCTCCGGGCACCGCAAAGACCGAGAAGGGGCTGAAGGCCAAACCGTCCTACATCGAACCGCAAGCCTTTGCCGGCGCGCTGATCGATCTGATGGAGAAATTGCCGGCGACGCCGACTGAAACCCAAACCCAGATCCAGGCCGCCATTTTGCAACTGCCTGATCTGCAGCTGCAGCAGACCCTGCAATGGTTCTATTCGCGCGCGCGCTCCAACATCGCCGATTTCCAGAACGAGATCGCTACCTGGTTCGACTCGTCGATGGGCCGGTTGAGCGGTCTCTACAAGCGCTGGATGCAGGTCTCATCCTTCGCGGTAGGGCTTACCGTTGCCGTCGTCCTGAACGTCGATGCTCTGCATGTGGCGACCGCGCTCTGGGTGCAGCCGGCGGTTGTCAAAGGATTCACTCCGGAGGGCGCGAGCAATGCGAGCCAAGCGCTGGATCAGCTTTACAGCGCCAATCTTCCGATCGGCTGGAGCGAAGCCAGCTTGAATCAAAGATTGGCATCACCGCTTGCGATTGCCGCGACGCTCGGTGGTTGGCTGATTACCGCCCTTGCGACTTTGTTCGGGGCGCCCTTCTGGTTCGATGCGCTGCAGAAGATCACAAACTTACGCGGCACCGGCGCCAAACCCAACGAGAAGAAGAATCCCTAGTTGTTATTCAATCGCCCTGGAGTGCTTCGAACAATGCGTGCCAGCTTGCCGGCGCCGCCTTCGCGTCAGTGCCCGGCGCATAAATCCACATAAAGAAGGCTTTCGTTGAATCGGGATTTGCGATCAGCGTGGACGCGCCGGTTGCGATCAACGCCTGGCGCAAGGATTTGCCGCTTACTTGCGCGTAATCGGCGAAGAACACGCGCTTGGCGTCGGGCCGTCCGAAGGTGCCTTTGTAAAGTGCGGGATCGAGCACCCCAAAACGCACGAGCGCATTGGGCAAGCCGTCACTGCGCGGCGTGGCGCGGATGCGCGCCCTCAATGTGCGAATATTGCCCTTCAGGAGCGCGGCGACGGGACGATCCAGCGCCGTCTTCAGCTGCGCGCCGGTCAGCCGCCACGTCCACACATCGGGATCGACGGTGGGACAGAGAACTGGATCGACCGCCTGCGCGCACAGATTGGGGACGAAATATTCGCGCTGCACGCTCTGCCAATAGGGCGCGACGCCAGCGGGGCTCACCGGAACGGAAAAACC